>Ga0315912_10004217_pt1 | contig 13718 bp, 12 predicted proteins | sample VfabasoilMG_FD_204469 | JGI IMG/M metagenome (GOLD analysis project Ga0315912, IMG submission 204469) | Garden soil microbial communities collected in Santa Monica, California, United States - V. faba soil | ecosystem: Environmental > Terrestrial > Soil > Garden | place: USA: California... | reverse complement strand
CCCGCCAATCCGACCCAGCGGCGGCGTCTCGCCGAGCTGCCCGGCACCGGCTGGTTCGTCGGCGGCGTCTCCTGGGACGACCGCCAGATCGTGCTGACGCGCTACATCTCGGCCACCGAGTCGCAGCTCTGGCTGCTGCCGGTCGCCGGCGGGCGGCCGGTGCAGATCCTGCCGGCGCCCGGCAGCAAGGAGCGCGCGAGCTTCCTGACCGGCGGCTTCCGGCGCGACAACGCCGGCCTGTGGCTGATCAGCGACCGCGACGGCGAGTTCCAGCAGATGAGCTTCTACCACCTGGGGACGAAGCGCCTCCAGCCGATCACGAAGCACATCCCGTGGGACGTCAGCGGCGGCACGACGACGCAGGACGGCAGGCTGCTCGCGCTGCAGCTGAACGCCGACGGCCGCGACGAACTGCGCCTGTTCGACGCGCGTTCGCTGAAGGAACTGCCGGCACCGAAGCTGCCCGGCGGCAGCGTCGGCGCGGCCGAGTTCCACCGCAAGCTGCCCGAGCTCGCGTTCTCGCTGAACAGCGCGAAGGGGCCGAGCCAGCTCTGGTCGCTCGCGCCGGCGAGCGGCAAGGTCGAGCAGTGGACGCGCGCGCTGGCCGCGCCGGGCGTCGACCCGCAGAGCTTCGGCGAGCAGCAGATCGTGCGCTGGAAGAGCTTCGACAACCGCACCGTCTCGGGCCTGCTGAGCCTGCCGCCGGAGCGCCACGGCGGCAAGCGTCCGGTGCTGATCGACATCCACGGCGGCCCCGAGGCGCAGGCCAAGGTCGGCTTCCTGGGCCGCTACAACCACTTCATCGAGGACCTCGGCATCGCGGTGATCCAGCCGAACGTGCGCGGCTCCTCGGGCTACGGCAAGACCTTCCTGACGCTCGACAACGGCATGAAGCGCGAGGACGCGGTCAAGGACATCGGCGCGCTGCTCGACTGGATCGCGACCCAGCCGCGCCTGGACGCCTCGCGCGTCGTCGTCAGCGGCGGCAGCTACGGTGGCTACATGAGCCTGGCGGTGGCGACGACGTATCCGGAGCGCATCGCCGGCTCGATCGACGTGGTCGGCATCTCCAACTTCGTCACCTTCCTGCGCAACACCGAGAGCTACCGGCGCGACCTGCGGCGTGTCGAGTACGGCGACGAGCGCGACCCGGCGATGCGCGAGTTCCTCGAGCGCATCTCGCCGCTGACGAACGCGCAGAAGATCAGGCGCCCGCTGTTCGTCGTGCAGGGCCGCAACGACCCGCGCGTGCCGGTCGGCGAGGCCGAGCAGATCGTCGCCAGGCTGCGCGAGAGCGGCACGCCGGTCTGGTACCTGCGCGCCGAGAACGAGGGCCACGGCTTCGCGCGCAAGGAGAACGCCGACTTCCAGTTCTACGCGACCGTGCTGTTCCTGCGCAACACGGTGCTCGCCGCGGCACCCTGACGCGCCGGGCCTGCGCGCGCCGCGCCCCCTCGCCCTCGTCTCCGGCGCCCGCCGACGGGCGCGTCGTTTGCCGCCCCTGCTCGCCCGCGTGCTGGACGGCGCGGCGCGGGCTGCCACCTGCCGTGCGCCCGGCACAGGATGAGGAGACGACGGATGAAGACGAACCGAACCCCATGGGCGCTGGTGCCGCTAGGCGCGCTGGCACTGCTCGCCGCCTGCGGCGGGTCCGACGACGACAACCAGGGTCCCGGCCACATCAGCGCCCAGCAGGCCTGCGACCGGCTCGACGGCAAGACGATCGGCGGCGCGGAGTTGTCGGCCGCGACCGTGGCGGCGAGCGGTCCGCTGCCGACCTACTGCAAGGTCAACGGCATGATCGCGCCGGCGCTGAACTTCGAGATGCGCCTGCCCGACGAGTGGAACGGCAAGCTCTACTACGGCGGCGGCGGCGGCTACAACGGATCGATCCCGCCGGTGCCGGCGGCGGCACTGGACCAGGGCTACGCCGCGGTCGCGAGCGACTCGGGCCACCAGGGCAGCGGACTGTCGGCCGACTTTGCGCGCACGGACACATTTGCCGCACAGATGTTCGGCAGCCTGTCGGTGCCGACCGTGATGTCGACCGCGCTCGAGGCGGTCAACGCAGCCTACGGGCAGGCGCCGACGCGTTCCTACTTCGAAGGCTGCTCGAACGGCGGCCGCGAGGCGCTGATGGCGGTGCAGCGCAACCCGAACCTGTTCGACGGCGTGATCGCGCGCGCGCCGGCCTGGAACTGGGTCGGCCTGATGGGCCACTTCAACCGCAACGCGCGCATGCTCGCCGGGCCGGGCGGCGCGTTCAGCCCGGCCAAGACCGCGCTGGTCGCGGCGCGGGTGCGCAGCGCCTGCGACGCGCTCGACGGCATCGAGGACGGCGTCGTCTCGAACCCGGCGGCCTGCACCGCGGCGCGCATCGACATCGGCGCGCTGCGCTGCGCCGGCGGCACCGACACCGGCGACACCTGCCTGTCGGATCCGCAGCTCGCGGTGGTGAACTCGTGGACCACCGACGCGGCGTTCGCCGGCAGCCCGACCTTCCGCAACGCCGGCTGGAGCCTGACCGGCAACGAGGACGACCCGGGCGCCTGGCCGCTCTGGCTCACCGGCGGCGGCGACGTCACGAGCGCGCTGCAGTTCCTGTTCCAGGACACGACGGTGAAGAACTACCTGGCGCGCGACCCGAGCGCCGACTCGCTGGCCTACGTGCCGTGGACCCAGAACCAGAATGCGCTGTACGCGATGGCGGCGCTGAACGATGCGACCAACGCCGACATCCGGCCGTTCATCCGCAGCGGCGGCAAGCTGATCCTGTGGCACGGCGCGAACGACGCGGCGCTCAGCATCAACTCGACCGCGGCCTACTACGCCAACGTGCGCACCGCGGTCGGCGCGGCCGACACGGCGGCGGCGACGCGCTTCTACGTCGCGCCCGGCGTGAACCACTGCGCCGGCGGGCCGGGGGCGGACAGCGCCGACCTCCTGAGCGCGCTCGACGAGTGGGTCACGCAGGACAACGCACCCGCGACGCTCAGAGCCGAGAAGCTCGACGCGAGCGGCGCGGTCGACTTCTCGCGGCCGCTCTGCCAATACCCGCAGTACCCGCGCTACACCGGTCCGGCCAACGACGCCGACGCCGCGAAGCTGGCGGCCAACTACACCTGCACGGCGCCCTGAGACGGAGGAGGCGGACGAGTCAGGGCGCGTCCTGGAACCCGCGCGCGCGGTAGGTCAGCACCAGCGTGTCGCGGTGGCCGGACGCGCCGTCCGGCTGGATCGGCGTCGACTCGTGGATCACGCGCTCGTCGTCGAGCAGCAGCGTGGTCCACGGCTCGGTCAGCGTGAAGCGCTGGCCGGCCGGTCCGTCGGCGGCGAACACGCGCGTCTCGCCGCCCTTCACGCCGCTGCGGTCGACCAGCACGACCGCGACGAAGTCGACCCCGTCGCGGTGGGCGCCTTCCGGCGTCGGGCGGCCGATGCCGTCGGTCGTGTCGATGCGGAACTGGTGCGCCTCGACGTACCAGAGCTGCCTGCCCTTCAGCGCCGAGCAGACCGCGCCCAGCCCGGCGAGCAGCCGCGTCCAGGCCGGCGTTGCGAGCAACGCGGCCGGCATCGGCTCGAACCAGCGCTCCAGCCCGCCATGCAGCGCGTTGTAGGCGACCGGCTGCCAGTGCGCCCGGTGCGGCACCGCGCGCAGCGTGTCGCCCTCGACGACGACGCTGGCGTGGCGGCGGCGCCGGTAGCGGCCGCCGTCGCGCAGGTAGGCGTCGGCCGGCAGGTCGTCCCAGTGGCCGCGCCAGGCGTCGAGTTCGGCCTGCGCGACGCCGGCCAGTTCGCACAGCCCGCCCGGCGCGAGCACCGCGTGACCCTGGGCGCGCAGCGTGTCGACGAGGGTGGAAGGCGTCGTGACGGGCGGCGCGAGCAACTGGGTCATGCCCGCATCATGCCAAGGTTGCGGCGGCGTATGCTGCGCGCCAGGGACTGCAGGAGACCCGCATGACGCTCTGCCCCATCGCCATCGCCGTCGGCTGCCAGAAGTGCCCGGCATTCTCGGTCTGCCCGCTCAAGAGCGTGATCGGCGACCAGCCCAAGCCGGGCGAAGCGAAGCCCGAACCGCCGGCCGCGGCGAAAGGGAAGTCGACGCCCAAACGATGACGGGCGCGCTGCCGGCACGCGCGGCGGCGCTGGTGCGCGAACTCGCGCTGCAGCCGCATCCGGAAGGCGGCTGGTACCGCGAGTGGTTCCGTTCCGCGCAGGCGGTCGCGCCGGGCGACGGTCGCACCGCGCGCAGCGCGCTGACCTGCATCGATTTCCTGCTCGAGCGCGGCCAGTTCAGCGCCTGGCACCGGGTGCGCTCGGACGAACTCTGGCACCGCCTCGAAGGCGCGCCGCTGACGCTCTGGCTGATGCCGCCCGGGCTCGACCGCATCGAGCAGGTCGTGCTCGCTGAAACAGACGGCCGCCGGACGCCGCGCCACGCCGTGCCGGCCGGCTGGTGGCAGGCGGCCGAGAGCCGCGGCGACTACACGTTGTGCGCCGCAGCGGTCGCGCCGGGCTTCGAGTTCGCCGACTTCGCCTTCCTGCGCGACGACGCCGCGGCGCGGGACGCGCTTGCGCGGCTCGACGCCGCGCTGCAACGCCTGCTCTGAGTAACGCGAGCGCGTGCCGGCGCGGCCTTGGAGCCCGCCATCACCGATCGGGTTCCGCATCGAGCCCCGACCTTCACCCCGGCTTGCCGTGTCACACACAACTTCACGCTCGGAGAACAGGCGCTTCACGCAGGCCGGGCATGGTGCGTGAGGTCGGCCGCCCTGCGCCGCCGGCATCTCACCACGACAAGGAGTCCCGACATGAAGAAGACCTTCGCCAGCTCGCTCCTCGGCCTCGCCCTGCTCGGCAGCGCCGCCGCCCACGCCGAAGGCCTGAGCCTCGGCGGCAGCCTCGGGCAATCGCACTACAAGGGCGATCCGATCGGCGGCCTGAACATCACCGATCCCTCGGACACTGCGGGCAAGCTTTACGGCGGCTGGTCGTTCACGCCCAACTTCGGCCTCGAGGCCGGCTACGCGAACCTGGGCCGCTTCGCCGGTCCGCTCGGCGAACTGAAGGCCGACGGCTACTACCTCGATGCCGTCGGCACGCTGCCGCTCGGCAACGGCTTCTCGGCGCTCGGACGCGTCGGCGCCTTCAGCGGCAAGCTCGACAGCTCGCTGGCCGGCAGCGACCGCGGCGGCAGCTACAAGGTCGGCGCGGGCCTGCAGTACGACCTCGACAAGAACCTCGGCGTGCGCGGCGAGTGGGAACGCTACCGCTTCGACGCGCTGGCGGGCACGCCGAACGTCGACCTCTGGTCGGTCGGCCTGAACTACCGCTTCTGACGCGAGGCGAGGTTCAGCGGTAACGCTCACGCGCCAGTTCGGCGCCGCGCGCGAGCGCCGCCAGCTTGCCGAGCGCGACCTCGCGGCTCATCGGCGCGAGGCCGCAGTTGGTGCACGGGAAGAGGCGCTGCTTCGGCACGAACTGGAGCGCGCGGCCGATCGTCTCGGCGACCTGCTCGGGCGTCTCGACGACGTCGCTGGCGACGTCGATCACGCCGACCATCACGTCCTTGCCGGCCAGCAGCGCCATCAGCTCGGGCGGCACGTGCGAGTGGTAGCACTCGAGCGAGACCTGGTCGATGCGGCTCCTGGCGAGCGCCGGGAAGACCTGCTCGTACTGGCGCCACTGCTCGCCGAGAGTCTGCTTCCAGTCGAGATTCGCCTGGATGCCGTAGCCGTAGCAGATGTGCACGGCGGTCTTGCAGCGCAGGCCGAGCGCGGCGCGTTCGAGCGCCGCGACGCCCCACTCGGCCGCCTCGCGCATGTAGACGTTGAAGGCCGGTTCGTCGAACTGGACGATGTCGACGCCGTCGGCGGCGAGCGCGAGCGCTTCCTGATTCAGCAGCTCGGCGAACGCGAACGCGAGCTTGACCTTGTCGCCGTAGTAGCGGTCGGCGACCGTGTCGACGATCGTCATCGGCCCGGGCAGCGTGAACTTCAGCTTGCGCGTCGTGTGGGCGCGCGCCAGCCGCGCCTCCATCGCGTGGACGCGCCCGCGCAGGCGCAGCGGCGCGACCACCTGCGGCACCATCGCGTCGTAGCGGTTGTCGCGGATGCCCATCTTCACCTTGTGCTCGAAGTCGATCCCCTCGACCTTCTCGACGAAGCCGTGCACGAAGTGCTGGCGCGCCTGCTCGCCGTCGCCGACGATGTCCAGGCCTGCGTCCTCCTGCTCCTTGATCGCGAGCAGCGTCGCGTCGCGCTTGGCGGCATCGAGCGCGGCGCCGCTGGCGCGCCACTGCGGCCACAGCTTCTCGGTCTCGGCGAGCCAGGCGGGCTTCGGCAGGCTGCCGGCGATGCAGGTCTCGAACATGGTCCGCGTCTCCTCGGATGACGTGTCGATCGTGCCGGCTTCAGACGCCGGCCGCATCGGGATCGGCCATGACCCGGATGCGCGCGCCGGCCAGCGCGACCACCTGGCCCGCACGGATCTTGCACGTCTTGCGCAGCTCGTCGCGACCGTCGACCTGGACCTTGCCGTCGGCGACCAGCGCCTTCGCGGCGCCGCCGCTGCCGGCCTGGCCGGTGGCCTTCAGCAGTGCGTCGAGCGTGATGAACTCGCCGCGCAGCACGAAGTCGATGCGCTCCATCAGGCGGCACTCCGGCGCGCTTCGAGGCCGAATTCGCGCGCCAGCAGCGCGTACGAGGCGCGCCGCACCTCGGGGTGGAACGACCAGCTGTTGACGACCAGCTCGTCGAGCCCGAGCCGCGCGGCCAGCGCGCGCAGCTGCTCGCCGACCTCGCCGGGCGTGCCGACGAAAGCCTTGCGGCGCATCTGCTGCAGCGCCGCCGAGTCCTCGTCGCGGAAGCCGCGCAGGGCGATCTGCGCCGGATCCTGCAGGGGGCCGAGTTCCCCGCGCAGCCGCCCCATGCGCCAGTGCTCGCGGCTCAACGCGTGGTGCAGCGCGTCCTCGCGCTTGTCGGCCGCGAGCGCCCAGACGCAGACGGTCGCCTGCGGCGTCGGGTGCCGCTCGCTGGGCCGGTAGAGCTCGCGGTACAGCTCGAGCGCACGCTCGACGCCCTGGCCGTCGGTGAAGAAGTAGGCGAACGCGTAGGGCAGCCCGAAGTGCGCGGCGAGCTGCGCGCCGTAGTCGGAGCTGCCGAGGATCCACAGCTCCGGCGCATGCGGCCCGCGCGGGTGCGCGGTCAGTCCGGCGTGCGCCGGCAACGAAGTCCAGGCCTGCAGCTCGCGCACCTGCTCGGGGAAACGTTCCGCGGCCGCGTAGGCGTTCGGGTTGAGCGCCTGGGCGATGCGCATGTCGCCGCCTGGTGCGCGTCCCACGCCGAGGTCGATGCGGCCCGGCGCGAGCGCCTCCAGCACGCGGAACTGCTCGGCCACCTTGAGCGCGCTGTAGTGCGGCAGCATCACGCCGGCGCTGCCGATGCGGATGTGCGTCGTGCGCGCCGCGACGGCGGCCATCAGCACCTCGGGCGCGCTGCCGACGATGGTCGGCAGGCCGTGGTGCTCGCTGAGCCAGAAGCGCGCGTAGCCGAGCGCCTCGACGTGCTCGGCGAGCGCCAGCGTGTCGCGGATCGCCGCGTCCTCGCCGCGGCCCTCGATCGAGACCGACTGGTCGAGCACGGACAGCTGGATGGACATGGCGCAGGCTCGGCAATGGACGGGGCGTGAGCTTTGCACAAGTCAAGGTCGGCTGTTGCAGGCACGCGGCAAGACCCGCACGGCGCAGGCGAAAATCGCCGTCCATGAGGGTCACGACAACGCGGCGCGGCCGCCCTTCCTTGTTCGCGGCGTTGTCGTTCGCGCTGACGATCGTGCTGTCGTCGCTGCTGCCGGGTGGCACGCGGGCCGCGGCCGCGCCGGTCCATCCGGCGCAGGCGCTGGTCGAGCAGGCACGCGACGCCAGCTTCCGCGATCCGACCGAGAGCGTGCGGCTGGTCGAGCAGGCGCTGCGGGCGCTGGCCGGCAACCCGGCGGTCGACCTCGAGATCGAGGCCCGCCTGCTGCTGTGCGACTACCAGGCCGAGCGCGATCCGGCCGCGGCGCAGCGCGAGGTCGGCATCCTCGAGGAGCTGCTGCCGCGCGCGCAGCGGCCTGCGCTGCGCGCCGGCGTGCTGGCCTGCCGGGGCCAGATGCGCGAGTACGCGAACGACAGCGCGCGCGCGAAGTCGCTCTACGAGGAGGCGGTGACACTGGCCGACGCGGCCGGCGACACCGACATGCTCGCCAACGCGCTCTACCTGCGCGGCTACCTGCGCAGCGTGCAGGGCGAGCTCGCCGCCGCGCTGACCGACCTGCGCCGCGCCCACCAGCTCTACCTGCGCCTCGACCAGGCGAGGCGCATGGCGAACGTGCTGAACGCGATCGCGATCGTCTACAACCGCATGGGCGACCACGCGCAGGCACGCGACTACTATCGCCAGTCGCTGAAGACGCTGGTCGCGCACGATGCGCTGCGCGAGCAGGCGGTGACGCTGCACAACCTCGGCCGCGCGACCGAGAACCTCGGCGACCTCGCGGCGGCACGCGAAGCCTACGAGGCGGCGCTGGCGGCGAGCCGGCAGATCGACTTCCCGCGCGGCGAGGCCTATGCGCAACGCGGCCTGGCGAGCCTGGCCAACGGTGCCGGCGACGCCACTGCGGCGCTCGCCCACCTCGACGCCGCCGACGCGCGCGCCGGCAACGCGCCCGACGAGCGGCTGCGCGCGCAGATCCTGCTCCAGCGCGGCATCGCGCTGCGGCTGCTGAAGCGGCCGACCGAGAGCGCGCAGGCGCTCGAACGCGCGCTGCGCATCTTCGCCGCGGCCGACTCGCGCAACGAACTCGCGGCGACCTACGGCGCGCTCGCCGCGACGCACGCCGCGGCGGGCGACTGGCGGGCTGCGTATGAACGCGAGAGCGCCTACCGGATCGAATCGGACAAGCTGCTGCGGCGCCAGATCGATCAGCGCTTCGCGACGCTGAAGATCGAGTTCGACACCGCCGCGAAGGAACGCGAGAACACGCTGCTGCAGCGCGAGAACCGTGCCGCCGAAATGGCGCTGGCCCAGGAGCAGCGCGCCAACCAGCTCAAGGTCGTCGCGCTCGCGCTCGCCGCGGTGCTGCTGCTCGCGCTCGCGCTGCTGGTGCTGCGCCAGCGTCGCACCGGCCAGGCGATGCGCTCGCTCGCGCTGACCGACGAGCTGACCGGGCTGCCGAACCGCCGCCGGGTGCTGGCGCGGCTCGGCGAACTGCTGGCACACGCCGACGCGCCGTGCGCGGTGCTGCTCGCCGACCTCGACCACTTCAAGCGCATCAACGACGAGCACGGCCACCTGGTCGGCGACGAGGTGCTGAAGCTGGTCGCGGCGCGCCTCACGGAGGCGGTGCGCGAGCCGGTGGTGGTCGGCCGGCTCGGCGGCGAGGAGTTCCTGGTCGTGCTGCCCGACACGACGCTGGAGGCGGCACGCCAGGCCGCCGAGCGGATCCGCGAGAGCGTCGCGGCGACCGACACGCAACGCTGGCCGGGCCGGCCGGCGCTGACGATCAGCCTCGGCGTCGCAGTCTCGAACGGTGCCGGAGACAGCGTCAGCGCGATGCTCAGCCGCGCCGACGCGGCGCTCTACGACGCCAAGCGTGCCGGTCGCAATCGTGTCATCGCGCTGGTCGCCTGAGCGGCGACCCGGGCGTCAGCCGTCGACGCGCGCGCGCCGGGCGCCGCCGCCGCGCGGCACGCTCTGGTACTCGGTCGACTTGACGAACAGCACCGGGCGCGCGCACGCGTCGTAGAGCGCGCAGTGCTTCGACCAGTGGCGTGCATGCCCGGGCGGCACATGCAGGTAGACCGGCGCGGCGCGCTCGGGCTGGCCTTCGCGCAGCACCGTCACCGGCTGCGGATAGAGCAGCGGCAGCGGATAGAGCACCGGCAGCAGCGGCCCCTGGGCGCCCTTCGCGATCTCGACGCGACCGTAGACCCCCGGGCTGAGCTGGGCGCCGGCGGCCACCTGGATGACCGGTTCGGCGCATGCGCCGGCAGCGGCGAGGGCCAGGCCGACGGTGGCCAGCAGGCGGGAGGCGAACAGTGAGGGGGCGGGAGACATCGGGGGTACTGCTGCAAATGACGACGCCTTCAGCATCGCACTTCCACGCCAGCGACCGGTTTCCGGACGTTTCACCACGACGCGAGCTCGTGCCGACTGTGGCATCGTGCACGAAAGCGGCGCAGCGCCGTCCGGGGCTCGTGTACATTACGCGGCACAGTGATACTGCAAGTCCGTCGGTTGTCCGTGATCTCCGCCCTTTCCGTCGCGCCCCGCGCGACCGGCATTGTTAGAAATCCCCTGATCGTTGCTTGAGTGAGCTGCGTGCGCCGGCATTGCGGCGCCTTTTCCATTGTTGTGTTCTTCATTTTTTCGATAGATAGGAATTCCGTCCATGACGACCCAAACCGGTACCGTGAAGTGGTTCAACGAAGCCAAGGGCTATGGCTTCATCGCGCAGGACGCCGGCGGCGCCGACCTGTTCGCCCACTTCCGTGACATCCAGGGCAACGGCTTCAAGACGCTGCAGGAAAACCAGCGCGTCGAGTTCGAAGTCAAGCAGGGCCAGAAGGGCCTGCAGGCCGCGAACATCCGCCCGCTGTAAGGCGAGCGCGTTCGCGCCGAAAGCCGCGGCAGCCGCCGCGGCTTTTTCATTGGTGCGCCGATGTCGCGCGTCGCCCGCGCGACGTCCGGCGTCCCCGGCCGCGCCTAAGATGCGAGCCCGCTCCAGGAGTCGCCGATGAACGCCCTCGCCTCGCTCGTCAACCAGCAGGTCCGCCTGGCCGCCCGGCCGGTCGGCACGCCGAAGGACTCGGACTGGCAGTTCACCAGCGAGCCGGTCGCCGAGCCGGCCGACGGCGGCGTGCTGGTGCGCACGCAGCTGCTCTCGCTCGACCCGGCGATGCGCGGCTGGATGAACGAGGGCCGCAGCTACATCGCGCCGGTCGGCATCGGCGAGGTGATGCGCGCCGGTGGCATCGGCGTCGTCGTCGCGTCGCGGAACCCGGCCTTCGCGGTCGGCGACCGTGTCAGCGCGACGCTCGGCGTGCAGCAGTACTGCCTGATCGCCGCCGACCAGGTCCGGCGCAGCGGCCTGGTGAAGATCGACACCCGGCTCGGCACGCCGACCCAGTGGCTGAACGTGCTCGGCATGCCCGGCATGACCGCCTACTTCGGGCTCATGGACGTCGGCCAGCCGAAGGCCGGCGAGACGCTCGTCGTCTCGGGCGCGGCCGGCGCGGTCGGCCAGACCGTCGGCCAGCTCGGCAAGATCCTCGGCTGCCGCGTCGTCGGCATCGCCGGTGGGCCGGACAAGTGCCGCTGGGTCGTCGACGAACTCGGCTTCGACGCCTGCATCGACTACAAGGCGCCCGCCCCGGCCGGCGCGACGCGCTGGAGCGCGGTGCGCGAGGGGCTCGCGTTGCACTGCCCGAACGGCGTCGACGTCTACTTCGACAACGTCGGCGGCGAGATCCTCGAGGCGGTGCTGGCGCGCCTCGCGCGCAAGGCGCGCATCGTGATCTGCGGTGCGATCAGCCAGTACAACGCGACGGCGCCGGCGGCCGGACCGAGGAACTACATGGCGCTGCTCGTGAACCGCGCGCGCATGGAGGGCATGGTGGTGTTCGACTACACCGAGCGCTTCCCGGCCGCGGTCGCCGAGCTGGCCGGCTACCTGAAGGACGGCCGCCTGCACAGCAAGGAGGACGTCGTGCCCGGCGGCCTGCCCGCCTTCCCGGCCGCGCTGCTGCGCCTGTTCAGCGGCGCCAACTTCGGCAAGCTGGTGCTCGAGGTGGCCGCCGGGTAGCGCGCGGCCCGCGGCCGATCAGGTCGGATTTGGCACAGGCCGGGGCCAGCCCGACGAGGCGCGGCGCTAGACTGCCGCGGTGATCCGACCGGCCCATCTTCCCCTGCCGGCGCCTGCGGCTGCGCCGGGGCCGGACGATCGCGCATGGCTGGCCGCCTGGGCGGAACGCTGCTCCGAGCTGTTCGCGACCACCGACTCGAGCGGCCGCGTGCTCGCCGCCAACCGTGCCTTCGCGGAACGCTACGGCGGCGCCGGCGTCAGCCTGCCGACGCTGGCCGGCCTGCCCGGCAGCCCGGCGCACGGCCAGCTCGTCCAGGCCCTCGCTGCCGGCCGGCTCGATCCGGTCGAACTGCAGCTCGGCGAGCACTGGTACCGCGCCAGCGCCGAGCGCGCCGGCGAGCACCTCGTCTGGCAGCTGCAGGACATCACCGAAGGTCGCGCGATCGCCGCGGAGGCGCAGCGCCTGAGCGAACTGCTCGACATGGCGCAGGAGTTCGGCCGCCTCGGCGTCTGGGAGCGCGACATCCCGACCGGCAGGGGCCACTGGGACCGCCACGTGTTCGGCTTCTGGGGGCTCGATCCGAGCCGCGGCACGCCGAGCCACCAGGAGGCGGTGAGCAGCATCCACCCCGACGACCGCGGCCTGCTGCGCTTCGACGAGTCGACCCGCCAGGCCGGCCACTACACGGTGCGCTACCGCGTCGTGCAGCCGGACGGCAGGCTGCGCTGGGTGCACTCGCAGTGGGAGGTCCGCAACGGGCCGAGCGGCCAGCCCGAGCGTGCGTTCGGCATCATGATGGACGACACCGAGGTCTACGAGCTCGCGCGATCGCTCGGCGATGCGAGCGCGCAGCTGAAGCTCGCCGTCGACCTCGCAGACATCACGGTCTGGCGCCACGACCTGCGCACCGACCGCATGCACTACAACGACCGTGGCTTCACGGTCCTCGGCATTCCGGTGCGCCCCGACGGCATGACGATCGACGAGGTGCGTGCGCTGATCCACCCGGACGACCTGCCGGAGGTGATCGAGTCGGCCCGCCGCGCGCTCGAGACGGACCGCCCGACCGACATGCAGGCGCGCTACCTGCGCAGCGACGGCAGCTGGCGCCACGTGCTGACGCGCCGCGTCGTGCAGCGCGACACGGAGGGCAAGCCGTTCGCCTTCATCGGCGTCGCGCTCGACGTCACCGAGCAGCACGAGCAGCAGCGCCAGGCGATCGACCTGGCGCGCCGGCTCGACAGCGCGTCGAGCGCGGCCGGCATCGGCTTCTGGACCCGCGACCCGGCCACCGGCCACGCCGACTGGAACCGCCAGATGTTCGAGCTGTGCGGGCGTTCGCCGGCGCTGGGCGCGCCGAGCCGCGAGGAGTGGTTCGAACGGATCGTCCATCCCGAGGACCGCGCCAAGATGCTCGGCGCACGCGAGCGCCTGGCCGACCTCCCCGAGGCGATGTTCGAGCACGAGTTCCGCATCGTGCGCGGCGATGGCGAGCTGCGCTGGCTGGTCAACCGTGCGCGCCGCGAGACCTGGGACGGCCGGGAGATGGAGTTCGGCGTCACGCTCGACGTGACCGAACGCCACCGCGCCGAGCAGGCACTGCGCAGCGCCGACCAGCGTGCCGCGCTGGCAGCGCGCTCCGCCGGCATCGGCACCTGGGAGATCGAGCGCGACGGCGGCACCGAGCGCTGGGACGAGCAGATGTTCCGCCTGCGCGGCCTGGAGCCGCAGGCCCGGCCGCCGACACGCGAGCAGCGCCTCGCGCTGGTGCACCCGGACGACCGCGCGCGCAACCTCGACGCCCAGCCCGACGCGATGAACGACACGCGGCCGTCGCGCTACGAGTTCCGCGTTCTGCTGCCCGACGGCAGCG
>Ga0315912_10004216_pt1 | contig 13718 bp, 15 predicted proteins | sample VfabasoilMG_FD_204469 | JGI IMG/M metagenome (GOLD analysis project Ga0315912, IMG submission 204469) | Garden soil microbial communities collected in Santa Monica, California, United States - V. faba soil | ecosystem: Environmental > Terrestrial > Soil > Garden | place: USA: California... | reverse complement strand
GGGCAGGCAGGCGACGGCGCGCACGGCATTGCCGCCGCCGCGAGCTCGCTGCATGCCGTAGTTCAACCGGATCGCCGCGGGCCGGATCTTCGCGTAGTCGCTCGCGAGGCTCTCGACTTGCTCCGCCGCGATGCCGCAGATCTCGGCGACGCGCGCCGGCGTGAATGCGCGGGCCCGCTCGAGCAGCGCGTCGGCGCCGAGCGTGTAGCGCTCGATGTAGTCCTCGTCGAGCCAGCGCTCGCGCGTCATGACGTGGACGATCCCGAGCGCCAACGCCGCGTCGGTGCCGGGCAGCAGCGCGATGTGCTCGTGGCACTTCTCGGCCGTCAGCGACCGGTACGGATCGATCGCGATGAGCTTCGCGCCGCGTCGTTTGGCTTCCTGCGCGCGGCTCCACAAGTGCAAGTTCGACGTGATCGCATTCGTGCCCCAGAGCACGATCAGCTTCGCGTTCTGAAATTGCTCGACGTCGGTGCCGATGCGCGAGCCGAGCGTGTAGTTCAGCGCCTGCGCGCCGGCCTCCGCGCAAATCGTGCGGTCGAGGAAGCTCGCGCCGAGCCGGTGGAAGAAGCGCTGCGCCATCGCTTCGCCTTGCACGAGACCCATCGTGCCGGCGTAGCTGTACGGCACGATGCGCTGCGGGTCGACGGCCGCGATGCGCTTCAAGCGTGCCGCGATGTCGGTCAACGCTTCGTCCCAGCTCACGCGCTCGAATTGGCCGCGGCCTTTCGGGCCGGTGCGCTTCAGCGGATACAGCAGCCGGTCGGGGTGATACACGCGCTCGAGGTAGCGAGCGACCTTCGTGCAGAGCTTGCCCGCCGTCGTCGGGTGCTCGGGATCGCCTGCGATCTCGACAGCCACGCGCTTCCCGCCGCGCACCTCGGTCGTGACGAGCATCGCGCACGTATCGGGGCAATCGTGCGGACAGGCGGCCCGGACGACGGTCCGGTCCGCAGGGTTCGTGGCCATGGCGCATCTTAACGACGCGGCAGCGCGCCCTCCAGGGGCGGCTTGGCAACGGCGGCGCGCGATGCGATGCTCGCGCTCCATTCCGATTCAAACGGCGGGGGAGTTCTTCGATGGTCGAGCGAATCTCGAGGCTGCGGTACGTGGGGCTCGGTGTTGCGGTTTCGCTGGCTCTGGCCGGCGCGGGCCACGCGCAGCAACAGCAGGACTTGGGCCCAAGGCCCGTCGCGGTCGCGAGCACCCCGTATACGTTCGATACGGCCGAGCAGCACGGCATCAAAGTCTCGGTCGTCGCGCGCGGCTTGAATCATCCGTTCAGCTTCGCGTTTCTGCCGAACGGCGACGCGCTCGTCGCCGAGCGAAGCGGCGGGTTGCGCTTGGTGCGCAATGCCGCGAGCGGCAAGGGCGGGGCGGCGACGCTCGAAGCGCAGCCGATTTCCGGCACGCCCGAGAAGTACACGCAGCGCACGAGCGGTTTGCACGACATCGCGCTGCACCCGCAATTCGCACAGAACTCGCTCGTCTACTTCTCCTATAACAAGCTCGGCGACGCGGTGCCCGACGTTACGCCGCCGCGCCGTCAGTCGGCGATCACCGTGCAGCGCGGCAAGCTCGCCGGTACCTCGCTGACGAACGTCGAGACGATCTTCACGGGCGAGTGGTCGACGGGCTCGAGCGGCTCGCGCCTCGCGTTCGGGCAGGACGGGATGCTCTACGTGTCGACCGGCGCGCCGTTCGGCATGACGACTGCGCAGGATCCCGCGAGCGTCTACGGAAAAGTTCTGCGCATCCGCGACGACGGCAAAGCGCCCGCCGACAATCCGTTTGCGAAGCAAGCCGGTGCGCGAGCCGAAGTGTTCTCGATGGGGCATCGAGACCAGCTCGGGCTCACGGTGCATCCGAACGGTACGGTGCTCGCGGCCGAGCACGGTCCGAACGGCGGCGACGAAGTCAACTTGATTCTGCCGGGTCGTAACTACGGTTGGCCGACGTGGACGTACGGTCGCAACTACGACGGCACGCGCATGTCGGCGCTGCCCGTCACGGACGGCATCGAGCAGCCGCTCGTGCTGTGGGTGCCGTCGATCGCGCCGACCGGGATCGTCGTTTACACGGGCGACAAGATTCCGGCCTGGAAGAACAACCTGTTCGTCGGCAGCGCGCGCACCGGCGAGATCCCGCGCACGGGCGGCCTCGAGCGCGTCGTGTTCAACGACAAGCTCGAGGAGATCCGCCGCGAGCGGCTGCTCGGCACGCTGCACCAGCGCATTCGCGACGTGCGGCAAGGGCCCGACGGCCTGCTGTACGTGGTCACGGACGAGGACGACGGCGTGCTGCTGCGCATCGAGCCGGCCGCGCTCTAGGCGCCGATGCGCGCGCCGCTCGAGCGATGACGGCGGCGGTTCTGTTCGATCTCGGTAATACGCTTGCCGCGTACTACCACGCGAGCGAGTTCCAGCCGATTTTGGCGCAGGCGATCCGGGCCGTTCGCGACGAGCTCGCGAGCCGCGGGCGCGACGTCGTCTCGCTCGAAGCGGCGCTTCATGCGGCGGCGCTCGAGAATCGCGAGGCCGCCGATTACCGATTCATGCCGCTGCTCGAGCGGCTCGCGCGGATTTTTCGCGTGTCGTTCGCGGACGATGCCGCGCTCGCGGCCGCGGTGTGCGAGCGCTTTTTGGCGCCGATCTTTGCGGTCGGCCGCGTCTACGCCGATACGCTGCCGGCGCTCGAGCAGCTCCGCCAGGCCGGCGTGCGTACCGCGATCGTGTCGAACGCGCCGTGGGGAAGCCCGCCGCAATCGTGGCGGCGCGAGCTCGAGCGGCTGACTTTGGCGAGTGCCGTCGATGCCGTCGTCATGTGCGGCGACGTCGGCTGGCGCAAGCCCGCGCCGGAGATCTTCCGCCACGCTGCTCGCGCGCTCGGGGTCGCTCCGCAGCAGTGCGTGTTCGTCGGCGACGATCCGCACTGGGACGTGCAGGGCAGCGAATCGGTCGGCATGCGGGCCGTGCTGATCGACCGAGACGGTCGCCACCCTGGCTACGTGGGCGAGCGCGTGGACGACCTTGGCGGCCTGATGGCGCTTCTTGCCGCCGCCTGACGCGGTGCATGATAGTGTCGAGGTGTGATGCGCAAAGCGGGGGCTCAGTGATGCGTAAGGTGTTCAGCTCTAACGAGCTCAGCGAAACCGTGTTGGTGCGCGACGCGCTCGTGCACCACGGAGTCGACGCGACGATTCACAACGAGCATTCGGGCACCTCGGCGATCCCGGCGTTCCGGCCGCCGGCGGAGGTTTGGATCAAGAACGCGGGCGACTTCGCGAGCGCGCGGCGCATCGTTGCGGACGCGATCGCGACGCTCGACAGCAAGTCCAACCAGGCTCCCTGGGTGTGTCCGGCATGCGAAGAGGAGAATCCGCAGTCGTTCGACCTGTGCTGGAGCTGTCAGCGAGAACGAGAGCCGCGCCACTCCGCGTGACCCGGATCATCCTCATCGGCGCAGCGGTCGTCGTTGCGTTCGACGTCGCGGCATCGTTGCTGCTCGCGCGGCTCGACGCGTCGTTGCTCTGGATGTTCCTCGGCGAGGCGCTGATCTATCTCGGTGCCGGCTTCGCGGCCGCGCGGATCGGCGGGCTCCGCGCCGCCGTCGCGAGCGGCTCGGCGGTTGCCGCCGTCGACTGCCTCGTAGGCTGGCCCATCCTGTGGGCGATCGGCACCGGGCAGGTCTCGCGGCTCACGTTCACGGCGGTCGTGTTCGTGCTGCTCGTCATGGTCACGGCGGGCGCCGTCGCAGGCGCGGCCGGCGCGCTCGTGTCGCGATTCGTCGCGCGCCGATGACGCTCGTCGACGTGAGCCGCGCGTTGTCGGAGCGCGTCGCGAACCTGCGTTTCGCCGATCCCGTCTGCTACGTCTACAACCCACTCGACTACGCGCGTGCTCCGCACGAGCTCTACCTCGGCCGTTACGGCGGGGGCACGAAGGAAGTGCTGCTGCTCGGCATGAACCCCGGGCCGTTCGGAATGGCGCAGACCGGCGTGCCGTTCGGCGACGTCGCGATCGTGCGCGATTGGCTCGGTATCAGCGGGCCCGTCGCGAAGCCGCGCGACGAGCACCCGAAGCGGCCCGTGCTCGGCTTCGAGTGCCGTCGCGCCGAGGTCAGCGGCACGCGTCTCTGGGGCTGGGCGCGCGAGCGCTTCGGCACGCCGCAGCGCTTCTTCGAGCGCTTTTTCGTCGCGAACTATTGCCCGCTCGCTTTCGTCGAGGAGAGCTCGGCCAATCGCACGCCCGACAAGCTGCCGGCCGCGGAGCAGCAAGCGCTTTTCGCCGCCTGCGACGAGGCGCTTCGCGGCATCGTGCGGCTCTTGCGGCCGCGTCTCGTGATCGGCGTCGGCGCTTTCGCCGAGCGCCGAGCGCGCGCGGCGCTCGCCGAAGAGGGCGTGGCCATCGGCACGATTCTTCATCCGAGCCCCGCGAGCCCGCTCGCGAACCGCGGCTGGGCGCCCGCCGTCGAACGGCAGCTACAGGCACTCGGCGTCGCGTTGTGAAGCGCGGTTACCTCGCAGCGTGCTCGACCGGGTGCCAGCCGAGCACGGCGATCAGCACGGCGAACCCGACGACGTACGCGAGCGCGACGTGCCAGCCTTGCGCGAGCCAGCGCGCGACGGATTTCGCCTCGGGATAGCTGTTCGAGAGCGCGACGCCGGCCGACGAGCCGAACCAGATCATCGAGCCGCCGTAGCCGACGGCGTACGCGAGCACGCCCCAGTCGTAGCCGCCCTGCGCGAGAGCGAGCGCGGTCAGCGGGATGTTGTCGAACACGGCCGAGACGAAGCCGAGCCCGAACGCCGACTGCCATGAGGCCGACGGCAATTGCTCCACGGGCATCATCGACGCGCATAGCACGAGCGCGAGCAAGAACACGCTGTTCTTGAATGCGCCGGGCAGCAGCGCCCAACTTGGTGCCCGCAGCGGGCTCGCGACGACGATTGCGAGAAAGGCCGCGAGCCCGACGACCGGAACGCGCTCGGGCACGAGCGGGAAATAGACGTTTGCGACGACGTTCGCCGCGATCGCGGCCGCCAACGTGAACAGCACGATGCCGAGGCGCGGCCAGTCGACCGGCAGCGGTTTGACCGCGTCCTTGACGATCGGCGCATAGGCGTCCTGTTGGAACGCCGCGATGACGCCGCAGACGACGAGCGCAGGCACGGCGGCGGCGTATGCGTGCAGCACCTCGAGCGGAGTCACGCCGTCGATCCACATCATCGTCGTCGTCGTATCGCCGACGACGCTGCCGGAACCGCCCGCATTCGAGGCCGCGACGATCGCCGCCAAATAGCCGATGTGAACCTTGCCGCCGAACACCGTGCGCGCCATCGCGCCGCCGATCAGTGCCGCCGCAATGTTGTCGAGGAACGACGACAGCACGAAGACCATCGCGAGCAGCACGAACGCGCCGCGCCAATCGCCGGGCAGCACTCGCGGCAGATGCGAAGTGACCTTGGAATCCTCGAAGTGCTGCGCGAGCAGCGCGAACCCGAGCAAGAGGCCGAGCAGGTTCGCGAGCGTGACCCACTCGTGCTCCAAGTGCAGCGCGAGCCCCGCGAGGCCTGGGCCCGTCTCGAGCCCGCCCGTGGCGAGCTCGTAGGCGACGATGGCCGCGAGGCCCGCCAACGCGACGGCGAGCGTGTGGCGATGGAAAAGCGCGATGCCGGCCAGCATGAGGCCGAACAGCACGAAGTCGATCGGTACGCCGAGCCCTACCGCAGCGCCGCCGAACACGAGAGCGCCCGCGAAGAGCCCGTGCTCGCGCGCGAGCCAGCGGACACTGTTCATCGGCCGGCATTGTAGCTGCCAAGTGGTATCCTGCGACGCCGATGAAGCTTACGGGCCTACGCGTCGTCGATCTCACGGTGTTCCTGCCGGGGCCGTATCTCACGCTGGCGCTCGCCGACCACGGCGCCGAGGTCATCAAGATCGAGCCACCCGACGGCGATCCGACGCGCCGCATCGGCGTCGCCGACGGCCCGTCGACCGTGTACTTCCGCAACTTGAACCGCGGCAAGAAGAGCGTAGTGCTCGATCTCAAGGACGCGCGCAACGTCGAGCGCCTGCTCGCGCTCGCCGCGACCGCCGACGTGTTCGTGGAATCGTTCCGGCCCGGAGTTTGCGACCGGCTCGGCGTCGGCTACGCGCAAGTCGCGAAGCGCAACCCGGCCATCGTCTACTGCTCCGTCAGCGCCTTCGGCAACTCGGGGCCCTATCGCGACAGGCCCGCGCACGATCTCGCCGTCGAAGCGTTGAGCGGCGTCTCGAGCCTCACGCTAGGCGACGACTCGCGGCCCGCGTTGCCCGGTATTCCGATGGCGGACATCGCGGCCGGCCTGCAAGGCCTTGCCGGCGTCCTCATGGCGCTGTTGAAGCGCGAGCAAACCGGCCGCGGCGACTACGTCGAGATCGCGATGCTCGACTCGCTGCTGGCCGCGACGCCGAACGTGATCGGCCCCGTGCTCGCCGAGAAGCGCGCGCCGAATCCGAAGGTCGAGCGCACGACGGGCGGCGCAGCGTTCTATCGGCTCTACGACACGCGCGACGGCCGGCAGCTCGCGCTTGCGGGGCAAGAGCCGAAGTTCATCGAGCGCGTGCTGGCTGCCCTCGGCCGCCCGGAGCTGATCGAGCTCTGCGTCCGCGGTCCGGGCCCGCACCAACGGCCGGCGGTCGAGGCGCTGCAGGCCTTCTTCGGGCAGCGGTCGCTGCAGGAATCGCTCGACTGGCTCGCCTCTCTCGACGTCTGCTACGCGCCCGTGAATACGCTGCTCGAGGCGTTGCGCGACCCGCAGGTGGCGGCGCGCGAGCTGCTCGTCACGGACGAGCGGGGCAGGCAGCACGTGAAGCCCGCGATCGGGTTCGGGGCAGAGCCCGCGCGCCCGAGCTGGCGCGAGCCGCGGCTCGGCGAGCACACGGCCGAAATCCTGACGAGATTGGAGACTGGCTAGGGTTTTGCGACCGTTTGCTCGCTTCCGGCATCTAACAGCACGGAGCCAGAATGCCGAAACCGTCGCCTTCCGTCCCGGCCGAGACCCTGCAGCGCGCCAAGCGCGGCGACCGTGCCGCGCACGCCGAGCTCTATGGGCTCTACTCCGTGTCGGTGTTCACCTTGGCGCGGCGCATGCTGGCCTCGAAGGCGTTGGCCGAGGACGTGCTCCAGGAAACGTTCGTCGAAGTGCTCTGCAACATCGACCGCTTCCGCGGCGACTCCGAGGTTGGCACCTGGATCAAGCGCATCGCGATCAACAAGTGCCTCATGCACGTCCGTTCGAGCTGGGTGTCGCGCCGCGGGTTCGCCGTCGATGAGGACACCGTCGGCGACGGCCGCGCCGGTGCGCTCGACGAGCAGATGGCGCTGGAGCGCGCGCTCGATTGCGTGCCCGACGTCGCGAGGGCCGTCGTGTGGTTGCACGACGTCGAAGGGTACACGCACGCCGAGATAGGCCGACTGATGAATCGCACGGCGAGCTTCTCCAAGTCGCAGCTCGCGCGTGCGCACGAACGTCTGCGCACGTTACTCGAAGGACCGGAGGCAGAAACCGAGACGAGCTTATGCACGCCCGAGTTGAAGACCTGTTGAAACTGCGCGAATTGCCGCAGCTCGAACCGCCGCCCGGCGTGTGGGAGCGCGTGCTCGAAACCGAGCGCGTTCGTGCAGCCGCGCGCCGTTTCCGGCGCCGCGCCCTGGCCGCTGCGGCAGTCGTCGCGGTCGTCGTGGTCGGGGTGTCGGCTGCGCTGATGCTCGAAAGACCGCGCGCGCCGACATTGATCGTCGCTAGAACGATGCCCGCCTCGTCGACGACTCTCGTGCCGCAAGTATCGGCGTCGTACGCGCCGCTCGTCGCGGAGTCCGCGCGGCTCGAGCGGTTGCTCGCAGGGCTTCCGCCGCGGCGCGTCATGGTCGGCTCGACGGCTGGCACGATCGCCGGGCTCGAGGATCGCATCGCCTACGTCGACGCGCAGTTGTCGTACGCGGCTGCGCGAGATCTAGCGCCGACGTACCGCGAAGCGCTCTGGGGCGAGCGCGTCGAGCTCATGAGCGCGCTCTTCTTGGTGCGGTTCGGGCAATCGCAGGGTTTCTGAGATTTGGAGTCGGAGATCGTCATGCTCGGGAAGAAACCATCATGCATCTTGGGCATCGCGGCGCTCGTGTTCGTCGCCGAGATCGCAGCTCAATCTGCGATCGAGCCGCCGGAGGTCGCGCAGGAGCGGCGTGCGTTCGAACGCGAGTTCGAGGGCACCCAACGCGAACTCGCCGCCCAAGAGGCGGCTGCTCAGCGTGAGCTCGCGCAGCAGGCTGCCGCCGCGCAACGCGAGTACGAGACTGTGCAGCGCGAGTTCGCACGTGAGGTGTCGCGCACACGCGCGTTGACAGCGGCGGAGAGCGCCAACATGCAGCGCGAGCTCTCGCAGGCGCGCAACGAGCTCGCCCGCACGGTCGCCGAAGTTGCGCGCATACAGGCGCAGGTGCGGGAGCCCGCACTGCAGGATTTGCAGCGCAAGTGGCGGTTCGTTGCGGCCGGTCAACCCGTGCTCGGGCTCAACATCGAGGACTCGGACTTTGGCGTATTCGTGCGCGGTGTGACGCCCAACGGTCCCGCTGCGACGGCCGGCGTAGAGGAGGGCGACACGATCGTGTCGATCAACGACGTGGAGCTCGCGCGGGCGGGCGACCAGTCGCCTTCCGCTGCGTTGCTCGGGCAGATCGGCAACGTCGTTCCGGGCGACGACGTGAAGCTGCGGATACTGCGCGGCGGCGACTATCACGACTTCGTCGTGAAGGCAGGCACAAACGGATTCCGGGCGCCGTATGTCAATGTCGTCACAGCACCCGGCGAGTTTTTCACCCACTCGTACACGCCGTTCCGTTACGCGGGCGCTTGGAACGACATCGAGCTCGTATCGCTGACGCCGGCGCTCGGCGAGTACTTCGGCACCAACGAGGGGCTACTCGTAGTTCGTGCGGGCCGCGCTGCAGAGCTCGGCTTTCGCGACGGCGACGTCATCATCGACCTCGCGGGTCGCGAGCCGCAAAGCCCCGAGCACGCGCTGCGCATTCTCGCGAGCTTCGAGCCCGGCGAGTCCCTGCAAGCTGCGATCATGCGGCAAAAGCAGCGCGAGTCCCTGGCGATTCGCGTTCCGACGCCGCAGGAGTGACGCGCTGGCCGCGCGCAGCGCTATTGCGCGCGCGCTGCCGTGAACGACTGCTCAGCCGGCCCGCCGCAAGGCACCTCGCCTTCGAACTCGCTCGTCATCGCGAGTTCGTTGCCTTTGACGTTGCCGCGGCGTCGACGAGGAACTCGAACGTTCCAGCGGCCGGCGACGCCTTGTTGTGCGAGGATGGGCGAAAGGTAACCGTATACTTCGATGCAAGGGCCTTCATGACCACCGTCTACGACTTCACGGCGAACGACATCGACGGCCGGGAACGCTCGCTGCGCGAGTTCGCGGGCCAAGTGCTCCTGATCGTCAACGTCGCGTCGAAATGCGGCTTCACGCCGCAGTACACGGGGCTCGAAGCGCTGTGGCGCAAGCGGCGCAGCGAGGGGTTCGCGGTGCTCGGCTTTCCGTGCGACCAGTTCGGCCGCCAGGAGCCGGGTGACGAGGCCGAGATCAAGCAGTTCTGTTCGCTGACGTACGACGTCACGTTCCCGCTGTTCGCGAAGATCGAGGTCAACGGCGCGGGTACTCACCCGTTGTATTCGTGGCTCAAGGGCGAGAAGGCCGGCGTGTTCGGCACCGAAGGGATCAAGTGGAACTTCACGAAGTTCCTCGTCGACCGCTCGGGCGCAGTCGTGAAGCGCTTCGCTCCGGCCGATACGCCCGAGAAGATCGACAAGCACGTCGCCGAAGCGTTGCGCGAGCCCGGTCGCGCATAGCGGCGCTCAGCTTCGTGCCGCTGCGCGCCGCCGTGCCGTCGAGCGGCGCTGCGTATGCGCACGGGGCTTCGCAGAGCTCTTACCTGCGCGCCGCAGCTTCGGATGGTAGGAGTGCTGCTCGGCGCTCGCGATCAATGCCGCGAACAGCCTGTTCAGCTCTTCGATCTCGCGCGCCTGGAAGTCTTCGAAGAGCTCGCGCTCGAGCCGAATCGCAAGCTCGGTTGCCTTCTCGAATAGGTCGCCGCCGGCGGCCGTCAGCTCGATGCGCAGGATCCTGTTGTTGCCGCTGTCGGGCTTGCGCGCGATCAACTGGCGCTTCTCGAGCAACGCGATCAACTCCGTCATCGATTGCGGGAGCACGCCCGTCGCACGCGCGAGCTCGGCGGAAGAGGTGGCCTCGCCGGTCTTGACCAGGAACAGCACGAAGTACTGGCTCGGCGTCAAAGAGACCTTGCTGAACGCTTGCTCGACGCAGCCGCGCACGGCGAGCTCGGCTCGCTTGAGCAGATAGACCGGACTCGTGGGGAGGTCTGCCATTCAGGTGCGCTCGGCGAGCGGCACGAAGCGCCGGTTCTCCGGGCCCACGTAGTTTGCGGTCGGCCGGATGATCTTGCCGTCCGCGCGCTGCTCCATGACGTGCGCGGCCCACCCGGTCGTGCGCGCGATCACGAACAGCGGCGTGAACATCAGCATCGGCACGCCCATGATTTGGTACGCGACGGCGGAGAACCAATCGAGGTTCGCGAACATCTTCTTCGCGGCCGCCATCTCCGCTTCGATCGCGTCCGCGACTTGAAACAGGCTCGTATTGCCGGCCTCCTCCGAGAGGCGCCGCGCGACGTCCTTGATGACGCGGTTACGCGGGTCGGCGACCGTGTAGACCGGGTGGCCGAAGCCGATCACGACTTCCTTACGGGCGAGCCGTGCGCGAATGTCGGCAACCGCCTCCTCGGGCGTCTCGTAGCGCTGCTGGATCTCGAGTGCGACCTCGTTCGCGCCGCCGTGCTTCGGTCCGCGCAGCGCGCCGATGCCCCCGGCGATGCACGAATAGAGGTCCGAGCCCGTGCCTGCGATCACGCGCGCCGTGAACGTCGAAGCGTTGAACTCGTGCTCGGCGTACAGCACGAGCGACGTGTGCATTGCGCGGACCCACGATTCGGGGGCGTGCCGCCGGTGCAGAAGCGTCAGGAAGTGCGCGGCGACGGAGTCGGTGTCGGAGCCGAGCTTGATGCGCACACCGTTGTGCGCGAAGTGGTGCCAATAGAGCAGCATGCCGGGCAGCGACGCGATGAGCCGGTCCGCGAGGTCGCGAGCGCGAGCCGGCGTTTGTTCGCGTTCGGGCTCGAGGCAGCCGAGCATCGACACGCCGGTTCGCAGCACGTCCATCGGATGGGCGGACGGCGGAATCGCTTCAAGAACATCGAGAAGTTGTTCTGGCAACTCTCTAAGAGATATGAGTTTTTTGCGGTACGCCGCGAGCTCGGCAACCGTCGGCAGCCGCTCGTGCACGAGCAGGTGCGCGATCTCTTCGAACTCGCAGGCCTCGGCCACCTCGAGGATGTCGTAGCCGCGGTAGTGCAGGTCGTTGCCGGTGCGGCCGACCGTGCAGAGCGCTGTGTTGCCGGCGACGACGCCGGACAGGGCAACCGATTTCTTTCGCGGGGCGCCAACGTCCGTCATGACTACCGTCCTTGAAAAAAAGAAGCCGCGGCTCGAACTGAGCCGCGGCTTCGTGAACGACCGACCTCTGCTTTAGAGAGGCCCTTCGGTTACTCGGGCCGCTCGTCCGGAGCGCCGGTGCCCGACGAGCCGACGAACAGCTTCGAGCCGTCCTCGAACGTGATGTCGCGGCCGTTGGCGCGGAACGAGCCGTCCTTCGCCTGGAAGCCTTGCACCTTGATCTTGGTGCCGACCGGCAGCGAGTTGCGGTTCCAGCCGCGGCGCAGCAGCGCGTTCGGCGCGCCGCCTTCGACCATCCACTTCTGGGTTTCGCCCGAGGTCGTCGTGACGTCGATGTGGATCCACGAGTGCGGATTGATCCAGTCCATCTTCGTGACCGTGCCCTCGAGTTGGACCGGCTTGTTCGCGTCGAACTCGGCCGCGAACGAGTGGTGCGCCAGAGTGGGCACCGCCGCGACCGTCAGAAGCGAGCCTAGGGCAACACTGATGAGCTTCATGCGCATTGCAGTCGTCTCCGTGCTAAGCGAAATACCTTCAATGAACGAACTTTACTCGGTTTTCTTCACGAGGTCTCCGTAGAGGAGCTCTTCGGAAAACTCGACACACTTGAATTCGAGCAGCTGGACGTTGTTGTCGAGCCGGCGGTACAGCGGCATCGAGATCTTCCAGGGGCGCTCGAACGTCTCCGGGTCCTCGATCGTGGCCTCGTACAGGATGTGGTCCTTATCCGTCAGCGTGTAGCGTTCCGTGACCTTCATCATGACGCCGTGATGATTGCCGGCGCGGTCGAACCACGTCTGGTCATTGTTGCCGGTGACCTCGATCACGAGCGTGTCGCCCTCCCAGCGGCCGTTCGACCACCCCATCCAGCTGTCGACGGGCGGCTCCTGGTGATTCGACATGTGCACGATCCGGTTCGCGCTCGCGAACTCGTACACGAACAGAATGTCGCCGTCGCCCTGCACGACGCGGAACGGGTAGGGCATGTACGTTGCGCGCGGGATGCCGGGCATGTAGCACTTGGCCTCGGGATCCGTCTTGGGCCAACCGGCGCGATTCTCCTCGCGCTTCGCAAGTGCCGCCGAGAGGTACGGGATCGTGCCGCCTTCGACGACGCTCTGGCCGGCCGGGACCGCAGCGATCGCGCCCATGCCCCAGAACTCCGAGATACCGCTGGCGGAGTGGTCCTCGAGGTTCCAGTAGGCCGTGCCGATCGCTTGCCAGACGCCGTTGAAATCCGGTTTGCCGGCGAGGCGCGGAATTTCGGGCCCCGCAGGCTCGCTCGGAGCCTGCGCTGCGGGCTGGCAGCCCGCGACGGCGGCCGCGAGCACGAGCGCGGCAAGCGAGAGAGAACTGGACCTGGTCGTATTCATTGGTTGGCACCGCCCTGCAGGAGTTGTTGGTATGCAGAATCGAAGAAAGCGAGTGTGGCCGACGCCGGCACGGTTTGCGACTCTGTCGCGACGGCGTCGCTCAAGATCTGCGCCTTGCCGCTCGCCGCATCGCGGTAGAGCGGCCATGCCGGCAAACCGGAGCCGTTGGGGTCGCCGCTGCGCGCGAAATTGACCCAGTATGACGACATGGTGTCCGCGAGCTGCCGGTCGACGTCGGTCCACGGCACGGAGGAGCCGAGGTTGTCGAACATGTACGGAATCTCGGCGACGTGTGTTGCGCCGCGCGACGGCCGATCGGGTAGCGTGGGCGGCACGCGCGCGAAGTAGTAGACGTACGCGCTATTGCCTTGCTTCGCTTGCAGCTCCGCGAACTTGCGCATGGCCCACGTCGCTTCGTCGCTGAACGATGCGAGATAGGCGCTCACGGCCGCTGTGTCGTCCGCGGCGGAGAAGATCTTCAGGTAGCCGTCGGCGAGCACGCCGAAACGCTGCTTCGCTTGATTCGTGAATTGCTCGGCCGTGAGGCCGGGCCGCGCGAAGAACGTGCCTTCGTCCTTGTTCGAGCCGACGAGCAAGTCGACGGGGTTTTGCCGGCCCTTTGCGAACGTCAGCGACAGATCCTCGGGGATCAGGTAGCCGTCGACGATCAGGTTGCCGCCGCGGATCGCCGCGATCAACTCGGCCGCGGGCTTCGCGCGCGCGTCCGCCAAAGAGCCGATGCCGGCATCCGCGAGCGCCTTCGCGCCGGTTTCTTC
>Ga0315912_10004215_pt1 | contig 13720 bp, 17 predicted proteins | sample VfabasoilMG_FD_204469 | JGI IMG/M metagenome (GOLD analysis project Ga0315912, IMG submission 204469) | Garden soil microbial communities collected in Santa Monica, California, United States - V. faba soil | ecosystem: Environmental > Terrestrial > Soil > Garden | place: USA: California... | reverse complement strand
GCGCGCGCGACCAGAAATGCAGGTTGGAGACGATCGGGTTGGAGCCCCAGATCAGGATCAGCTTGGAATCGACGAACTGCTCCGGGTCCATGCCGAAGCTGCCACCGAGCGTCGCCTTGATGCCCGCCTTGCCGGCCGACGAACAGAGCGTGCGCTCGAGCTGGGAGGCGCCCAGGCGGTTGAAGAAGCGCCGGTCCATCGAGCTGTACTGCAGCATGCCCATGGTGCCGGCATAGCTGCAGGGCAGGATCATCTGCGGGTCTTCCGCAGCGATCGCCTTCAGCCGCGCCGCGATCTCGTCGAGCGCCTCGTCCCAGGTGATGCGGCGGAATTTTCCTTCGCCTTTTTTCCCCGTTCTCTTCAGGGGAAAAAGGACCCGGTCCGGCGAGTACGTGCGCTCGAGGTAATACGACACCTTGGTGCACAGCGTGCCCTCGGTGAACGGCATCGAGGGATCGCCCTGGATCTTCACGGCAACGCCGTCCTTGACCGTGACCAGCATGCCGCAGGTATCCGGACAATCGTGCGGGCAGGCGGCCTTGACGACCTGGGTGCTCATGCGGGCATTTTACGCGTACCGCTAGGCCTTACGTCCCTTCATGGCGTCGTCGAGGAGCTCAATCCAGTGACGCACCGGCGTCGTGCTGCCCCCCTGGAGATGCGTAAGGCAGCCGATGTTCGCGGTGACGATGCACGCCGGCGCGCCCTCCTGCAGTGCGGCGAGCTTGCGGCTGCGCAGCTCGGTCGAGATTTCGGAGTGCAGGAGCGAGTAGGTCCCCGCCGAGCCGCAGCACAGGTGCGCGTCGCGCACGGGGCTCAGTGTGAAGCCCGCTTTCTTCAGCAGCGCTTCCACCTTTCCGTTCAACTGCTGGCCGTGCTGCAGCGTGCAGGGGGATTGGAATGCCACCAGGCCAAGATTTTCCCCATCGATGGTTTTATCCTTGGACAGGATTTCCGAAAGGTCCCTGGTCATCGCCGAAATCCGTGCGGCCTTTTCCCGGTACTGCGGATCGCCGGACAGCAGGTGCCCGTATTCCTTCACGGTGACGCCGCAACCGCTCGCCGTCATGACGATGGCCTCGATCTCGCCGCGCTCGACCATCGGCCACCAGGCATCGATCAGCGCGCGCATGTCGTCGCGCCCGGCGGCCTGGTCGTTCAGGTGGAAGCGCAGCGCGCCGCAGCATCCGGCGCCCGGCGCCTCGAGCAGCGAAATGCCGAGACCGTCGAGCACGCGCGCCGCCGCGGCGTTGATCGACGGCGCCAGTACCGGCTGCACGCAGCCCGCGAGCACCAACATCTTTCGAGGATGACGCGCCGGCGGCCAGTCGCCTGCGTTTGCTCTCGGATGAATCTTTTGCTTCAGGGACCCCGGTAGCAGCGGCCGCATCATCCTTCCCATGCCCAACAAGAACGACATCAAGTCGGTGCGTGGCAGTACGAACGAAAGCACGGCGCGGATGGCACGATCGAGCAATGGCCGCTCCGTCCGTTCCTCCACCACGGCGCGGCCGATGTCCAGCAGGCGCCCGTACTGCACGCCGGACGGGCAGGTGGTTTCGCAGGCGCGGCAGGTCAGGCAGCGGTCGAGGTGCAGGCGCGTCTTGCCGGTCACCGGCGCGCCCTCGAGCACGCGCTTGATGAGATAGATCCGCCCGCGCGGGCTGTCGAGGTCGTCGCCCAGCACCTGGTAGGTCGGGCAGGTCGCGGTGCAGAACCCGCAATGCACGCACTTGCGCAGGATGTCCTGCGCCTCGCGCCCCTCGGCGCTGTCGCGGATGAAGTCGGCCAGAGCAGTCTGCATTTCGCCCGTTATACTTTTCGCATGAAGCAGCTTGCCTGGCTGTTGCTCATCGCCGCGTTGGCCGGAATCGTCTACTCGTTCTGGCGCTTGCGCCAGGTATGGCGCCAAAGGCGCGCGGCATCCGAGGAGCGCTATTCGAAACTCCTGGCATCGACGTACACGGCTCCTGCACAGGCGCCTTCTGCGCCGCCAGCGCCTGACCATGCGGCGCTGTCACAGCAAAAACTGCTGCTCGATGCCGCCACCAAGGCGGGGGAAGCGGGCGAAGCTGCGCTGTCAATCCAGCTGTACGCAAGGCTCCTTTCACGCTACCCGGAGTCGTCGTTTGCCGTGCAGGCGCGCGCCGCGGTGGAAGCGCAGAAAAAGAAAATCGCAATTTCTAGAACTCCCGGTACAGCCGGCCCGGGTTGAGGATTCCCGCCGGATCGAAAGCCTGCTTCAGTTCCCGGTGCAGGCGCAGCTTCGCTGCATCGAGCGGCGCGAAAGCGCCCGGCGATTTGTCGGCGGCGCGAAACAGCGTCGCGTGCCCGCCAGCGCGCGTCGCAGCGTCGCGCACCCGGTCCGCCCCTGCCATCGATTTGAGCCAGCGCAGCCCGCCGCCCCATTCGATCAGCTGCCGTCCCTCCAGGGTGAGCGGCGGCGCGGCCGGCGGCAGCGCGATTCGCCACAGCGGTTCAGCCCCGGCAAAAAACGGATCGGCCTGCTCGCGCAGGGCCGCCCAGAACGAACCGTCGGCGGGCTCGCCGCCAATGTGACCCGCGGCCGCGCGTACCGCGGGCTCGGCGCCCGAGAGCCGCACCGAAAGCACGCCATCGCACCAGGCGGTTGCTGAAACCGGCAGCGGCTGTCCGGCCCAGCCCGTCATCGCCTCGAGCGCGCGCGCCTCGGCCCTCTGGAGGCGCAACGTGGCTTCCGCTGCAGGGCGCGGCAGCACTTTCAGCGACGCCTCCACAATGAGTCCCAGCGTGCCGAGCGACCCGGCGACGAGACGCGAGAGGTCGTAGCCCGCGACGTTCTTCATGACCTGGCCGCCGAAGCTGAGCAGGCGCCCGCGGCCATCCACGAGCTTCACGCCCAGCACGTAGTCACGCAACGCGCCGGCGCTCGCGCGGCGCGGACCGGACAGTCCCGCGGCGACGCATCCGCCGAAGGTTGCTTCGGCACCGAAATGCGGGGGTTCGAAGGGAAGGAACTGTCCCTTCTCATGAAGGGCCGCTTCAAGCGAGGGAAGTGAGGTGCCGCAACGCGCCGTGACCACCAGCTCGGTGGGCTCGTAACTGACGACGCCGGCGTAGCTACGCGTGTCCAGCAATTCGCCGCTCGGCGCATTGCCGTAGAAGTCCTTGCTGCCGCCGCCGCGCAGACGGAGCGGAACACGCTGCGCCGCCGCCTGCCGGATCTTCTCTTGAAAAATCTCTATCAAAAGCGCGGCAGCTCGGGATGCGGCAGCTTGCCGCCGTGCACGCGCATGCGCCCGTGCTCGGCGCAGCGCGCGAGCGTCGGCACCGCCTTGCCGGGATTGAGCAGGCCGGCAGGATCGAAGGCGCGCTTGACCGCATGGAACAGCTCCAGCTCGTCGGTGCCGAACTGGACGCACATCTGGTTGATCTTCTCGACGCCCACGCCATGCTCGCCGGTGATGGTGCCGCCGACTTCGACGCATTTCTCGAGCACTTCCTCCGCGAACTGCTCGGTGCGGTGCAGTTGGTCCGGATCGTTGGCGTCGAACAGGATCAGCGGATGCAGGTTGCCGTCGCCGGCGTGGAACACGTTCGGGCAGCGCAGGCCGTATTTCTTCTCCATCGCCGCGATGAAGTTCAGCACTTCGCCCAGGCGTTTGCGCGGGATGGTGCCGTCCATGCAGTAGTAGTCGGGTGAGATCCGCCCGACCGCCGGAAACGCCGCCTTGCGGCCGGACCAGAAGCGCAGCCGCTCGGCCTCGTTGTTCGAGACCGTCATGCGCGTCGCGCCGGCGGCCTGCAGCACGGCCCTCATGCGCGTGATTTCATCCTCGACCTCCTCGGCGGTGCCGTCCGATTCGCAAAGCAGGATTGCCGCCGCCTCGAGGTCGTAGCCTGCGCCGACGAACTGCTCGACCGCACGCGTCGCCGCCTGGTCCATCATTTCAAGGCCGGCCGGGATGATGCCGGCGCCGATCACCGCGGCGACCGCCTGCCCGGCCTTCTCGACGTCGCCGAACGACGCCATGATGACGCTCGCGCTCTGCGGCTTCGGCAACAGCTTCACGGTCACTTCGGTGACGACCGCCAGCATGCCCTCGGAGCCGATGGCGAGCGCCAGCAGGTCGTAGCCGGCCGCGTCAGGCGCGGCGGATCCGAACTCCACCGGTTCACCGTCGACGGTGTAGCCGCGCAGGCGCAGCACGTTGTGCACGGTCAATCCGTATTTCAGGCAGTGCACCCCGCCGGAATTTTCCGCCACGTTGCCGCCGATGGAGCAGGCGATCTGGCTGGAGGGGTCGGGCGCGTAGTACAAGCCATGCGGAGCGGCGGCATCCGAGATCGCGGCGTTGCGCACGCCGGGCTGGACCACCGCGGTACAGGCGCGCGGATCGACGCTCAGGATGCGCATGAACTTCGCCATCGACAGCAGCACGCCGTCGCCGGGGGGCAATGCGCCGCCGGAAAGGCCGGTGCCTGCGCCGCGCGGCACCACCGGAACGCCGAGTGCCGAACAGGTCGCGAGAATGCGCTGCACCTGCGCTTCGGTCTCGGGAAGCGCCACCACCATCGGCAGCTGGCGATAGGCGGTGAGGCCGTCGCATTCGTAGGGCCGGGTGTCCTCTTCCTCGTGCAGGACCGCGCGCGCCGGCAGGAATTCGCGCAGGGCCGCAGCCACGACGGCTACAGGTAGGGCTTCGCCCACTTCAATCCCTCGAGCGTGTCACCGCGAGGATTGTATTCGCAACCGACCCAGCCCGAGTAACCGATGGCATCGAGGTGGCGCAGCAGGAAGTCGAAATTGATCTCACCGGTGCCAGGCTCCTGGCGGCTCGGCGCGTCGGCGATCTGGATGTGGCCAATGCGCGGCAACAGGCGCTCGAGCGTCGTCGCAAGGTTGCCTTCCATGAGCTGCATGTGGAACACGTCGTACTGGAGCAGCGCATTGTCGGCGGCGACTTCCTCCAGTATCTGCGCCGCCTGCGCGCTGGAGCGGAGGAAGCAATTGGCCACGGTGCGCTCGCTGAGCGGCTCGATGAATAGCCGCATGCCGGCACCCTGCAGGCGCCGCGCGGCATGTTTGAGGTTTGCCACATAGGTGGCATGCAGCGCGGCGCGGTCCGCGCCGGCCGGCACCACGCCCGCCATCAGGTGCAGGTTCGGGCACTGCGCTGCGCGCGCGTAGTCGATTGCAATGTCCAGGTCCTCGCGGAAGCGCGCCTCGCGCCCGGTCAGGCAGGCAGTGCCGCGCTCGCCGCGCTGCGGATCGCCCGAAGGCATGTTGTGCAAGACAACCTCCACCCCGGCTTCGCGCGCAGCGGCGGCGACGTCCCCTGCTTTCCACTCGTACGGATACTGATACTCGACCGCGCGAAAGCCGGCGCGCGCAGCGGCAGCGAACCGGTCCAGGAAAGGGACCTCGACGAACAGCATCGAAACGTTGGCGGCAAGCTGGGGCATTGTGCGAGCATAGCCTGAAGCCCATGGAAGCCGCGACAACCCCCTGGTGGATCTGGCCCATCGCGCTGTTTGCGGTGAGCTTCGCCATCGGCATCGTCGCGGTGCTGGCCGGAGTCGGCGGCGGCGTGCTGTTCGTGCCGATCGTGGGCAGTTTCTTTCCGTTCCATCTCGATTTCGTGCGCGGCGCCGGACTGCTGTTCGCGCTCGCCGGCACGCTGGCCGCAGGCCCCCTGCTCCTGCGCGGCGGCCTGGCGAGCCTGCGGCTGATCATCCCGCTTGCCCTCGCGGGGTCGATCACCTCGTTTGCCGGCGCTCTGGTCGGCTTGTCCATGAGCGCAGCGGTGATCCAGACTTCGCTCGGCGTCACGGTGATCGCCATTGCACTCCTCATCTGGCACTCGAAGGAAGCCTACGGCGCGAGCATCGTGGAATCCGACGCGCTTGGCGCGGCGTTGCGCATGCGCGGCAGGTACGACGACCCGGCGGAGGGCGTACGCATCGACTGGCGCACACACCGCACTATCGCCGGGTTCGCCTCGTTCGGCGCCATTGGATTCCTCGGCGGCATGTTCGGGCTTGGCGCGGGATTCGCCAACGTTCCGGCGCTCAACCTACTGATGGCCGCGCCGCTGAAGGTGGCGATCGGCTCGAGCGGCATGATCATTTCCGTCATCAACAGCTCGGCAGCCTGGGTGTATATCCATCGCGGCGCGGTGCTGCCGCTGCTCGTCGTTCCGGCGATCCTCGGCGTCATGCTGGGCTCGCGCATCGGCGCGCAGCTGCTGTCGTCCACGCCCGCGACGACCGTTCGCCGGCTGGTCATCGCGGTACTGCTGCTCGCGGGAGTGCGCGCACTGCTGCGAGGACTGGGACTATGGAACTGACTCCGGAAGAAAGGGACCTGCAGGTCGAGCAACTCTACGCGCGCTGGCTGGACGCCGCGACCCGCATCGCCTTCGCGATATCCGCCGCAGCGTTCCTCGCGTACGCCGCCGGCCTGCTGCCCGCCCACGTGCCGCCCGACCTGCTGCCCCAGGTCTGGGGCCTGCCGGTCGACGAATTCCTGCGGCGCACCGGCTCACCCTCCGGTTGGGGCTGGCTGGCACTCGCCGGCCACGCCGATTATCTCAACCTCGCCTGCGTGGCGCTGCTCGCCCTCGTCACCGCGCTGTGCTACCTGCGCATCCTGCCAGCCCTCGCCGGGCGCGGCGAGCGCCTGCAGGCGGCGATGGCGGCGCTCCAGGTGCTGGTACTGCTCGCCGCCGCGTCGGGCTTTTTCGCCGGCGGCAGGTAAAGTGCTAGACTTTTTTCCTAGCCAACCCGCTTAACCAGAGGGGAAAACCATGGGTGCGATATTCAGTTCGCTCGGACGCACGATCACTGCCGGCGTAGTCATACTGGTCGTCATCGCCTTGATCGCCGGGACGCACGGCAAGATGGGCGAGCACGCCTGGTGGGCGTTCTTCTTCCGCTGGCTGCACGTGATGTCGGCCGTGATGTGGATCGGCCTGCTCTGGTACTTCAACTTCGTGCAGACCCCGTCAATGCCGAAAATCCCGGACGAGCAGAAACCCGCGATCAGCAAGGTCATCGCGCCCACTGCCCTGTTCTGGTTCCGCTGGGGCGCGATGGCGACCATCGTCACCGGCCTGCTGCTCGCGGGGATGAACGGCTACCTGGTCCAGGCCTTGTCGCTGCAAAAAGGCGTGCACGCCATCGGCATCGGCATGTGGCTCGGCATCATCATGTGGTTCAACGTCTGGTTCATCATCTGGCCGAACCAGAAGAAGGCACTTGGCATCGTGCAGGTCGAGCCGGCCGAGAAGGCCGCGGCGGCAAAGATGGCCGGCATGACCTCGCGCATCAACACCATGCTGTCGATCCCCATGCTGTTCTGCATGGTGGCGCAGCAAAACGGCGGGTTGTAGGCGCTGGTGCGAATGGCGCCCTGGAAAGTCTGGGGGCTGGGCGGCCTGGTCGTGCTGGGCGTGCTGGCCGGGCTTCCGGTGCTCGCGGAAGAAGCGTGGAAGGCCGGCCATCCCGGCCTGGCCGACCTGCTGGGCGTCGCGAAACTCGCGGCCTACTGGCTGTGGTTCGTGCCGGCCTGGAAGCTCCTGATCGTCGCCGAGCGACGCCTGCTGGCGAATGTCGGCCACGCCACGCTCGCGGCGGGGCTGGTTATTGCCGCGCTGACCTAGGCAGCCCGCCGAGCTTCAGGCCAGGCTTGATGCCGCGCTGTGCGAACCAGCCGCGGTTCATTTCCAAGGCGTAGCGCGCCTGCCGGGTCGCGCAGTGCGACTGCTCGCTGTGCGGCTCCATGTCGGCGACGTTGATCACCGTGCCCGTGTCATCCAGGAAAGCGACCGACAACGGGATCAGCGTGTTCTTCATCCACATGCAGTGGACCGACGACTCGTCGAAAATGAACAGCATCCCGGCGTTCGCCGGCATCGAGGGTCGGTGCATCAGGCCGGTCATGCGGCTCCCCATGTCGGCGGCCACTTCCGCGCGGATCGAGTGCATCCCCGCGCTCAGGGAAATTACCGGGAGCCCCTGCGCTGCAGCGGGCGCCGCCGCGAGCAACATTGCGGCGAGGCCCAGAAAAGAAAAAGGCAGGGAGGACCCTGCCTTCCGAACGAGCATGAAGCGAGTTACTTCTTCTTCTCGGCCTTCTTCATTTCGTCCTTCTTCGGCGCGGCCTTCTTCATTTCGTCTTTCTTCGGCGCGGCCTTTTTCTCGGCTTTCTTGGCTTCGGTCTTCTTCTCGTCCTTCTTCATCTGCGCGCCAGCATGCGACGCGGCGAAGGCGGAAGCGCTGACTGCCGCAAACAGCGCGGCGACGATTACGGTGAGCAGCTTGTTCATCTAATTCTCCTTGTAGTGTTCGAACACGGTAACGCGGCGAATCCTGCGCTCCCGGGCGATTAACGCCTGACCCGGGGCGCCGGTTGACTGGCGCATCCCCGTGCCTCCCTGTGGTTACCCACGGCGGGGATTCTAGACAAAAGCACCTGCCACCTCCGGTAGTTATGCTAAGCTGTTGTTTTTTAACGACAGTCAATGCGGCTTCCGAGCCTTTTCCTCACCGTCGCCGCGCTGCTGCCGTGCATGGTCGCTGCCGCCCCCCGCCTGCCCTCCGGCGACGCGGAGGTCCTGGAACAGCTCCCGGCGCGGCGCGACGACCCGTCCATGGCCGAACTGCGCCAGCTGCGTGCCGCGGCCGCGGCGGCGCCCCGCGACCCCGCGGCGGCGGCCTCGCTCACGCTGCGCTATTTCGAGCTCGCCAATGCCGAAGGCGATCCGCGCTACGTCGGCTATGCGGAAGGCGCGCTGCGCGCCTGGAAAGAAGCGGAGGCGCCCGCCGAGATCCTGTTTGTGCGAGCGCTGTTGCGGCAATACCGCCACGATTTCGCCGGGGCCCTGGCGGACCTGCAGCGCACGCTGCAGCAGGATCCCGCGCACGTCGAGGCCCGCGCATGGCGTGCCGCGATCTTCATGGTACAGGCCGACTATGTGGCTGCGGCGCGCGAATGCGCGGCGCTGGTGAACCTCGCAAGCGAACTGCTGGCGGCGGGCTGCGGCGCCTACGTAGAAGCGACGACCGGCCACACCCAGGACGCTTACCAGCGCCTTGCCGACGTGCTGCGCCGCCATCCCGGGGCAGGCGCCGAAGCGCGCCTGTGGACGCTCACGCGGCTCGCCGAGATGGCGGCGCGCCTGGGCAACGACGCGGGCGCCGAGCGCCACTTTCGCGAGGCGCTCGCCCTGGGGATCAACGACAACTTCCTGCTGGCCGCGTATGCCGACTTTCTGCTCGACCGTGATCGCCCGAAGGAGGCCGTCGCACTGCTCAAGGACTGGGTACGCGCCGATACGCTTCTGCTGCGCCTGGCGATCGCCGAAGGGCGCCTGAAACTCCCCGCGGCCAAGGCGCACGTCCAGGCGCTGGCGGACCGCTTTGCCGCTTCGGCCCTGCGCGGCGAGCGGCTGCACCTTGCCGAGGAGTCGCGATTTCTGCTGCGGGTGAAAGGCGATGCACCGGGTGCGCTCGCCGCCGCTGTGGAAAACTGGAAGTCGCAACGCGAGCCGCGTGACGCGGCTGCGCTGCTCGAGGCGGCACTTGCCGCCCGGGATCCGGCCGCGGCGGCGCCGGCGATTCGCTGGCTCGACCAGTCCGGTTTCGAAAGCGCGGCGCTGCGCCGCATCGCGGCGCAACTTCGATGAGGCGGTTGCTGCTCCTGCTTGCGTTCCTGGCCGGTACCGCGCAGGCCCACAAGCCGAGCGACAGCTACCTGTCGCTGCAATCCGACGCCGGACGAGTAAGCGGGCAGTGGGACATCGCGCTGCGCGACCTGGAGTTCGCCATCGGTCTCGACGCCAATGGCGACGGCGCCATCACCTGGGGCGAACTGCGGGCCAAACAGGGTGAAGTCGCGGCCTACGCGCTCGCGCGCCTGGCGCTGCGCTCCTCCGGGGAACTGTGCGCACTGGTCCCGGCCGGCCTGCTGGTCGACGAGCACTCCGACGGCGCCTACGCCGTGATCCGGATTGCGGTCGACTGCGGCGCGAAAGCGCCGCGCGAAATCGAAGTGGAGTACACCTTGTTCGCCGACCTCGATCCCACGCACCGCGGATTGCTGCGCGCCAGCATGGGTGAGTCGACCCTTACCGCAGTGCTGGGCCCGGAACGCCCCCGTCTGCTGCTGAAGCCTGGCGGCCTGTCCGCGGCCGAACAATTCCTGGACTATGCCCGCGAAGGCGTGTGGCACATCTGGATCGGCTTCGACCACGTGCTGTTCCTGCTTTCCCTGTTGCTGCCCGCGGTCATCGCGGCACTGCGCTTTGGCCCGGTTTTCTGGGACGTCGTCAAGTTGGTCACCGCGTTCACCGTGGCGCATTCGATCACCCTCGCCCTAGCTGCCCTCGGGGTGGTCGAGCTGCCTTCGCGTTTCGTCGAGTCGGCCATCGCGTTCTCGGTCGTCCTCGCGGCACTCAACAACCTCTTCCCGCTGGTGCAGCGCCGGCGCTGGCTGGTCGCCTTCGGCTTCGGCCTGATCCACGGTTTCGGGTTCGCGAGCGTGCTGGCCGACCTCGGCCTGCCGCGCGACAGCCTGCTGCTCGCCCTGGTGGGCTTCAACCTGGGCGTCGAGGCCGGGCAGCTCGTCATCGTGGCCGCCTTCCTGCCGCTCGCCTACGCGCTGCGAAACTCGTTTTTCTACCGCCGGGTCGTGTTCGTCGGGGGGTCCGCCGCGATCGTACTGATTGCCGGCCTGTGGCTCGTCGAACGGGCCTTCGATCTCAAGCTCGGTCTTATATAATTTTTCCCATGACAAACCGACTCGATTTACTGAAGATCGCCAAGGAAGAGCAGAACGGCGACCTGTTCAAGCTGCTCGACGGCATCTACAAGCGCTCCAAGGTACAGCCGCGCGGCTTTGCCGACGCCGTAATCTGGGAAGGCGGCAACGCCGCCCGCGGCGTCGTCCCGGTGGCGCACGCGTTCACCGACATGTTCGCCCTGAACGGCACGCTGATGGCGCTGGATGTCCTGGGCCTGCCGTTCCTCGGCGTGCCGATGATGGCCCAGTTCCGCCACGACACGAAGTTGGTCTCGCTCGATTGGTTCGGCAAGCTCGAATACACGGCACTCAAGTGGTCGACGGCGGGCGATTTCCTGGTCAACGAAAAGGGCCGCAAAGTCGTGGTGAATGGCAAGTCGGCCAATGCACCGCTGCGCACCGCGGCCGGCGTCTACTGCAACGTGCGCCCCTACGGCACCATCACCTCGGTGCGCTTCATGCCGGGCCTGCCCTACTCGCAGGACAAGAAGAAGTTCGCGGTGGATCGCGCGAGCGGCAATATCCATTCCGAGATGAATACGCCGGGCATCCGCATGGCCTATGCCGCGCGCCTGTTCCTCAAGATGGTCCACGAGACCGGCCAGGTCGGCCGCGTCGCCACCAAGCCCACCCAGGCCCAGGAAGACGCCATCAACGCCGGCATCATCCGCTGGCTGCTCAAGGGCACGAAGTTCCAGCTCAAGCGGCGCTACTCGGTTGACGCCTACGAAGAGCACAAGGAGAACGTCGACGCGATCGTGGCGTTGCTGCCGAAGGATTTCAAGTCCGGCATGGAAAACTGGGGCGGCGAAATTTCGGAGCACATCGCAGATACCAACTTCGGCCTGCTGCTGCACGACATGTCCCAGCAGAAGGGCGTCATCGTGTACGCCACCGACCTGGACGGCGACCGCCTCACCGACCTGATGGCCGATGCGCCCGATTTCATGCGCGCCTGGGGCCAGATGGTGCTCGACAAGGTGAAGCCGGGCACCGACATGAACAAGGTGTGGAGCGACATGGGCTTCACGATGAAGGGCGGCAAGGACATGACCAGCGTCATGTACCGCATGGTCGGCGCACCGATCTTCGAGCAGACGCTCGGCTCCGCCGACGCCATGCTGCTGCGCCTGCTCGCGGGCGATGAGTCCGAGGGCGGCACCAAGCAGCCCTACGATCCGCGCATCCACTTCGTCCTGATCAACGAGGCCTACAAGGCCGCCAACCCGGGAAATCAGGACCTGGCGAAGTGGCTGGATGCCCAGCTCGCGATCTTCGACAAGGTCTACAGCGGAAAACGCCCCCGCTATCTGGAGGGCTACGACAAGCTCAAGGCGGCGATCAAGCCCTGGGGCTAAAAAAAGGCCGCCTCCCCGGGCGGCCTTTCTTGCTGCGGTCGGCTTGCTCAGCCGCTTTTCTGGATGTTGGAGGCCTGCTTGCCCTTCGGACCCTGCACCACGTCGAAGCTGACTTTCTGGCCTTCCTTGAGCGTCTTGAATCCGGACATATTGATCGCGGAAAAATGTGCGAACAAGTCTTCGCTGCCGTCGTCCGGCGTAATGAAGCCGTAGCCTTTCGCGTCGTTGAACCACTTCACCGTGCCTGTCGCCATGCTCTCTCCCCTTCCCCTGATCGTTGAATGAGCCACCGGGCATTTACCCGAGCCATGCCTGGAACTCCACGACCCCGCCGCCTTATGGCTTGACAGACAGCCTGAATCCAAACACTGACCGCCTTTTACCGCGCCCGCCCGAGCCTAGTCAAGACCCGCCCGGCGTGCCGTTGCACTGCCACAAGGCATTGATTAGGATGGGCACAGGCGGGCGGTATGGCGCAGCATAGAGACGACACCCTACTTGAGGCACAGCGCAGCAAGCTGAAGCCGCCACCGATGTACAAGGTGATGCTGCTGAACGACGATTACACGCCCATGGAATTCGTGGTTCTGGTGCTGCAGAAGTTCTTCGGCATGAGCCGGGAGCGGGCCACCCAGGTCATGTTGAAGGTGCACCGGGAAGGCATTGGCGTCTGCGGGGTCTTTCCGCTGGACGTCGCATCCACCAAAGTGCAGCAAGTCGCGGCATACTCACGAAAGCACCAGCACCCGCTGCAGTGCGTGATGGAGGAAACGTAGGAGAATAAGCATCATGATTGCCCAGGAACTCGAAGTCAGCCTGCACATGGCGTTCGTCGAAGCGCGCCAGAAGCGCCACGAGTTCATCACCGTCGAGCACCTGCTGCTCGCGCTCCTGGACAATCCCACCGCGGCCGAGGTCCTGCGCGCCTGCGGCGCCAACCTCGACGAGCTGCGCAAGCACCTGACGCAGCACATCGCAGAGCAGACGCCGCGCATCGCCGCTGACCGCGAAGTCGACACCCAGCCGACGCTTGGCTTCCAGCGCGTGATCCAGCGCGCCATCCTGCACGTGCAGTCCTCCGGCAAGAAGGAAGTCACCGGCGCCAACGTTCTGGTGGCGATCTTCGGCGAGAAAGACTCGCACGCGGTGTATTTCCTGCAGCAGCAGGGCATCCAGCGGCTCGACGTGGTGAACTTCATCTCGCACGGCATCACCAAGACGCCCCAGGCCCACCAGGGCAAGGCCGGCGAGGAAGCCAGCGAGGACGGCCAGGCCGAGACCTCCAACAGCCCGCTCGACAACTACACGCAGAATCTGAATGCGCTCGCGCTGGCCGGCAAGATCGATCCGCTGATCGGCCGCGACCGGGAACTCGAGCGCGTGGTGCAAACGCTGTGCCGGCGCCGCAAGAACAATCCGCTGCTGGTCGGCGAAGCCGGCGTCGGCAAGACCGCCATCGCCGAGGGCCTCGCACGCCGCATCGTCGAAGGCAGCGTGCCCGACCTGCTCGCCAAGAGCACGGTGTACGCGCTGGACATGGGTGCGCTGCTCGCGGGCACGAAGTACCGCGGCGACTTCG
>Ga0315912_10004214_pt1 | contig 13721 bp, 11 predicted proteins | sample VfabasoilMG_FD_204469 | JGI IMG/M metagenome (GOLD analysis project Ga0315912, IMG submission 204469) | Garden soil microbial communities collected in Santa Monica, California, United States - V. faba soil | ecosystem: Environmental > Terrestrial > Soil > Garden | place: USA: California... | reverse complement strand
CGCGATCGCCGCGAGCGCCGGCGCATCGGCCGACTCGAAGCACGCGCCGAGCGTCGCGAAGCGCGCGCCGACCGTCGACGCCGCTGGCTCGCTGCCGCTGCGTGATGCCAGCCGGCGGCCGCCGCGATCGCCGCGAGCGCCGGCGCATCGGCCGACTCGAAGCACGCGCCGAGCGTCGCGAAGCGCGCGCCGACCGTCGACGGCGCTGGCTCGCCGCCGCCGCCAGATCGAGGCGATCGCGAAGAAGCGCGCCCGGCAGAATGCGCCAGGTGCAACGAAACTGTCGCAATTACCGGCCACTGTGTCCGCCACTTTCGCGTTGGCCGGCAGTCGGACAAGCCACTGAGACGTGGGCGAAGCAGGCCTGATCTCGCGCGGTTAAACGGTGATCCCGGACAGCCGGGGCGGCAAGGGGCTTGCTCTTGTCCGGGCCATGCTTCGACTACTGCGCCCTGCCCTGATCGCGACGCTGGTTGCCTCCCTCCCCGCCTGCGTGGAGCCGGAGGTGGAAGATGGCGAGAACGACGCGTTCCCCAGCGGCAAGGCGGATGGCGGCATCGACGAAGGGTCGCCCGAGGCGATCGGCGTGCTCCGACTGGTGAACGACCCGGCGGAGTCGGCGACGTCGCTGAAGAACGGCGCGCACGTCACGTCGCGCGTGGCGAACAACATCACGAAGCACCGCAAGGGCGCAGACGGCGCCGATGGCACCGCGGACGACGACAAGTTCGACACGCTACTCGAGCTCGACAAGATTCCCTATGTCGGCACCGCGACGCTCAACGCGCTGCTCGCCCGCGCGCGGGCACTTGGTTACGTGACGTCGGGCGTCAGCTACGACGTGGTGTTCTCGCCGAAGCCGGCCGCGCAGTCGCACAACGCGCGCATCGCGCAGCTCATTCGCACGGCGCAGCACTCGATCGACATCGCGATCTACAGCTACTCCGACGCGGGCATCGCGGCGGCGTTGCAGGACCGCGCGAACGCGGGCGTCGACATTCGCTTCATCTTCGATACGGCGAACGAGGACCGCAAGATCACGGATGCGGCGGCACGCGCGTCATCGAAGTCGGGCCGCCTCGAGGCGATGGGCATCGACGTTCGCTACGTGAACCAGACGATGCACCACAAGATGCTGATCATCGATGGTCCGCGCGATGAAGCGGACCGCGTGAATTCGACGAAACTGGTGATGGGCAGCGCGAACTGGTCGTCCACAGCGGCGACGTCGTTCGACGAGAACACGCTGTTCATCGAAGGCAGCGCGGAGCTGTCGGCCGCGTATCAGCACGAGTTCGACATCCTCTGGAAGGGCTCGCGCGACTTCACCGGGCCGGCATCGGCCCAGCCGAACAGCACCGCGAATATCCAGGTCGCCGACGTGCCCGACACCGAGGGCGCCGAAGTGTTCTTCACATCGTCGAACTTCACGCCGACAGGCACCGACGGTACAACGTGGCGCGTCGACAAGACGAAGACCACCGTGACCGACGCATGGAAGGCCGGCATTGCCCGCGCCACCGGCTCGATTCACATCGCGACGACGCACATGCGCCTGCGCCCGTACGTCGAGGCGCTGATCGCGAAGAAGATGGCGAGCCCGAGCCTCGACATCAAGGTCTACCTCGACCAGCAGGAGTACATCTCACCGTCGGGCGACACCGCTCAGAAGGCGGAGGTTGACGCGTGCATGGCGGCCGCGACGACCGAGGCACAGCGCCGCGACTGCCAGTACAACGACTTCCTGTTCTCGAAGATGCTGGTCGACGCGGGCATCCCGGTTCGGTTCAAGAGCTACGCGTACCGTTGGGACCACAGCTACGCGGAGCAGATGCACTCCAAGTACATGGTCGTCGACGGCAAGGAGCTGTTCACCGGCAGCTGGAACCACTCGATGAACTCGGAGCAGGCGACGTTCGAGAACAGCCTGCACCTGTTCGGCGCGCAGAACGCTGGCCCGGTCAGCAAGTTCGAAGAGAACTTCACCGCGATCTGGGACACCAACCGCGCCGCGCTCACCGCGCTCCGCACCAAGATCACCACGGACGCGACGATTCCGGTCGTCTACCCGCCGATGGCGCTCACGTACCAGGAGTTCGGCGACCTGCGTAACCTGATCCGCACGCAGTGCCCGCTCGTCGATTCGGACGAGTTCCGCACCAACGCGGCGGCGCACCGCACCTGCACGAAGTAACTATCGCGGCGTTCGGGTGGTCAGGTAGCCCTGGCCACGCGTCATCAGGCCACGGAAGCCCTCGAGGTCGTTCGCACGCACGACGGACCGCAGCCGCTCGACCGCGTACAAGAGCGCCGCGAGCGACTCGGTCCCGTAGTCGTTGAGGGTCTGGATCTCGAAGTACAGATCCGGATTTTCCGCAGCGACTTTGGCCGCCACGCCAAGCTGCGCATCGAACGTAGTCGACGACAGCTGCGCGAGCTTCGGCGCCGCCTCGCCGCTCTCGGCGAGCGCGGTGAAGAACGCGATGTTGAGCGCATGCGACAGCCCGAGCACGTAGGCGATCAATCGGTCGTGACTCTCGAGGTCCATCTCGACAAGCGTCGCCATCGTCGGCTCGAACAGCGCACGTGCCGCTGCATTCGCCGCCGGCACGCCGAGGTCGACGAAGATCACATGCCGACCGCTGAGCAACTCGGTGTCGGGACCGAACATCGGGTGGACACTGCACACCTTGCCGCCAGCGTCACGCAGCGCGTTCAGCCCCTTCCTGAGCGGGCTCTTGAGCGACCCCACGTCGAACACCACGCCCTTCGGCGGCGCCTTTGCCATCTCTTCCAGGATCGCGTTCGTTGCCGGCATTGGCGCCGCGATCACGATCATCTCGTGGTCGAGCGTGAGCGACCGCCAGTCGCGGTGATACGTGATGTTCTGGTGACGCACGGGCGGCTCGACTGGATCCGCACTCTCGACCGTGAACCCCTGGGCCGCGAGATAGCGCACGAACCAGCGCCCCATGTGACCGGCACCGCCGATCACGAGCACGCGCCGCCCCGAGCCCTCGCCACTGGCCGCGACGGTGTCTTTTTCCTGGATCGTCAGCGACCCCCGGATCAGCGCGAGAATCAGCTCCTCGCCCATCGTCGGCGACAACCCATGCTCGACGGCCGCCGCGCGCGCCCGCTCGACGACATCGCGCTCCTGCCGGTAGTCGCGCGTCGGGATGCCGGCATCACGCTTGATCTGGCCGATCTTCTGCGCGACCGACTGCCGCCGCGCGACCAGCGCCAGGATCTCGAGGTCGATACCACCGAGCTCGCTCCGCAACGGATCCAGACGCGCACGCGGGTCGTCAGCCATCGGGCGACGTTACAACGATTCCTGCAGCCCGACCGGGCTGCGAGGCGTCATCACGTAGGAGCCGCGTCGGGGCGGGCGTCGATGGGCGCATCCGCTGGAACGACCGCGGCGTCCGGGTTGTCGATGCTTGCGTCGGCGAGCTCGCCATCCTGGCCAGCCGCACCATCGACGCCACCGTCACCGCGTTTCTCGATCATGCCTGCGTCGACCGGGTCAGGCGTCGAATGCTCGGTGCAACCGTGCGTGGCCATCACCACGGTTGCCGACGCCCCGAGCACTGCCACCGCGAGTGAGGCTGGGACGCGCAGCCGCAGCGGCTTTCGATCATCAAGCGAGCGACTCATGATCGGGTGTTGCACGCTCCGCAAAGGCGCGCACCTGTGCGAAGCGAGCTGCGCGCCGAGCGCCAGCGAGACGCTATTCGCGCCGACGCCGCAACACGACGAGCACCGACGGTACGGGCGTCGGCGAGCTGAGCCCCGGCAGCTCGGCCGGAGCTTCTCTGACGAGCTCGAGCTCGGGGAGCAGCGCAGCGATCGCCGCACCGCTCCATCCCGTTGTCGCCCCCGGCACCCCGTCGCGATGCGCCTTTACCAGCAAGATCCCACCTGGCGCCAACAGGCGCCGCATCGTCGCGGCCCACGCGTGCACACGGGCCCGCGGCAGCGTGTGCAGCGTCGCCCGATCGACGATCACATCGACCTCGCTGACGAGCGCACTCGCACACACGTCGTCGCGCAGCCACGTCACGTCCGGCGCACGATCACGCGCCAGCCGCAGCGCCGCCTCCGAAATCTCCGTCGCCGTGACCCGGTAACCGAGCGACACAGCATGCCGCGCGACTTGCCCCAGCCCGCATCCAACATCGAGCAGCCGTCCGTGCGGCGCATCGGCAAGCGCACGAGCGATATCCGCATCGCACTCATCGCTCACCCACGGCGTCAGCGGCAATCCATCCGCGCGCTTCGCCCCCGCAGCTGCTCCGCGGTACACCGCATCCCAACCACTCGCCCCGCTCGCCTCGCGCCCACGCAACGCACCAGCCACGCGCAACGCATCGACGGCTGCAGCGACTTCGGCGGGCGACGCGGCCGCGCCGGTGACATCGCTCCGCGTCGATGGCGCCTCCGCGACCTCGTGCGACGGCACCCCGTACAGCACGACCGCTCCGTCGACACGCAGCGTATCGAGGTTGCGCTGGACCGCTGCCGCTTCGAGCATCGCGATGTTCATCGATGGCGCGACGATCAACGGCGCGCGTGTCGTCAACGCGATCGCCGATACCAGGTCGGAGAAATCCCCGTTCGCGATCCGCCCGATCGTCGTCCCGCTCGCCGGGTACACGACGACGAGGTCGGCCCATTGCGCGAGCGCGACGTGCGGCGCCGGCGCATGCGGACGCGACGGCCACACCGACGTGTGCAGCTCTCGACCCGCGATCGCCCCGAGCGCGTCGATCGACACGAACCGCTGCGCCGTCTGCGTCAACGCCACTTCGACCGTATGCCCTCGCCGCTGCAACGCCGTGATCAACGCCGGTGCGTGCGTCGCGGCGATCGCCCCTGAAATTCCGACGACGATGTTCGCGCCCACCGCACGCGTCACCGATGTCGTCGCTGTCGCCGAGCCAACCGGGCTCACCGCACCGACCTCGACCAACAGCTTCACGAGGTCGCTCACGACGCTGCGCCGTTCGCCGAGCGGGCCCGCCAGTGTCTCGACGTGCGCGATCACATCCGCCTCGCTACGTGGATGCGCGAAGTACGCGATGACCGCGCGCGCTAGCTCGGCACCATCCCCATCCAGCCGCCGCACGCTACCGTCGCGCGCGATCAACCACACGACGTCGCCCGAATCGGCGACCGCGGCGCGCTGCGACCGGACCCACGTACTCACGCGGCCATAGTACGCGTTCAGCCGGCGATGCGGACGATTCCGGAGATCCCCGAGCTACGCGAGTGGTCCTGCGTCCGCCAGCGGGTCAGCGCGCGGAAGCCTTCGCTCGCGCCCGTAACGATGCGCGTCTCGATCGACGGCGTCCCCGCAACGCGATCCATTGTCTCGCCGAGCTCGCGCCAGAGCGCACCAACCTGGCCCTGGTAACACAGGAAGTACGACGACGCACACGCCATCTCCGTCGGCAGGAACGACGACAGGTGCCCGCGAATCACCGCCGCCGACAGCAGCGGCCTCTCGATCACGTACATCCAACCGAGCGCAGCAGCTGGTCCCCGGAACACCGGTACCGTCTGGCACTGCGGCAGCGTCTGCACTTCGTCGAGCGTCATGCCGAGCGCGAGCAGGTCGTGCACGAGCAACGCCGCCTTCGCACGCGTGCACACGTCGATCACCTCGTCGAGTCCTGGTGCGATCGCGAGCGCGGCCTCGATCGGCGCCACGAAGCCGTACGCCCGCATCAGGAACGTACGGTAGTCCGCGGCCGACACACCGGCGCGGAACAGGTAATCGTCGACGTCGGCATCGGCCTCACCGTGGTACACGCGCGTCTCGACGTTGAGACGATTGAGCACACGCAGGTCTTCGCTCATCGGCGCCGCTGTATTGCAAACAACGTACTTCGTGTGCGTTGTTGAGACATCGCACAGTTACCGTGTCCATTCCGCGCACCTTTTGCCCTCCGGGCGTTGGCGCACGCGCGATTCCGCTCGGTAAGACGACCTCTGGAAGGAACCTGCCTACACGGGGAATTTACGAGGGTTTGCGCGCTCTGACGATCTTCGCGACGAGATGCGGCTCCGTCGAAACACCGACGAAGCCGATCTCACCGAGCATCGCGCCGAGATCGTCCTCGAGATAGTCCGCGTAGAACGGCTCGTGGAACTCGCGCGGAAAACCATGCAGAACATCTGCTAGCTCGGGACTCTCCGACACCTGCGCCGAGTCTTCGACCACGACGAGCCCACCGGGCCGCACGACACGCAACATCTCGCGCACGACGTTACGGCGAGCGTTGCGCGGCAGCTCGTGAAACATGTACGTGCTCGTCACCGCATCGAACGTGTCGTCCGCCCACGGCAGCGCCTCGCCATTCTCGACCGCGAGCGTCAGCTCGCCGACGTCGGCGAGTCGCTCGCGCGCTTTCTTGATGTACGCGGGTGACAGGTCCGTACCGTGCAGTCGCATCCGCGGATGCGTGATCGCGAGCTGATGCAGCGTGCGGCCAGTGCCGCAACCGATGTCGAGCAGCCGTACCTTGTCCGCACCGCCCATCTCGCGCACGAGCCGGGTCACCGGCGGAATGATCTGCCGCCGCATCACATCGGCGGTACCGCGGAACAACAGCTCGACGCCAAGCTCGTAGACGTCCGCCGAGTGCTCGCTGAAGTAACCGTCGGTCTGCCAGTGGAACGTGCGCCGGTAGTACGGCGGGAACCGCTCCTTGTCGACGACAGGAATGTCTTTGAAGTCTCCCCTGCGCATGCGGCGCACGACGTTTGGCGCATCGCGCAGGAGCTTCGGCAGCTCGCGCATGAAGCGCCGCACCGGGAAGTCGAACAGCAGCTGCCGTGGATACATCCCGGCGTCGACGTTCGCGAGGTCCTGCTTGTGGAGCGCATGACGGCGCCGCTGCAGCGCCCTCCAGACCGCCTGGTCGACCTGTGCGCGCTTGTTCCCGGTCACGAGGCGCGCGGCCTCGTCCATCATGGTCGCGTTGATCAGAAACGACAGGTGCTGCGAGTGGTACGCGAGACGATCGAGGCGAGACAGCATGTAGCCCCCTTACTGCTTGCGCTTGGGTCTCCTCCGACGGAATAGCAGCATTGCGGCGGTGAACAAGCTCAGCAGCACCGGCGAGGTCGGCCCCGGCCCGGCGCTGCAGCAGTCATCCTTCTTTTTCGGTGGGATGCCGTCGGGCGGCGCTTCGTCTCGGGTGCCGAAGCAGGCCATGTAACCGGTGCAGTCGATCGCGGTCGACGTCAGTCCAATCTGCGACAGCAGGCAGCACCACGGTGATTGCTCGTCCATGTACCGGTCGATGCAGCGGTCCTGCTGGACAGTGCCGACCGGGCACGAGACCGGCGCCTGGAGATCTGGAAAGTGGAACACGCCGGTCCACGTGGTCAGGTTCGACGACTTCATGATGCCGAAGTTGTCGGCGGTGATATTGAGCTGCAGGCTCGCCTTGTCTTGCGTGCAGGCCCACACCTCGTGGGCATCGTTCTCGTACAGGCAGCCGATGTGCGGCGCTCCGGTGAGGTCATTCCATGTGGCGCCGCATCCCTGATTGCTCACGAACGGCGAGCTCCACGCGCCAATGTCACGCGTGCCCGCGACACACGAGCCGTCGAATCGCACCAGGAACGACAGGCCGGCGACGTTCGAGCTCTTCGTCAGAATCTTCGTCCAGTTGGCGCCGCCATCGGTCGACTTGTAGATGCTGTCGCCGCTCGTGTTGCTCTCGAGCGTGATGCGCGCGTACACGATGTTCTCGTTGCTCGGATCGATACCGACGATCTCGAGCGCCGAGTTCTGCGACGTCGGACTGAAATCATCGATCGGCAGCGCGGTGAACGAGGTGCCACCGTTGGTGCTCTTGTAGAGCAGCAGGATCTTTTGCGCCTCACACGCGCCGGCGTCGGGCGCCGTCTCGACGCACGTCGTGCTGTCCATGCACGGCACGCCCGGATTCATCGAGTTCGCGGTGCACAGCTTCGGCAGCCGATAGCCCGACAGATAGATCACATCCGAGTTGGACGGCGCGACTTCGAGCGTCTGCCACCACGCATCCGCGGTGCCAGGAATCGACACCGACGTCGGGAACGTCGCACCGTCGTTCGTCGACTTGTAAATCTTGGTGTCGAGCGGATCAGATGCGGAGAAGTAGATCGCAACCGGTCCCGGCGTCGCACCGCCGCGCGCTACGTGCGTCACGAACGTCATGCCCGGTGCCGTCGCGCCGAACGAGCAGTCGTCGCGCATGACCTTGAGACCATCGAACGTCGTCGCGAACACTGCCCCCGTCGACGTGTAGACGTAATCCGGGTCGTAGACGCCGCCGTATCCAACCGTACGCTCGCAGTACCACTGCCACGTGGCGCCGTTGTCGTTCGACCGGATCAGGCCAAACGTCGCCCCGGCCATGATCTTCGTGTTGTCGCCCGACTTGAAATTGATCGTCGAGATGTAGGGATCGCGGCCGTTTGCGGCGGCACTCCCTGCGAGCCCGGCGACGAGTAAGCCGGCGACAACGATACGCATGGGTCGATCCTATCCCGCCGCGCCGTACCCCGGTGATGGATCGACCGTGGCGTGGCTCACTTTGCCTGGCCGGATGCGGTCTTGCGTCGGCATCACAGCCCGATCTCGCTGACGCTGATCGAGGTATTCACCCGCGGTCAGACTGGGGAATTTCGCCTCGCCGCCGGTTCGCGCGTCGACCACCAGCGTGTCGAAACCGGTGTGCACCGGCATCCACGTTCCGTCGCGACGCAGTCGCCGTACTGCGGATGCATCTCCGATGTCGGCGAGACCTTCGCCGAGTGTCGTCACGAAGCGCTGCTGCGCCGCCCCACCGCTTCTCAATCCCCTAGATCAACAACAGGGATATTTGCGAGGACATCGTCTGTCCGAGCAGTATACGCTGGCCGAATGGTGGTGCGAGTCGTCCTGCTAGCGCTCGTTGCTAGCTGCACGGTATCTCGCCCATCGGAAGATCTCGCCTGCACGACGTCGGCGACGTGCAGAGACGGCCGCAACTGCGTCGACGGTTACTGCGTGTTCGGCGGGGGCGGCTCCGGCTCGGGTTCGGGCTCGAATAGCTGCCCGAGTGCGTGCTCGACCTGCGCCGGTGACATGTGCTTGATCGACGGCAGCGGCGGCGACGTCACCTGCCCGACCGGCTTCTCCTGCATCATCAACTGCCCGACCGGCGGCTCGTGTGGCGACGTCTCCTGCGGCGGCGACTCGTGCGTCGTCAACTGCTCGGGCATGGCTTGTGGCAACGTCAACTGCACCGCCGGCACCTGCATGATCAACTGCGTCGGCAACACCGCCTGCGGTGACGTGACGTGCTCCGGCAATTGCGATGTCGTCTGCAACGGCCCCACCGCCTGCGGTGACCTCAGGTGCAGCAACGCGTGCGCGTGCGACGTGATCTGCAACTCCGGCTCGTGCGGCAGCCAGACCTGCGCACCGAACGAGAACGGCGGCGCCACCTGCTCGAGCAACGGCAACTGCTCGTCGGCCGGCGGCGGCTGTAACCAGTGCTGAGCGCCGATCGTCCTACATCTGCGGCGACATTCGCGTCGTGACCCGGTCGCCGGTGCCAACCTGATTGGCATCCTCTGCTGAGCCAACCCTGCGGATTGCCGCCCTGCGTGGGCTGGAGCACGCCTTGCTCTACGCGACCCAGGGGGCTTCCATGCGCACTTCGTTCGCCTTGTTGGGGATCGCGTTGTTCGCCGGCTGTGGATCCAACGGTGCCGCACAAGACTGCACCGACCGCGACGGTGACGGCATCAGCGAATGCGACGGCGACTGCGACGACACCGATCCGATGAGCGTGCCGGGCGCGAACGAGATCTGCGGCGACGGCATCGACAACAACTGCGACGGCATGGCCGACGAGGGCTGCGGCGGTATTGGCACGTTCGTCTCCGCCACCATCGGTAACGACGCCAACCCCGGCACGACTGCGGAGCCCGTCGCGACAATCGCAAAGGGCATCGCGAACGCGATGACGATCGGCGGCTCGCAATCGGTCATCGTGGCGGAAGGCCACTATTCCGAGAAGGTCACGCTGGTGGAAGGTATCGACCTCCTCGGCGGGTTCGCTTGCACGGTTACCGACTGCTCGTGGACGCGCGATCCGCTCGCGCACGACACCGCGATCATGAATAGCGACTACGAAGGTGTGATCGCCGGCGCCGGCATCACGCAGGTCACGCTCGTCGAGGGATTCCGCATCGTCGGCAAGGACGGCACGCCCACCGCCGGCGGCAGCGTCGGCGTGTCGCTGACCGGCGGATCACCGACGCTGCGTGGAAACCACATCACCGGCGGCAACGTCACTGCCGGCGGCGGCGGTACGGACCGCTCCATCGGTGTGCGCCTCGTCGCGACCGATGCAACCGGTGCGCTGATCGAGATGAATGACATCAGCGGCGGCACCTCGATTGGCGTGTCCGCGGGCCTCCTGTTCGATAGCTACCCGGCGCAAACGAAGTCCATTGCGATGGTGCTCGGCAACACGATCCGCGGCGGGGCGGGCCGTCGCTCGATCGGCATCCTGTCGTGGAACAGCGATGTCGGCACGCTCGTCGCGAACAACGACATCATCGCCGGCAATTCGAACCAGGGAGCAAGCCACGGCATCGAGGTCGGCTCGAAGATGACGATCGACTCGAATCGCATCAACGTCGACCAAGCGACGGTCGGCACGTGCATGGCGCAGACGAACTGGTGCGCCGGCATCGCGAGCGAAAGCTCGACGACGATCATCACGAACAACATCGTCTTCGCGCCGAAGTCGAGCCGCAGCGCTGCCGTGTTCCTCGGTGAGTTCGAGGTCGCAGCGGGTACCGTCATCGTCAATGGCAACACGCTCAACGGTGGTGGCATCGGTCCCATCGTCGGCGGCATCAGTCAGAGCGCGGCGCTCGTCGTCTCGATCGGCGCGTGCACGATGTGCGGCTTCAATGGTTTCGTTGGCCGCGTCCGCAACAACATCATGGACGGCGGCCAGAACGCAGCTCGCTTCGGCGTACGCGAAGATCCGTCGAGCACTCGCACGATGCGTCCCGAGATCCTGGAGAACAATCTGATCTGGTTCGCGCCGGCGGCAAACCGGACCGACATCCTGTATCGCCAGGTCGCCGCGAACGGCCAGGCGACCGATCACACGACGATCGCGGCGGTGAACGGTCTCACCGCGTCGATGGCGGCCAACAACCAGAATGCCGATCCGATGCTCGACGCGAGCACGTGGCACCTGATCGCCGGCTCGCCGTGCATCGACACCGGCGTCGCCACCGAAGCACCGGCCACGGACTACGACGGCGACGCGCGCCCTACCGGCGCTGCGGTCGACATCGGTCACGACGAAACGCCTTAACCCAGAGTTAGGCCCGCTTTGCGAGATCACCGCGCAGACGGCGCCGCGCCGTCGCCGCAAGGCCGGCGAGCTGCGCCTGATCAAGCGCGAGCTTCTGCGGCCTGCGCAGCCGCTTGACCGCGTGCTCGATGCGCAATGCGACTCGCTTGTCTCGGCAGCGCTGCGTCGCGACAAGCTCGAGCGGTCCCCGACCGCGCGTGTACTTCGCGCCCTTGCCGGCGTCGTGAGCGGCGAGCCGCGCGTCGAGGTCGTTCGTGATGCCGCAGTAGAGCGAGTCGTCCGCGCAGCGAACGACGTAGACGACCCAGATCATCAACCCACTTTGTGCTCGATCTCGGGCGGCGCGGCAAAGAAACGATTGCGCTTCGGGTCGTTGAACCGCTTGTAGTCGATCAGCCACGGCGTGACCTGTGCGGTGCCGCCCTCGAGGCGGATCGTCGCTGCCATCGGCGTGACTGAGCGGTAGCTCGAGTCGGGCGGTAGGTCGTTGTTTTCGGCGCCACCGGCGGAGAACAGCGAGATCAGCGACGCGACGTCGCCGTACATCGTGCGGAAGCCCGAATCGACCTTCTCGTGACCGCGCACCATCATCGAGCAGCCCAGGCGACCCATGAACGCCTCGAACTGCTTCTTGCCGAACGGGAAGCGAGCATTCTGCGCCTGCAGATCGTCGGGGATGTACTCGGCTGTCGACGGATCGCTCCACAGCATCTGGAAGCGGATGTCCGGATCGTTGAGGCCGGCCATGTCCGGGACCTTGGTCTTGATGTCCGTGTCGCGCGGGATACCGGCGTGGACGAACATGAGATCGTCGAAGAAGAGCATGTTCGGCATCTCTTCGAACATCTTCATGTACTCCTGGAACACCTCGCCGGGGACCAGGCCGATCAGCGTGTTGATCGCCTCGGCGGGCTTCACGCCACCGTAAATGCGACCGCGGTACTCGATGTAGTACTCGTGGTTGCCGCGCAGCGGGAACACGTGCTCCGGGGCCGACAGGTACAGCTGCATCACCGTGCGCAGCACGCCGTTGTACGAGAACATGCCGCGATCGATGTAGTCGCCGAGCAGGATCAACTTCGGCTCGGGCTTGCGCGGGTCGAGCTTCCAGGCCTCGAGCTTGGCGAAGAAGTCCGCCTGCAGCACGGCGCTCTTGAGGCAGCTGTAGCAGCCGTGGAGATCGCCGAGCACGGTCAGCTCGTAGACCTGGTCGGGCTTGGCCGGATGCACGTAGACGTGACCGTCGAGGAACGGCGCCTGGCCCTTGAAGTCAGCGACCGACTGCTTGCCGGTGAGCTTGCCCTGCCCGACCGCGCGGTGCGCCGTGAGCTGCTGGCTGAACCGGTGCAACAGGTCGAGGTCGGCGGCGATCTGCGGCCGGATACGTTCGGCGTCGCCGGCGTAGTGGTGCTCGAAGCGCTGGAAGAACGGGTGATCGTCGACGCGCGGCTTGACCTGGTTCTCGGGCAGCGCGTCTTTGATCTCGACGTTCGTCGTCGGGACCACCTCGATATCGCGCTCCGAGAGCTGAATGGCGCCCTTCGTGTCGTGGAGCAGCGCTTCGATCTCTTCGCGGAACTTCTTCTCTGACGGATGGACGCTGCCATCGGCGTAGATGAGCTCGTCGATCGTGCTTAGCAGCTCCTGCTGGTTCTCGCGATCGAAGCTCTGGAAGATCTCGTAGCTGCGCAGCTTGAGCTTCGCGTATACGAACTTGTTGACGTCTTCGCCGTCGGAGACCGCTTCGTCGAACAACGCACGCACGTTGTTGTCGATGTTCTCGAATACTTCGTGGAAGTGCGTCGTGAAGCGGTTGACGACGTCCTCGCGGGTCTTGTCGTCGGCATCGGGAAGCGCCGTCTTCGCGCGAGCGGTGACGAGCTGCCGGATGTAGATCCGGATGAACGTCTTCTCGGTGAAGTCGAAGTCGCCGTCGATGTACCCGAACGCGGTCATATAAAAAATGATCGCGTTCATCTGCTGTTCGGCGACGTCGGGGTTCGTGCTGAACGTGAGCATGGTGGCCCGTCGAGTTTCCCTCGACCGCGCGCCCCGCTCCAGGCTGGGATATGATTATTTCGTGCGCATCGGGGTCATTGCGGCGCTCACGACCATCCCGGTCCTAGCGTCAGCAGAACCCGCCACAGGCAATGGCTTCGAGGTCAGCGGGTTCCTCGGGGTTGACTACTTCGGGAATGACATCGGCCTCGGCGGTTCACGTGCTCCCGAGCAGCGCCCGCAGACGGCGCCCACGTTCGGCGCCAGGCTGACGTTTGTCCCGCTGCGGCTCGGGCGCGGGTTCCTCCACCTCGGCCTCGGCGTCGAGGCTGA
>Ga0315912_10004213_pt1 | contig 13722 bp, 15 predicted proteins | sample VfabasoilMG_FD_204469 | JGI IMG/M metagenome (GOLD analysis project Ga0315912, IMG submission 204469) | Garden soil microbial communities collected in Santa Monica, California, United States - V. faba soil | ecosystem: Environmental > Terrestrial > Soil > Garden | place: USA: California... | reverse complement strand
TTCAAATTGGCATCTTGGCGATGCAGAGCCTTGACCAAATTGGCGCCATGCACATCACCCGATGCTTCGCCAACCACCAACATCACTTGCTTCGCTCGACTTGCCACGCGCTCGTTAGGTCGCAAGGTCGGACAGCTGAGCGCTGATCATGGAGGCGATTTCCAAGGCCCGCAAACCTTCAGTACCGCCGACGAGTGGAGGAGTCCGGGTACGTACGCAATCGAGAAAGGAATCGATTTCGTCGGCCAGGGCGTCGCCATCTTTGATTTCAATATTCTCGGCGCGGATATCAAGCCAACCGGCCCCCGGTTTCGGCTTATGAAAAATCTGCGCGCGCCGTTGATCGTAGTCGATGGAGATATACGCGTCCGGTTGAAAGAAACGCACTTTACGTTCGCGCTTGATCGACACACGGCTGGCGGTGACATTGGCAATGCAGCCGTTCTCGAAGGTGATCCGTGCATTGGCGATGTCAGGCATTTCGGTCAACACAGGTACCCCCACCGCCTCGACCCGCCGAATCGGTGAGCGCACCAAGCTGGTGATGACGTCGATATCGTGGATCATCAGATCCAACACGACATCGACATCCGTGCCTCGCTCGATAAAAGGCGCCAGGCGGTGGCATTCGACGAATTTAGGATCCTTAATAATGCCCTCGAGACGGCGAATCGCCGGATTGAACCGTTCAAGATGACCGACTTGGAGCAACGCACCCTTGGCCGCCGCTAACGCGACCAGCTCGTTGGCCTCCGCCAAGTCCGCAGTCAACGGTTTTTCGACCAAGACATCGATACCGGCGGCAAGAAACTCCCGTGCGACTCGGTAATGATAACGAGTCGGCACAGCAATGCTGGCGCAGCGAATTTTGCCGAAAAGCTCGCGATAGTCGGTAAACGCCTGCGCTCCCACCAAATGGCCGATCGCGCGGGCGCGCTCGCCGTCGACATCGACCACACCGACGAGGTGTGCCATTTCCGACGACGCATACTTCTCCGCGTGAAACTTGCCGAGATATCCGACACCGACGACCGCGACGGGTAATGCTTGGAGGGCCATGTTCCTTGCCGGCTAAGCGGCTATCGCGACGACGGCGATGCCGCAATCATCAGCTGTACGCAACAATTCTTCTTTTTCGATCAATATCGCTTTGCCTGCCTCAATGGCGAGCACCGCGCCGCCAACCTCGCGCAGAGAATTGATCGTCTCGACACCGACGGCCGGCACATCGAAGCGCAAATCCTGTTGCGGCTTACTGACCTTGACGACCACACAGCCCGATTTGGCCAACTGGCCGCCGCGTTGAACCGCCGCGTCGGTGCCTTCTACCGCTTCGACAGCGAGAATCACCTGATTCTTTAAAACTACCGTCTGCCCAATACCTAATCGACCGATTTCCTTCGCCAAGCGAATCCCCAACCTAATATCGTCCCACTGCGCCGCGCTGGGCGTTTTGCGCGTCAGAACTCCTTCTCGCGCGATGAGACTGGTCAAGCAGAAAGTCGACTCGACAATCCGAATACCGTCGCTAGCCAACTCATCTGCGATGCCGCGCAAAAGCGCGTCGTCTTCGCGGCTTTTGATCCTAGCAAGAAAGCGCGCGCCACGGAGATCCGGTCGGAAATTACCGAGTAGTCGGACCTTGCGAATACCGCCAGCCATCACCGCCTCGGCCACGCCGGCTTTTTGAAAGGTTCGAATAATTTTTCCCAGTTGACCGACGTAAATCCAAGTAAACTCGTCGACGCGATCTTCCAGGGACGCATCGGTTTCCTCGCGATGCGCCACCGCGACAACCGAGTAGCCCTGACGCTTCGCTTCCTCGGCAAAAATCAGCGGAAACTTGCCGTTCCCGGCAATCAATCCGATTCGATTCATCGTGGTGACCTCGAAAGGCTCCGCGCTACGGTAGATAAAGACAAGGATCTAGCGGCAAATCCCGCGCTCAGAAGCAGCGATGAAAGATATAAACTGTTCGATCTCCTGCAGCGCCGGCAACTCCTTGCGGATCTTCTCCAAGGCCTCGTTGGTTTTGAGCTTGGAGCGAAACACGACGCGATAGGCTTTATGGATCGCGTCGATTTTGGCTTTGTCGAAACCGCGCCGTTTCATCCCCTCGACGTTGAGACCATGCAATTTGGCGCGGTCGCCGGTAGCATTGCAAAACGGCGGCACATCCTTGGAAACCATCGCGCCGGCGCCGAGAATCGCCCCCGAACCGATCCGCACGAACTGATGAATCCCGACCAAACCGCCGACAATGACGTTATCCTCGATCACCACATGGCCGCCGAGGGTGGCACCGTTGGCGATGACGTTGCGATTCCCGACGATGCAGTCATGGGCAATATGACAATACATCATGAGCAGGTTTTGACTGCCCACCCGAGTGATCATACCGCCACCGACAGTCCCCGGATTGAGCGACGCGAACTCCCGGATGGTGTTATTGTCACCGATGATGAGCTCGCTGGGTTCGCCTCGATATTTTAGATCCTGAGGAATCGTCCCCACGGTCGCGAACGGAAAAACCACATTGCCGCGCCCCATCGTGGTCAACCCATCGACAACTGCATGGGACTGAATCTTAGTTCCCGCGGCAATTTTGACATTGGCGCCGATAACAACATAGGGACCAATCACAACATCGTTCGCCAGCTCTGCGTGCGGATCGACTATCGCGGTGGGGTGAATTTTTGCCAACTGCGCCGACCGTCCTACTCCATCCCAACTTCCATGGCCGAGATCAGCGCTTGCGCCGCGACTTTACCGTCAACCGTAGCCACGCCTTGCATCCTCCAGTAGGCGCCCCGGCGCTTTTGACAGGTCAATTCCATGCGCAATTGATCGCCGGGTACGACCGGGCGCTTGAACTTCACCTGATCGAGGCCGGTTAGCATGAATATTCGCTTATCGTTCATACCGCCGCGGGTGGTATGGGCAAAGATCGCTCCCACTTGCGCCATCGCTTCGCAAATCAAAACACCGGGCATGACGGGATGATCCGGAAAATGGCCCTGAAAAAACGGCTCATTGAAAGATACATTCTTGACGCCGACGATCTTTTCGTCACCTTGGATCTCGACGATCCGGTCGACCAAAAGGAACGGATAACGGTGCGGCAAATAGTTGAGGATTTCCTTGGCGTCCAACATCGGCAATCTTTTTATTATTTTTTTACTAAGTCGGCAATTTGTCGTTCCATGGCACGAACCGAAGCCCACAGCTTCGGCAGTTGCGGCAACAGTGTCATCACTTTGAGCCACTCATGATGCGGTGCCGCAGCGATGCCTCCGGACAAAACCACACCGGCAGGCACCGACTTGGGGATCCCTGATTGTGGGCCGATGATAGCGCCATCGCCGATCTCAATATGATTGACGATGCCCGCCTGCCCAGCGATGGTCACATGTTTGCCAACCTTGGTACTTCCGGCGATACCCGCCTGGGCTGCGACTACCGAATGCTCCCCGATATTCACATTGTGGGCGATCTGCACGAGATTGTCGATCTTGGCGCCGCGGCGTATCACCGTTCGGCCCAGGGTCGCACGATCGATGGTTGTATTTGCACCAATCTCAACGTCATCTTCGACCACGACAAAACCGACTTGTGGAATCTTGACACGACTCTCGCCGCGGCCGGCATAGCCGAAACCGTCGCTGCCGATGACCACACCCGCGTGAAGTATCACCCGATCACCGATGCGGCATCCATGTCTAACCACGACGTTGGGATGAAGTACGCAATCGGAACCGATCTCGACATCGTCGCCGACAAAGACACCCGGGTAAAGCGCTGAATTGCGGCCAACTTTGACACGCGCGCCGACATAGGCAAGCGGGAAAACCGTAACTCCCTCGTCAATGACCGCCGATGCATCGATGCTGGCTTGAGCACTGCGAGTTTGGGCTAGCAGAGCGGCTGGCGAAAACAGCTGGAGAATCTTAGCGAACGCGACATAGGGGTCCGCAGCTTCAAGAAACGCAACCGGCGACCGCCCGAAATATTCCGCTGCAGCGCCGATACCGACAATGACCGCGCTGGCCCGGCAACGTTCCAAGTATTTGGCGTAGCGGGTATTGGTAAGAAAGGTAATCTCACCGCTAGCCGCTTCGTCTATGGGCGCCACCCGTTGAATGATCACCGCGCCATCGCCAACAACCTTTCCGCCGACAAAGGACGCCAGTTCAGCTAAAGTTCTCGCCGCGATGGACACTTACTTTTTGGCCCGATTGAAGGTCTCAATCACCTTGTTGGTGAGATCGATGGCCTGATCGCCGAAAAGAATCTGCGAACGATCGAGGATTAGGGTAAACTTATCGGCTTTGCCGATTTCGCTAACGACCCCTTCGAGATCCTTGAGAATATCTTGCATCATCTCGCGCTCTCTTAATTGTATTTCCTGTTGCAGGTCGCCCATGGTTCGCTGAAGAGTAACCGAACGCTTCTGAAAATCCAATTCGAGATTTCGTCTCTCTTCCTCTTTTAGCAACGGGCCTTTCTTTTCGAGATCGGCGCGCAGCCGTTCAAGGTCTTGGCGCTCTTTGAGCGTGTCAGCCTCGGCTTTTTTCAGCTGCGCCTGCAAGCGTTCGCCGGCTCGTTTTCCCGGGGCGGACTCGGTAACCACCCGTCGTACATCGATATAACCGATTTTCATCCGATCCTGCGCCATACCAGGCGTCCAGGATAGCCCCAACAGTAACAGCACGAACCAATATTTCACTCATAACCTCCAGTTACGTTTGTGGTAGTAAAAATGAAGCAATCCGTTAAGGCTGAGCGCCGACGGAGAATCCGAGCACAGAAGTTTCGTCACCGGATTTCTTGGTAATGGGAAATCCGAGGTCGACACGCAATGGGCCAAAGGGAGACATCCAACGGCCGCCGAAACCGGCCGATCGACGCATGTCGCTGAAGTTGAACGAGTCGAAGGAATTGCCGACATCAAAAAACACTACACCCCGTAAACCGTATTGCTCCATAACGGGGAATGCGACCTCGGCATTGAGCACCACTGCTCTATCACCGCCGGTAACCTCAGTACCAGTACAGTTCTGGCCGTTACTATCGCAACCCGATGGCGAGCGCGGCCCAATACTTCGCTCGGCGAACCCCCGTATTGAATTAATACCACCGAGAAAATAGCGCTCAAACAACGGCAAATCGTTTCCTCCATCCTTGTTACCGGCAAAGCCGAGACCATAACCGAGCTGGCCGCCAAGTCCTAAGACATAGGCACCACCCCAACTGGGGTCCTTTAACAAGGTGTAATACCAACGGGCGGTCAAATCGGTTTTCAGAAAGCGAGTGTCTCCACCCAAGCCGGCCATCTTCGTCGATATGCCAAGTTTAGACCCCTCTGTCGGTGTAAAGAAGTGATCCCGGCTATCATAGGTAAGGCTTGGGGTTACGCTACTGGTGAGACTCTTGCCCTCCTCATCCTTAATGCTTTGAGAGGCGCCAGCCGAAACCCCCGTAATATCGTCATGGGTAAATTCATAAGCCAAACCAGCGCGCATGAAGTCCCAATAAGTAATTTCCTGGCTTGCGTTAGCGTCAGAACCCGGCGCCGCGGCACTAACCGGGCTATTGAAAAATGGCAAGGTAAAGCCCTTTAATGGGTAGCTGCTATTGACCGCGAAGCCCATCTTCTTTTCGTTGAAATCCGTATAATCACGAGTCGTGTTAAATGCGTCCATCCCCAGTGATACTTTAGAATCTAGGAAATAGGGATCGGTTAGGTTGAAGATATAATCTTGCCGGCTGGAGCCAATGCTAAAATTGCCGCTCATGCTCTGTCCCCGGCCCATCAAATTCTTTTCCGAGACGTTGGCATTGAATAAGAAACCATCGCCACTACTGTAACCGGCGCCGACCTGAAATGTCCCGGTCGGTCCTTCCTTCACATCAACGTTGAGATCGAGCGCGTCCGGCTGATCGGTCTTTTTGGTGTTTAGCTGTACGTCCTCAAAATAACCGGTGCGCTGAAGCGCGTTGCGGCTCTGAGTTACTTTGACGCCGGAGTAGAGTTCCTGTTCATTGACAACTAACTCGCGGCGCACCACCTTGTCGCGAGTCTTGGTGTTTCCCGCGATCAATACCCGGTTGAAATAGACCGGCGGCCCTTTGTTGATCACCAGTGCGACATCGACCAATTTTTTCGCTTGATCGATCTGCGTCATCGGATCAACCTGCACGAAAGCGAACCCTTTGTTCGCATACATCTCGTTTAGGGTGGTAACATCGTCGCGCAACCTGTTGCCGCGAAAAATCTGTCCGGTCGTAAGCTTTACTGATTTGAGCATCTTCTGACCGTCTTCGATCAATTCTCCACCGATCTCGACTCGACCGACACGATACTGGGGCCCTTCACTTACCCGGAAAATCACTTCGAGACCGTCCTTTGCCCTGACAATCAACGGCTCATCGACCTTATTCTCGACGTAACCGTTGTCGTTGTAATGGTTCGAGAGTATCGCCACATCATTGGTCAAGATATCGCGATCAAGAACACCGCGATTGGTGAAGTATGAAAAAATCCACTCCTCTTTGGTGGTCAGTAAATCCTTGAGTTCACTTTCGGAGAAAGCTTTATTGCCTTCAAACGATATACGTTTGATCAGTAACCGGTTCCCTTCAACGATGTCGAGCACCACCGCTACTTGGTTGTTCGCTTCAGGAGAGATAGCGAAGTCCACCGCAGCGTTGACATAGCCCTGTTCGGTGAAAAGCTTGCGCACCTTGTCGACACCCTCCGAAACTTTGCTCCGGTCTAAAATAGTCCGCGGAGACACCCCGAGAGCGGTCTCAACCTTGTCCTTCGACACCTGCGACAAACCCTGGATGCGCACTTCCCGGATATAGGGCTTCTCCTTGACCGCGTAGGTCAAGACATTGTCCGGCGACAACTCGGCTTGCACATCGTCGAAGAACCCCATACGGTAAATTGCTCTAACGTCTTGTTCGACGAGCGTGGGATTGAAAGGATCTCCCGGTCGACTTTTAACATGCAAACGAATGCCGTCCTCTTCGACCCTAACGTTACCGCCGATACGCACGTCTTTGAGGCGAGCCGCATCTTGAGCCGACGCAGAACTATCGCCAAAACAGACCGCACCAAGTAATTTTAATATAAAAGCGATTGTGAGTAGTTTGGAAGGCTTCATGGATGGCTTCAAAAATCCGCTCTCCAAAGTTGCCAAGGTTTCCATTCTATTAGCAAAATGAGCCGTTGTTGTAAAGGTTTCTGAACTGGCGACTAGCCAGCGTACAACTGGCCATCGCGCAGCTCGACCCGGCGGCCGATCTTGTCGGCAAACTCATGATTATGGGTGGCGACGATCAAGGCAATATTATATTCCAAATTGAGCTGGAATAGCAGCTCCTGCACCTCTGCGCCAATCCGCAAATCCAATGAGCCGGTGGGTTCGTCGGCCAGCACCAGACTGGGCTGGAGAATCACTGCCCGGGCAACCGCCACCCGCTGTTGCTCGCCGCCGGAAAGCTTTCCTGGGCGGTGGTTCATGCGGTCTTTCAGTCCGACACGTTCCAGCAATCGTTCGCCTTCACTGCGCGCCTGCTGCGCATTCATCCCCCGGATCAAGGCTGGAAACATGACATTTTCGATTGCCGAAAAATCCGGCAACAAATAGTGAAACTGAAAGACGAAGCCAATCTGCCGATTGCGGAACTCACACAGTGAGGTCTCGTCGTCCAACGGCAGCTCTTTGCCGCGAAAAAGAATCTGCCCGGAAGTCGGCCGGTCGAGAGTGCCGAGAATATGCAGAAGCGTACTCTTGCCAACCCCCGACTGCCCGACAACAGCGACCCGCTCCCCTTCGGCCAAATCGAAGTTCGCGCCGCGCAGAACATGAATCTCGCTGGCACCTTCAATAAAAGACTTGCGCAGGTCGCGCACGGCGAGCAGCTCACTCATAACGAATGATTTCGACGGGGTCCAATTTGGCCGCCTGGCGGGCCGGATAAAGACTCGCCAACAAACAGACGACAAAGGATGCCAATGCCACCATAATGAAGTTGCTCCAATAGATCCGCACGGGAACCGTTTGAATCAGAAAAACCCCATCCGGCAACTGAAACTCATACTTGGAGATCAGGATACAGACCAAAAAACCCAAGACCACACCCAAGATCGTTCCCACCACGCCGATCAAACAGCCCTTCAACAAAAAAATCCGCCGGATGCTTTTTTGGGTCGCACCCATGGAACGCAGGATCGCAATGTCTTTACGCTTCTCCATTACGACCATGACAAGAGTCGAGACGATATTGAAGGCGCCGATCAACACCATCAAGAGCAAGACAAGAAAGTAAACGGTTTTTTCCAATTTCAGAGCGGAAAACAAATTGGGCCATAAGCGCGTCCAATCTTCGGCGAAATAGGGGAAACCCAATTGCCGCTGAATCCGGTCGGCAATTTCGCGCGAGTGGCTGACGTCCTGCACCCGCAACTCGATATTGGTCACGCCATCGCCCAGTTCAAAAAACTTTTGGGCATCGGTGAGACTCATGAAAACCAGGGTCGAATCGATCTCGCTCATGCCGCTCCTGAGAATCCCGCTGACGACGAAACGGCGCACTTTAGGGATAACCCCGATCGCTGTGGGGCTGCCCAACGGCGACACCACCTGCACCGGACTGCCGCGAAAAACTCCCAGCTGATTGGCCAATCGCTCGCCTAGAATGATCCCCGGCAGGTTTACGGTCCGTTCATCGACTTGGATCGGGTGCTGAATTTTTAGTCCGTCGAGGCTGCCCTCGCGCATGAAACTCTGGATATTCACCACGCCATTGACACGGTCCGGATCGACGCCGCGAACCACCACGCCGGTCACGCGCGGACCGGCAGTCAGCATCACCTGGCCGTAAATCGTCGGCGACGCCGCGACCACGCCCGGCTCCTTGCTCATTCGCTCGACGAGCTTGTCGTAATCCCGCATCGGCTCGCCGGATTTGACCAGAGCAATATGAGCATTGATGCCGAGCAACCGGTCGCGCAAGGTTTCTTCGAAACCGGTCATGACCGACATCACGACGTTCAAAGTCATCACGCCGATCATGACGCCGCAGATGGAAATCAGGGTGATGAGCGAGATGAAGGTCTCGCGCCGGCGCGCCTGCAAGTAACGCAGGCCGATGAAAAGTTCGTAGCGCATCGGTTGGGTCGACGTGGAAGCTAACGGTGCGGGCGCAACAGGGGAAAAAGAATGACATCCCGGATGGAGGGCGAATCAGTCAAAAACATCACTAAGCGGTCAATGCCGATACCCTCGCCGGCAGCGGGCGGCATGCCGTACTCGAGGGCGCGAACATAATCGTCATCGATGGGATTGGCTTCCTCATCGCCGGCGGCTCGGGCTTGCATCTGTTCGAGAAAACGTTGCCGCTGGTCGGCCGGATCGTTGAGTTCGGAGAAAGCATTGGCAAGCTCCCGGCCGCCGATATAGAGCTCGAAGCGGTCGACCAGCGCCGGGCTTCGATCGTTCTTGCGCGCCAGTGGCGAAACTTCGATCGGATACCCGGTCATGAACGTCGGCTGAATCAACTTCGCTTCGGCAACCTCCTCGAAAACCGCCACCAGAAGTTTACCATAGGGAACATCGAGATCGATTTTCAGTCCGCGCTTTTGGGCGAAGGTTTGCAGCCCTTCAAGGCTCGCCACGTCTTTATCATCGGCGCCGCCATGAACCATGACCGCGTCGCGAATCGTCATGCGCTGCCAGGGCCGGGTCAAGTCAATGGTTGCGCCGTTGTAAGGCAGCTGCAACCCGCCGGCGACATCTTGGGCGATGGCGACAAACAACTCTTCGGTGAGCTGGATCAAATCCTCGAACGTCGCGTATGCCTGATAAAACTCAACCATGGTGAATTCTGGATTATGCCGCACCGAGATTCCCTCGTTACGAAAATTCCGGTTGAGCTCGAAGACCCGCTCAAAACCGCCGACTAACAGACGCTTGAGAAAAAGCTCGGGCGCGACTCGGAGATACAACTCCAAATCGAGGGCGTTGTGATGGGTGATGAACGGTTTAGCCGCCGCTCCGCCTGGGATCGACTGCATCATCGGTGTCTCGACTTCGAGAAAATCGCGGTCTTCAAAAAATCTCCGGACCAACCGCACGATGCGCGAGCGCTTTTCGAACAAGTCGCGCACGTCGGGGTTGACCATCAAATCGACGTAGCGCTGGCGGTAACGCGCTTCGACATCGGCCAAACCATGCCACTTTTCCGGCAGCGGTCGCAGACACTTGGTGAGCAAGCGCAGGCTCGCGGCTTCGACGGTCAGTTCCTTGGTTTTGGTGCGAAATAGATGGCCGGAGACACCGACCAGATCGCCGATATCGAAGGTTTGAAACAACTCATAGGCATCATCGCCGAGCTTGTCTTTGCGCGCATAAATCTGCAGCCGGCCGCGCCGGTCTTGGATATGAAAAAAAGACGCTTTGCCCATGCGCCGGATCGCCATAATCCGCCCGGCCACGGCAACGTTAAGTGACTTGGCGTGCAGCGCCTCGTCGCTCAAACTCGCCGCTTGGGCAAAAACATCCGCCACGGAATGAGACGGCTTGAAATCGTTGGGATAAACTATCTGCCCGTCATCGCGGAGCTTGGCGAGCTTCTGCTTGCGGACGTCGACCTGCTGGTTATCTTCTTCGACGCTAATCGTTTCGTTATCAGCCATATTGCTTTGGTTACCTAGCGAAAACTGCCGGGAAGGAAACTAAAAACTTCTGGAATTCGGAAATATTACAAACCCAGATTCTTGTGAATTGCCAAGATCGAATAGGATTTGTTGAGTGTGTAGAAATGCAGCCCCGGTACGCCGAATTTGATCAACTCGTCGCACTGCCGGGTTGCATACTCGATGCCCAGCTCAACCGCGGCATCCTCATCGTTCTCGACTTTGACCAACTCTCTCTCCAGTTTAGCCGGGATCTTCGAACAACAGAGCGAGGTGAAACGGCGCACCTGTGGCGCCGACTGAAGCGGTAAGACTCCAGGAATAATCGGCACGGTCACGCCGAGCTTGCGTAGATCGTCGCTGAAACGGTAAAAATCTTGGTTGTCGTAAAACAGTTGTGTGATGATGGCATCGGCCCCGGCATCGACTTTTTCTTTGAGAAATCGCAGATCGGCTTGTCGGCTGACCGCCCGCGGATGGACTTCCGGAAAGCCCGCCACCGCAACCGAAAAACACCCCATCGCCACCGCTTCGCGAACTAACTCGATGGCGTGCTGAAAACCTTCCGGGTGCGGCTGCCAGTCCGCCATTCCCTGGGGTGGGTCACCGCCGAGAGCGAGAATATTTTCAATACCGAATTCTTCGAGTTTTCTTAGAATATTCCGGGCATCGTCCTTCGATTGACCAACCACGGTAAGATGGCACATCACTTCGAGACCACAACCGGAATGAATCGTATCCACCAAATCGACGGTTTTTTCGCGCGTGCTTCCGCCCGCCCCGTACGTAACAGAACAGAAGCCGGGGTTTATCCTCTTGATCAGCTCGATCTCGCTGAAGAGGTTTTCCTCGCCTTTTTCTGTCTTTGGAGGAAAGAACTCAACCGATAGGGTCAACCTAGGTTGGCTGTAAAGCTCGGCTAATCTCACACAATTCCTAGATGACTACCTGACGCCCACTACTATTAGTAGCACAACGTTTTGGCATCGACAAATGTTCATCGACGAAAAATGCAAAAAGTTTCCAGGGTTAGACAGTTTTGGCGCGTTCGCGCGCGGCCACCGGATCGCATCCCGAATCGCTTTCGGGCGTGATTAGCCCCCGGAGCGCGTCGGTATGATCGAGCCAGAGTTTTTTGATCTCGTCGGATATGCCGTGGGCCTCGATGCACTCCTTCAGAATTTGCCGCCTTCTCGCGAAATGGCCGCCCATAATCGGGAACTTACGGTGCACCTGATCTAACGGTCGACCGCCATATTCGACATTGGCGCCGAGAAAACTTGCGGCCAACTGATATTCCATCTCTTTAATGCGCGTCTTATCGGCGCTACGAAAGAAAAATCCGATCATTCGGTCAGCGAAAACCCGCTCGATGAAGGTATCGACCACCGCGCGTAGTTTCGCTTCACCGCCCAACTGTTCAAACGGCGTCAAGGGCATAGGAATCTCAATTGGAATTGTTGGTCCCAGCTAAAACCCGGGACAGTTCAACGCGATCACATCATCCCCAACTGGAGCCGCGCCGCTTCCGACATTTTAGCTTGATCCCAAGGCGGGTCCCACACGAGATCGATGGACACATCGGTGACACCTGAAATCGTCCGGACCTTACCTTCGATTTCCGCCGGCATCGACTGCACCGCCGGGCAATGCGGCGAGGTCAGCGTCATGCGAATCATCACCGCTCCTTCGGCGCTCACCTCGACCAAATAGATCAAGCCCAGCTCGTAAACATTCACCGGGATCTCCGGGTCGAAAACAGTGCGCAAAGCCTCGATGACTTCAGCTTCGATAATGGTCTGATTGATGCTTTCCATATGCTCTCGCGGCTATTCAATACCGAGTTGATGTTTGGCTTCGACCGACATGCGGCCCTGGCTCCACGGCGGATCCCAAACCAAATCAACGGTCGCCTCGCGCACATCGCTCACTTCGAGCAACTTGCGCTGGATATCCGCCTTGAAAACCTCACCCATGCCGCAACCCTGCGCCGTCAAGGTAAATTGCACCATGGCTTTGTAGCCACCGCCTGGCAACGCTTCGACCCGGCAGTCATAGATCAGACCTAAGTCAACAATATTGACTGGGATTTCCGGATCGAAACAGGAGCGCAGTTGTTGCCAGACCCGCTCTTGCACCGAACCCGCATCTCCCGTCGTTGGCGCAACCGGCGATGCCGCATCCACCAAACCAAGCGCGTCGCCATCGCGACCATCAATGCGCACCGTATAGCCGTGATCGGTCATCACCGTGTAACCGCCGCCCAACGCCTGGGTAAGCCACACCTGACTGCCGGAGTGAAGCGACAGCGGTTCGCCGCTCGGCACCATCACTGCCGGACAATCCCGTTTCAGAATAATCGGTTTGTCAGTTGTCATTGTCGTCGCCGCCTATTCGGTTTCGCGTCGCCGAATTCATTCGGTTTTAGCCGGTTGATTTTCGCCTTTTAGTGCCGATTCCATGGTGTGCCAGGCAAGGCTGGCGCACTTCACCCGGGCGGGAAACTTGCATACGCCCGAGAGTATCGCCAATTTGCCGACCCGCTCGCTGCCGCCGTCACTACCCGCTTCGCCGGTGAGCATGAGATGAACGTTTTCAAACAGTTCGTGTGCCGCACTCTCGGGCTTTCCCTTGAGCTCGGTCGTCATCATCGAGGCCGAAGCCTTGGAAATCGCGCAGCCGGAACCCTGAAAGCTGATGTCCTTGATCACACCGTCTTCGACCTGCAGATACACCGTAACCTGATCCCCGCACAGCGGATTGTACCCTTCGGCGCGGCGATTGGCGCCGTCGATGGCGCGAAAATTCCGCGGGCTCTTGTTATGGTCGAGGATAACCTCTTGGTAGAGATCGTCGAGTTCCGACATCAGCCAAACACCTTCAAGACGCGCTCAATGGCGTGCACCAACACGTCAATTTCTTCGATGGTATTGTAGAACGCAAAAGACGCCCGCGCCGTCGCCGGCACGCCGAAGCGCTGCATCACCGGCATGGCACAATGGTGACCGGCGCGCTCC
>Ga0315912_10004212_pt1 | contig 13723 bp, 9 predicted proteins | sample VfabasoilMG_FD_204469 | JGI IMG/M metagenome (GOLD analysis project Ga0315912, IMG submission 204469) | Garden soil microbial communities collected in Santa Monica, California, United States - V. faba soil | ecosystem: Environmental > Terrestrial > Soil > Garden | place: USA: California... | reverse complement strand
GCGAGCCCGGCCGATCGCGACCGGCCCGCCGTGCGCGTGGCGGTACGTGACGGCTCGCTCTCGACCAGTGCTCAGTCCGAGCGCTTCGTGCGCGCCAAAGGGCGTCGCATCGGCCACGTGCTCGACCCGCGCACCGGCCAGCCACTCGCCACGCGCGCGTCGGTCACGGTGTGGGCGGGCAGCGGCACTCGCGCTGACGCGTTCTCCACCGCATTGCTCGTGCTCGGCCGTGACGCCGCGCGAACGTTCGCAGCTTCGCAGCCCGGCATCGGTGTGCTGTGGCTGGAACCCGAGGGTCACCGGATCGTGGCCCACGCTTGGAACCTCGAGGTCATCGGGCTCGCACCCGGTGTCTCGCTGATACAGGAACCCTCCCCCGCCACGCTGCACCTGCCCCCCGGGAACCCATGATGAACATGCGAAGACTGATGCTCGTCACCAGCCTGCTGCTTGCCACGCCTGCATTCGCCCAGACGCCTGCTCCGGTCTCCGAGGAGCGGATCCACGACGTCGAGAAGAAGCTCGACGCCGCGATCGCCGAGATCGAGCGCATGAAGCTCTCTGGGACGTCCGCGCCCGACACCGCAGTGGCCTCGGTCTCGCGGCATGGCTTCGGTCCCGCCGCCTCGCGCGTGTACGGCGTCACGTCCGGGCCGTCCATCGGCGGCTACGGCGAGGCGTTGTACGAGTCGCCGTCGGGCGGGCTGCCGCGCGTGGACCTGCTGCGGGCGGTGTTCTACATCGGGCACAAGTTCACGCCGACGCTGCTGTTCAACTCCGAGATCGAGTTCGAGCACGCCGGTGTGCGCGACGAGGCCGAGGTCGCCGTGGATCCGTTCTCGGGGCAGGGTGCGGCGGAACTCACCGGTGAAGTGGTGATGGAGTTCGCCTACCTGGACTGGATGGCGCGGCCCTCGCTCGGCGTGCGCGCCGGCAAGGTGCTGGTGCCGCTGGGCCTCGTGAACGAGATGCACGAGCCGCCCGTGTTCATCGGCGCGCGCCGTCCCGAGACCGAGCGCTTCATCATCCCCAGCACATGGGCGGCGGTGGGTGCCGGTTTGTACGGCACGACGGCGCGCGGGCTGGAGTGGCGTGCCTATCTCATGGAAGGCCTCGACGGCGCGCACTTCAGTGCCTCGAGCGGCATTCGCAGCGGCCGCCAGGCGGGTTCGCAGGCGGTGGTCACGCACCCCGCGCTCGCCGCTCGTGCGGACTGGAAGGGCACGCCCGGCCTCATGGTGGGCCTCGCCGGCTACACGGGTGACTCATGGCAGCAGAACGACCCCGCCGGCGTGGACCTGTCGGCGCGTGTGACGATCACCGACGTGCACGCGACGTGGCGCTGGCGCAACCTGGAAGTGCGTGGTCTCTACGCGATGGGCTCGCTCGACCAGGCCGGCCTGCTCTCGGACGAACTCGGACTCACCGGCAGCGACCGGCTGGGCGAGCACTTCTGGGGCGGGTACGCCGAAGCCGCATATGACCTCGCGCCGGCGCTGATGCCGGGTTCGTCGTGGGGCCTCCTCCCCTACTTCCGCACCGAGTCGTACGACACGCAGGACGGCGTGCCGGGCGGCACCGAGAACAGCGCACTCGAGCGCGGCATCCTCACGTTCGGCCTGGCGGTGAAGCCGCACCCGAACGTCGTGCTCAAGACCGACCGCGAGTCGTTCAGCGATGCGGCCGGCGGCGATGCCAGTCGCTGGAACGTCGCCCTGGGTTGGCTGTTCTGAACCAGCGCGTCCGTTCCAGTCGCGTGACGGCGCACCGCTTCGGTGCGCCGTCCGCCGCATGGCGCGCGGGGCTTCGCGCGCTGTTCGCGCTGGCGCTCACGTGCTGGCTCGCACGGATCGTGCACGCGGCCGGCGCGCCGTCGCTCGACGACGCGCTGGCGCGCGCGTTCCCCGGCGCACGCATCGAGAAGCGCTCATTGGCGCTCTCGGCCACAGACGTGAAGGCGGTCGAGGCCCGCGCGCGCGCGCGCTGCGAGCCCAGGCTGCTCATCGCGTACGTGGCGTGGCGCGGTGACACGCTGGCGGGTGCGGCGTGGACCGACCGGCGCGTGATCCGCACGCGCGAGGCGGTGCTGTTGCTCTCGGTCGCTCCCGACACCTCGATCTCGCGCGTGGACGTGATCGCGTTCTTCGAACCCCCCGAGTACCTGCCCGCTTCGCGCTGGCTGGGGCTCTTCGCCGGCCGGGGCTCGCACAAGCCGCTGACACCGCAGCGCCCCGTGCCCGACATCGCGGGAGCCACGCTGTCGTCGCGCGCGGTGAACGAGTCGGCGCGCCTGGCGCTGGCCTGGTACGAGCTGTTGCTCGCACCGGCGTTGGCCGCGCACACTCGCGATGCCGCGAGTCCGCGGCCGACAGGAGGTGAGCGACCGTGAGGTATCTCCAGAGCGGGGGGTTCCAGAACAACCCCCATATGCGACTCACGCTCGGGCTCGCGATCGCGTTGCTTGCCGTGTTCTGGCTGAGCAATGCGGCGCTCTACTTCACGCACATGGGGCTCGACCCCGCGAGCGTGGCGGCGTATTACCGCGGCGACGAGGCGCGCTTCATGGCGCCGCGCACCGCGGAGGGCATGCTCGAGGTGACGCACATGCACCTACCCATGTTCGCGCTGGTGCTGCTCTTGCTCACGCACCTCGTCATCTTCGCGCCGCTCAAGAATGCAGCGCGCACCGCGATCATCTTGGCCTCGTTCGGCTCGGCGCTGCTCATGGAGGCGGCGAGCTGGCTCACGCGCTTCGTCCACCCGGGCTTCGCCTGGCTCAAGGTGATCGCGTTCGTCGTCTTCCAGCTGCTGCTGGCCGGCCTGCTCGCCGGGCTCGGCGCCTACCTCGTGCGCGGGGCCAGGGAACGCCGGGGCGACCGCGATCGCAAGAACGCCCCGATGGGGACGGAGTAGGCGGCCCCGCGCTACGTCGCGGCGGAGCGACTCGAGGGAGTCTCGCCCATGCCGCGAGCCCCGATCCGTGGGGAGAACCAGGGCTCGCTTGCGTGACGCTTCGCTCCGCTGGAGTCGCACAGCGACGGCGGCAGGGCCCTAGGGCCGGGCCGCCGCCATAGATTAGGCGCAAGAGGCGTGCTCGAGGGGCCCATCCGAATGACGAACGCGGCAAGTGCTGCTGACCGGCGGGCCAGCGTTCGATGTGGAATCGCCGGGATGCTTGTCGCACCATAAATACGTCCAGTGCCGCTCCACCTCCGACCCAAACTTCCTCGAGGAGGTCTTCCGATGCCCCGCACCCTCCGGGTCGCCCTCGCGCTCCTGTTCGCCGCGGCCCTCGCCGCCCTGGCCGGCTGCTCCAACGAGACGTCCTCGGTGTCGCCGCCCGTCGCCTCCGGGCCCAATTTCAACTTCACGTTCCCGGCCACCGGCGTGTCGCATGAGTTGGTGTTCCTCTCCGTCGGGTCGTGGAGCTATCGCTGCGTCCCGCACTCGGGCAGCGGCATGACGGGCACGGTGGTCGTGGATGCCGGCTCGGCGAACGACTCGGCGCTCGTGCACGTCGGGCCGGGCAACGCGCTCGTGTTCAGTCCCGCCTCTGTGACGATCAAGTCGGGTGGCAAGGTGCGTTGGGTGAACGACAGCCCGATGACGAACCACACCGTCACGCGCTGAACTCGTCGAACGCCGCCGCGGTGTTCCGCCCCGCGGCCGTCGTGCGCCCGCGCGTCACGAATCCCTGAGTCTGCGGCTGGCTCGGGCGTCCCAAGCGATGCAAGTCATGAGGCGCCTCCGACTGCATTCTCGCCTACCGGACGATCACCATCTTCCTCGTGGCCTTGAGAGAGCCGGCTTTCAGACAGTAGACGTAGCATCCCGCCCGAAGGCCTTCGGTGCGAATGGTGGCCTGATGTGGGCCAGCAGATTGGAACACATCCGATAGAACACTTGCGCTTCGACGGCCCTGAAGATCGAACAGCGTGAGACTCACCCGCTGGTCGGTAGGCAATGAGTACCGCACCACCGCGGAAGAGCTCGCAGGGTTCGGCGAACTTTGTGCAAGGACGAGTTGGGGCGGCACCGGTGGCGGGGCCGCGGGGCTTGGCTGGATAGACGCCAACGCTATCTGCGGCCAGGAACCCATCCGCCCGAAAGCCCCGCCCACATAGACGGTGCCACCGCTCTCGGCGAGAGCCCATACCGGACCGTCCGGATGGGGGTACTCGTGCCGCACCGCGCCTGTCCTGGCGTCCATCGCCGCGAAGTAGTCACGGGACTCCCCCGAGACTCCTGAGAAGAACCCGCCCGCGAACACGGTGCTGTCGCGGGCGACGAGTGCCTGCACGCGGCCGTCCCCGTTCGGGCCGAACGCATCCGGTGCCCACGCGGTCACGGAGCCCGCTCGATCAACGGCAGCAAGGAAGTCGCGGGGAAGTCCGCCCACGGTGTTAAAGAGGCCTCCAACAAAGATGGTTCCGTCGAGCAACGTGAGCGCCGTCACGATGCCGTCGGTCGCGGGGTTCCAAGGCGTCGCTTCGCCCGTCACCGGATCGACGGCGGCAAGTGATCCACGAGGTTTGCCGCCCATGGTGAGAAAGTCTCCGCCGACGTAAATCGCCGTGTCACTGACCGCCAGGCAGTGGACGTCGCCGCCAGCATTGGGAGTCCATGCGGTGGCGCGCCCGGTCGCGGTGTCGATTGCGGCTAGGCCCCGCAGGGATCGCCCACCGATCTGGCTGAAGAGCCCCGCAGCAAGCACCGCAGGACCCATGGGCGCCATCGACCACACCGAACCGTTGGCGCTAGGATCCCACTGCGTGGCTTCGCCTGAGATGGGATCCAGCGCGGCGATGCCCGAGCGCGGCTGGCCACCCACCGAACTGAAGTACCCGCCGACGTATATCTTCCCATCATGTACGAGCAGGCTTTTCACGTAGTCGTTTGGATGGGGGTCCCAGTCGGTTACGCGGCCCGTCCGCTCATCGATCGCGGCTAGGCCCTGTCGAAGTACCCAGTCGCGCACGGAAGTGAACCAGCCGCCGAGGTACACCGCTTCCCCCTGTAGCGCCATTGCAAACACGAAGTCGTTCGTGAGGGGGTCCCACACCAGCTTCTCCGCGGTCCGTGAGTTCAAAGCAGACGCCTGCCCGCATCGTTGACCCGCGATCGAATCGCACGCACCGGCGACAAGCAGCGTGTCGCCACAGAGCACCATGGAGCGGAATTCTGGCCCGAGCCTCGTCTCGCGGAGCGCGCGGGCGTTCCAGTCAGTTGCTTGCCCTGTGCCGACGTCCAACTGGGCCAGTGATTGGCGCGCTTGGCCGCCGATGTGCGTGAAGGAGCCGGCAACAAACAAAGATTCGCCGCTGAAGAGCATCGCGTTGACGTGCGGCCCGAAGTCCAGCGAGGAGGGCGGCTGGCGGTCGACGAGCGCGCTCCACGCGTGTACCGCCCCGGTGGAAGCCCCTACCGCCACGATGCAACGATGCGTGTCGGCATTCGCGGTCCAGAAATACCCGCCGATGAACAGCGTGGAATCGTGCATCGCCAGTGTGCTGACACGGTCATCGAGATTCACCTGCCACGGGGTGGGAACTCCAGTGGCGATGTCCACTGCCGCAACGTAAGATCGAGGTTGCCCCGCGACGAACGCGAACCAGCCGCCCACGTACAGGGTCTGACCGCTTGCGACGAGTGAAGTCACGCGGCTGTTGATGTCGCATGTCCACGCCAGGGGGGTGCTGCTCGACGGACTCAGGGCGACAAGATGCGCACGGGGCATGCCCCCGACGAAGTTGAAGTCGCCGCCCACGTATACGACCCCGCCCGCAAGTGCGATCGCCGACACCTCCAGGTCCGGGTCCGGAGCCCATGCAGACACGCTCCCATCCGCAAGGATGTGGGCGAGATTCGTCCGTGGCTGCCCACCGACATAGGAGAACAGGCCGCCGATGTACCACCCACCTTGGCCGTCGGCGACCACCGCGTAGACCCTGCCGACGACACGAGGATGGTTCGCGAGCGGCGCTGCAGAACGAACGTCGCACGGCACTCCGCCGCCCGTCGAAGGCCCTACGAACAGGAAGCTGCCCCCAAGGTAGATGGTATGCCCAAGCTTCCCAATGGCGAGCACACGATCCCCGGGGCTGAAGCACCACAGAGTGGTGTCCACTGCCTGGGCGCACGCGGATTCGTGGACGGCGACGACCAACCCCAGCCAGACCGCCAGCGTTCGCACGACGCGCCAGAGGTCGTGTCGTACGGCGCTGGTCCAGCTTCTACCGGCCGAGTGCGTCTCAGCCACTCCGTTCACAGCCAGCTCCAGACCGTCGCCGTGTCGCACTCCACGTGAACCGCTTTCCTATCGGACGATTGGAACACGAATCACCAAGGCCTGATCCGAACCTGTCAGTCGAGCGAAGTACATCCCCGCCGAGACGCGTTCGCCATCATCCTTGCGGCAGTCCCACGCGAATTCTCGCCGCCCTTGGATGGCGCGACCGTCAGACAGGTTGCGGACCTTTCGTCCCAAGAGATCGTAAATGACGAGTCTAGGCGTCATCGCCCTCGAGGACTCTAGGGCGACATTTACGAGATCGGCACGTGGTTGATACGCAGTCAGATAGAAGCGCAGGTCGCTCGCGGCGGAGTGATCACCCACGCCTACGTTCGTGGGATGCACGAAGTAGAACTTGTGCGTCACTGGATCCCAGTGCATCCGAGTGATGCCAATGCCCGTTGGCCCGACGTAAGAGGCGAAGAAGTGGACCGGCCCGATCTGGAGGTGCTCGGAGGCCTGCCACCCGATCACGCTCGCATCATTGCCAGTGTAGTAGTAGAGAGAATCAAGGGCGGGCCACGCGGCTGCGGCCGTGTTGGTCACGCTGTCCCCCGGCGTCTGCGTCAGGAAGTACGTCGACTTGAAGCCCTGACTGTCGTAGTTCGCATTCGCGACGAACATCCGCCACGCACCCGTGAGCGAGTCCCGGACGACGAGCGGGGATTCCAGTGCGCCGGTGATTCGCGGGAAGTGAGCGTGGTCGGTCGCGAAGTACTTGCCGCCATCATCCCACTGGCTCAGCGTGCCAGCCCGGTTCCGAGCGACGCCTATCGCGTAGTGAGGGAACTGGACGCGGTCCTCGCCCGCATTGAACAGCAGGTAGCGGCCTGGGTACGTAGCCGCATCAGGGTCCGGCATGACGAACGCATCGCGGAAGCTGATCTTGCCCGTCTCATGGCCGACCGAGTCTGCCCAACCCGTGTTGCCCGCCCTGTAAACCGGCGTGCGGTTGCGATTCCAGCTGATGTTCGTTGTGCCAAGCATCGAGGTGGTCGCGTAGCCGATGCTCTGATTGTTGAGCGAATCCACACCCGTGTAGAACATGTAGGTCAGGTTGCCGACCTGCTGGATCGACGGTGCCCATACCTTCATCTTGTCCCAACCCACACCGCTCGGCCGGAACGCGTTCAGATCGACGTGCCAAGGCGCGCCAAGCGTGTCGCACCAGGCATGCGCGATGATGCTGTCCGCCGAATTCGCGATCTTGACCCGAATGTAGAATAGGTGGAAAGCGCCTTTCCACGGATGCGCAGGATTTGTTGGGTCGGGCACGGAGTTGTAGTAGAACGCGAAATCGTGACAATAGACTCCTGGATCGGGGTCGTGATACAGGATGGTGTCTGTCGTCGCGCTGACGGCAACTAGCGCGGTCGAAACGTCGGCTGGGAGATCGTCCACCCCGATCCCTGAAGAACTCTCGGCCCTGACGATCGCGTCGGGCAGCTCGGCGGGCACATCGGCGCTCGCGGTGAGCCGCGTGTCATCCTGCGAGCTGATCAGCAAGGGAACGCTCCACAGTCCGTCGGCGGCCCCTACCGAGATCGTATCCACGTCGGCAAGGCCAGAGCCGATCGCCGTAACCTCCAGCGAAGCGGTCGTGTGGCTACTGGTGGTCCGGAGAAGTGTGGGCGGGTAGTTGCCATCGACCCCACCATTGTACACGACCTCATTCGACGCGAGCACCGAATCGGGACTGCCTGGCGCAAGCGCCACAACCTTGAGCTTCCCTTGGCTGCCGCCCACCAAGTCTACGTAGTAGTAGGCGGTTGTGGAGCGAATGCTCTCCGCAGAACACAGGTGCGCGATTGTTTGGTTCGCAGCGCTGTCCGCAGGCGTGGAAGGCGGATCAATCGAAGCGACCTTGGCCGTGTCCACTTCGCAGGCGGTCAGCGAATCTGGCGCGACGAGCTGCATGCCCGATGAATCCGTGACCGAAATGAGCCTCCACCACTCCGGCAAGACACCTTCGCTCGAATCGGCCTGAACCATGAGCACCGCTCGCGTGTCCGCGCTGAAGTTCAGTGCCGCGGACCCTCCGATCCACTTGAGTTGCAGCGCTGGCGATTGACTCGGTGTCGCAGACAACAGCAGGAGTGTAAGAGCTGCCCAGACCTTGAGTCGCAAGTTGAGTCGTGGTGACGAGATCATGCGTGCTCCCTCCCGGTTGATTCGACCGTTCGACGACATCGGGAGTCGTGGAGGGGCGGGGCTTGTCACCGGCTCGACCGGACGAAGACCAATGTCCTCAAGTAGCTCGCCAGGATTGGCGAGGCGCTGAGTGAGGTGACGAGACGCGAAAGCGGTGTCCGAGCGTGGAGCGTCCCCTGCGAGCGACGGGATTCACGGGAGTCCACAGCGGACTGATCAAGCGCCGCGGAAGTGAGCACGCGCGGACGCGCTTGCGTGATGGGCGGCCAGGGGGGCCGTTCACGAGGGACAGTAGGCGCTCGCCCCCCCCCCCCCGACACAAGTCAATTCGCGTTCTTGAGGACGACCATTCTCGAGTGATTGCCGAACGACGCCTCGTCGAGCAGGCTCTTGATCGCCACCCCCACCTGCACGCTTGGACTTCTTGAGCATTTCTCGAGCTCGACTACCATTCCCTCTTCGAGCCCCTTCTCGCAGGCCAATTCCCTTTGCGACAGTTCAACTCGACGTTGTAGTCCGCTGAGTTGGACCGAAACTGCCCCTGGTCCTGCCTAGGAGTCGTGGCCGAGAGACCTGATGATTCGCGGCCACAGTCGTAAGGCCGTTTGGCACCGATTCAGCTCGCACCCCTCGGCGGTCTCTATCCGAACAGCTGGGCAGCGAGCGATGATATGTTGCGAGAGGCCGAGATCGAGCCGCAGGCGGCGAGTCCGATCACCCCGCGTGGCGGGCTCCACTAGGTGGCCCCGTGGGAACACACGCGGACCGGCATGGGCGCGTCGAAGCCTGGCGAGGTGCAGGTGAAGGTGACAGTTCCCTGACTCGCCCCCCGGCGTGGCCGCCGCGACGCGTAGCTGCGGCGGCCTGTGGCGCGAGCGCCACAAGTGAGGGCTGCGCCAGATCGCGCAATCGCCAGGAGTCGCGCCGCTAACTCGTTCGACTCCATCGCCTCCGGGACCGTGCCGGCCACTGGCACGGCGCCTGCTCTATGCCAGGGCGTACACAACGCACCACGTCCCGGAGGAACCCATGAACGCTCTCAAGCATTCGACGCGCTGGATCGCGACGGGCCTGCTCGCCGCCACCGTGTTGTCGCTGGCCTCGCCGGCGTTCGCGGGCCATGGCCGTCGCTACAAGAACGTGTACTCGGCCCCGGTGCAGCAGGTGGTCGTGCGTCAGCACTCGAGCAGCGCCGGTCCCGTCCTGGCCGGGATCATCGGCGGCTTCATCCTCGGCGCCACGGTCGCCAACGCGCAGCCGGTCGTCGTGCACGAACGCGTCTACTCGCATCCGGTCGCGGTCTATCGCTACTACGACCCCTACGCTGGCATCTGGTTCGACTCGCTCGACCAGTGTGAGTACCGCCACTACCGCGGCCACTCGCGCGTCATCCACGTCATCGACGTGGGCAGTGGGCAGCACGTGCGCACGCTCCGCTACGGCGACGGGCACTGGTATCGCGTGGACGGCCGCTACAGCCGTCACTATCACGAGGACTGCGACTGAGGCCTGAGTCGGGTCCGCAGGAAGTGGGTCCGCGGCGGTGGAGCTGGAACAAACGGGGAGCGTCCAGGCTCGCACGGCAGACCCACTGAAACACGAACGGGCGGCACCGCGAGGTGCCGCCCGTTTCTTCGTCCCCCGCATGCCCCGCGACTAGGCCGCGAGGATCTGCTCTGTGTCCGCCTTGTGCTCCTCGGGCGGAATCACGCGCACCACGCTCTCCTGCTTCGGCATCGGCGACCAAAGCTCGCCGTCGCCCTCGGGCGTCACGCCGCCCGGGGCGAGCAGCACGCGGCAGTTGGGTCGCATCACGTCTTCGGGATTCGGGCTCATGGACAGCACGACATGCCCCGACGACGTCTGCATGACCGTGCCGGCCGGGTACAGACCCACGGTGCGCAACAACGACCACAGCACGGCGGGGTCGAAGTTCACGCGGTTGGGCCCCATGAGGACCTGCAGCCCCTCGAACGCGGTGCGCGGACGGCGGTAGTAGGCGCGGTGCGCGGTGATGGCGTCGAAGCAGTCGGCCATCGCCACGATGCGCGACATGGTCGCCTGCCCCCACTGCACGGAAGTCTCCGGGTAGCCGGTGCCGTTGTAGTTCATGTGGTGTTCGAGGCAGCCGCGCATGGCGTCGATCATGACCTGCGTCAGGCCGGGCATGCGCGAGACCATCACCGCACCCTCGAGCGGGTGACGCTTCATCTGCGCCCACTCCGCGGCGTCGAGTGCCGCGGGCTTGCGCAGCACGTCGCCGTCCACGCTCATCTTGCCGAGGTCGTGCAGCAGGCCGGCCACGCCCAGGTCGGCCAGCGCCTGGCGCGGCAGCCCCAACATCTGCCCCATGCCCACCGACATCACCGACACGTTCACGCAATGGGCGTACGTGTACTCGTCGTGGTCCTTGAGCGCGGTGAGGCCGACCAGCGAGAACTCGCTCTTCATCACACTGTCCACGATGGGCTGCACGACGCGCTTGGCATGGCGCAGGTCGGGCCGCCCGCTGGAGCGCGCCTTGAGCAGCACCTTCCGCGTGCCGACCATCGCTCGCCAGTAGACCTGCCGGGCGCGGGCGCGCTCCTGTTGCGGCTTGGGCATGTCCTCGAGTTCGCGCGCGAGGTCCTCGGCGTCCATCTGCGAGGCGGGCAACGGCACGATGTTGTGCACCGACGCCTCGTCCACCATGTCGGGGAGCTTGGGTGCCAACGCGGGATCGTCGGCGGCGAGGAAGATCTGGAAGAAGCGCTCCACCTCGGGCTCGGTCACGCCCTGCAGGAACCGCAGGCCTCCGGTCTGGCGCCGCGAGAAGTCGGAGAGCAGCGAGTGGTACGGCCCCATGAGCGCGGTGGTCGCCTTGACGCGCACGCCGTTCAAGTAGAAGTAGTCGGCCACCGCCACCAGCGCGAGCTCTTCTTCCTCGTCGAACAGCCGGCGCAGCAGCGTCATGAACTCCTGGAGCTGGCGCTGGAATGCCATGTTCGACACGTCGTATGTGCGTGCCGTGCGCATGAGCGCGACCAGCCGCTGGACCAGCAGCGGGCCCAGCTCGACGAAGATCTGGCCCGACTGGCCGTCGTCGCGAACGTGCTCACTCATGCGGCCGCCCGGCTCTGGAGCGCGGCCGCACAGGCCTGCCGCACGGGTGCGCGTCGCGACTGCGACCCCGTCTCGAGCGCGGCGAGCGCTCGCGGCGTGCCGATGCGAGCCAGGCAGCGCGCGACCGCGTGCCGGTGCACCTCCTGGTCGCGGTCGAACCAGTTGCCGCCATTGAGGGCTTGTTCCAGCTCCGGCACCACCTCGTCGCTTGCGGTCGAGGCGATGGCGGCGTAGATCGCGCGGCGCTCCTCCACCGGACGCTGCAGGAACTTGTCCTGCGACAGGTACGCGGTGACATAGCGCGCCACCGCGGGGTCACGCGCTGCGGAGAGCTGTTCCAGCACCTGGCAGAACATGCGGCTGTCGGCGTGTTCCAGCGCCTTGATGAGCACCGGGCGGGCGAGCCGCAGCTCCACTTCCTGGAGTGCGGTGACCACCTCGGCGACCACTCGCGGGTCGGGGTAGCGCACGGCGTTCGCCAGCATCGGCACCACGCTGGCGCCCCCGATCCAGCCGAGGATGTGGACGACGTTGCGCACGACGTACCAGCGCTGGTCGTTCACCCACGGTGCCAAGCGCGCGGGATTCTCCTGGACGCGCACCGCGATCGCCTCGGCGACCAACTGGCGGGTCATGCGCGCCTGCGCCTCGGACAGCACCAGCGTGAGCCAGTCCACCGCCGGATCGCCCAGTTCGTGCGCGAAGACGATGAACTCGGAGATGGCGGCCGGGCCCTGCTGGTCGAGCTTCTCGACGCAACGCGCGATGCTCACCGGCTGCAGCACTTCCTGGGCGAACGTCTCGTCGGACCACTCGCGACGGCTCAGCGTGCGGACCAGGCGCAGCGCTTCGCGCGCGTCGGGCCAGTCCCCTTCGGCCATGGCCGCGCGAAGCACGCGCGGCAGGAACCGCGCCAGCTCGGTCCGGTCGTCGTCATCCGCACCGGCGTTCAGGCAGGCGTTGGCCACGGCGAGCGCGGCGGTCACCGGAGGCACCCGCCGCTCGGCCTCGAACTCGCCGACGAAGCGCATGACTTCCTGCGCCGACATGAAGTCCAGTTCGGCGAATGTGGCCTCGATCTCCTCGGTGAGCATGCCGAGCGCCCAGTCCTCGGAACGCTCACCGTCGGGACCGCTGCCGACGCCGCCCAGGACGATGCCCTCGCCGTCGCCGGCGCCGGGCGCCTCGCGTGAATCCGACGTGGGCCAGGGCAGCAGCGGGCCTTCCTCGGCGCCCGGCTGTGCTTCGCCGGTGCCGGCGTCGCCCTCGGCCGGGATGTAGTCGATGTCCACGTGGCGAAGGTTGGCTTCCCACAGCAGTGTGACGAGATCGTCGTCGTCCAGGTTCTGCCCGGTCACACTCAGCACCGCGTCCAGCACGGCGAGGCACTCTTCGGACGTGACCCCGGGCTGTAGCGTGAGTCCGCGCAACCCGTCTCGGTAGAACGCGAACGCGAGATTGTCCTCGCGCGAGCGCGCCGGGTAGAGCGACTGGCCCTCGCAGGTCACGTCCTCGGCGGCGAATCGGTAGGTCACGGCACCGTGCTGCTCGAGCAACTGGGCGAGCGCGCTGACGAGCTCCTCGCGGAACTTGTGCACGGTGGGATTGCTGGCGTCGTAGAGCCGGCAGGTCTTGAGCGTGCGCGCGAACAGGTTCAGCCACTGCCCGGCGGCTTTGATCGCGGGGTCGGTGACCGGACGTTCATGTCCGCCGTCGTGGCCGGACGTCGCAGGGGGTGTGTCGCGGTCGCGGTCCGCCGGACCACCCGCTCGCGGTTCTCCCGCGGCGTTCACATCCATGCTGGGCCGCTCTCCTATGGAAGCGGGTCCGAGGCGGACCCTCCGCGGCGGTTATCGTCCTTCCGCCGCAACGACTTGAGAGCGAGCTCGCAGCGTGGCGAGCGCGTCCGCGGGGTGCGCCACGACGGGCGCGAGGGGGTTCTCACCCAGCGAGTCCCTCATGCGCTCGCGGCCTCGGTCATCAGTCCGTCGCTGCAGGTGCGCACGCACGCGGCTGCACGCCGGGACCGCAGCAGGCCGCGCCCGTGGGACGGGGCTTGACCCGTCCCGGAGCGCTCCCGAGACTCCGCCCGCTCACACCCGTGATGGCTGCTTCCCCGCTCCCGGAGGCTTCGCTCCCCATGTCCTCGATCCTGCGCCGAGCGTTCGCGCTCTCGCT
>Ga0315912_10004211_pt1 | contig 13726 bp, 11 predicted proteins | sample VfabasoilMG_FD_204469 | JGI IMG/M metagenome (GOLD analysis project Ga0315912, IMG submission 204469) | Garden soil microbial communities collected in Santa Monica, California, United States - V. faba soil | ecosystem: Environmental > Terrestrial > Soil > Garden | place: USA: California... | reverse complement strand
TGTTCTGGGGGAACTTCCCGCTCTTCATGGCTCGCCGCATGTTGCGGGCCATGTTGAGGTTCTTCATGCCGGGGATGGCGTTGAGGAGGCCGCTCATGGGCCCGCCACCCCCGCCCATGCCGCCCATCATCTGCTGCATGAACAGGAACTTCTGAACGAGCTCCGTGATCGCTTGCTCGGGAGAGCCCGAGCCCTTGGCGATGCGCTTCACGCGGCCCGGCTCGCGGATGAGCGAGTTCGGGTCGGCCCGCTCCGCGCGGGTCATCGACTGGATCATCGCCTCGATACGCCCCAGCTCCTTGTCGTCGAGGTCGACGCCGGGGGGCATCATGCCGCCGAGACCGGGGATCCGTTCGACGAGGTCCTTGAGCGACCCCATCTGCTGGATCATCTTCACCTGCTGCAGGAAGTCGTCCAGGGTGAACTGGCCGGAGAGCATCCGGGCGGCGTCTTCTTCCGCCTTCTTCTGATCGACGATGCCCTCGAAGTCCTTCATCAGGCCGACGACGTCGCCCATCCCGAGGATGCGCCCCGCCATGCCCTCGGGCCTGAACTCCTCGAGCTTGTCCGTGCCCTCTCCCACACCCGCGAACAGGATGGGAGCGCCGGTCACTTCCTTCACGCTGAGCGCCGCGCCGCCCCGCGCGTCGCCGTCGAGCTTCGTCAGGACGACGCCCGTGATGCCGAGGCGCTCGTTGAAGCTCTTGGCCGTTTTGACCGCGTCCTGGCCGATCATCGCGTCGATCACGAGCAGCACGTTCTCGGGGCTGACCGCGTCCTGGATGGCCGCGAGCTCCTGCATCAAGAGCTCGTCGATCGCGAGGCGGCCGGCGGTGTCGTAGACGATGACGTCGCGCTCGAGGCGAGCGGCTTCCGCGGGTGCCGCGCGACAAATCTCGAGCGGCGACTGGCCGGGCAGGTTGAAGACCGGGACGTTGATCTGCGCGCCGAGCACCTGAAGCTGCTCGACGGCGGCGGGGCGCTGCATGTCGGCGGCGACGAGCAGCGGCTTCTTGCCCTGCTTGTCGAGCCAGCGCGCGATCTTCGCGGCGGTCGTGGTCTTGCCGGAGCCCTGCAGGCCCACCATCATCACGCCGGTGCGCCCGCTCGGTGCGAGCTTCACGGGCTCACCCTCGAAGCTCATCATCGAGACGAGCTCGTCGTGGCAGATCTTCACGAACTGCTCGCCCGCCGTCACCTTGTGGGTCTCGCCCCCGTGACGCACGCGCGTCTGCACGGTCGTGCCGAGCGCCTTCTTCTCGACCTCTTCGAGGAAGCGCTTGACGACGCCGAGCTCGACATCCGCCTCGAGCAACGACGTGCGCACCTCGCGCAGGGCCGCCTGCACGTTCTTCTCGCTGAGCTCGGTGAGCCCGGCCAAGCGGTTTTGAGCTTCGCGAAAGCCCTTGGTCAGCGCCTCGAACACGGGCGGGCTTTTAGCACTACTGGCGCGAAAGGGCGCCCGGAACGCGCGGGGCCTTTCGGCCACGGCTGCGGCGAGCGCCGAGTCCTGCCGCGAGGGCCGCGATCCACGCGCCGAGCCCGCCCGTGGTTCGGCCGCGCGGCAGGTCGCAGGCGCAGCCGGGGTCGACCGTTCGGGCTCTGGCGGTGCCCGTGCTCCCCCTACCCGCCGAGCCATCCCCGGCCGGGCAGGGGTGCGTCGTGCGCCAGCTGTCGAGCTCGGCTCGAAGCTCCAGCAGAGGATTTGCGTCGCCGGAGGTGGGCACACGCAGGTCGAGGTACGGGTCGCTCTCGAGCTCGCCGCCAGCGACCCGCAAGAATGCGGAGTCGGACGGAATGCCGCGCGTGCTCGTGCAGCGCTGGTCGCCCTCGCCCTGCTCGGCGCCCGCTTCGAGCGCGCGCATGAGTCGCTCCGGCAGATCGCAGCCCGTGGCCTCGAAGGCGTTCGCCGCCCGCTCGATAACAGCGCTGCTCGTCAGGATATTCCCTTGCACGGAGTAAACCAGCGTTCCGGTCGCGCCCTGGCGGTCGCCTGCGAACGACCGGTCCCCCTGACCCGTATACGCCGCCGTGGCGCCGAGCACGCTCGCGACGCCGTACTGGCGAATGCTCGCCTGCGCGTCGAACGCGGGCGAGGTGAGCTCGGCGACGATCTCGCTCGGTGTGCGCCCCGCGCGGAGGAGCTCGACGCCGCGTTCGCGAGCGTCGCGATTGAACGTCGCCTGAGCGTGAAGGGTGCCGACGCCCGGCACGACGCCGTGAATGATGAACACGTCTTGCCCGTCGAGGCACGACGTGCCGGCGCCGCCGGTTCGGTGCGTGAGCGTGTCGGCGGCGACGATCGAATACGTGGCGTGCGCGGAGCTCGTCATCCCGAGCGCGAGAACGGTCACGAGGAGGGGGATTCGTCGCACGAGGGCCGAAGCGAAGCCGAGTTGAAGCGGCGTGAGCCTCGGCGTATGATAACCCTCATGGGAGCGCGGAGGCCGAAGGTGTATCGATGGGGGCTCGGTGCCGTGCTCGCGCTCGGAGCGAGCGTGAGCTGTTCGGGGTCGTCGACGCTCGGGCCTCCCGAAGGGAGCGGCAACACGGGTGCGGCGTCGCCGGTAGCCGGTCGCTCGGGCGCCGCGGCGGGTGGCGCCGCGGGGAGAGGCCCCGGGGGTCGCGCCGGGCGACCCGCCGGTGAGGTGGGCGGCGGCGCCGGTGAGGCAGCGGCTGGGGGCGACAACGGCGTGGCGGGCGACACCGGCGTCGCGGGCGACGGAAGCGGCGCCGTCGGTGGCAACCCGACGGCAGGCGGTGGCTCCGGCGGGCTCACTCACGGAGGACAGGGCGGCGAGCTCTCCGGGGGCTGCGGCTACCTCCACCTCCAGGAAGGGCAGGTGTGTACCACCGCGAGCGATCGTTACACGCACGTGCCGGAAGCCGCCGATGTCGCCGCGTGCGAGGCGGCCTGCACCGATGCCAGCGACTGCGCTGGGATCGCGTGGGCGGCACCCGAGGCCCGTTGCGAGATCCTGAATGAGATCTGCGCCGGCCTTGGCGAATCGTTGCCGGGAAAGCCCCGGGTCTACGGCAAGGTCTGCGACGAGCAGGGCGTCTGCGACCTCGTCGAAAGCGATCAGGAGGCCTGTGGTGGCACGCCCTGGCTCGTGCCCGATGCGACCGACTTCGCCGCCTGCGAAGCCGCCTGCCTCGAGCAGCCGTATTGCGGGGCGTTGCTCACCTACTTCGAGCTGACCGAGCCCCCAGGCTGCTACCTCGTCAGGAGCTGCGGCCGACTCTCCGAACGCGGCGGGCTCGCGCAACAGAGCTACGAGCGGGTCTGCGATCTCATCGCGGAGGAGCAGCTTCGCCCGCCGCCGCGCCTGGCGCTCGGCCGGCAACATAGCTGTCTGCGCCTCACGGATGGCAGCGCGCGGTGTTGGGGCGCCAACGCGCACGTGACGTACGACTTCGACGGCAGCTACGTCGTCAGCGACACGCTCGGACTCGCCGGGGGACCCTTCACGCGGCTCGCCGCAAACGAATGGGACACCTGCGGCATTGGACTCGATCACGACGTGACGTGCTCGACCGAGCATGGGCCGGACCTGTTAGTGGACGTCGCCGATCTCGACGGCAGTAACAACGGTGCGTTTCTCGGGCTGCGGCTCGACGGTCGCTTCGATCGCGACGACCGCGATACCTGGGTTCGTGCGGCGCAGGGTGGGCGCGCGAGCTGCCTCTTGGCCGCCGACGGGCACGTTGACTGCAACGGCTACGTGAGCTCCGACGACGAACGCATGCAGGATCCGTCCGGCCAGTTCGTGCGGATTGCGGTGGGCAATGAATTCGCCTGCGGGGTGCGTGTCGATGGCACGCTCGAGTGCTGGGGAAACGACGCGTTCGGGCAGGCGAGCCCGCCGGCAGGTAAATTCTCCAACGTCACGGCCGGCAACACCCACGCCTGTGGTCTCAAGACCAACGGGACGATCGCTTGCTGGGGCAAAAACACGCTCGGCCAGGCGACGCCGCCCGCCGGCCAATTCGCGGAAGTCGTCGCTGCCTTCGATCATACCTGCGCTCTCTTGAGCGGTAGCAGCGAGCAGGTGCGCTGCTGGGGCAACGACGACGGCTTTCAGTCGAGCCCCCCCATGGAGCTCCGGTCCGACGTGGCGCCGGTCGTCCAATGGGTCGCGGCGGGCGGCGTCGGCTTCTCCGGCACGTACTACACCGAAGACACGGGCGAGGACGACCCGGCGACCTACTACGGCCCCGGACCCCTGCCGGTGCACGCCTGCGGGCTCGACCAGAACGACACCATCCACTGCTTCGGCAGCGCGGGTGACCCTCCGTCGGGTAGCGGATTTCACCAGCTCGCGGCGGGCGTGGGCTCGACGTGCGCGCTCTCGAGCTCCGGCATCGAGTGCTGGGGCGAGCCGTACGATCCCGACTGGGGTCCGACCACCGAGAGCCCGCTGAACGGGAGCGTTCGTCCGGGCGCCTTCACCAGCGTCTCGACGGGCTGGGATCTCGCGTGTGCGATCCGCGAGGAGGACGCCTCCCTGGAATGCTGGGGGCCGGAAGGGAGCGGGCCGCTCGCACCGTCGGGCCAGTTCTCGGACGTGGCGGCCGGTGGGGCACACCGTCGCTGGTCTCGTCACGCGTGCGGAGTGCGCTTCGACGCGACCGTCACCTGCTGGTCTTACGATGACTCCAGCGGTGAGCTGGTGACGCCCTACGACGTGGCCGGCACCTTCAAGGCCGTCGCCGTCGGCTACACCATCGACTGCGCGATCGACGGCAATGGTGGCCTCCACTGCTGGGACGGAGCGCTCGGCCCGTCGCCGGATCCCGAGAACGATTTCCCGGTGCCCGCCGGTGACTTCACGCTCGTCGTCGCCGGCGATGGCCAGGCTTGTGCGCTGCGGACGAACGGTGCCATCACCTGCTTCACGGTGCCCGACTCCCCCGGCGCGGTGGTCCTCGACGGCGAGTACCCCGGACCCTTCTTCGGCCTGACCATGGGTGGCGACTACGCCTGCGGGCTGCTCGCCGACGGCACGCCCCGTTGCTGGGGCTCGTACGTCCAGTAGCCGGCGCGAAGGTCAGCGTTCCGGTTTCAACGCGAGCACGCGCGCATACGCCGCGCGGCGGGGCACGCCGAGCCGCCCCGCGAGCTCCGTCGCGAGATCCTTCGGATGCGCCCCTTTGGCGAGGCGGCTCTGGATCTCCGCGTCGATCTCCTCGGGCTCCGGCACGCGCTCGGCGACGTGCTCGGCCTGCGGACCTAGCACGAGCGTGATCTCGCCGAGCCACTCGCGTTCGAGCGTCGCGAGCTCTCGGAGCGTGCCGCGCAGGATCTCCTCGTGGAGCTTCGTGAGCTCGCGGCAGAGCGCCGCGGGCCGCTCGGGGCACACGAGGGCGAGGTCGCGCAAGGTCTCGTCGATGCGCTGCGGCGACTCGAACAGGATCACGGCCTCGCTGGTGATCTGGATGCGCTCGAGCGCGAGCCGCCGCTTCTTGCCTTGCCGCGGCAAGAAAGCGAGGAACGTGAAGGGCCCCTCGACCAGGCCCGACGCCGAGATCGCCGCGGTGACGGCGCTGGCGCCAGGAATCGGTACGACGCGCACGCCGTGCTCGGCCGCGGCCCTGACGAGCGCAGCGCCGGGGTCGCTCACGCCCGGAACGCCGGCGTCCGTCACGAGCGCCACGCTCTCGGGCCCCGTGAGCTCCGCCACGAGCCGCGCGAGCCGCTCGGGGTCCGCATGCGCGTCGACGCGGATCACGGGCTTGCCGCCGATCCCGGCGTACGCGAGCAGCGCGCGCGTGCGGCGCGTGTCTTCGGCGAACACGCGGCTCGCCTCGCCCAAGGCCTCGCGTGCCCGCGGCGTCAGGTCGCCCAGGTTGCCGATCGGCGTCGCCACCACGTAGAGCGTCGGCATGGCGCGGGGCGGCTCGAGCGCGAGGGGCGCTCCGCTAGCCGACGCCCACGGCGTCGCCCATCGTCTTCTTCAGGTGCTCGCGCAGCCGACCGGTGAGGCGCGCCTCGAGCTGGCGCACCCGTTCGCGCGAAACGCCGAACTGATCGCCGAGCTCTTGCAGCGTGAGCGGGTCGTCGGCGACGAGCCGCTTCTCGAAGATGAGCACTTCCTTGCCGCTCAAGGTTTTTCTGAACTCCTCGAGCTGCTCGTGGAGAAGCTGCTCCATCTCGGCGCTCTCGGTCGCGGCCTCCGGCGTATCGGAGCTGCCCGGCAGGAGCTCGAGCCGTGTCGTCGCACGCCCGTCGCTGCTCTGCACCGGGGTGTCGAGCGAGGCATCGGCGCGGGCGAGCCGGCGATCCATCTCGACCACGTCCGACTCCGGCACCTCGAGGCGCTTGGCGATCTCGGCGCTGGTCGGCTCGATGCCCATGGCCTTGAGCTTCGCCTTCTCCTTGCTGAGGTTGAAGAAGAGCTTGCGCTGCGCCTGCGTCGTGCCGATCTTCACGAGGCGCCAGTTGTTCAGGATGAACCTCAGCATGTAGGCGCGGATCCACCACGCCGCATAGCTCGAGAGCTTGACCCCGCGGTACGGGTCGTAGCGCTTCACGGCTTGCATCAAGCCGATGTTCCCCTCCTGCACGAGGTCCATCATGTTCTTGAACGCGCGCCGGTACTCGTACGCGAGCTTCACCACGAGGCGCAGGTTCGCCGTCACGAGGCGCGCGGCGAGGTCGACGTCCTGCGTCTTCGCGTACTCGACGGCGAGCGTGTGCTCCTCGTCGGGCGTGAGCAGCGGGTGGCGCCTGACCTCGCGCATGTATGCCTGCAGGGCGTCGTAGCGAGCGAGTCCGCGTGGCTCGTCGGGCCCGGCAAGCGCGTCGTCGCCTTCGACGAGCTCGGCGCCCGCCTCGATGGCTTCGTCCCCGTCGAGGTCGTCCGCTTCCGCCTCGACGCCTCCACGAGCGCCCTCGTCGGGCTCGTTCGGTCCTTCGGCCTCCGAGTCCTTCGGGCGGTCCTGCTTGCTCGCTCGTCGCTTCTTGGCAGCCACGCTCAACCTCGTCCCAGTCTCTCTGGGGCCGGGCCCCCAGGGGAGCCAGATCTGACTTAGCACCGTTTCAGAGGCCGCCGGCAGGCCGACTGGCCGTGCGGGCCGCCGGCGCTGGAACCGGTCCCTGTAGAAAACCCCTGACCGTGCTATACGTTCCCTGACTCGAGGGGCACATGAGGACAGGCGAAGAACCGCGGGTAGGCGACAGCGCCAAAGGCGATCGTGACGAAGACAGCGGGCTGCACCGCGCGGGTGCATGGAACCGCCGTCCACGCATTCTGGTCATCGACGACGAGCCGCTGCTCGGGCGCACCCTCTCCTTCATGCTGGAGGAGAACCACGACGTGGTGGTCGTCGACGGCGGCGAGCAGGCGCTCCGCACGCTGACCGAGGACGCACGCTTCGATCTCGTGCTCTGCGACCTGGACATGCCGGGCGTGAACGGGTCGAGCGTGCACACGCAGGTGGCGCGCGCTCACCCCGAGCTGCTCGCGCGTTTCGTGCTGATGACGGGCGGCGCGTGCTCGGGCTGGTCGGAGGAGTTTCTCGCGAGCTACTCCGGAGCCCGGCTCGAGAAGCCGTTTTCCGTTGCCGACGTCGAGCAAGTGCTGGCCCTCGTCGGCTGACCACCGGGGCGGAGCGCTGGCCTGGCCTGGCCTGCTCGGCCGGCGCGCTACGGCAGCTTCACGGGGTGGCCGGGCACGGGTGATTCGGCCAGCACCACGAGCTCGGCGAAGTACGCCTTCGGCAGCGTCTTGGTCAGCGCCGCGAGGTCGTACACGAGGCCCCACTCGACGCCCGGCGCGCCGCCCACGAACAAGAGCTGGGAGTCGGGGCACTTCTTGGCGTGGGTGGTGAGCGTTTCCGCCGTGAGCGTGAGATCGGGCCCCGCCATCCCCTTGCCGCGCTTGCCGGCGACGCCGCCCTTCAAGCTCCACACGGCGCTGCCGCGATCGTCCGTGATCATGGCGACCACACTGCAAGGCGGTGCCGCGCGCGCTTTCTCGAGCGGAAGCAGGCCGATTTCACCTGGAAATTCCGAGCGCGTCGAGGTTCGCACGAGCACGCGCGCGGCCCCGAGCGCGCCGATCGCGGAGACCATCGTCGCGACGCTGGCCGGCTTCACGGGCCGCTCGGCGGAGAAGCGCGTCTCCTTGCCCTCGATGAATTCCCGGTGCTGCGCGAGCTCGGTCTTGAGGCGCTCGAGGGCGCCCGCGCCGTCGAGGCTCACGCGCGTGCCGGCGACGAGCGCTCCGCTCGTGTCGACGACGATCGTCGGCGGAAGGGTCGGCTTTGCGGGAGGTGTGGGAGCAAGCTCGGGCGTGGCGGCCGCGGTCGGAGCCGGGGCCGCCTTCGGCTTGTCTTCGCAGCCCGCCGTGCCCAGGGCGACGAGCAGAGCGGCGAAGCCCCGCGCTTTCATGCGCCGCCGAGGTCGGTGCAGTACGGGCTGCCGAACGTGAGCTTGACCGAGTCCGCACAGGCCGACTTCGTAGAGCCGTCGAGGCAGATGCCAGAGGCGCACTCGTCGTGCGTGGTGCAAGTGTCGCTGCGCTCGAGCTTCGGCGAGCACTTGCCGGTCACACCGTCGTCGGTCGAGGCGCTCTTGTCGCAGAGGTCCGTCGTGTCGCACATGGCGTCGTAGTTGCACGACTTGCCCGCATCTCGGGTGACGAGGCAGTTGTAGCCGGCATCGTCGCTGCCGGCGCAGTAGGCACCCGTGCCGCACACTTGCGCGGGCTCGTCGCACGGCTCGCCGGGGCCCTGGATCTTCGGGATCTGACACGTGCCCTCCACGTTGCCCGCCTTGATCACGCACGTGTACTTCTGCACCGTGTTGCAGTCGGTCGCCAACGTGCACGAGCTGCCCACCCCGCTCCCGCCTTCGACCAGGTGGCTGCAATCGCCGCCTAGCTTCAACACGGTGTCGAGCTCCGTCTTGTTGAGCTCGGCGTCCTCGTAGGCACGCGACACGGCGGCGATGCAATCTTCGGCGCGCGTGGACTTGTAGCCGGGGGGGACGAGCGTCGTGCAGTATGCTCTCTGCGCTGCGATGCAGGAGTCCCGGTCGGCGGCCTGGCAGGAGTCGACGACCTCGTCGTTGCAAGCCGCTTCGGCCCACGCCTTGCAGAACAACCCGCGGTCCTTGAGGCCGTCGGCTTCGACCTTTTTCGGTCCCGAGGCGTCACTCGAGCAACCGGCCAACGCAGCAAGCCCCAGCGATAAAATCAGCAGTTTTTTCATGGGTCGTCCGTTCGAAAGCAATGGAGGCGTCACTTAATAGCGTGCCCGCGCCGGGCGGACAACGAAAGGGCTGAAAAACCGGCCCGAGCTATACTCGCGCGGTGAAGGTCGATCGGCGTCGGTGGCTGCTCGCGCTCGGTGCGCTCGGCTCTGGTCTCGTGGCGGAGAGCGCTCGGGCCGCGCCGGCCGGCCTCGGCGGGGAATTCGACGAAGTGGAGCTCGAGGTGCCGGGCGAGCGGCTGGCGCGTCGCTGCCTGCTGCTCGTTCCGCGCGCGGGGGCAGAAAGGGTCGTGGTGCTCTTCCATGGGCTCGGTGAAACGACGAGCGAGGCGGTGGGGATTCGAGCCTGGGCGGATCGCTACGGCCTGGTGACGGCCGCCGCGCGCCTCCGGCGGCTCCCCGTCGTACGCACGCTGCCCGACGTGACCTTCCTCACGGACGAGCGGCTCGCCGAGCTCAACGCCGAGCTCGTGCGGGAGCCGTTTCGCGGCGTCGCGGTGGCGTGTCCCTTCACGCCCAACGTCTTCAAACAGCCGTCCACCTATGGCGCGCTCGATCGCTACGCGGCCTGGGTGGTCGAGGGCCTCTTGCCCGAGCTTCGCACGCGCCTCGGTCTTCGCGCGGGAGCCGAAGCCGTCGGGGTCGACGGGGTCTCGCTCGGCGGCTTCGTGTCGCTCGAGGTGTTCTTGAGGAGACCGGAGGCGTTCGGGGCGGCGGGGACGACGCAAGGAGCGTTCGGGGTGAACCTGGCCGCCAACTATGCGGAGCGGACGCGGCTGGCGGTCGAGCGCGTCGGCAAGCGCTCGCTCAGGATCGCCACGTCGAGCTGGGACAAGGGGCGCGAGTCGAGCCTCCGCCTGTCCAAGGAGCTCGCGAAGCGCGGCGTGGCGGCCGAGCTCGCCGTTTCGCCCGGACCGCACGACCAGCGCTGGCTGCGCGAGGTGGCGAGCCTCGAGCTCTTGCTGCACTACGACCGCGTGCTCGCCCGCGCCGCTGGCGCCACCCGCGCTCCCGGGAAAGCACCGTGAGAAAGCGCCCGGGGCTCGCGACAGGGCTCATCGCGCGCGCGGCCTCGGGGCTCGATCGCGCCGTCACGGTGGCCATTCGCCTCGCGCTGCCGACGGGCGAGAGCGAGCCGGACATCGGCACCGGTCATGAGGCGCGCATGCATGCGCTCCGGGCGGTGGAAGAGCGCTACGCCACGCTGGACCTCGAGCGCTTCTTTCCCGAGCCGCGCGCCATCGAGCCCGTGGAGCGTGCGCGCGGAGCGCTCGGACGCGGGCTCGTGCGCAGCGATCTCACGTGGGAGAGCCTTTCGGAGACGTTCTTGCCCGAGCTTGCGGCATCGTTCGACGCCAAGCTCGAAAACCGCGTGGCGCTCGCGCGCGCGTTCGTGCGGACGACCCCGCGCCCGCTCGCGATCCTCGTGCACGGCTACATGCTCGGGCGGCTGCCGGTCGAAGAGCGCGTGTGGCCCATCCGGGAGCTCGACGCGCTCGGCTTCGACACGGCGCTCTACGTGCTGCCCTTTCACGGCCGGCGTGCCGATCCCCGCCACGACGGACGGCCGCAGTTTCCAGGGCTCGAACCGCGCTTCGCGATGGAGGGGTTTCGCCAGGCGGTAACGGACCTGCGCGAGCTTTTGGGTTTTTTTCGCAGGCGTGGTCACGAAAAGATCGGGCTCCTGGGGATGAGCCTCGGCGGCTACACGGCCGCGCTGACGGCGACGGTGGATCCCGGACTCGACTTCCTGGCGCCGATCGTGCCGCTCGCCTCGCTCGCCGACTTCGCGCTCGAGCAGGGCGACCTACCCGAAGCTCCGGAACCGCGCGCGCTCGAGCACGCGTTGCGCGAGCATGTCTACCGCCACGTGAGCCCCGTCCACAGAAAGCCGCTGATCGCCCCCGAGCGTGTGCTCGTGATCGGGGCCAAGGCGGACCGCATCACGCCGATATCTCACGCGAGGCGCCTGGCTTCACACTTTCGCGGCGAGCTCGTGGCTTTCCCGGGAGGTCACGTCGTGCAGTGGGGAAGGGGCGAGGTATTGGGGAAGATTCGCAAGTTGGTGGAGTAACCTCGGGGACCGCCGGACCTTTCCCGGGTCAGCTTTCCGGCTCGTCGTCCTTGCCGAACGCGCCGATCGGATCGACGGCGTCGGCGATGGCGAGCAGCTGCCCACGCAGACGCTCGAAATCCCGGGCGCCAATCACGCCTGCAAAGCTCTGCTCGATCTCCTCGACCAGCTCGAAGATCCGACCCAGGAGCTTGCGGCCGCGGGCCGTGAACGCGATGACCGTCGCGCGCGCGTCGTCCTTCGCCTGGCTGCGTTCCACGTAGCCGCAGCGCTCGATCTCCGTCAGCAATTGCGACGCCGCCTGACGGGTCACGCCTGCGCGAGCCGCGAGTACCCCGATGCGGGTCCCTTCCGTGTCGAGATTGGAAAGGAGCGCCGGGAACGAGGGCGCAAAATCCTCGAAGCCGCTCGCGTGGAGTCCTTCGATGATGCGTCGGTTGTACACGCGCGAGACGCGCGCCAGCGGGCGATAGAGCGCCCCATTGCGGGCCTTGCGCAGCTCAGCCAGGTTTTTCGACGAAAATTTCATACCTTGCTTCCGTGTCACCCAGATTAGGCAATCTGCTTGACAAATAATAGGCAAGTAGCTTACCTTTCTCTGGAGGGCGATGGGGCCCGCAAAATCAGGAGCACGTGCCATGGATGCAACGTTCGAAGCCCGCCTGACCACGAATCGAGAGCTCGGAAAGCGCTTCTTCGCCGAACAAGACCGGCTGAAAGGCGGGCCCGCGCCCGAGCTCTGCACGCCCGACTACGTCGCCCACCTCGGCGCGAACCCCCCCGTCGATCGTGCCGGGCACGAGGGCTTCGCCAAGGCCTTCTACGCCGCGTTCCCCGCTCTGCGACACGACGTGGAGCAGGTCATCGCCGAGGACGCCAAGGTCGTGGTTCGCTGCGTGATGAGCGGAAAGCACGAGGGCGCGTTCTTCGGCATCCCGCCCACGGGGCGCAGCGTGACGCTCGCCGCCCACGTCATCCTGAGGTTGAAGGATGGCAAGGTCAGCGAGCTCTTCGGCCTCTTCGACGAAGCCGGGCTCCTGCGCCAGCTCGGCGTGCTGCCGTCGTAAGCCGCTCGGCGCGGCTAGAGAATCCCCGTCAGAGGACCGGAATTGGCGTTGCGGTCGCCGACGCCGTTGGTGTCGAGGCCCATGGCCTGGCAGATCGAGACCAGGAGCTTGGCGTGGGGCTCGTTGTTGAAGCTCAGGAAGCGTCCCGGAGCGATCCGGCCACGGGCGCTACCGGCGAGGACCAGGTTCACGGGGCTCATGCGGTGGTTGGTCTGGCCCATCTCGCGGCCCCAGACGACGAGCGTGTTGTCGAGCAGGGTGCCGTCGCCCTCCTTGACCGAGTCGAGGGCCGTGAGCAGCGCGGCGAACTGGCTCGCGTACCAGGTGTCGATGGCGCCGAGCTGGGTGCGATTGTCGGTCTTGAGGTGCGAGATGGTGTGATGACCCTGCGTGATGCTCGGATCAGCCCAGCTGTGGACGATCGTGGAAAAGCCGCGGCTCAGCTGCACGCTCGCGACGCGCGTGAGATCACAGGCAAGAGCGTGCGTCACGATGTCGATCATCGCGCTCGTCTCGGCGGGGAACGTCGAGCTGTTCTCGCGGGTCGAGTTCGAGTTGGGGGCGGGTGCCGTCGTGGGTGCGGTGCAGCCGACGGTGCCGACGCTCGTGCCCACGCGCTGTTGGAGCGCCCGGAGGCCCGCGAGATGCGCGTCGATCTTCGAGTACTCCTCGCTACCGACCTTGGTTCGGAGCTTTTCGACCTGACGCATCAAAAGATCGAGCTGGGCGAGTCGCCTGGCGGCAGATCCGGTCATCGCCTCGGGGGTCTCGGGGACCGGCGTGGTGGCGAACAAGCGGTTGAAAGCTGCCTGTGGGTTCGTCTCCGGATGAATGGGCTCGTTTGCGGCCTTGTAGATCATGCGGTGCTTGCTGTCGGGCTGCAGGCACTGCACACCGAGCTCGAGCGTGCGGTAGGGCGTCTCCTGTGACGGGTCGTCGGGGCTGCGGGAGTAAGGAGCCTCGGGACCGGACGCTTGCGCAATCGTCTGGTCGATCGACGGCCCACTGCCCCAGCCGGTCCGGTTGCCGTTGCCGCCGTCGAAATCCGCGTCCCCGCTCGGCCCGTTCAAGGTGGCGCCGCTCCAGAGGCCGGACATCCCGAAGGCGTGCTCCTGGCCGGCACCGCCGGCGCTCATCTTGAGGCCCCACGGCACGATGAGCTTGGCTTGGTGGGCGGCGAGGGGCGCGTGGATCGAGGCCAGCGTGAACGCGGTCTCCGTGCCCGTGGGCTTCCAGTCGAGGGCCGCGCCGCCGTCGTCGATCGAGGAGGTGCCGTCCGGGCTATAGAAGAGCAGGAGACGCCTGGGGAAGACCAGCTCCTGCCCGCTCGCATTCAAGAGCGGCAAGAAGGGTGTGAGGGCCGCGCTCG
>Ga0315912_10004210_pt1 | contig 13726 bp, 15 predicted proteins | sample VfabasoilMG_FD_204469 | JGI IMG/M metagenome (GOLD analysis project Ga0315912, IMG submission 204469) | Garden soil microbial communities collected in Santa Monica, California, United States - V. faba soil | ecosystem: Environmental > Terrestrial > Soil > Garden | place: USA: California... | reverse complement strand
GGTGGCGACGCTCGCCACCTGCGCGCTGTTCGCGACGGCGACCGGCATCGTCGGCGCGGTGGTGACGCTGATGGGCATGCTCGCGTTCCCGCAGATGGTCAAGGCCGGCTACGACACGCGCCTCGCCGCAGGCGTGGTCTGCGCGGGTGGCTGCCTCGGCATCCTGATCCCGCCCTCGATCATGCTGATCGTCTACGGCGCCATGGCGAGCATTTCGGTGGTCAAGCTCTACGCGGCGGCGATCATCCCCGGCTTTTTCCTCGCCGGCATGTACATCATCTACGTCGTCGGCGTGGGGATGTTCCAGCCACACAAGGCCCCGCGCCTGCCCAAGGGCGAAAGCGAAGTCGGCATGCGCGTGATGATCACGATGCTGGCGAAATCCTTCTTCCCGCTCGCGGTGCTGATCCTGTCGGTGCTTGGTGCGATCATGTTCGGACTGGCGACGCCCACCGAGGCGGCGGCGGTGGGCGCATTGGGCGCCATGCTGCTGGCCGCAAGCTACCGTTCGCTGACCTGGCAGGCGCTGCGCGAGTCGGTGTTCCTCACCGCGCGCACCTCGGCGATGGTGTGCTGGCTGTTCGTCGGTTCGGCGACCTTTGCCTCGGTGTTCGCCTACCTCGGCGGCAACGTGATCATCAAGGATTTCGTGCTCGGCATGAACCTCAACCCGATCACGTTCCTGCTGCTGTCGCAGCTCATCATCTTCATCCTCGGCTGGCCGCTGGAGTGGACCGAGATCATCATCATCTTCGTGCCGATCTTCCTGCCGATGCTGCCGCACTTCGGCATCGACCCGATCCTGTTCGGCGTGCTGATCGCGGTCAACCTGCAGACCGCATTCCTCTCGCCGCCGATGGCGATGGCGGCGTACTACCTGAAGGGGGTCAGCCCGCCCTCGGTCCTGCTGACGCAGATCTTCAGCGGCTGCATGCCGTTCGTGTACATCGTGCTGCTGACGATGGTGCTCATGTACGCCTTTCCGCAGCTTGTCTTGTGGCTGCCCGGCGTTCTCTACAGCAGCTGAGGGATGGACGCAACGCGCCTGGAATGGCTGAGTGCGGCCGACGCGGCCCGCGCGATCGCCGAGGGGGCGGTCAGCTCGGAGCAGCTGGTCGAGGCTTGCCTGGCGCGCATCCGGGACGCGGAGCCGGAGGTGCAGGCCTGGCAGTTCCTCGATCCGGCGCATGCGCTTGCGCAGGCGCGCGCCCGCGATGCAGACCGGCGCGAGGGCCGCGCGACCGGGGCGTTGCACGGTGTGCCGGTCGGCATCAAGGACATCATCGATACCGGCGACATGCCGACCGAGGACGGCACGGTGCTGCATGCGGGACGCACGCCCGATGAGGACGCCACGGTGGTGGCGATGCTGCGCGCCGCGGGCGCGGTGATCCTCGGCAAGACCGTCACGACGGAATGCGCATACTTCCATCCGGGCAAGACGCGCAATCCCCACAATCCGGCGCATACCCCGGGCGGCTCCTCCTCCGGGTCTGCAGCCGCGGTCGCGGCCGGCATGGTGCCGATTGCACTAGGGACGCAGACCAACGGCTCGGTGATCCGGCCGGCGGCGTTCTGCGGGGTCTTCGGCTTCAAGCCGACCCACGGCCTCATCCCGCGCCAGGGAATCCTGAAGCTCTCGCGCGCGCTCGACCACGTCGGGCTCTTTGCGCGCACGCTGGAGGACATTGCCTTGCTTGCGGAACAGGTCGCCGGCCACGACGAACGCGATCCCGACACCCGGCCACGGGCACGCATCCCGTTCCGCGCAGTGGCCGCCGAGGCCCCGCCGCTCCCGCCACTGCTCGCGTTCGTCAAGGGGCCGGCATGGGATCGCGCCGATGAAGAAACGCGCGAGGCGTTCGCCGAGCTGGTGCGCGAGCTGGGGGACCGAGTGGTCGAACTGGAAATGCCCTCGTCCGCGCCGCGCGCGCTCGACTGGCATCGCACGATCATGGAAGCCGAAATGGCCGCCAACCTCGATCTCGAATGGGAGAAGGGGCGCGAGAAGCTCTCCGAGCCGCTGCGCGGCCTGCTCGCGCGGGGGCGCGAAGTGAGTGCGCTCGACTACCAGAAGGCGCTGTCGCGGGCGCCGATCCTGAACGAGGGGTTCGACGGGATCTTCGAGCGTTGCGACGCGATCCTGACGCCGGCGGCGCCCGGCACGGCGCCCAAGGGCCTGGGCTCGACCGGCGATCCGGCGTTTTGCACGCTGTGGACGCTGCTCGGCATGCCTGCGCTCAGCCTGCCGCTGATGCGGGGCGACAACGGCCTGCCGATGGGAGTACAGCTGGTCGGGCCGCGCCACGGGGATGCGCGCCTGCTGCGCACCGCACGCTGGCTTGCCGCGCAACTGGCGCGGAACGCTTGATCAATCCGGGAGGTTTGCGATGGCAGTGAAGATTGCAGCGGCGGTGGTGGCGATATTGCTGATGCTGGCCTATCTGCTGCCGCCGGTGTTCAAGCTGAAGGACGCCGCGCTGGGCGCCGTCATCTGCATCGGGCTCGCGATGATGCTGGTCGACCTCGCGCAGTCGCTCAAGTCGAAAGACGACTGAGGCTCTCGCGCAGCTGTTCCAGTTCGGTCCGGTCGGAGAATGCCAGCACCCAGTGCGTGACGCGGCCATCCACGCCGCGCACCGCGCCGATGCTGACCTCGACGTGCGCCTGCGAGCCGTCCTTGCGCTGCGCGCGCAGCAGCGCCTGCGTCTCGGGGCTGCGGTAAAGGCGCCCTGCGGCCCCGGCGTCGGGGAATAGCAACCCGGCGGCCGGCCGCCCCAGTGCCTCGGCCGCCCGATAGCCGAAGAAGGTTTCGAACGCCCGGTTCACGTAGCTGATTGGCGGCGCTTCCGCCGACGCATCTACCATCAGCAGCGGCGTGCCGCAGGCATCCAGCGCCGCCCGCGACAGCGCGCTCTCGGCGAGCAGCCGGAACAGCGCTGGCGCCACTTCCGGGCGGCCGGGCGCCGGCCGCGAAAGGTCAGGAACTGCCATGCGGGGGTTGTGCCACGGCGGCCGCGCCCCGGCAAGGGCTGCAGTGCACGCGGACGCGCGAAATGCACGCAAACGTGACAAACCCCACAACGTGCCGCCCTTCAGGCGGCAGCCAACGCGTGGGTGCGGACCGCGACAATCGCCTTGGACTGGTTGAAGTCGTCGCTATAGCCGGACGCGTAGAGGCAGCAAGCCAGCAGGTTGGACAAGGGCGGCGGCAGGCTGGCCTTGCCGGACAGGGCTTGCGTGATCCAGTGGGCCGTCGGCCTCGCATCGGCTTCGCCCAGGCCCGCCGCGGTCGGCCCGGAAGAACCGCTCTCGGCGTCGAACAGCAGGCGACGTTCGCCGCCGCGGAAATGCTCGATTGCGGGACGCTGCTGGGGATCGGCGAATGCCTCGCCCTCGGCGCCCAGGAACAGCAGCGCGTTGCTCCCCAGCCCTTCCAGCACCTCGGCGAGGGCGGCGCGTTCCGCGGCGCTGCAGGCCGGCACGAGGCACACGCCGCCGCGGCTGAACGGATCGAGCAGGCGCGCGACGAGCTGCGCGCAGTTGGCCACTCCCAGGCGCCCCCGCAACGCGATCAATTGCGCGAGCGCGGGCGACAGCAGGGCGGTCGGCACGAATGCGATGCCCGCTTCGGCCAGCGCGTGCTGCGCTTCCTGCGCGCTGGCGCAGGGCAGTACCCCCAGCTCGCGCAGCACCGCCGCGCCGGCGACGCGCCCTTGCGCCTCCAGCGGTCCGTGCACCAGCACCGGCACGCCGAAGCGCACCAGCAACAATGCGAGCGCAGGCATCAGATTGGGGTGCTCGAGGGTGCCGCTGTAGCTCGGGATGGAAACGGGTGCGATTGCCCGGCTGCGCCCGGCGGGCACGAAATCCAGTCGCGCCGTGCGCGCGGCGCTGGCACGGCAGAATCCGGCCAGTTCGCTGGCCCCGAGCGGACGCATGGCGAGCGCACCCAGCACCGCGCCCAGCTCCAGTTCGTCGACGCCGCCGTCGAGCAGTCCGCCGAACAGCGCGCCAGCCTCGTGTTCCGGCAGCAGGCCGTCGAACCCTTCGGCGCGGGTGATCGTACGCAGGACTTGCGGGATGGACATGGATTCCCTCGCGGGAGATGGAGCAACCACCGTGCCACGCCGTTGCAAGGGGAAAACCAAGGGCAGTGCCGGGCCGATGCACGCGCGCGGGGCGCGTGCTTCAGGCTGGTGCAGGCACTAGGCGGCTTTGACTTCGTTCCTGGAAAGCGAGTAACAGAAGCGGCGCAGGCGCTTGAGGTCCGCCTGCTCGATCGCTTCCTTGAGGAAATGCATGTTGCGGTCGATTTCGCTCTGGTAGAGGCTGGGGCCGTCGAAGTGCGCTTCGGCGAACCGGTCCACCCCGCCCAGCTTCTTGTCGATGCGCTGGCGCGCCACGTACTCGTAGAAGCCGGGCGTCTTAAGCATCAGGTCCTCGGGCGACGAATAGCGCACGATTTCCCGCCCGTCGGCGAGCGTCTCGCGGGCGATGCTGCCCCACACGAACTCCGAGTAGAGGAACTCGCGGCACTTTTCCAGGTACATGCGATCGGACATCTGCCCGATCAGGTCCGCGGTGCCCACCAGGCAGCCGAGCAGCCGGTCCTTGGGGTCGTGCAGCAGGATGTCGTCGATGTCCATCTCGTAGCCGGTGAAATGCACGAGCTTGGAGGCCGCCCCGGCCTCCTCGGCAAAGCCGATCTGCGGCAGGTAGCGCGCCAGGAAGTCCGCGCTGCGGCTCACATGGACCTTGGTGAACACGGCGCCGTTCTCGATGTGGCCCTCGGAGGCGCGCTTCAGGTAGCCCGAATCGTGCAGCAGGGCGACCGCCACGCCGAGCATGGCGCGCCGCGCGCCGATCTGGTCGGCAGGCGCCATCGTGCGGTCGTGGCCATCGAGCATGCGCGCCATGGCCAGCGTCATGTCAAGCGTGTGGCGCAGGTCGTGGTACAGCGTGTCGCACGGCAGGTAGCCGGGGAAGGTGCCCCCGAACAGCGCTTTGACGTCGTTGAACGCCTGGCGCAGGGGCGCCAGGTCGGCGCCGGGATAGCGTGCGGTGAAGAGGGCGAGGACCGCGTCGCGGACCTGGTCGGGATCCTCGACGTTGATTCTGTTGGTGACGTCGTTCTGGTTGAGGCGGTTATTCACTTGCTGCCCGTGCGGACCTTGGCGGCCCGTTCTTCCCCCGGCACGAAGTAGTGCCATCATTATCCCGCTGTCCCGCCGCCGAACGCAAAAGGATTTTGCTGCCGCGGCGCAAAACAACGCAAGAAAATGGGAGACGGCCGATAAGCCGGGTTCTGTGCGAAGGGGCGAACCCCTCCCGGCAGCCATTCCTCTGGGCCCGGGATTGCTCCCGGGCTCTAGCCACCTACCCGCAAGCTTGGCCGAGCCGGCCTCAGGCGCTTGCCTATTTGGTGTTGCTCCGGATGGAGGTTGCCCGTTTCACCCCTCCCGTTGCCGGGAGGACTCGTCTCTGTGGCCCTGTTCGTCGCCTTGGCGCCGCTTGCGCGGCGTTTATAGCGCCGGGGAGTTACCCCGCATCCCGCTCTTTGGAGCCCGGACTTTCCTCTGTGTCGCCACAGCGGCTGCCTGGCCATCTCCCGGGCGCATTCTACGCCTCGCGTTCGCCGTTTCCGTGCTGCAGCACCCGGAACCAGCGCCGGTCGTCGTAGAACCCGGGCTGCTCACCGCCCGGCAGCCAGCCCGGAAAGCCGAAGATGGGCAATGGCGCGAGCAGGCGGGGCGACGCGCCGGCGGGCAAATGCGCCAGCCATGCGGCCGCCTGGGAGTCCAGGTCGCTGCCCTCGTCCACGAACAGGGCCTTGCAGGTGATGCCGGGCCTGGGTTCGAGCGCCTGCTCCAGCACGGCATGGCCCAGAACCACGAAACGCATCGAGGACCGTACGCGCTCGCGCTGGTCCCAGAACAATTCCTTCCAGCGAAACCCCCGGATCAGCGCGTTGAGCCCCTCGTCCGCGCAGGCGACCAGCGCGCCGCCCTCGTCGAAGATGGTCAACAGGTCGCGCAGCCTGCCGCGCCGGCCGCCTTCGCGCGGGATCTCCGCGGCGTGCAGCGCATTGATGCGCGCCTTGGTGCGTGGAAACGCGAGCCAGCACAAGGCGTTGAACAGGTCGTGGCGATTGTCCGGCCGGGTGTGCACCTCGCCGGTCTCGAACAGGTGGACCTCATAGTACGGGTCCGCGCCTGTCGGCGGGACGAAGCGCAGCGGCTTGCCGCTTTCGGTGCGCAGCGACTGCGCCCGGGCAGCGGCGTTCAGGTCAGCCAGCGACGGCGCCGGCCCGATGCGCTCGAGCCACGGCCGCAGCGGATCGTAGACCGGATGGGCTAGGCGATCTTCCAGGGCAGCGTCTCGCCGGCGCGCAACGGCACCAGCTGCCCGACGCCATAGGGCAGCGAGGCGGGCACCGCCCAGTCGCCGCGTTCCAGGGTAATGCTGCCGGCGTTGACCGGCAGCTTGTAGAACTGCGGCCCGAACCGGCTGGCAAAACCCTCCAGCTTGTCGAGTGCGCCGGCTTCCTCGAAGGCCACTGCGTAGAGTTCGAGCGCCGCGTGTGCGGTGTACACCCCCGCGCAGCCGCAGGCGGCCTCCTTGGTGTCGCGCGCATGCGGCGCGCTGTCGGTGCCCAGGAAGAACTTCGGGTTGCCCGAGGTCGCCGCCTCGACCAGGGCTTCGCGGTGCTCTTCGCGCTTGAGGACCGGCAGGCAGTAGTGGTGCGGACGGATGCCGCCCTGGAAGAGGGCATTGCGGTTGAGCAGCAGGTGGTGCGCGGTGATGGTCGCCGCCACGTTGGCGCCGGTGACCTCGACGAACTGCGCCGCCTCGCGCGTCGTGATGTGCTCCAGCACCACCCGCAGGTTGGGAAAGCGCACCAGCAGCGGGCTGAGCACTTCCTCGATGAACACCGCCTCGCGGTCGAACACGTCCACTTCCGGATCGGTGACTTCGCCGTGCACCAGCAGCGGCAGTCCCTGCTCCTCCATCTTCTCCAGCGCATGGAAGCAGCGCGAAATGCGCGTGACGCCGGAATCCGAGTTGGTGGTCGCGCCGGCCGGGTAGAGCTTCACGCCATGCACGTGGCCCGAGCGCTTGGCCAGCGCGATTTCCTCCGGCGCCGTGTCGTCGGTGAGGTAGAGCGTCATCAGCGGCTCGAACTCGGCGTCTTCCGGCAGCGCGGCGAGGATGCGGCTGCGGTAGGCCAGCGCCTCTTTCGTGGTGCGTACCGGCGCCTTGAGGTTGGGCATCACGATCGCACGCGCAAAACGCTTCGCGCTGTCCGGCAGGACGGCCGCCATGAACGGGCCGTCCCGCAGGTGCAGGTGCCAGTCGTCCGGCCGGATCAGGGTGACGCGGTCCACGGGCGAATTCTACTTTGCGCGAGCGAGCGCCAGCTTGTAGAGCGCGTTGCGCGGCGCGCCGGTGATGCGCGCAGCCAGTTTCGCCGCTTCGCTCGCCGGCAGCGATTCGAGCAGCACGCCCAGCACGCGCTCGCCTTCGTCCAGGCCGGGCGCCGCCGCATCGCCCGGGCCGAGCACCAGCACGAACTCGCCCTGCTGGCGGTGGGCACCGGCCGTCAGCCATGCGGCTGACTGCGCAAGGGGCAGGCGCACGACCTCCTCGAACTTCTTGGTCAGTTCGCGCGCGATGACCAGCTCGCGTGCGCCGCCGAACTGCGCGGCGAGATCCTCGACGGTCTCCAGCACGCGGTGCGGGGCCTCGTACAGGATCACCGGCCAGGGCAGGTCGAGTGCCGCCAGCGCCTTGCGCCGCGCGCCGGGCTTGGCCGGCAGGAAGCCGACGAACAGGAACCGGTCGGCGACAAACCCGGACGCCGAGTACGCCGCCACGGCGGCGTTCGGTCCCGGCACCGGCAGGACGCGCAGGCCCTCGCGGTGGGCGGATTCGACCAGCAGCGCGCCCGGATCGGAGACGCCCGGCGTGCCGGCGTCCGTCACCAGCGCCACGCTGCTGCCTTCCCGCAATGCGGCCAGCAGCTTGGCGGTGGCAGCGCGCTCGTTGTGCGCGTGCAGGGCAAGGGTGGCGCGCTCGATGCCGTGGCGCGCGAGCAGGGTGCGCGTAGTGCGCGTGTCTTCGCAGGCGAGCAGGTCCGCCTGGCGCAGCACCTCGAGAGCGCGCGGGCTGGCATCGGCAAGGTTGCCGATCGGCGTGGCGACCACGTAAAGGGTTCCGGGCAAGGCGGGGGCGGGAGGCTGCGTCAACGTCCGATTGTGCTCAACCGTTAGTCGAACAGCAAACGGAGGCGGCATGAACCTGGAGGGGCGCAGGGCGGAGGAGCTGTGCGCCGGCTTGCTGCAAAAGGCCGGGCTGCGCATCCTGGCGCGCAACTGGCGCTGCCGGCTGGGGGAGATCGACCTGGTCGCGGAGGAGGCTGGCACGCTGGTGTTCGCTGAGGTAAGGCTGCGGCGCGACCCGCGCTTTGGCGGCGCGGCCGAGTCGATATCGGCGGCGAAGCGCGCGCGCCTCGTGGCGGCGGCGCGGCTCTATCTGGCGGGCCGCCCCGCGGCGCCTTGCCGGTTCGACGTGATGCTGCTGGATTCGCTCGCGCCGGCGCGCGTGCAATGGATCCGCGATGCGTTCACTGAGTAGCCTGCTGGCCGCGGCGGCGTTCCTTGCCGCTGCGCAAGCGCTCGGCGATGAGCGCAGGCCGAACCTGCGCCTTCTGGTGCAGGAATCGCCACTGGCGGGCTACCGCTATGCGGAGGCCTCGGAAGTCTGGCCGCTGCTGCGCGTCGGCGACCCGCTGGAGCTGTCGCGCGAGCCCGACAATCCGCACGATCCCAATGCGATTCGCGTCGAATGGCGCGGGCGCAAGCTGGGCTATGTGCCGCGGCGCGAGAATGCGGCGCTGGCCTGGGGGCTGGCGCGCGGCGAGGCGTTGCGGGCGCGCATCACGCGCCTCGAGCAGCATCCGAATCCTGCGCGCCGCGTGCGCTTCGAGGTGTATGTCGAGTAGCGGGCCGCGTTGAGCGTGTAAAATCGCCTGCCATGGGCCACGCAGAGCAGGGCGCCGGGCTCGCCGGGCGCATCGCCGCACATTTCGCCGACAGCGCCAAGCTCAAGCTTGCCGCCGCGCAGTCGCTGTCCGCGCCGATCGCCAGCGCCGTCGAAGTGATGGTGCGCGCGCTGCGCGCCGGCGGCAAGATCCTCGCTTGCGGCAATGGGGGCTCGGCCGCCGACGCGCAGCATTTCGCCGCCGAGCTGGTCAACCGTTTCGAGCGCGAGCGCCCGCCGCTGGCGGCGATCGCGCTGACTACCGATACCTCGAACCTCACTTCGATCGCCAACGACTATGGCTACGAGCAGGTGTTCGAGAAGCCGTTGCGCGCGCTCGGCCGCAAGGGCGACGTGCTGCTCGCGATCTCGACGTCGGGGAATTCCGCCAGCGTGCTCGCGGCGATGCGCGCGGCGCGCGAGCTGGGCGTGCACTGCGTAGCGCTGACTGGACGCGGCGGCGGCAAGATGGCCGCCCTGGTCGGGCCGGGGGACGTGCACGTGTGCGTGCCGCACGACCGTACCATGCGCATCCAGGAGGTTCACCTGCTCGCCCTGCACTGCCTGTGCGACGGCATCGACCACGAACTGTTCGGAGCGATCAAATGAAGGTTTTGCGCATCCTCCTGCCGGGCGTCGTGATGGCAGCTGCGGCCCTGTTGCAGGGCTGCGGGCCGCTGATGCTGGCCGGCGCCGGCGCCGCAGTGGTGTCGTTCGAAGACCGGCGCACGACCGGTGCGCAGATGGAGGACCAGAGCATCGAGCTGCGCACCGGCAACCGCACCGACGACCGCTTCGGCGGCAAGGTGCATCTCAACGTCACCTCCTACAATCGCTATGTCCTGCTCACCGGCGAGGTCCCCGATGAGGCGACGCGCGCGGAGATCGAGAAGATCGCGCGCAGCGTGCCCAACGTGCTCGGGGTGACGAACGACCTGCAGGTGGCGGGCCTGTCTTCCACCACTTCGCGCTCCAATGACACGTTGATCACCACCAACGTGAAGACGCGCATGCTCAACTCCGGCAAGTTCAATGCCATCCACGTCAAGGTGGTCACCGAGGCGGCGGTGGTCTACCTGCTGGGCGTGGTCACCGAGCAGGAGGCTGCCGACGCGGTCGAACTGGCGCGCACCACCGGCGGGGTGCGCAAGGTGGTCAAGATGTTCGAGTACTGCAAGCCGACCGACCAGCTCTGCATGCCGCGGCCGCCGGCAAAGCCCGTAGAGCCGCGCACGCGCAGTTCGACCTGAGCGGCCGTGGCGCCGCCCGCGTTCGAGCGCAAGATCCTCGCGCCGGCCGACGCCGCGCGCTGGGCTGCCCGCCTGGCGCGCCCCCTGGTGTTCACCAATGGCGTGTTCGACATCCTGCACCGCGGGCACGTGACCTACCTCGCGCAGGCGCGCGGACTGGGCGCCGCGCTGCTCGTGGCGCTGAACGGGGATGCCTCGGTGCGGCGCCTGGGCAAGGGTCCCGGGCGCCCGGTCAATGCGCTTGCGGATCGCATGGCGCTCGTCGCCGCACTCGAGTCCGTCACTGCGGTTACCTGGTTCGACGAGGACACCCCGGCGGCGCTGATCGCTGCGTGCCGGCCCGAAGTGCTGGTGAAGGGCGGGGACTGGCCGGTGGCGCGCATCGTGGGGGCAGGCGAAGTGCTGGCGCGCGGCGGCGCCGTGCATTCGATCCCCTTCGAGCACCAGCGCTCGACCACGGCGCTGCTGCGCCGCATTGGCAGCCCGCCTAGAGCTGCAGTTCGAAGAACAGCGCGCCCGGCGTCGGCACCGACGCGTAAGCGTCGCGCGAAGCGAAACCGAGCGAGCGGTAAAGGGCGATAGCCGGGCCCATCTGCGGCAGGGTGTCGAGCAGCAGGGTGGTGGCGCCGGAAGCGCGCGCCGCCTCGATCATGGCCAGCGCCAGGCGCCTGCCAAGCCCCAGTCCGTGGAACGCCGGACGCACGTAGAGGCGCTTCATTTCGCAACGCCCGGCGTCGAAGGGACGCAACGCGGCGCAACCCGCCAGTTGGTCCTCCGCCTTGGCAATCAGCAGGCGGCCGCGCGGCGGGGCGTATTCGCCGGGAAGGCCGGTCAGCTCTTGCTCAAAGCTCGCGAAGCACTCCGGCTGGTTCACCCAGCGGTGGTACTCGCGGAACAGGTCGCGCACCTGCGGCAGGTCCGCTGTGCCGGCCGCGGCGATCTGGACGGTCATGGCGCGATTTTCACGTCCCGGCGCGCCCCCGTCCAGTCACAGCGTTGCTATCATTTCGCAATGAAGCTGCACCAGCTCAAGGTCGACTACAACGCCGAGCAGGACCGGCTGTTGATGCTGATCGGCACCAGCGACGGGGTCGAGCTGCGCATGTGGCTGACGCGCCGCTTCGTCAAGCTGCTCTGGCCGCTGCTGGTGAAGCTCGCCGAGGAGGCGAGCCCGCGCATCCGCACCCAGGCCAACCCGGAGGCGCGCAAGGCGCTGCTGGGCATCGAGCACCAGCAGGCCGTGCAGAAGGCCGACTTCAGCAAGGCCTACGAGCCCAAGCCGCGCAGCACGCCGCTGGGCGAGGAGCCGTTGCTGCTCGGGCGCATCCAGACCGGGCACGACCGCAAGGGCCAGCCGGTGGTGGCGCTGCACCCGGCCGAGGGGCAGGGCGTGACGCTGACCCTTGATTCGGTGCTGCTGCATTCGGTATGCCGGCTGCTGCAGGCGGCGGTCAAGAAGAGCGGCTGGGACATGGAGCTCAAGCTCCCCGGCGCGGAGCCGCAGCCCGCCGAAGAGCGCTCCGGACGCACGATCAACTAGTCGTTCGGCTCCGCGCGCAGCGCCTCCAGGCGCGCCGAAGCGTGCAGCCAGTCCTGCTCGGCGTGGGCCAGTTCTTCCGCGAGCCTCGCCTCGGCCTTGCCCAGTTCCGCGACCCTGACCTGGTCCGGGTTTTCGTAGAGCGCCGGATTCGCGAGCGCCTCGCGCACCGCGCCGATCTCTTTCGCCAGCTGCGCCAGCCGCGCCTCGATCGCGGCAAGCTGCTTTTCCAGCGGCCGCAGTTTCTGCCGGATGTCGGCGCGCGCCGCGGCCCCGGCGCGCCGCTCGTCCTTGCGGCTGGTGCGCTCGGGCGCCGCGCGCCCTTCCTTCATGCGCAGTTGCCGGTAGTCGTCGAGGTCGCCGTCGAATTCCTGCACGCGCCCGTCGGCGACCACCAGGATGCGATCGGCGCAGGAGGCCAGGAGACTTCGGTCGTGCGACACGATCACCAGCGCCCCCGAGTAGCTCTGCAGCGCCATGGCCAGCGACCTGCGCATCTCCAGGTCGAGGTGGTTGGTGGGCTCATCGAGCAGCAGCAGGTTGGGCCGGCGCTTGACCAGCGCGGCGAGCGCCAGGCGGGACTTCTCCCCGCCCGCCCGCGGGCCGATCGGGCGCTCGGCGCGCTCGCCGGTGAAGCCGAAGCGGCCGAGGAAATCGCGCAAGGCCTGCTCGCGCTCGCGGCGGAACAGGCGCTGCAGCATCGCCAGCGGCGTCTCATCGGCGCGCAAGAGTTCCACCTGGTGCTGGGCGAAGTAGCCGATGACGATGTCGCGCGCCTCGATGCGGTCCCCCGACAGCGCTGCCAGCTCGCCGGCGAGCAGGCGCACCAGCGTGGTCTTGCCGTTGCCGTTCGCGCCGATCACCGCCACGCGGTCGGCATTGGTGAGCGCGAGCTCGATGCCCGTGAGCACGGGGCGCCCGGCATAGCCCGCGGTGACTTCGTGCAGCGCGAGGATGCGCTCGGGCTGGCGCTCGGGCTCCTCGAACTCGAAGCGGTAGGTATCGGCTGCCACCACCGGCGCCACGCGCGCCATGCGCTCCAGGCGCTTCAGGCGGCTTTGCGCCTGGCGCGCCTTGGTGGCCTTGGCGCGGAAGCGCTCGACGAAGGAGGTGATGCGCCGGATCTCCTTGTCCTGCTTCGCCGCCGCGGCGTACTGCTGCTCGAGCTCGACCGAACGGGCGCGCTCGAACTGCGAATAGCCGCCGTCGTACAGGCGCATGACGCCGCCTTCCTCGGCGGGCAGGATGGCGAGCGAGTGGTCGCAGACGCGGTCGAGGAAGTCGCGATCGTGCGACACCACGATCGTCATGCCTTCGTAGGCGCGCAGCCAGCCTTCCAGCCACAGGATGGTGTCCAGGTCGAGGTGGTTGGTCGGTTCGTCCAGCAGCAGCAGGTCGGAAGGCGCGATCAGCGCGCGCGCGAGGTTGAGCCGCATGCGGTAGCCGCCGGAGAACTCGCGCACCGCGCGCGCCTCGTCGCCGGGGGCGAAGCCCAGGCCGGCGAGCAACACCAGGGCGCGCGAGGGCGCGGTGTAGCCGTCGGCGCGCGCAAACCGCTCGTGCGCGTGCGCGATCGCCTCGCCGTCGTCGCCGGCCTCGGCGGCCGCGATCTCCGCTTCGGCTGCGCGCAGCTCCGTGTCCGCATCGAGCAGGTAGTCGAGCACGCTGCGCTCGAGCGCGGGCGCTTCCTGCTCGACGCGCGCCATGCGCATGCCCGGCTGGATCTCGCAGTCGCCGGCGTCCGGCGAGAGATCGCCGGCCATCAGCGCGAGCAGGCTCGACTTGCCGCTGCCGTTGGCACCGACAAGGCCGACGCGCCAGCCGCGCTCCAGGGTCAGCGAGACACCGGAGAACAGCAGGTGGGGCCCTCTGGACAGGGCAAGGTTGCGCAGGAGGA
>Ga0315912_10004209_pt1 | contig 13730 bp, 9 predicted proteins | sample VfabasoilMG_FD_204469 | JGI IMG/M metagenome (GOLD analysis project Ga0315912, IMG submission 204469) | Garden soil microbial communities collected in Santa Monica, California, United States - V. faba soil | ecosystem: Environmental > Terrestrial > Soil > Garden | place: USA: California... | reverse complement strand
CTACCGCTGGCTGCTCGATGAAGGCTTCGCGCCCAAGCGGCTGGCTGTGGCCGGTGACTCCGCGGGCGGCAATCTGGCGCTGGGTGTACTGATGCGCGCACGCGACCAGGGCCTGCCGCTGCCGGCGTGCGCCGCGCTGATGTCGCCGATCACCGATTTCACCGGCAGCGGCCGTTCGGTGCAGCTCAACGAATCCAGTGATGTGCTGTTCAGCCGGCCGGCGCTGCATCTGGTGCAGACCGCCTACCTGGCTGGCGCAGCGCCCGACGATCCTGGCGCGTCGCCGCTGTTCGGCCGCTGGGCCGGCCTGCCGCCGCTGCTGTTCCACGTGTCGAGCAGCGAGATGCTGCTCGACGACTCGTTGCGCGCCGTCGAACGCGTACGCGCCTGCGGCGGTGAGGCCGAGGCCAAGGTGTGGTCGGACCTGCCGCATGTCTTCCAGCTGGTCGAGATGCTGCCCGAGTCGCACGAGTCGCTGGCCGAGATCGGCGACTTCATCGTCGACCGCATGGCGTCGAGCGCCCCGCTCGAGAACCGCGCCACCGCAGCGCCGCCGTCGGCGCAACTCCAGGAGCCCGAAACCATGGACCCGATCATCCAACGCATGCAGGATGTATTCGAGCGCCAGCGTCAGGCTTTCCGGGCGCATCCATTCCCGACGCTGGCCGAGCGCACGGCCAAGCTGAAAACATTGCGCTCGCTGCTGCAGCGCTACCAGGACCCGATCGTCGCGGCCGTCAGCGCCGATTTCGGCGGCCGTGCGCCGGCCGAAACCAAGCTGGCCGAGGTTCTCGGACCGGTGCTGGAAATCAACCACGCGCTGCATTCGCTGCGCGGCTGGATGAAGCCGCGCAAACGCTCGACCGAACTGCTGTTCCTCGGCAACAGCGTGCGCGTCAACTACCAGCCCAAGGGCGTGGTCGGCGTCATTGGCGCGTGGAACTTTCCGCTGTACCTGTCGGTGGGCCCGCTGGTCGCGGCGCTCGCTGCCGGCAACCGTGTGATGATCAAGATGTCGGAGCTGTCGCCGCGCATGACCGAACTGCTGGCGAAGATGCTCGCGGAGGGTTTTGCCGAGGACGAGGTGGCAGTGTTCGCTGGCGAGGTGGCACAGTCGCAGTTCTTCTCGCAGCTGCCCTTCAACCACATCGTCTTCACCGGCTCGCCGGCGGTGGGCCACCACATCATGCGCGCCGCCTCGCAGAATCTGACGCCGGTGACGCTGGAGCTGGGCGGCAAGTCACCGGCGCTGGTATCAGACATCGGACCGGTGAGCGAAGCGGCCCAGCGCATTGCTCACGGCAAGGCCTTCAACAGCGGCCAGATCTGCGTTGCCCCGGACTACGCGCTGGTGCCGCGCGACCGCGTCGAGGCCTTCGCCACAGCGGTGCAGGAATCCTTCCGCAAGCTGTACCCCAGCGTGCAGGGCAATCACGAATACACGGCCATGACCTGCGAGCCGCACGCGCAACGCATTCACGACCTGCTCGCCGAGGCCGCCGCCAAGGGTGCCAAGGTCACGGCCTGCGGCGACAGCGGCCCGGGACGGCGCATCCCGCTGCATGTGGTGACCGGCGTGACCGACGACATGCGCATCGCCAAGGAAGAGCTGTTCGGCCCGATCCTGCCGGTCATCCCCTACGACACGGTCGACCAGGCCATCGACTACATCAGCGCCCGGCCGCGGCCGCTGGCCCTGTACCCGTTCGGCTTCAGCGCCGCCGATCTGGACAAGCTGATGACGCGCACGCATTCGGGGGGTGTGTCGGTGGACGACTGGGGCTGGCATGTGTTCAACCACGACCTGCCCTTCGGCGGCGTCGGCAACTCCGGCATGGGCACCTACCACGGCGAAGAGGGCTTCCGCGAGCTGTCGCACGCCAAGGGCACGTTCAAGCGCTTCCGCTGGTTCCCGATGGGCCTGTTCTATCCGCCCTACGGCAACCTGGTGCAGCGGCTGGTGTTCAGGTTCTACCTGGGCCATGGCGATCCGGCATTGGCGCCCGACGCCGCGGCCGCGCCGTCGGCGCAGGCGCCGCTGCACTGACGCCGCCGGGAGCCTTCGCAAAGCCACGACGATGGTGACGAGGCTGGCGGCCACCGTGCGCCTACGCAAGCTGCAGCGCGAGCTGGATCAGGCGACAAGCTACGCCGCATGGCTGGCCGTGGCCACCGAACTGGACACGCTGACCGGCGCCGCCGACTGGCGCGCCAATGACGGCAGCGAGCTGCTGCCAGTCATGGAGATCCGGCGCAGCATCGCCACCCTGCGTCGCATGCGCGAGGCCGGCGAGACCTGGCCGCTGACCAAGAAGTTCCAGGAGCTGCTGTTCCGTCACCAGGGCGAATTCACGCACCCCGAGCTGTACCAGGTGGCGCGCAGCGGCACGCTGCACGTGGTCACCGATTTTCTCGACGAGATCGAGGCTTGCCTGCACTACCTGATCGCGCTCGAGGTCGACGACGTCGGCGACGACTACAAGCTGGCGCAGCTGAAGCGCGTCGGCCGCGTCTACGGCCGGCCGGCGCTGCTGCTGTCGGGCGGGGCGCTGCTCGGGCTGTACCACTTCGGCGTCATCAAGACGCTGTTCGAGCAGGACCTGCTGCCGCGCACCATTTCCGGTTCGAGCATGGGCTCGATCATGGCTGCCTGGACCTGCTGCCACACCGACGACGAACTGCGCACGCTGTTCGGCGACCTGAGCCTGATCAACACCGACGCGCTGCAACGCCTGCCGATGCGCGAGATCCTGAAGCAGCGCACGGTGATGGACCAGCCCAAGCTGCTGAAATTCCTCGGCACCGTGCTGCCGGACATGACTTTCGACGAATCGCTGCGTCACTCGCGGCGCATCGTCAACATCACCGTCTCGCCGCTGAACAAGGTGCAGACGCCGCGGCTGCTGAACTACCTGTCGGCGCCCGAGGCACTGGTGCGCCATGCGGTGCTGGCCTCGTGCGCGGTGCCCCTGGTGTTCAAGCCGGTGCAACTGATGGCGCGCCAGCGCGGCGAGGTCAGGCCATGGATGGAAAACGAGCTCTGGGTCGACGGCTCGGTCAGCGGCGACCTGCCCTTCACGCAGTTGACGCAGATGCTCAACATCAGCCACTACATCACTTCGCAGGCCAATCCGCACATCGTGCCCTTCCTGTCGTTGCAGCCGGAGCGAGGGGGTGTGGTGCCGGCGATGGCGCGCATGGGGGGCAACCTCGTCCGCAAGGGCTCGGCGGAGGTCTTCGACGTGGCGCGCCGGCACGCGCCGCGCGGCCTGCTGCGTGATGTCTTCGCCACCGCGCATGCGGTCAGCGACCAGGTCTATGCGGGCACCGACATGCACATCCAGCTGCCGTTCAGGCCGGCGCTGTATGCCAAGGTGCTGAGCAACCCCAGCTACAAAGAATTCCAGGCCTACATCCGCCTCGGCGAGCGGGCGACCTGGCCGAAGCTGGCGATGATCCGCGACCGTACACGCCTGAGCCGACTGTTCGGCACCTACATCGGCATCCTGATGCGGCGCATGGCGGCGCCATCCGCGCCACGACCCGGAGCTTGACGGCGCTTGCCGCAGCAGCGGCGATGAAAGCGACGACAATCGCGCGCTTGACTTTCGACGGGTCCGCCAGGGCCCAAGCCCAAGTGCCAGACTCCTCTTCCTCGCAGCGCCGCGGGCGCGCCCCTGCTGCGCCCGTGCGCCGGCCCGTCGCTGCGGCGTCCAAGCGCTCACGCCGGTCACCCCGAACGAAGAGCGCGCCGCGAACTGCAGCGCGCGATCCCTATGCCGCGACGCAGACACCGTGGCTTGCTCATGGCAAGCGTGCGCTGCAAGGCGCCGGGGGCCTGGCGCAGCAGGCCGCACAGCTGCCGGAGTCGATCACACGGCTGACGGCAGCCTTCGTGCCGCTGACCCGCCTGCTGGCGCGAGCATCGCCGATCGACGGCGCGGAACTCGCGCGTGAGATCGACGGCATCTTTGCGATGCTCTACGCGCACCCGCTGACCGCGCAGGCGCGCCGCCTCACCGACTACCTGCGCGCACGCAACCTGCTGCCGAACGAGGGCACGACGGAAAACCTCATCCGCTACGTGCTGCAGGAGGCGGTGGCGCGCTCGCCGATTGCGGTGCCGCAGCAGATCATCGACGAGTTCTGGGGCTTCTTCCACGAGCTGATGGCCGACCCCGAACTGCGCGGGCTCGCCGATCTCGGCCTGGACGTGGCGCGGCTGGTGCTGCGCGCCTACGAGCCGCTGCTGGTGGAGTTGATCAACGAGCTGAAGGACATCGTCTACAGCAACCAGGATCGCATCGACGCGCTGTTGCGCCGGGTGCGCGTGGTGCGGCGCGATCTGACGATCATCCGCCGCCAGATCAAGGCCTTGCGCTACATCAAGCCGTTCCTGCAGACCGACGCCAGGGACTTCAAGCGCCAGGCGCAGATCGTCGCCAAGATGGTGCGCGAGTTCGGCCCCTTCTTCATCAAGATGGCACAGGTGGCGGCGGCGACGGCGGATTTCCTGCCCGAGGAGATTGCCAGGGAACTGAAGGTCTTCCAGGAGGATGTGCCGCCGATGTCGGCCGAAGAAGCCCGCCAGGCGATCGTCGACAGTTTCGGCCATGCGCCCGAAGATCGGTACTTCGGCTTCAATGCCCAGCGTCCGCTGAAATCGGGTTCGATCGGTTCGGTCTACCTGGCCCGCAAGCCGATGACCCTGGACGGCGTCGAGCGACTGGTTCCGGTGATCGTCAAGATCGGCCGCCACAACCTGGACCGCGAGTTCCTGATGGGCAAGACCTCGATCGGGCTGATGCTGTTGTCCAGCCAGTACTGGGCGCCACACAGCAAGCTGACCCCCTTCCTGAAGGCGATGACGACGCAGATCGACGGCTTCGTCGAAGGCTTTCGCGCCGAGCTGCAGTTTGAACGCGAAGCCGCGGTGCAGGCCGCCTTTGCGCGCCGTGCGCGGGGCAGCGCGGTGTGGTGCGTGCCGCGGGTCTATGGCGCCACCGAGCGCATCATCGAGATGGAGTATGTCGAGGCGGCGGTGAACATCGCCCGCGCCGTCGAACACTTCAAGCCGGCGGATGCGACCCTGTACCGGCGGCGTCTGGCGTCGCGCTTGCTGTACACGGTCCTCAGCCAGATCTTCGTGCACCGGGAACTGCACGGCGACCTGCACCCGGGCAACGTGATGGTCGACCCGGCCGGCCGCCTGCATCTGATCGACTGGGGCAACACGGTGCCGTTGGCCGGCAAGCTGGCACCGGTGTGGCGCTACCTGCGTGGCGTGCTCGCCGCTGAACCCGATGCAGTGACCGACGCGTTGATCGTGATGGCCACCGAGCCCGAGGCAGCTCAGGCGCGGCGCGCGCAGATTCGGCTGGCCCTGGCCCGCACGCTGAAGAAGAAGGGCATCGAGCCGCTGCCCCGCCACCGCCCCTGGGCGCTCTACCGGGAAGGGCCGGACGGCTGGCTCAAGCGTGCCAACCTGCTCGGCCACCTGATGTCGAACGCCCAGCACCTCGGGCTGGTGGTGCGTGGCGAGTACCTGCACCTGTCGCGGGCCGTTGCCGCGCTGGTCGGCACGCTTGCGGGACTGTACGGCGGCGTACCGCGCTACCTTGTGGCAGCCGATGTGCTGTTCGCGCTGAACAGCTTTCCGGCGCGCCTGATGCGCGACGCCCTGCGCGGCAAGACGGACACGATGCGGCAACAGGCCGCCGACCTGGCACGTCGGGTGCTGCGAGCGCCGCCAAGAGCCGCGACGAGCTCATAGGACAGCGATACCTGTTCCTGGCCATGAGCTTCGTCGCCGGCGCGCTGAGCCGGCTCGCCGAGCTCAGCGCGCAACAGCCGTCGGCGCCTGCGCATCGAAGCTGCCGCCCAGCGCCTGGACCAGCTGCACCCGGTTCGTGCGCTGCGCGGCGCGCAGTTTGATCAAGGTCGCCTCGCTCGCCAGCTGCGCGGTCTGCAGTTGTGCCACCCACAGCAGGTCGCGGCGGCCGGCCTTGTACTGGATGGTGGCGATGCGCACGGCCTCGCCTCGGTCGGCCGCCGCTTTCTGGTCCAGCGGCAGCTGCAACGCCAGCAGCCGCTCGTTCGCCAGGCTGTTCTCGACTTCCTTGAAGGCGGTGAGCACAACCGCGCCGTAACGTGCCACCGCTTGCAACTGTTGGGCGGTGGCAATCTCGACCTTGGCCTGCAGCGCACCGCCTTCGTAGATCGGGATCGACACGCCGATGCCGGCCGAGGCCAGCCACGGGTTGAGCTGCAGCAGCGACAGCACCTGGTCGCCCAGTCGGCCACCGGCCAGCGACAGCGAGAATTCGGGCAGCAGCGCCAGCTGCGCCGCTTCCTCGCGGCGGAACGCGACCAGCACCTCGCGTTCGGCAGCCAGCAGGTCGGGCCGCCGTTCGAGCAATGCCGACGGCACACCCGTGCCGGCCAGCGGCGGCAGCGCCGGATAGACCGCCGCCACCTCGATCTCGGCGGCGGGGTAGCGGCCGAGCAGCACCTCGAGCCCGCGCCGCGCCTCGCCATAGGCCTCCTCGGCACGCGCGGTCTGGCTCTGCGCCGCTTCGAGCTTGGCGCGTACGTCGACCACGTCGAGGTCGGAGTCCTTGCCGGCATTGCGCCGCAGCTGCACCAGCGACAACAGGTCGCCGTAGATCGTGACCGCCTGCTGATTGAGTGCCACGACTTGTCGCGCCTCGACGGCCAGATACCACAGCTTCGCGGTCGTCGCGGCGAGCGACTGGCGTGCATAGGCGTAGTCCAGCGTCACCGCTTCGGCGTTCGCCTCGGAGGCGGCGCGCTGCGCACGCAGCCGCCCCCAGACGTCAAGCTCCCAGGCCACGCCGAGGAACGCGGTGCTGTTGCTGGAGCTGCCGTTGTCCTGGTCGTGCGTGGCCGTGGCCCCGAGTTGCAGGCCAACCCACGGCTGCAGCCGCGAGCCGACCACCACCACGGCCTGCCGCGCGATGGCGACCTGCGTCGCGGCGGCGCGCAGGTCCGGGTTGTGGGCGATCGCCTCGGCGACGATGGCGTCGAGCAAGGGATCGTCGAAGGACTTCAGCCAGTCGTTGTTGACCTCGCCGCCGCGTGCATCGGCACGCCATGCCGGCGGCAGGCGCGTTGCACTCGGTAAGGCCTGTTCGGCGACGGCGGTGTGCGTCGGCGGTGTCTTCAGCGCACAGCCCGCGAGCAGTGCTGCGGCGGCGATCAGGAGTGTGCGTCGCATCAGCCGGAGAACGGATACAGCCAGTTGTACCAGGTGTAGGAACGGATCGCGACCTTGCGCAACACCACGAAGGCGCTGCCCGGATTGGTGTAGATCGCGGCGCGCCCCTGCGTGCCGATCGGGAACTTCGCCTGGTCGGCATCGTCCAGCGTGATCGCCACCACGAACTGGCCCTGCGGTACCTCGCTGGGCAGGTAGTTGAAGCTGGGCAAGGTGCCGCTCGGCAACATCTGCCCGGCGCCGCTGCCCTGCCAGATCGCCGCCACCTTGCCGGGCCAGATCTGGCCGGGGTACAGGTCCAGCGCCACCTCCACCGTTTGCCCGGGCTTGACGTACTTCAGGTTCTCCTGGAAGTAGTTGGCCAGCAGGTAGCGGTCGGCATCGCAGATGAAGGAGGCGATGGCCCCGAAGCGCATGTCGCCGGCCACCATGCCCGGCCTGACCTGCAGGTTCATGATGTAGCCGTCCTCGGGCGCGACCATCAGCGTGTTGTCGAGGTAGTAGCGGGCCTGGTCGAGTTCGGCCTGGATCGCGGCCACCGTCGTGTTGACGCCGCCGATGTCGGAGGTGTAGCGCAGCCGCGCGCGTGTTTCCTCGGCCTGCGCTTCCTTGATCGCGGCTTCGTTGGACGCCACCTGCGCGGTCCACTTCTGCGCGTCCTCTTCCGGGCCGGCGCCACTCTTCGCAAGCTGGGTGGACAGCTGCAACTGATACTTCGCATACGCCAGGTCGGCGGTGAACTTGGCGATCTTCTGCGTGTTGATCGCGGTGTCGGCCTTCAGCACCAGCACGTCCTGCTTGGCCTTGGCGAGTTGCGCCTCGAGTTGCCGGACCTTGTACTCGTAGGGCCGTCGGTCGAACTGGAACAGCGGCGTGCCGCGCTTGACATGCACGTTCGGCTCGACCAGCACCGCGGTGACCAGCGACGGCTCCGACAGCCGCGGGGTGAGCTGGATCGTGCGCTGGATGACGCGCGCCTCGGTCGACGCCGGCGCCACATAGCGCAGGCCGATGAGGAAGATGATGCCCAGGTGCAGCACGAAGAAGGTCGAGAAGAAGCCCCAGGCGATGCTGAACTTCAGCCACCTGAACCTGAAGAACACCAGCCAGACGACGAAGGCGTAGGCGAAGAGCAGGACGAAGCCGAGCAGCATCGGTCGCTCCGCTCAGCCCGTCGTGCCGCCGGACGCCGCGCCCGGCGGCGGCGAGGCTTCGTGCGCGGGGGCTGCGACAACCGTCGCCGTGCCGTGCTCGGCCTCGGCACGCGGCCCGCCTCTCAGACGCGCCAACTCTTCGTCGATGGCCCTGGCCTCTTCCCGCGGGAAGCGCCGCACATCGATGATGTCGGTGGGCTTGAACGCCCAGATCAGCGCCTGGATCCAGGGCAGCACGGTGGGCAGCAAGCCGGCCCAGCCCATCAGCTTGACCGCTTCGGCCTCGGGATGATTGCGCGCCAGCGCGATGCGCCCGGGCAAGCCCGCGATCCAGATGTAGGTCAGCACGCCCGCGCCGCCCGCCAGAAAGGCGGTGGCGAAGGTCACGTAGTCCCAGAAGTCGAGTTCGAAGCCGAGCATGGTGGTCTCTTCATTTCACTGTGCGAGTCCCGAATAGTAGGCCGCTAGCCGCGCGATTTCTTCGTCGCTCAGCTGACGCGCGACTGCGCGCATCTGTTCGCTGATGTCGTTGCGCCGGCTGCCCGACTTGAAGGCCTGCAGTTGCTGTTCGAGGTAGGCACGCTGCTGGCCCTGCAGGCCAGGCGCGCCAGGCGTCTGGCCCAGTGGCCCATGGCAGGCGGCGCAGGACGCGATGCCGCGCAGCGGCGCACCGAACTCGGCCAGCGCCTTCGCCGCCGCGTCGGCCACATCCGCCTTGGCGCCGCCGGCGGCCAGCGGGTTCGGCAATGCCGCATAGTGCGCCGCCAGGTCGAGCATCTGCTGCTGCGACAACGGCGCGACGAACACGGCCATGACCATGGCATTGCGCCTGTTGCTCTTGAAGTCCTCAAGCTGCTTGTAAATCGCCGCGACGCTGTGGCCGGCCAGGTTCGGAATCGCCGCATCCGCGCTGATCCCGTTCGCGCCGTGGCAGTTGTTGCAAGCAGTGGCGGATGCCGCACCTCGCGTCGCGTCGCCGCGCGTCAGCAGCTCTCGCGTTGCCGGGGTCCAGGCCACCGTCGAGCTCGGCACGCCGGGCGGCACCACCACGCGAGCGCTGCTGCCGCCCGGTAGCCCGACCGCGCGGCAGATCGCGTCCCACAAACCCGCCGTGCCCGGTTGCGCCGAGGGCAGCCAGACGAAACCTACCGCCACTGTCGCCACGAACAGCACGACCGTGGCTCCGCCCCACACCGCGAAGCGCGAATCAAGCAACGCCGGGCGGGTGCAGTTACTCATCGCACCTGCACCCGATACGCGGGAACGCCGGTGTCCTGCAGGAACAGGAACTGCGCCAGCGGGTAGCCGTAGTTGGCCACCGTCAGCGCCAGCACCAGCAGCACCCAGACGCGAAAGCCGTTGAGCGAGGCCGGCAGGCTGCGCGGCGGGTGCACAGCCAGCGAGAAGGCCAATGGCGGCACCACCGTCACCGGCCCGCGATGCGAGACCAGCAGCACGCCGAGTAGCAGCAGCGCAGAGAACACCAGCACAAAGCCGCCGACCGCTGACAGGCTGACCCAGATGGCCTGGGGCGCCAACGCAGGGTCGGTGAAGTCGAAGTAGGCCATGCGCCGCGGCTGGCCCATCACGCCGACTGCGTGCCATGGCAGCGTGGTCAGCAGCATGCCGACGAGCCAGGTCCACAGCTGCAGTCGCACCAGCTTCGGTGCCGCCAGCGGCCGGCCGGTCAGGCGCGGCCACAGTTCGTAGGCAATGGCGAAGTACATGATGACGATCGAGCCGCCGTAGATCAGATGGAAATGTCCCGTGACCCACTGCGTGTTGTGGATCGTCGAGTTCAGCGCGTAGCTCATGTTGATCAGCCCGCTGGCGCCGCCGAGACCCAGCATCAGCAGCGAGAGCCCGGAAGCGAGCACGAGCGGCCGGTCCCAGGGCAGCACCGCGACCCAGCCGAACAGGCCACGTCCGCCGCGTAGCCGCCCGGCGATCTCCAGTGACGCGCAAATCGTGAAGATCGTCAGCAAGGTCGGCACCGCGACCATGCCGGTGAACACCGCATGCAGAAACTTGAAGCCGGCGCCGATCTGCGGGTCGGCATACAGGTGGTGGATGCCGATGGGCATCGAGAAGATCAGCAGCTGCAGGAATGCGATGCGGCCCATCTTGTCGCTGTACAGGCGCCCGCCGGCGGCCTGCGGCAGCAGCACGTAGAAGCCGATGTAGGCCGGGATCAGCCAGAAGTAGACGATGGCATGCAGCGTCCACGAGAACAGCAGGCGTGCGAGGCCGGCGTCGATGGTGGCCGTCCAGCCGAAGGTGTTGGGCAGGATGAGGTAGACGATTTCCGCGCCCACGCCCAGCGAGGTCCAGGCCCACAGCAGCGCACCGGCCGTGGTGGCGAACATCGCCAGCGGCACCGGCAGCCCCGGATAGTCGCGCTTCCAGCGCACGAAGTTCGAGACCATCAAGGAGATCCAGACCCACGAACCGGCTACCGCGATCAGGATGCCGAGGTAGTACCAGGGGCTCCCGGTCAGCGGCGGATAGAAGGTGTAGAGCACGGTGGCGTCGCCGGCCGCGACCGTCGCCATGGCCATTACTGAACCCAAGATGACCAGCCAGAAGGCGACCCACGCCAGCCGGGTGCCGTGCAGCGGCCGGCCCAGCGACACCGCGCAGGCCGCGTAGCCGAAGCCCATCGCGATCAGCGTCGGGAATACATAGGCCAGCGTGGTGCCGTGCGCGGTGACGGCGCGGTAGTACAGCTCCGGGTCGACCCAAGCGTGCAGCGGGCTGCGCACCAGCATCTGCCAGGCGCCGAGTGGAATCGCCACCGCGAAGGCGGCGAATGCGGCCCAGAAGTGAGCCAGCACCAGGCGTTCACTGCGGTACACAGGACGCCCTCGGTTGCGCGCCGTAGACGCGTGCGAACTCGGCGCGATCGATCACCTTGACGCGCGCCCACATGCCTTCGTGCCCGACGCTGCAGTATTCGTGGCACGGCATCAGGTGGTCGCCGGGCTGGTCGAAGCGCGTGCGCACCTCGGCGACGAAGCCGGGCAGCACCATGCTGTTGACGTTGGTGCCGGCGATCAGGAAGCCGTGCACCACGTCCGGACTGGTGACGCGGAAGACCACCGGCGTCGCGGTGGGCACGACGATGCACGACGGCACGAACGAATACTGCTGTGCGATGACCCGCACCGTCGCCGACCCGTCGGGTTGCAGCGCCGTGCCGAGGTTGGATTCGACGAACTCGCCTTGCAGGTGCAGCCGGCTGGCGTCGATGGTCTCGACGTTCGACGGCGGCTGTGCGGTCCAGTGCAGGCCGGTGAAGACGATGACGGCGAAGACCATGGCGACGATGCCGGCGACGACGAAGGCCCAGCGTCGCTCGAAGCGCTCGACGACGTCTTCGGGCGAGGGGCTGGTCAACTCAACCAACGGCGCCTCGTGGCAGGAAGACGAAGAGGTAGAACCCGAACCAGATCGCCAGCAGCACCGCTACGGCGAGCCCGGCCACCGCCACGGCGCCGCGCGGCCCCCCGACGACGACCCGCGCCAGGTCTTCCGCACTGCCGTGCTGTGCGACGTTCTCAGGGCGAAAGGCAGCTGACACGTGCTGCGCCAAGCGATCGGTGGTGGTGGTCTCTGTGCTCATGGATGCGGGAGTCCAGGGCCGATCTAGCGAGGTACCGCAGCCAGCGCCGTCAGCACCGTGGCCGGCCTGAACGGCACCGAACGCAGGCGAGCGCCCGTGGCATCGAAGACCGCATTGGCGATCGCCGAGGGGATGACCGAAGTGGTGGGCTCGCCAGCGCCCCAAAGCAGCTCGGCGGGCCGGTCGATCAGTTCGATGAAGACCTCGGGCACATTCGGGAAAGTCAGGATCGGATAGCTGCCCCAGTTCAGGCTGGTCACCGCGCTGCGGCTGAAGGTCAGCTCTTCGATCAGACTGCGGCTCACTGTCTGCACGACATTGCCTTCAATCTGGTTGCGCAGGCCGTCGGGGTTGATGATCTGGCCGCAGTCGTGCACCACCCAGACACGTTCGACCTTGATCTGGCTGCTCTTGCGCTCGACCGTCACGTCGGCGACGACGCCGACGTAAGTGCGCACCAGTTCGTACTTGCAGTAGGACACGCCGCGCCCGCGCACCACCGGTCCGCCGTCGCGCGGTGTCGCGCCGCGCGGTTGCCACTTTGCGAACTGGCGCAGCCGTTCGAGAAGCTCAAGCCCGCGAGGATCCTTCAGATAACGAAGCCGAATCTCGAAAGGGTCGACGCCGGTCGCCGCGGCGATCTCATCGAGGAAGCTCTCGTTGCCGAAGGTGTTCTGCATGCGCCCTGGGGCGCGGATCCAGGCCGCGGGCAACGGCGTATCCACCAGCCAATGCGCGGTCAGCTTGTTGTTCGGCAGCGAGTAGGGAACACCGAGCCCGATGTTGTGGAGTGGCGCAGTGGGCGGCCCGAACTTTGGCAGGTCCGCGAGCTCGGCCGCGAGCAGCGTGACGCCCGAGCGCCGCATGGGCCGTTCGGGCATGAAGATGTCGGACTCCCATGCGGCGATGTGTCCCTCGGCATCGACACCGGCGCGATAGTCCATCAGGACGGGCGGGCCCTTCGGATCCCAGCCATGCTCGTCCTGGCGCATCCATTGCAAACGCACCGGCTTACCCGTTGCCTTCGAAATCAACGCCGCTTCCGACGAGCAGTCGTCGGAGCCGTTGCGGCCATAGCAGCCCGCACCTTCGACGTAGATGCAGCGCACGTTCTCGGGCTTCAGCTGCAGCATGGTGGCAAGTTGCAGTCGCAACAAGTGGCTCGCCTGCGACGGCGTCCACACCGTCAGTTGGCCCTTCTTGAAGTCAGCCACTGCGCACGACGGGCCGATCGATCCGTGCGTGTTCATCGCAAGCTGATAGGTCGCTTGCAAAGTCTTGCCGGCGCGCTTCAGCGCCTCGGCCGAGTCCCCACTGGACTGAAACACGTCGCTGCGGTCAACCTTCGAGTTGCGCACGTACTCGAAGAGCTGAGCTTGTTCGGGCAGCCCGGCCCAGTCCGACCACTTGGCGACGAGGACCCCCGAGGCGCGGATCGCGGCCCATTCATTGGTCGCTACCACGGCCAGGAAGTCACCTTGGCGCACCGCGCGCAGGTAGCCGGGGATCTTGCGGCAGGCCGCGTCGCTGAAGCTGACCAGCTTGGCCTTGGCACCGCCCGGGTGGACCATGCGCGCGTGCAGCATGCCTGGCAGCTTGACATCGTGCACGAAGTTGAACGTGCCGAAGACCTTGGCGGGAATATCGAGCCGGGGCACGGCGGTGCCGACGATCGTGTAGACCTTGGGATCCTTCAGCGGCGCGGCAAGGTTCATCT
>Ga0315912_10004208_pt1 | contig 13741 bp, 10 predicted proteins | sample VfabasoilMG_FD_204469 | JGI IMG/M metagenome (GOLD analysis project Ga0315912, IMG submission 204469) | Garden soil microbial communities collected in Santa Monica, California, United States - V. faba soil | ecosystem: Environmental > Terrestrial > Soil > Garden | place: USA: California... | reverse complement strand
GCAATCAGACCGACGACCCACGCGATTCTCGAAAGCATGGGGACACGATAACAAAGCATCCGGCTCATGTGAGACCTGCGTGGTAGCGTGCACTGATAAAGATGAACGCTCGATGACCGACCAGTCCCGGCACGTGCAGAGGGTGTATCTCATTCTGCTGCTGCTGCATACGCTGGCAGCATCGTTCATCTGGGGCATCAACACGCTGTTTCTCCTCGATGCCGGATTGAGCAACGCACAGGCGTTCTCGGCCAACGCCTTCTTCACCGCAGGTCAGGTACTCTTCGAGGTACCGACCGGTGTCACAGCCGACATTCGCGGCCGTCGATTCTCCTATCTCCTCGGCACGCTCACGCTGACCGTGTCCACGCTGTTGTATCTCCTGATGTGGCGCATCTCGGCGCCGTTCTGGGCGTGGGCACTGGCGTCCATGCTCCTCGGGCTCGGCTTCACCTTCTTCTCGGGTGCGGTTGAAGCGTGGCTCGTTGATGCGCTCACGGCAAGCGGCTTCACCGGACGATTCGACTCCGTCTTTGCCAAGGGCGAGATCGTCGAGGGCGTCGCGATGCTCACTGGTTCCGTCGCCGGTGGGTACATCGCACAGGTCACCAACCTTGGAGTGCCGTACATCGTTCGCGTGGTCGTCCTGGCATTCACGTTCGTCACCGCCTTCACGCTCATGCGCGACATCGGCTTTACACCGAAGGACGTGAGCAGCCCATTGCTCGAGATCAGGCGAGTGCTCGCCGGGTCGATCCGCTACGGCCTGCGCAACCCGCCAGTGCGTTGGGTGATGCTGGCCGGCGTTTTCATGAACGGTGTGTCGATGTACGCCTTCTACGCCATGCAGCCGTACCTCCTGGAGTTGTACGGCGATCCGAAGGCGTATGGCGTCGCCGGACTCGCTGCGGCGATCGTCGGCGGTGCACAGATCGGCGGCGGATTGCTCGTGCCGCGTCTGCGCCGCATATTTGACCGACGCACCTCAGTGCTGGTGATGTCGTCGATCGTCGGAGCCTCCGTTCTCGCCATTGTCGGATTCATCCCGCAGTTCTGGATCGCGATCGTGCTCCTGATGCTGTGGGGGCTCGTCTTCGCGACGGTAATGCCCGTTCGCCAGGCATTCGTCAACGGCCTGATCCCCTCCGAGCAGCGCGCGACTGTGTTGTCGTTCGACTCGTTACTTGGATCCGCAGGAGGCGTGGTGTTTCAGCCGGCGCTTGGAAGAGCAGCCGACGCGTGGGGATACCCAGCGTCCTATCTCTATAGCGCCGCGATCCAGGCTGTCGCGATTCCTCTGATGTGGTTCGCCAGGCACGAGCACGCCACGTCTGATCCGATTCCCTCTGAAGACTCGTAGTTCTACTCGCTCTGAAACGCATCTGCCGATCGCTGCACTAGCTCGATGTTGGACTTCGGCGCACGTCGTTCACCCCCGCGCCAGCCCAATGAATGAAAGGGAGATGCTCGATGAAGACCTTTGCAACAAAGGCAGGACTCCGTGCCACTCGGATCCTGCTGGCTGCCGGAAGTGTGCTTGCCTTCTCGCCCTCGTCGCCGGCGCTCGCGCAGACGCCGGTATGCGGGCCCGAAGTAAAAGAAGAAGTCGTCAAGCTCCTCGCGTCGGCCGTCGACGAAGAGGCCCAGCTGGCACTCGAGAAAGAGTTGTACGCGAGATATCAGTACTGCGCCACCGGGGCGACGGCGCCGTCGGCGTTCGTTGCTGCAGCGCGACAGTGCGGTGCAACGGTGTCGAATCTCGGGAGCATCTTCTTCGAGGAAATGAGCTGCGCCGGGTACGATCCGCAGCGACGCCAGTTTGCTGCACCGATCAAGATCAAGCAGGTGGGCGGTTTCGGCGGAGCGCCGTTGCCGGGCAGCCGCGAGCACGTGTTGCACTGCGTCGCCGATCCGGCCGGTGTGTTGCGTCCCGTTGGTCACGACAGCGTGCACCTGGCAAACGCCACTGCCAATCAGCCGCCGACGTGGCAGTTCGCCGTGATTACGAACGCCAACAACAACCTGCAGTTGATCTATCCGATGAACGGTCAGACGCGTCGCGCGCGGTCGATCCTTTCATGGCAGCTCACACCAACCGACTGCAGTTACGTCCCGATTTGGGGCAATGCGTTGAACTACCGCATCCGTCTCGATCAGTAGCGTCATGTGGGGGAGCCGCGCGGCTCCCCCACGGTGACCAATCGCCGTTGAGGCCGGTGTCGGAAGGGTTTAAGAAAGAGCGGACACGAACGAGCGTCCGGCCCGTGCTTCCTGGACCGCGACAATCAAGTCGGACGCGAGACGCCGCTTCACCACATAGCCCGTGCCGCCCGCTTCCTGTGCCGCATGCAGGAAATCTTCGTCGTCGTGGACCGTGAGAAAAACGACGGCCGCCGTCGAACCTCGATGCCGGAGCGCCGACGCCACTTCGAGCCCGGTCATCCCGGGCATCGAGATATCGAGCACGACCACGTCCGGTTGCAGCGTGCCCACGGCATTCAACGCCTCTGTCCCGTTGTGGGCCGTGCCGACGACGACGCACTGCGGAGCCAAGACCGCCGCGGCTCGCTCGATCATCAAGTCGTTGTCGTCCACGAGGAGAACGCGCACAGGTTCAGGTGAGTGGGTGGGCAAGGAGACCTCGGCGGTCCAAGGTGCAGTCCTTGTGCCATCACGTGAGTTTCGGTTTCCTTGTGTCGCAGGAGTGAGTGTGTCAGACCGCGACAGGGCCCGCGGCCGGAACAGCGGACAAAGGTACAACGACATTTACCTTTGTTCCTTCACCAGGCCTGGATGAAATCTTCAGGGTGCCGCCGACGGCCTCGAGGCGTTCGCCCATGCTGATCAGGCCCAGGCCTCTGCCCCACGCTTCCTCGACATCGAACCCCACGCCGTCGTCGGCGATCGTCAGCGTCAAGCCGTCGCCTTCCCCGCGCAGTTGAACGGACACGTGGCGCGCATGGCTGTACTTGTAGGCGTTTTGCAGAGACTCCTGCACCACTCGAAAAAGACACAGCGTCAATTCGAGCGGCAGTGGCATCGGGACGCTTTCGTGCGTGAAGGTAATCGGCACGCCGAGCTGCGACATTTCATGCTGAAGGTCGCGCAGCGCCGCCACCAGGCCAATCAGACGCAATTTGGGTGGGTGCAGACGATGCGAGAGGTCGTGCACGCTCTTGACGATGCCTTCTGCACGGCTCAACGCCTCGTTCGTCAGCCTTTTCGCCTGCGGTTCGACGTCTCGCCGCATCAGCCCGAGATCGATCAACAGGAGGGACATCTGCTGGCTGATGTCGTCATGCAACTCCCGGGCGATTCGCGCCCGCTCGCTTTCCTGCGCATGTAGCAGGCGGCCGCCCATGTCGCGAAGCCGCTCGTAGCTCGTTCGGAGCGCCTCCTGGCTGGCGCGAAGCTCGCGTTCAGCCCGGCGCCGGCGTACGCGCTGAACGAGCAATCCAGCGATGAGGCCGGATTGAATGAGGAGAACGCCGACTGCACCAAAAATGTAGAGCCCGTAGCGATCCCAGATGGTGGGCTCCTGAAACAGAACGAGCGCGCCGGCCGGCACGCGTGAGTCGTCGATTCCCCATCGTTGCAACTGACGCCAATCGAGGTGAACGGTGTTCAAGTTGATGGTGGATGTCGCGATGCTGTCGGCCCGCTCGCCATTCAGCACGCGAAGCGCGAGCCGGCCTATGCGTTCGATCGCTGCCTTTTGCACGTAAAGGTCGCCACCGACGACACCATGATCGACCACCGAGTCGACCCAACTGTAGGTCGGCCTGTTGGCGACGGCGGTGAGTCGATCGACGAATTCGAGCGGATGAAACTTGTCGCCGGCTCCGTCCTCAGTGACGAGCAAGTAGTACACGACCGAGCGTTCGGGTAGCGTCGCCACCCGCCGCTCCAATGCGCTCGCCGTCAATCCGGCCAGATACGTAAAAGCAAAGCGGGACTCGAACGGCTTGAATTGCGCTCGCGCCTGCCGCTCGAAAGCCCGGTCGGCCGGTGCGCCACCAGTCACCACGAAGACCGTCTTTACATCGGGCTGCAGCTGCTCGATCAAACGCAGCGTCCCACTGAACTCTCGCTCGAGGACCAGTCCGCTCGAGTTGCCAGTGATTCGAGCGTCGCGATTGTTGGCCAGGAACACGACCGGGATTTCCCGAAACAGCTTCACCCGGTTCGCATCGACGAACTCCACGGCAACGTCACCCAGCGCGACGACGAGATCGAAGGCGACGTCCTGGTACTTCAGACGGACGAAGTCTCCAAACGTCACGCGGTAGGCAGGATCCGGGAATCTCGTGACGTCGATGAACTCCGAGTAGTAATCGAGATCCCGTCCCAATCCGACGTCGAGAATCTTGGGCAGCTCGTCTTCGCCGACGACGGAGAACTCCGCGTCACGCCGTGTCGAGTAGAGGACGAGAATGCGCCGGTGGTCGTCGGCAGCCCACGCGAGGCTCGCGGGCGCAAGCTCACACACGACTACCGCGATGACGAGGATCAATCGCGAGAGCGACAGGTACCGGGAGCGGAAGCTCACAGTTCGATATCCCACCCCACGAAATGTAACGGGTGACTCATTCTTATCGAGTCAGGAGTGGGTCTGGAAGGAAATTTCACTGAGGCTGTGTTGTCCCCAATGAGGGGGAAGCCGCGTGGCTCCCCCCGTCAGCGGTCAGTTGCGAACGTCGATGTAGCCGACCATCACAAACTGCTGAGTGGCGGCATCGAAGAAATGAGGAAGCACGCCGCACGCGACGAGGTAGCGGCCAGGTGTGTTGAATCCAACCACCTCGACGCGGTCCTGGTTCGTGGCCATGGTTCGCGGATCCAGTCCCCGGTAGAGCCGGTTGGCTGGATCGTTCAGCAGGGGAGGAAAGGTCATCGGGGGAGAAAGAAGAAGATTCGTCCGATCGATGGCCTCTGGCTTGATGCCCCGGTAGATCACCAGGAGGTGGAATCCGCTGATCGCGAACGTCACGGTGTCACCTACCCGAATGCGGAAATTGCCAGGCAGGATCTCGTGGCCGTTCAGGAAACGTGGATTCGGGTCCGCCGGCGCGAACCTGTCGATGGGTGACGAGGTCGGCGTTGGTGTGTTGGTCGGAGTCGGGTTCCAGTGCCCGAAGCTGATGGTGAAGTTCGTGCCCTTGTCGTTGCCCTTGCCGTTACCGTGCTCGTGATTTTCACCTTGCTGGTCGCGCTGGTCAGGAATGCCGTCTCCCATGACCGGGGTGACGAGTCCGCCCACCAGAACCGACGTCACAAAGTCACGACGCTCCATATACGCCTCACAGTTCCAACGATGGTTGGGGGGCGCTCACACCGACGACATTGGCGGTCATGAGCGCCAACGACGAGGCTGGGGATCCTACAGCAACGTGCGCCGGTAGTCTCAGCTTTTCCTTCTGCGCTCTTCTCGCGGCAATCACTGTCCAGTCACGCGCTGCCGCGCGATCATGGCCAGCATCGACTTGGCGTTGTCGCTGACCATGCGGACAGGGTCGCGCTGCATCTCAGTCAGGAATGCGCGGACTTCGACGATGAGAGCCTGCGATGGAGGAGGCCAACGAGGCTCTGGCTGTTCGAACTCGAGCAGGTTGTACGCATCGACGACCACGTGGGCCCTCACTACCGCGTCTGCGTCCTTTGCCCCGAGTCGAAGGTCTCCGAGAGAATCAGGCCCGAGCATGTACCTGATTCCCATGTACGCCAGGGCGCGCGCGTGAGCGTCGGGATCCTTGGCTGCCACTTCGCGCAGTTGAGGCACGTAGGTACGATCGCCGGTCCCTCCAAGCGCCATCGCAGCGAAGGCACGCCGTTCTCGATCACCTGATGTCTTGAGAGTTTCGGCGAAGAGTGGAGCCGCTCGACGCAGCCGCCACCTCACAACGGCGTTCGCCACGAGGCCTGCGTCGTGCGGCCATGTGTCCGGTACAGCACCCGTATCCCTTTTCCAATGCGCCAAGAGAGCGTCCGCAAGCGCTGGCGACGGAGTCTTCATTCGTTGGAAGGAGGTTTGAAGCGCCCACTTGTGCAGCTCAGCGTCGAGGCTGGCGAAGGCGGCGACATACGCCTGGTCCGCCTCGGATTCACTTCGAGCGGCACGAGTCTGGAGCGTGACGAGGCGATGGATCGACGCGATCGTTTGCGAAAGGCTCCGCGGTTCGACTCTAAACGAATCGACTAGCTGGTCGCCGTTCACGGCCATGCGGCCGTACTGATCCTGCACGGGAGCGTACGCGTCGCCCCTCTTGGTCAAAAACATCAACTCCCGAGCGTTTGCTACGAGGGGTCTTTGCTGTGTCGAAACCGCAAAACCGTCGATGTAAGCGACCAACGTGATCTGCTTCGGTGCGTCTCCCTTCAAAGCCCACTCAACACTCACCAAGGCCGTCGCAGGATCGACGACACGCGCCACAACGACGATGTCAGACGCTTGAACACGCGCGTGCAAATCGAGACGGGCGTACTCCGTTGCGTTTGCGAGACGAGCGGTCAAGAGAAGCAGGGTGCACAACAGCACTCTGCGCAAGGTTGGGTGGGAATCGCGAGAGGTCAACTGGACGGAAATCGGCAAATCCGAATGCCTATTTAGATCCGTAGTGAAAGAAGGGAGAGGTTGGTGGACCAGCACAGCGCTGGTTGGAACCAAATCGCGGGCTGGCTCAAGGCGGTGGACTCAGTTCGCAATCAATGACAGCGTTCCGGCCAAGATGCGGCGGGCGTCGGTGGCTCCGTTAGCGGAAGAGACGTGCAGCGTCCACGGTGAGCGCGCGTCGGACAGGAACGAGGCAGGCTGCGAGGACCGCGACTACCAGGACCACGACGGCCCCAGCGTGCGTCGCGAGATCGGTAGGCGCGAGCCCAAAGAGTAGCGACTGCATAGAGCGCGAAACCGCCCACGCAAGCGTCAGGCCCAGCGCCACTCCCGAGAAGAGCAGACGAAATCCATATCCAAGTACGAGGCGTACGATGTCCCAGCGACGGGCGCCGAACGCGATCCGCACCCCCATTTCCGCCAGTCGCTGATTCACGGTGTGCAGCATGACACCAAAGATGCCCATCGTCGTCAGCGTCAGCGCCAAGCCGCCGAACAGTGCGGCGACGAGCATCATCAGGCGGTTCGAGCCGCGGCCGCCAATCGAGTGCGCGACCAACTCCGACATCGAATCAGTGCTACGCAGCTCTCCGTTCAAGTCGCCGCTCGCGAGAACGGACTTGACGATCGCACCCACCTCGTTTGCGTCGCCCCTCAGCGTTCGGACGAGCAAGTACGTGTGCCTGCTTGAGAAATAAATCGAACGCTCTTGTCGCGAATCCAAATAGAAGGCCGGCTCTGGTACAAGATCGAGCCCGAAGGCGCGAATATCCTCCACGACACCGATCACTTCGTGGGTCTCGACCTCGAACGCGCTCACGTCCCCCTTTAGCGTTCGATCCCGACGACGCAACCGGTCGGCGATGTCCGGTGCGATTTCACCTCCGACCGTCTTCAACCGAGGAACTCGCAGAACTTTGCCAACCGCATCACCCTCAGGCCACAACTTTCGGGCGAGTGATTCACTCACGACAGCAACTGGTGTCGCTGTTGCGCCGTCCTGGAGGCCGAACTCGCGACCTTCCAGGATCCGCGTTCCTAACGTGCGGAAATAGTCCTGCCCGACCGTCCAGCTAGCCGCAGTCCAGTCAGCCATCCGACCGTCAACCACCAGACTCGTGGGCTGCCAGACATACCGGATCGGTACTCCTGTCGCCGTGGCAACTGCCTCAACACCCGCGCGCTGTGTTAACCGATCGAGGAGGATGCGCTTCCACCCCTCCGGTCCTTCGCGACTGGCCGCGGCATCTACGGGAAGACTAACGGCTATTACGAACAAGCGATTGGGATCAAAGCCCCAGTTCGCGCCGCTGAGGCGGACGAAACTTCCAATCAGCAAGCCCGCGAGAACCAGCAACAGCGTCGCGAGCGCAATCTCGCTTGTGCCCAGCAGATCTCGAAGCAGCCGGCGTCCACCAGGTGTCGCGGCCACGTTTGTCCCGCTTTTCAGCACGTCGTTGATGCGGACGCCCGCTGCGTGCCATGCCGGCCACACGCCAGTGACGAACGCGGACAGCACTGACAATCCAGCGGCAACAGCCGCGAGGCGCCAGTCGATCTGTGCCGTATCAAGACGAGCGATGTCGGTCAGCGACATCGACTTGAGAATCCGAATACCCCACCAAGTAAGTGCCAACGCGAAGGCACCCGAGACGACGGACAGCACCAAGCTCTCAGCCAACAACTGTGAGAAGAGCCGCGTCCGGCGCGCGCCGTTTGCCGCGCGAATTGCCAGTTCGATCTGGCGGTCCACTCCTCGGGCCAGCTGGAGGTGTGCGACGTTGGCGCACGCGATCAACAAGACGACTCCAACCGCACTCAGCAATAACCACAGGCTGTTCTCGTACTTCCCGACGACGATGTTGCGGAAAGGCTGCACGCCGGCCGTGACGTTCCGATTCGTATCCGGGTAAATGCGGGCGAGATCGCGATTGACGCTGTCGAGATCCAACTGCGCTTGTTGGACGGAGATGCCCGGACGAAGCCGGCCGATGGCGTGAGCAAAGGCTCCTCCCCGTTCGAAAAAATTCGCTGCGTCGCAAGGAGTTGAGACCAGCAGTTGAATATTCGTGTCGGGGAAAAAGAAGCCTCGGGGCGTGACGCCGATCACCTCGTACGACCGTCCGTTGAGTCGCAGCGTCGAGCCGATCACTGACGGGCTCTCGCCGAGCCGTCCGCGCCAGAATCCATCGCTGACGATCGCGACGGTATCGGCTCCAGGCTGGGCATCGGCGGCAGCGAAGGACCGGCCTAACGCCGGCTGCACGCCCAGCATCGGCAGAACGGCAGGACCGACACATGCACCAGCTAGCGTTTCCCCCTGGTCGCCCCATGAGAACTGCATTGGCGCCAGGAAGGCATCGATTGACTCGAACGAGCGATTGCGTGCCTGCCAGTCTGCGAGATCCAAGCCGGAGATTCCGCGCCGAACGGAATCATCCTTCGTGCCCCAGATGAAGACTAACTGCGACGGATCTTTGTAGGGAAAAGGCCGCAACAGCACCGCGTCCACGATGCTGAAGATCAAGAGGTTGACGGCGATGCCTAGGGAGAGGGACGCAACCGCGACCGCTGTCCAGCCGGGCGCCTTAGTAAAGAGACGGACGGCGTAGCGAACATCCGACCATAGTCGTTCGCTCAATCGGTTGTCCTAGGCAGCAAGAACGGGCCCATAGTCCCGTTCTGCTAGCGGCGCTTCACCAAGCTCCAAGAGGAGTTGATTCAAACGTTCAAGCGACACAGATCCCGGGGCTGTGATCTCGATACCAACCGGATGTCCCGAGGCGTCGTAGTCGACGACAAGTAATCCGTCTGGCGACGCGTTGGTCTTAGCGCTTCGAGCCCCGGTCTGGTGCGAGAGATGCAGATAAGCGGCGAACGCACGGCCCTTTCGATAGGTGACTTGTAGCGACCGTTCGGTCATTGGGACACCTCGTAAACAGTCACGACGACGAGTAATCTCTCCTCGGCATCTGGCTCCACGATTGCGATCCACGGACGCTGCAGGTGGCGAACGGGAATCATGAACCTGCCCTCGACCACGTTGGGCTCAAACGACGTCGCGCGCTCCAGCATAGACCGGACTTCGACCTCGGTGACGCCGCGCTGCTCCATGCGCAATTCGGCGTGACTCGTGAATGACAAGTCCCAGTTCCACCACTCAGGAAACGTCGGCATTGGGCGCTCACGCAGCACCGAATCGTAGCACCCGACCGGCCCCCTGTCTCCCGAATCGCAGTGTCTCAATTCACGTCAGAAGGGGGAACACAGGGGGGAACGCACCCCGGAACCATGTGTTCCCACCAAACTACCTCTCGTCGGGAAGCAGACGCAGTTTAGGTTGCGCATGATGTCGCAGGGTGCTTCTTTGCCCAAGCGATTTCACAGGAAGCACTTAGCCGAGTCTGGCACCAACCGCTGCTGTCACGCATCGGCGGCGCTCTTTGCCGCCACCGCCGAAGCCAGTACGAAATTCTGGGCGTGAGCGACCCCCCCTTGTAAGGGGGGTAGGCGGCCCCGTGCCCGTCGAGGGGGGTCGCTCACGCCCAGTTTGTCGCAGTTGCAGTTGGGTCGGCGGCGGACCAACTCTCTGCGGGAAGCGAATTGCACGTAGCTGTCAGGTTTCGCCGCGAATCAGCGTTCAGGAAAGTAGGCAACGACCTCACACCGCAAGCTCGTTGACGCGACGCTCATCGTCGCCGCGCAGCATCCGCCCGATGCTGCGACCTCAGGCACACCCGGCCGACCTCAGTGGTCTACGGATGATTGCCTCCCGAATCATCGGGCTCAATTCCAATCCAAGGCAGACCGCACTTTCCGCGCTCCAGTGGCGCGATAACCAGGCGCAGAGAGATACGGCCATCACGTCATCGATGATGGGCTCGCTCTCGTCCCCGTCAAGACTCTCCGCTTCGCTTCGGCCACGCCGAACGGCGTGGCTCCGGTCTTGACGGGATCCTCGACCGAGCCTGGAAGCCGGCTCTTACGTGATGGTCCGGGCGCCTGTGGCCCGCGACGTTCCGCAGACCACTGCATTCCACGGCCACGTATGGACGACATCATCGATCGCGAAGTCGAGTCCGAAGAAACGAGCCTCGCGCAATGCCGCGAACTGCTCGGCGATGAGGGCGCGGAATTGTCAGACGAGGAGCTCGATGCGATTCGCCAACACGCGCAAGCGATGGCCAACGTCCTGGTCGAATTGTTCCTCACCGGAAATTCTCCGAGCTGAACCGCATGTTTGACTTGCCCATGCAGAACGACGGCGTTAATCTGCGACCTATGGTTGGCGCGATTATTTACATCCGCGTCAGTACCAAAGAGCAGACAGAAAATCTCAGCCTGCCGACACAACTCCGAGTCTGCGAAGAGTACTGCCGCCGAGAAGGTTACGAGATCCTCGAGCGCTTCAAAGAAGAAGGCGAAAGCGCGAAAAGCGTGGACCGGAGCGAGCTCCAGCGATTGCTCGCGTACTGCCGCAGCAACAAAGGCAAAGTGCACTTCCTGGTGGTCTTCAACTTGACCCGCTTCGCGCGGGACAAGTACGACCACTTCGCGTTGCGCTCGCACCTGAATTCGCTGGGCATTTCGCTACGGTCGGCCACGGAACCGATCGACGACACATCCACCGGAAAACTGATGGAAGGCGTCCTTGCCGCCTTCGCGCAGTTCGACAACGACGTGCGTTCGGACAGAACGCGGGCGGGAATGCAGGAAGCGCTGCGGCGCGGACGATGGACATTCCTGGGCCCGCTCGGCTACCTGAATGCACCGCGCGGAATGCGGGGAAGCCTGATGCCGGATCCGGAACGCGCAGCGGTCGTTCGCCGAATCTTCAAGCAGTACGCGACAGGCACGTATACGAAGCAGGAAATTCTGCAGAAGGCGACGCAGTGGGGACTGACCAATCGGCGCGGCCAGCCCCTGAGCTCACAAGCCATCGGCATGCTCCTGAGAAATCGTCTGTACGTCGGCATCATCGACGTTCCGGAGTTCGGCGTTCGTGACCAGCGCGGCGACTTCGAGCCCCTGATCAGCGAAGCGATCTTCTACAAAGCCCAGGCCGTTCTGTCGGGCAAAGTAGCGGTGGTCGCTCCGTTGTTGAAACGCCGACCAGACTTCCCGTTGCGCGGATTCGCGCGGTGCGCGGCGTGTGATCGCGGTCTCACCGGCAGCTGGTCCAAGGGCCGCACTCACTACTACGCCTACTACCATTGCCGTCCCGGCTGCCGAGGAACAAATGTAACCAAGGCGAAGCTCGAAGGCATGTTCGTTGACGAACTTGCTCGATTGCAGCCGACCGCCGAATACATGCGCTTGCTGAAAGACTCTGTCGTGCAGGTATGGAAGGAGCGCCAGGCTACGGTCCAGGCCGACCTCGAAGCGGCCGAGCAAGCCAGGAAGAAGCTTCAGCAGAAACTGCACCGACTGGACGAGGCGTTCCTATTCGAGCGCTCCATCGACATCGACACTTACGACCGGCACGCCGATCGTGTGCGCGAGCAGATGACCTTGCTCAAGATCGACGAGCACACCTCGAAGCTCGAAGAAATGGACGTTGAAGGCATTCTGGCGTTCGCTGAGCGCGTCTTGCCACGCACTGCGGACTTGTGGGTGCAAGCCTCACTCGATCAACGACAGCGCCTGCAGCAGCTGTTCTTCCCGCAGGGAGTCGCATTCGACGGAAACGGCTTTGTTGGAACCGCCGTAACCGCACCGGCTTTCAGTTACTTACAGCCGGTTGCGGATGGAAAAGAAAGGATGGTGGACCAGACCGGGATCGAACCGGTGACCTCATGAATGCCATTCATGCGCGCTCCCAACTGCGCTACTGGCCCACTGGGGTGCCAATCGAAGCTCGCTTGGCAGTGTGCACCTTCGCATCAGGAGCGAAGGTTGGGACTCGAACACTCAATCGTAGCGCACGGGCCGGGACCCGGCAACCAGGTCGTGGCCTGCCGGCCCGGCCGGTCGGCCCGTCTGGGACGTCTGACGAGAGTGAGCCAGCACCAGCCAGCGGGTGAGCAGATCCGCGGCCTCTTCAGGGGTGGCGCCGTAGAACGGCATGAGCGCTGTCGGCATCCCAGCCATGCGCCGGAGTTGCGCCCGCCACTTGTTGCCAACCGGCGTGACTTCAATCTGATACGGGCGTCCGCCGATATCCTGTTGGAAGCGATGAACGTTCACAGAAGTCGCTGTCTTGTGTGGAGACGGAAGCGCAGATCTTACGCGGACGTTACGTGGGGTCAAGCGAAGCGGGGCGCGAAGACCGCGTCCACAAGTCGGCCAAAGTGAATCGGCTGGGAATTTGGAAGAAGAAAAATATTGGCTGTCAGCTTCTGCACAGCTTTTGCACGATTCATGCACAGGTTTTCCACAGAGATGACGCAAATGAACCGTTCGAGCCGAAATCCGATCAGCGGGTAGAATGAACGCCTTCAATCGCATGACGCCTGTACTTCGTGTGCTGCTCGTCCTGGTCGCCCTCGCCCTGCCGCGAGTGGTGTGGGCGGAGCCCGATGCCACGATTTTCCGGATTTTCATGCTCGATGGCAGCGCTTTCGTCAGCTACGGCGAGTTCGTGAAGCTGGACGACAACGTCATCTTCTCGATGCCCGTCGGTGGTCCGTCTGATCAGCCGCGTCTTCAGGTGGCGATGGTCAAGACAAGCCTCGTTGACTGGCCGAAGACAGACCGCTACGCAGTCTCCGCACGATACAAACGCTACGCCGAAACGCGCGGCGAAGAGGATTACCTGCGACTGAGCAACGAGGTCGCGGATGTGCTCAACACCATCGCGTTGACCACCGATCGCGCACAGGCGCTCGTGATCGCGGAACGCGCGCGGCAAACGGTTGCGGCCTGGCCGCAGACGCACTTCGGCTACCGCCAGAACGACATTCGCGAGATTGTCTCGCTGCTCGATCAGGCGATCTCGTCGCTGCGAGCCGTTGGTAGCGGAAATCCGTTCGAGCTGTCGCTGGTCGCGATGGCTGGCCCTCCCGACATCGAACCGGTGCTCGGGATGCCGAACGTGAAGGAGCAGATCGATCAGATGGTGCGCCTGGCGTCAACGACGACGGCACCGACTGAACGGATGGCGCTCCTGCAAGGCGCGTTGGCACTGGTCAC
>Ga0315912_10004207_pt1 | contig 13744 bp, 15 predicted proteins | sample VfabasoilMG_FD_204469 | JGI IMG/M metagenome (GOLD analysis project Ga0315912, IMG submission 204469) | Garden soil microbial communities collected in Santa Monica, California, United States - V. faba soil | ecosystem: Environmental > Terrestrial > Soil > Garden | place: USA: California... | reverse complement strand
TGCGCCATCCCGGCGAGAAATTCGTTCTGCGGCATGAGAACGAGTGGCCGATCGCGCGCACGCAATGGACCAAGTTTTATCTCGATCCACAGGGCATGCGCCTGGCACAGACGCCGCCCGCGGGCGACCAATTCATTACCTACGATGCGATGGGAGATGGGCTCACGTTTTCCACCCTGCCGCTGGCGAAGGAGACCGAGATCACCGGGCCGTCGGCGCTGAAGCTTTGGATCTCGTCCTCCACCACCGACGCCGACTTCTTCATCGTGCTGCGGATCTTCGCGCCGGACGGCAAGGAGGTCGTGTTCCAGGGCGCGCTCGATCCGCACACCCCGGTCGGGCAGGGTTGGCTGCGCGCCTCGCACCGCAAGCTCGATCCCGCGCGCTCGCTGCCGTATCGCCCGTACCACACGCACGACGAAGAACAGCCCCTCAAGCCAGGCCAAGTCGTGGAACTCGATATCGAGATCTGGCCGACCTGCATCGTGGTGCCCGTGGGCTATCGCATCGCGCTCACCATTCGCGGCAAGGACTACGAGTACGAAGGGGAAGCTGCGACGCTCTCCAACATGAAGAACCCGATGCGCGGCTGCGGCCCGTTCATGCACGACGACGAGACCGATCGCCCGCCCGCGATCTTCGGCGGCAAGGTGACGCTCCATCTCGGCCCCTCGCGCCCGGCGCATGCGTTGCTGCCGGTCATTCCGCCGGCCAAGTGACACGCCGGCCGCCGCCCCTGGCGCAGGCGCGGTGGGACGTGCGGCGGCGAGTGCGGCAGCTTTGCGCCACAGGCCCGCCGCGATCACCGGTGTGGGCCTGCGCGAACTCCCGAGCCCGCCGCCGCGCTCAGGGCAGGGTGATGCCGAGTTTTTGAGCCTTGGCTTTCAGCCGCTCGCCGGACTTGGCGATGTCGATGACGAAACGCTCGTGCTCGCATTCTCCGATCGGCTCGAGTTCGTCGAACAGGTTCACCTTGAACCTGAGCCGCCGGCGATCGACCTCGATCAGCTCGACTTCGCTGCGCACGGTCTGCCCCTCTAGGGTCGGGGCGAGGTGCCGGATGGAGACCGTCACGCCGACGCTGTTCTCACCCGCGCCGAACAGGGGCGCGACGAGCTGATGGCAGGAGAGTTCCGAGAATCGCACCATCTCCGGCGTCGCGAACACCCACGGCCCGCCGCGCGACGTGCAGTGCTTGCGCTCGACCTTCAGATTGAAGGTGCCTTTCATCCCTGGTTTCAGTGCTTCCATGCGACGTCTCTCCATTGGCCTGACAACCTGGCGGAGGATACCGCATGGAACGCGCGACTGCCTATGCGCAGCGCAACCAGAACGTCACGGGCCCATCGTTGGTGAGCGTCACCCTCATGTCGGCGCCGAAGCGGCCCGTCTGCACCGGCGTATGGCTTGCGCGGGCGATCGCCGCGACCCGATCGAAAAGGCGCCTGCCTTCCTGCGGCGGAGCGGCGGGCGTGAAGCTTGCGCGCGTGCCCTTGCGAGTGTCGGCCGCCAGGGTGAATTGAGGCACCAGCAGCACGCCGCCACCGACGTCGCGCACGCAGAGATTCATCTTGCCAGCGGCATCGGCGAACACGCGGTAGCCGAGCAGGCGCTCCACGAGCCGCCCGGCCTGGGCGTCGGTGTCATCGCGCTCCACGCCCACCAGCGCGAGGATTCCGCGATCGATCGCGGCGATGACCTGATCGTCAACGATGACGCTGGCCGAGCTCACCCGTTGCAGCAGCCCTATCATCGGGCGTCTCGCCGTGCCGGGCGCGAGCTTACTGTCCCCGTATCCCGGCCTGCTTGATGACCTTGGACCACATCTCGTGCTCGGCGCGGATGTGGGCCGCGAACGCCTGCGGCGAGGTGCCGACGGCTTCGGAGCCCTCGGCGAGCAGGCGCTTCGCCATGTCGGGCGACTGCATCGCCTTCGCGGCCTCGCCGCTGATCCGGTCGACGACCGCCTTGGGCGTTCCCTTCGGCGCGATGAGGCCGTACCAGTTGACGACGACCACGCCTTTGACACCCGCCTCGGCGAAGATGGGAGTATCGGGCAGGGCCGGCACGCGCTTCGGCGGAGTCACCGCCAGCGCCCGCAGCCGTCCGGCCTGGATGTGCGGAATCGATGAAATGATGGTCGGGAACGACACCTCGACGCGCCCGCCGACCAGGTCCGTGTAGGCCGCGCCCATGCCCTTGAACGGGATGTGCAGCATGCGGGTGCCGGTCGCGACCTGGAACAGTTCTCCGGTCATGTGGATCGGGCTGCCGATGCCGGAGGAAGCATAGTTGAGCTTGCCCGGATTCGCACGCAGATGCTGTACGAACTCGGAAACGGATTTCGACGGGATCTTCGGGTGCACCACCAGCACGTAGCCCTGCGCGGTGACCTGGGAGATCGGCGTGAAGTCGCGCACGATGTCGAAGCGCGAGGTGTAGAGCAGAGGGTGGATGACGGTGGTCGCGCTCAGCATCATCAGCGTATGGCCGTCCGGCGCTGCCGCCGCCATGATTTCGAGGGCGACCTGGCTGCCCGCGCCGGGGCGGTTGTCGACGACGAAGGTCTGGGTGAAGGCATCGCCGAACTTCTGCGCCAGCCCGCGCGTGACGGTGTCCATGCCGCCGCCAGCGGCGAGCGGCACGATCATCCGCACCGGCCGGATCGGATAGTCCTGTGCTTGCGCCGGCACGAGCGTCGCTGCAAATGTCGCAAGCCATGCCATGGCTTTCCAGTTCTTCATTGGCGAGCCTCCTCGTTACGAGTCATAGTCTTGACTTCAGCGTCGGCCGGTTCCCGCGGGAGGGAGCCGGACGCGCAAGCTGTTAGACTGTTCGCGGGCATGGAGTTTCCATTGAGGAGAGCAAATGGCACAGGAACTTGACGGCGCCGGACTCGCCGCCGAAATTGCGCGCCGGCGCGGGCGCAGCTACCCCGCGCACGAATTCATCGCGCGCGTCTTTCCCGACTACATGAAGGTGCTGATCGAACTCGACGAGGTGATCCGCGCCAAACCGCGACTCTTCGACGAGAAGATGCACGAGCTCTTTCACATCATCGCGCTGGCTGTGGAAATGTCCAATCCACCGAACCAGCCGCATCTGCGGCAGCATCTCAAGAAGGGCCTCAAGCTGGGATGGAAACCCGAAGAGATCGCGGAAGCGCTGATGGTGTGCGTGAACCCGTGCGGCATGAAAGTGCTCACCTACGGCGTGACCTGCATGCTGGAAGCGATGGAGGAACTGAAGGCGGAGGCGGGCGCTGCGCCGCCCGCCTGAGCTGCCGCGCGCTTATCCGGCGACGAGCGGCTCGCCCTTGATCGTCGTGCGGTGCATGACCCGGCGCTGCGTCACGTCGATTTCGGAGCGGTAGTGCATGCAGCAGCGGTTGTCCCACAGCACGAGGTCGCCCAACCGCCATTTGTGCATCCACGCGTACTTGGGCTGCGTCGCGTGGGCCCACAGGCGGTCCAGCAGCGCTTCGCTCTCGTCGTTCGGCAGCCCCACGATGTAGTTCGACGGCCACACCCGCCGGCGTCCGAGATAGAGCGCGCGCCTGCCCGTGACTGGATGCACGCGCACCAGCGGATGCGTCGGGCCCGGCACTTCCTCGGGCCGCGTCGGGAGCTTTACGCCGGGGCGCAGCACGCCGGCGCTGTTGCGGGTGGAGTCGTGAACCTGCGACTTGCCGGCGATCGCGCGCTTGAGGTCGTCGGGCAATTCCTCGTAGGCGAGGTACTGGTTGTTGAAAGCGGTGTCGCCGCCGCCGTTCACCGGGATTTCCAGGGAATACAGCATGCTGCCGGCCGGCGGCACCTCGACGTACGAATTGTCGGTGTGCCACACCACTTCGTAGCTGCCGAGGCTGCCGTTGTCCATCACCGGGTTGCCGTCGGGACCAAGGTTGGAAATGATGCTGACGCTGGGATGCGTCGAGAGCATGAACTTGTTGTCGATCTGCTTGCCGGCGGCGAGGTGGTATTTGCGTGACGCCGAATCGTGGGGCGGTCCGAATATTCCCGCGGCGGCGATCAGTTGCTCGTCGGTGATGGCCTGGCCGCGGACGAGCAGCACCAGATGATCGGCCCACGCCTTGCGCAGCGCGTCCTTCACCTCGGCACTCACGGGCAGTGAGAAGTCCATGCCCTGGACCTCGGCCCCGAGCGCGGCTCCCGTGGGGACCACGCGAAAGGCGGCGAGAGTGTTGATGCCTGCGATGCCCGCGTTGCGGGCGGGTTGGGCGCTCGTGACGGTCTGGTTCATGGATTCCTCCGATACAGGAGTCCATTGTGTCGCGCGGCCTGTATCGAGTCAAGCCGCGGTTCCGGTCGATCAAACCATGCGCGCCGGCGGCACAGGCGGTGGCAAACGCGACGCGAGCTTGCGCCGGCGTTGCGCGTTCTCCTATCATCGCGGTTTCGTTTCGTGCGCGTGCGGCGTTGATCGGCAAGGAGTGGTGACGTGGACATGGGACTCAGGGGCAGGAACGTATTGATCACCGGCGCGAGCCGCAACATGGGCCGGATCGCGGCGATCGAGTTCGCGCGCGAGGGGGCGAATCTCGCGATCTGCACCAGCGCCAAGATGAAGGAGCTCAACACGGTGGCCGATGAGCTGCGCGCGCTGGGCGCGAAAGTCGTCGCGGAAAAGTGCGATGTCGCCGATCCGGCGGCGGTGGCGTCATTCGTGGCGAAGGCGCGTGGAGAGCTGGGCTCGATCGACGTCGCGATCAACAACGCGGTTTATCGGGCCGAAGACGATTTACTCGAGCTCTCCGACGAGAAATGGCAGCGCAACATCGACGTCAATCTCACCGGCCCGCGCAATGTGTGCCGCGCCGTGCTGCCGGGCATGGTCGAACGGAAGTGGGGGCGCATCATCAACTTCTCCGGCATTGCGCCTTTTCTCGGCATGGGCGCCGCCAAGGCCATGGCCAAGATCGGGATCGTCGGGCTCACGCGCGGGATCGCGCGCGAGTTCGCCGCCCACAACGTCACCGCCAACTGCATCGGCCCCGGCACCTTCGATGTCGAGCGCGATGCCTTCCAGCGCGACAAGTCCTCGGTACGCCCGGGGCAGCCGATCCGCAGGCATGGCAAGCCCATGGAATGCGCGTCGCTCATGCTCTATCTCGCGAGCGAGAACGCGGGATTCGTCACCGGCCAGTGCTACCTGGTGAACGGCGGAATGTACTTCCAGTAGGTTGGCGGTGAGTAGCGCGAACCCCAATGCTCCCGTGATCGTTGGGATGCGCTACGCTTATCCCAACCTACGAAACCGACGATGCGCTTACCCCACCCCACGGGGATTCGGGGGACTACGGAGATTCGGGGTACGTAGGCTGGCGGCGGGCGACGCGAACCCCTACACCGGCTAAGGCAGCTGAATCTTGCCGCCCCCGCCGGGCACGCCGCCCGGCCCGAGCCCGCCCATGCTGCCCTGCGGCACGACGATGGAGGAGGCGGCCTGGCGGCGCATTTCCTGCAGGTCGCGCACGGTGCGCTCGATCGCTTCCTTGGCCGCGGGTCCAAAATTCGTCACGGCGTCGTTGAGCGAGGCGGCTTCGATCTCGAATCCGATCGGCAGCGGCCCGGCGCCGGTGAGGATCTGCGCCTCGCCCATGTAGATGACGGGGCGCGCCGCATCGGCCGTACCGTCGGGCTTGATCGGCGTGAGCACGCGCAGCGTCCCCACCTTGCGATCGGTGATCGTCTCCTCGCGATAGAGGGTCGTCGGGTCCATCTTCGCCTCCGACAGGCGTTCTTCCGGACGTTGAGCCATGGGTTTACCCGTTTGCTGGTTTCAGGATAGCCGCAAGCGTACCAGAAAACGCGGTTACACAGGCCGGATTGCGGAATCCGCCGGGCAGCGCCCGCTGCCGCACGGATGACAAATTCGCGGTCCTGACCGAAAATGGCCCGCATGAATTTCGAGCAATTCAGGCGATCGCTTGAAGGGACGGCGCCGCCGCAAGGCGCCGGTGGACTGCTGCAGGCGTTGTGGCATGACGCGCACGGCGACTGGGCACGCGCGCATGAGCTGGCGCAGAAGGAAAGCGGCCGCATGGGGGCGGCGGTGCATGCCTACCTGCACCGCAAGGAAGGCGACCTCTCCAACGCCGACTACTGGTATCAGCGCGCGGCCCGCGAACGCCCTGCTACACGGCTTGCCACCGAGTGGAGCGCCCTCGTCCGGGAATTGCTCGACGGCGGGCCATGAGCGTCAATCGACCTTCGCCCCGGAAGCCTTGACGACCTTGCCCCATTTCGCGACTTCCGACCGGACGAAGTCGGCGAACCTGGCCTGTGACATCGAGCCCGGAGTCGCACCCTGCTTGTTGAGACTCGCGATGACCTCGGGTGCTTTCAGTGCCTGCGCCGTCTCGTTGTGCAGCCGGGCGACGATTTCTCCCGGGGTGGCCGCGGGAGCGAAGAGACCGTACCAATACACGACGTCGTAGCCCGGGACACCCGATTCCGCGACGGTCGGCACCTGCGGCAGCGTCTCCGAGCGCTGCACCGTCGAGACCGCAATCGCCTTGAGCCGGCCGCCCGAGATGAGGCCGACGGCGGCGGGCAGCGACGAGAACATGACCTGCACCTGGCCGCTCACGACGTCGGCGAGCGCCACCGGCGCGCCTTTGTACGGCACGTGCGTCCACCTGACGCCGGCCGTCGAACGGAACAGTTCCCCGGAGAGGTGGGTGAACGTGCCGTTGCCCGCCGAAGCGACGTTGACGTCGCCGGGGCGCTGGCGTGCGAGGGCGACCAGGTCCTTCACGGTCCTGACCGGCATCGATGGATGCACGATCACCACGATCGGCGTCGAGGCCACCAGCGCCAGCGCCGCGAGGTCCCGCGCCGTATCGTAGGCGAGCCGCGTGTAAAGCGAAGGGTTGACCGCGATCTCCGAGGTGGACGCGAGCACCACGGTGTAGCCGTCGGGCGCCGATCGCACGGCGGCTTCGGTGCCGATCGAGCCGCCGGCGCCGCCGCGGTTGTCCACGAACACCTGCTGCTTTATCTGCTCGCCGAGGCGCTGCGCCATGATGCGCCCGACGATATCCGATCCGCCGCCCGCCGGGAAGGGCACGATCAGCCGCACTGCTTTCGCAGGATAGCCTTGCGCGCCTGCCCAGTGCGCGCTACAGGCGAACAACAGCGCGGCGACCAGCGTGGGCGTGCGGAGCATCATCAGGTCACTCCCCAAGCAACTGGCCGCGGGCTTCGTCGACGTCGTCCAGGACCTCGGCGAGCCGCCCGATCCCGTTCTCGAGAGAAGCCGCGATGCGCTCGACGCCCAGCCTGTGGCCGTCGGGATACATCATAAGCCGCACCACCGGCGCGCTGCCTGGCATGGACACCGCGCCGATGGTGAGGATACCGTCCTTCTCCAGCATTTCCATCGCCACCAGGCCCGCGGCCTCGACCGCCACCAGCGCGGGTTTATTGCTCGTTCCGCGCTGTTCGCTCGCGATATCGAGCACGTCGTCGCCTGAAATCGAGACGCCGGGTCCGCCGAGGTAGGCACGCTTCACGCCGTACTGCCATGCCAGCGTTTCCACCAACTGCTTCGCCAGTTCTCCGGCGCGCTTGATGACGCCCGGATCGAAATTGCGCAGCGCGTTGGCGACACCCACGTATTGCCCGGCCTGCGCCTCGAGCCCGAGTTCGTAGGCGCGCGATCCGATCGCCGTCACCAGATCCTTCCGCCCGACGAAGACCCCGGCGCGCGGCCCCGCGACGTGCTTGTCGGCCGAGCACACCGCAAAATCAATGGCGCCCACGTCGAAGGTGCGCGGCTCCTCGAAGAATCCGACGCGTGAAGCCATGTGCGCATCGTCCACGAACACCAGCGTCTGCGGTCCCCGCGGCAGCGCCAGCGCGCGTCTGAAATCCGCAAGATCCATGTGGCGCTTGGAAGCGCTGATCGGCGTGATCAGCAGGAGCCGCGGCGGCCCCTCGCTACGCCACGCGTTCTCGAGGTCGGCATAGGAAAAGAACTCGGTGAAGTTGGCGCCGGCCATGCTGATCGGCCGCACGGCTGACGGATGCGTCACCCCGCCGGCCGGCGCCAGCGCCAGGACGCGATCGCCGGGCTGGAGCACGGTCGTCAGCGCGAGAAAATTGGCCGCGGATACGCGATTGAGTATCAGCGCGCCATGCCGGCCAGGGTCGGCGCCCATGTGCTTCAACGCCAGCGGCTCGGTGTTGCCCTCGAAGCGCTCGAAGAACGGCACGTGGCTCGTCAGATGCGGCACGTCCTGCGCTTCGATCCCGCTGCCGCGATTCATCCCCGACAGATCGTAGATGCTGTCAGCGCCCATCTTGCGGACGCGCTCGCCGACGAGATTCCGCGCCCGCAGCATGCGTGCAACCTCCTCGTCCGTGCTTTTCAGGATCGTGCCGCGGGCGTAGCGGACGATGGAATCGATCGGATTGCCGAAGCGATCCGTTGCGGGCGCGGTCGGGGACATGCGGGCTCCTGGATGAGAGGGGTCGTGCAGACCGCAGGATAGGCGCGCCCGGTTTGAACCGTCAAGTCGCGCTTCGCGGAATCAGCCGCAGGAGCAGGTCGCACGCCGCGCGTGCGCCGGATTCGCGCCTGACTTCCATGCTTATCGCCCGGGCGCGCAGCGCATGCCCGGGCGCGGCGAACAACGCGTCGAGTTCCTGCGCAAGACGGTCGGTGGTCGCCTTCTTGAACGGCAAGACCCGCGCGCAGCCAAGCAGCATGGCGCGCCGCGCGTTGTCGGCTTGATCGAACGCGACGGGCACGACGAGTTGCGGGCGCCCGGCGGCGAGTGCCTGGGCGAGAGTGCCGATACCGCCGGAGTGAACGGTCACGCACGCGTGGGGAAAGACGGTCGAGTACGGAAGTGAATCGAATGCCTTGATCGTCGGCGGCAAGCGGTAACCGTCAAGCGGCACGCCGGTGACGAGTATGGCTCGCCGCTTCAGGCGTTGCGCGGCACCGATCGCGTGATCCCAGAAGTCCCCGGCGATCATCACGGCGGACGAGCCCAATCCGAACACGATGGGCGGCTCGCCCGCGGCCAGGAATGCGTCGAGTTCGGCCTGCGTGCCGGCATCGAGCGGCGCGCCGTCGTAACGGGGAAAGCCGCAAAGCACGGTGTTGGCGGGCCAATCGGCCTGGGGCGCGGCGAGCAGCGGCGAGAACAGTCCGAGATTGAGGCGCGGGGAATACTGGCCTTCGAACTGCGCGAGCCGGGCGCTCGGGATGCCAAGCTCGGCGCGCAGCGCGTGCAGCGGTTGCTCCCACGAACCCGCCATGCGCTTGGCGAGCGCGAATACCCAGCGGTAGGGCGTGACGCCCAGTTTCCGAATCGTGTACAGAAAAGGCGCCGCCGCGAACAGCGGCGGGTCGATCGCGGAAAAGAGGCTCAGCGGCGCGAGCACGGTCGAGGCCCACGGCATGCCGCGCTTGTCGGCGACCAGCGGTCCGGCGAAGGCGATGGGATGCGTCACCAGCAGGTCGGCGCCCTCGGTTGCCTGCCACAGGTCGTCGAAGCTCGCACGCAGGTGCGGCATGAAGAGGTTACGCACCAGATACTCCGGGCCTCGATGATCGGTGAAGAGCCGCCGGAGAACTTCGATGCGGTCCCCCAGAGCATCCGCCGCCGGGCGCATCGCGGCGAACCCGACGCCCTCCGACTCGACGGCTTCGCGATAGGCGTCGAACGTCGCGATGACCGGGTCGTGCCCGCCGCGTTTCAATTCCGCCGCAAGCGGGAGATAGGGGTGGAGATCCCCGAGCGAACCGAAAGTCGCGAAAACGATGCGTTTGCCGATGCTCATCCCCGGTTCCGCGCGTGCCAGCGCCCGCTGGATCGCCGGCCTGAGTATAACCGCGTCACGCGTTCGGCCCTGAGTCGTTGGGCTAAACTACCGGCATGCCGGCCATCGTTCTTGCCACGATCAACGCACGCTATGCGCACGCGGCGCTCGGCCTGCGTTACCTCGCGGCCAACATGCGCGGGATGCAGGCCGACACCGCGATCGTCGAGTTCGTGCCCGGCATGCGACCGGCGGACATGGCGGAGGCGCTGCTTGCCCGCCGGCCGCGCATCGTGGGCCTGGGCGTCTATATCTGGAACGCCGAGGAATCGACCAAGCTGGTGGCGTTGCTCAAGCGCGTCGCGCCGGACGTCGTGGTCGTGGTCGGTGGTCCGGAGGTCAGCCACGAGACCGGCGAACAGCGCATATGCGCGCTCGCCGATTATGTGATTACCGGATGGGGCGACATCGGCTTCGCACGACTGTGCCGCGAGTTGCTCGGGGGCTCGCCGCCCAAGGATAAGGTGATGGCCGGCGAGCAACCCGACCTTGCCCGCGTCGAGCTTCCGTACCGACTCTATACCGACGAGGACGTAGCGCAGCGCTTCCTCTACGTCGAAGCCTCGCGCGGCTGTCCGTTCAAGTGCGAATTCTGCTTGTCCGCGCTCGACAAGACCGCCTGGCCGTTCGACCTGGAGCATTTCCTGGGAGAGCTGGCGCGGCTCCACGATCGGGGCGCCCGCCACTTTCGTTTCGTCGATCGCACCTTCAACCTGAAAGTGAGCGCGAGCCTGAGGATACTCGAGTTCTTTCTCGAGCGGCTCGATGACCGGCTCTTCATCCATTTCGAGGTGATTCCGGATCATCTGCCCGACCGCCTGAAGGAGGCGATCGCGCGTTTTCCGCCAGGCGCGCTGCAGTTCGAGGTCGGCATCCAGACCTGGAACCCGGAAGTGCAGGCGCTCATTTCGCGCAAACAGGACAACGTCCAGGCGGAGGCAAACCTCAAGTGGCTGCGCGGGCACTCGAACGCGCTGATACACGTCGATCTCATCGCCGGGCTGCCGGCCGAGGATCTCGCGAGCTTCGGCCGCGGGTTCGATCGCCTGTATGCGCTCGCTCCGCACGAGATCCAGGTGGGCATACTCAAGCGCCTGCGCGGCACACCGATCGCGCGCCATACCGACGCGTTCGGCATGCGCTACAACCCCGATCCTCCCTACAACGTGCTCGCCACGGACCGCATCGGCTTCACCGACATGCAGCGTATCGCACGCTTCGCGCGTTTCTGGGAATTGGTCGGCAACTCGGGCCGATTCACGCGCGCGCGACTCCTGCTGCTGGGCGAGGAGCCGTTCGCGAACTTCATGCGTTTTTCCGACTGGACCTACGCGCGCGGCGGCAAGACCCACGAGATCGCGCTCGAGCGCCTGTTCGGCCTGATCCATGATTTCCTGATTGCGGAACGGGCAGTTGATCCGCCGGCCGCGGTGCAAGCGCTCCAGGACGACTACGAGGCGAGCGGCGCGCGCGGGCGCCTGCCGTTCATCGATGCGAGAGCCCGGCGTGCGAGCGGTGCCTCCGCCGCCCGTAGCAGGCTGCGGCAGATGCGGCACGTGGCTGATAATGGGTAATGGAAAAACTCTTGTGCATTGCCCATCGCTCCTTACCCATCACCGAGCGTAGCGCCAATGCGTCTTGACAAGTGGGTGTGGGCGGCGAGGTTCTTCAAGACGCGCTTGCTCGCGCGGCAGGCGGTCGAAGGCGGCAAGGTGAAAATCAACGGCGAACGCACCAAGCCGGCGAAGGAACTGAGGCTGGGCGACGAGCTTACTCTGCACATTGGCGCTTACGTGTGGCGGGTGCGTGTCGCGCAACTCTCGGACAAGCGTGGTGCGGCGGCCGTTGCACGAACGCTTTACGAGGAGCACGAAGCGAGCCGCGCGCGGCGCATCGAGCAGGTTGCCATGCGCAGGATCGCAGCCGATCCCGGCAGCAACCGTCGCGGCCGGCCCACCAAGCGCGAACGGCGCGAACTCGATCGCTGGTAGGCGAAGTCGAAGGCCTCCCGGGGCTTGACGAAGGGGAAATGCGCCATGCGGGTGTGCATGGCGATGCCCCGGGAGGTCCTGGAGCTCACTTCCTCGGTGAGGACTTGCTCCAGGAAGTCCGCGTGGGAGAGTTTCCGGCGGGGCGCATCCTGCAGCAGCGCTTCCATGCGTCGCGGCCCTTGAACAACCGCAGTCGCGCCATGTGCCCGCCGAGGCGTTTCAGCTGTGCGGCGTCCATGCGGCTCACTTCTTGAGCTGGCCTATCTCGGCGTTCAAGCGGATGAAAGTTTCGTTGATGCCGTCAAGGTAAGCCTTCATTTCGGTTGGGCCGCGAAACTCTTCCTCCAGCTGGTTGTCCGCAACGTAACGCTTCCAGGCGGCCGTACCGATGACTCTGCGGAAGAGAGCCGCATAGGTGTCGATCGCTTCCTTGGGCGTGCCTGCCGGGGCTATGAAGCCCCGGAAGGTCGGGAGAATAGGGCCGATGTTGTAGCCCAGTTCCTTGAGTGTGGGCACATCCTTGAAAACCGGCAGGCGCCGGTCACCGACGACGGCGACGACGCGCAGCTTTCCCGACTCCACATGGCCGCGCACCTCGCTCGGGTTGTCTGAAGTGAAATCCACATGGCCACCGAGCAACGCCGTGGTGGATTCCCCGCCCCCTTTGAATATGACGTAGGCGAACTCGACTCCGGTCGCCTTCGCCAACTGGTGGCCGATGATATGGTTGGTCCCGCCCCACACTCCGAAAGCCTTCGTCACCGACTTGGGTTTCCGGCGCGCGGCTTCGATCAAATCCTGGAGCGTGCGATAGGGGCCCGAGGCCTGCACGTAGATGGCGTTGGTATCGGTCGCCATGACGGCCACAGGCTGAAATTCGCGGTAAGTCGGCAGCTCCTTGTTGCGCAGCGGCGTAGCAAGAACATAGCTGGTGACGTTCAGCAGGTTCGCAGCTTCGCCTTTCTTCTGGGCCAGATAATTGATCGCAACCGCGCCGCTGGCGCCGCTTCTATTGAGCACTTCCATAGAGACCCCCGGCCACAGGTTGTCGCTTCTGATCGTCTCGACCACAAAGCGCGTGAAAATATCTCCCCCGCCACCGGGATTGACGTGCGTTACGAACTTCACGGGCTCGCCGGGCCGCCACTCGGCGGCCACAGCCGACTTCATGAACTGCGGCACGGCGCACAGAGCCACGGTCAAGACCCGCACGAGCAGGGTGAACGGGCATCGAATTTGTATTTTCATGTCGCTCCTCCATTGAGGTGGAATTTGAGAGTGAACGCCCAGCCGAATTCAAGGCCGCTCGGTCATGAGGAAAACCCCCGAAGGGGTCGTCCCGGGAGCTGCTCGATGTTGCACTGCGGCGGGATGCTGCTTGGCGCCCCGCCGCAAGCGGATCAGGACTGTGCGTAGAGGCGGGCGCAGTTGTCCCAGAGGATCTTGCGCCTGCTCTCGGCACTCACCCCTTCGATGGTCAGAAATGTCTCGACCGCTTTCGGATGGTTCCCGTCGGAATGCGGCCAGTCAGTGGAGAAGACGATATTGTCGTCTCCGATCGTTTCGATGACATTCTTGACCAGGACTTCGTCCGCATCCGCCGAGACGTAGCATTGGCGGCGGAAATACTCGCTCGGCAGCATCTTGAGCTCGTAGAGCGCTTCGTCACCGAATTTTTCCCAGTGCTCATCCAGGGCCCACAGCCACCACGGCAACCAGCTGCAGTGTCCCTCGAAGAATCCGGCCCTGAGCTTGGGAAAGCGCGCCATGACGCCCCCCGCGAGCATGGTGCCCAATGCGAGTATGAGCTCGATACACTGCCCGCCGAGCCGGGCGAGGGGGATGCTGCCCATGTAACGTTGGCCGATTTGTCCCGCCTGGTAGGCCGTGTGCACG
>Ga0315912_10004206_pt1 | contig 13747 bp, 23 predicted proteins | sample VfabasoilMG_FD_204469 | JGI IMG/M metagenome (GOLD analysis project Ga0315912, IMG submission 204469) | Garden soil microbial communities collected in Santa Monica, California, United States - V. faba soil | ecosystem: Environmental > Terrestrial > Soil > Garden | place: USA: California... | reverse complement strand
CAGGGGCGAAGCTAACCCACTCTATTCTAACAGATTACCGCTTCTAAAACCCTGTGCGGCGACCGCGGATGCGACCGACCCCAGGCGTAAACCCATCGTAGTGGCGCATAATCAACTGCGCTTCAATCTGATTGACCGTATCCATGGCGACACCAACCACGATGAGGAGTGATGTACCACCGAAAAAGAAGCTGACGCCAAGTCCGTTCAAGAGGAACCTTGGGAACGTGTTGTCGATAAAATTGCCGATGAACGGCAGACGCTGGAGACTGATTCCACCAATCATCACCTGCGGGATGATGGAGAGAATCGCAAGGTAGAGACCTCCGACCATCGTGATCCTGGTGAGAATCTTGGTCATGTAGTCCGCTGTATTCTTACCAGGTCGGATGCCCGGAATGAAGCCGCCATACTTACGCATATTGTCGGCTGCTTCGGTCGGGTTGAAAATCATCGAAATATAAAAGAAGCAGAAGAAGATGATGCCCGCTGTGTACAAAAGAAAATAGAGCGGCATCGGACTGGCAATGGCTTCCAACATCGGGCGCAGCCAGGCGCTGCTCTTCACCCATTCGAATTGCAGGAAACTATTCGGAATCGCCAGCAAGCTCGAAGCGAAAATCACGGGGATCACACCGCCGGCATTGACTTTGAGCGGAAGATGCGTAGATTGCCCACCCATCATTTTTCGACCGACGACGCGTTTAGCGTATTGAACCGGGATGCGACGTTCTCCACGTTCCACCAGCACGATGAAACCAACAACAACGACCATCATCAGGAGGATGATCAAAACGTGCAGTACACTCCAATCACCGATTGAGACACGCTCGAACATTTCGATGGCGGCATCAGGCAGGCCTCGAACGATACCAGTAAAGATGATGAGCGACATCCCATTACCAATGCCGCGTTCAGAAATCTGTTCGCCCAGCCACATGATGAACGCAGTTCCGGTGGTAAGCGAGATCATGGTCATCAGGATGAATCCGACCCCAGGGTTCGGCACAAATCCGCCGTCGGCAGCTTGCAGAGAAGTGGCGATAATGAAGGACTGGATCAGGGCCAGGATCACCGTCATATAACGAGTCCACTGCGTGATCTTCCGGCGACCAATCTCCCCCTCTTTCGAGAGCTTCTCCAAAGCAGGCACCACAACCGTCATCAATTGCAGAATGATGGACGAGGTGATATACGGCATGATGCCGAGTGCAAAAACGGTGAGGCGGCGGAAATTTCCACCGCTAAAAGTATCAATGAATCCGAAGAAAGAACCGGACTGCGTCTGAAAGAAAGCCTCCAGCTTGTCGGCGTCGATCCCAGGGGTTGGGATGTGAGCACCAAGCCGATAGACAGCCAGCAAGCCAAGCGTAAACAACACGCGCCTGCGCAAGTCCGGGATCCGGAAGATGTTTAGAAGTGCTTCTATGAACTTGGCCATCGGATTACGCTCTTTCCCCCACCAGCGGCATCAACTTATTTCTTCTTTTCAGGCGGAGCGATCTTTTCTACTTTACCGCCAGCGTCGATGATCTTCTTTTCCGCATCGGCGGAGAACAAGTGTGCGGTCACGGTGATTTTGCGGGTCAAATCGCCCGTGGCGAGAATCTTCAGGCCATCGTGCAGCTTCTTGAGCACACCCGACGCCATGAGCGACTCAGGAGTGAAGGTATTCCCTTCCAGCTTGTCGAGACGCCCGACATTGAGAATCGCATAGCGCTTCTTGAAAATATTCGTGAAGCCGCGCTTCGGCAAACGACGATGCAGCGGCATCTGGCCGCCTTCAAAGCCGCGCATTTTCGAATAACCAGTAATCGAGCGAGCGCCCTTCATACCGCGCCCGGACGTTTTGCCGCGGCCGCTACCCATACCGCGTCCGACGCGGCGTGAGGTCTTTTGCTGGCCTGCTGGTGGTCTTAGTTCACTTAAGTTCATGGGCTACTCCGCTTACTCGACGATCTTCAACAGGTGCGGGACTTTCAGGACCATGCCGCGAAACGAGGGCGAATCGGGGCGCTCCACTACCTGGTTCATTTTCTTCAAGCCGAGCGAACGCACGATCAGCTTCTGTTTTTCCACACGGCCAATCGGACTGCCGATCAGCTTGATTTTGATTTTTCCTTCAGCCATTTTGTTTGCTCCGGAAGTTTAGGAAACCTTGTCGGCGTTCAGGCCGCGCAGTTCCCTGACTTCATTCCTGTCTCGCAACTGGCCCAATGCTTCGAGCGTGGCGCGGATTACATTATGCGGATTGTGCGATCCGATGGACTTGGTCAACACGTTCGGAATACCCGCCGCTTGCATCACTGCACGCACCGGACCACCGGCAATCACACCAGTACCGGCCGGAGCCGGCTTCAATAATACTTCGCCACTCCCGAACTTGCCAAGCACCTGATGACAGATCGTGTGCTCCAGAACGTTTACCTTACGCAGATTGCGTTTGGCCGCTTCAATTCCCTTCTTAATGGCAGAAGGAACTTCGCGAGCCTTACCCGTGCCGAAACCAACAATCTTGGCACCCGGATCGCCAAGAACAACCAGAGCCGCAAAGCTCATGTTCTTACCGCCCTTGACCACCTTGGTGACGCGGTTGATCGAGATCACATGCTCTTTCAGATTCAGCGGACCAGGATCAATGCGTTTTACTGTGTTTAGCGCCATATCTAGAACTCCAATCCAGCTTCGCGCGCTGCGTCTGCCAGCGACTTCACACGCCCGTGATAGAGATAACCACCGCGATCAAATACGACCTTCTTGATGCCCTTTTCCACCGCCCGGCGAGCTACCAGTGCGCCGATCGCCTTGGCTCCCGCAAGGTTGCCGCCGGTGATTTTTTCGGCCTTCTCGTTGGAAGAGGCAGAAACCAGCGTCTTGCCCGTGCGGTCGTCAATGACTTGCGCATAGATGTGTTTGATGGAACGGAATACTGCCAATCGTGGCCGCTCGGGGGTGCCGGCGACACGCTGACGGATGCGTTTATGGATTCGCAGTCGATGTACGTCCCGGGAAAGCTTGGTAATCATGTTATTCTCTTTTTCGTTTCAAGGTCACGCTTAACTACTTGGAGCCCGCCGCCGACTTACCGGCCTTCTTACGGAGCACTTCGCCGGTATAACGGATACCTTTATTCTTGTATGGATCTGGCGGACGCAACGAGCGAATGTTCGCCGCCGTTTGCCCCAGAAGCTGCCTGTCGTGACTGGTCAAGACCAAGTGAGTTTGCTTATCAATTTTGAGGTCGACCCCCACCGGCAACAGAAATTCAATGGGGTGCGAATAGCCTAGCGTGAAAACTGCCACGCGGCCCTTCATGTCAGCGCGGTATCCGATGCCGACAATATCCATTTCCTTAGTGAAACCAGCGGAAACTCCAACAATTGCGTTTGACGCCAGCGCCCGGGCCAGCCCGTGGACAGCCGCATGCTGGTCGCTCTGCCGGACGAACTCCAGATTGGTGCCGTTTTGGCGCACTTCAATCCCCTTAGGCACCGGAACAGTCAGCGTACCCTTCGGCCCTTTGACCTCAATCGTTTCGCCGATGGCGATTTGCACGCCCTTGGGCAGCGGGATCGGTTTTTTTCCAACTCTAGACATGAACCATTCTCCTTACCAAAGCTGACAGAGGATCTCTCCGCCCACTCCGGTCTTACGCGCTGCCGCGCCCGTCATGACACCACGCGAGGTGGTGACAATGCTAATACCCAACCCGCCAAGTACCCGTGGAAGGGCCTGTCCACCGGAATAGATCCGGCAACCGGGCTTTGATACGCGCTCAATCTTTGAGATCACCGGCACGTTGGCCGGGGTGTACTTCAAATAAATGCGGATCGTCTTTGCAGTCCCTTCTTCCACCAGTTTGAAATTGAGAATGTAGCCTTCCTCTTTCAGGATTCGGGCGATCTCCATTTTTACTTTGGAAGATGGAACGTCCACTTTCGGATGCCGCGCGGAAAGCGCATTGCGCACCCTCGTGAGCATATCTGCGATCGGATCAGAAACCATTGCTCGTGTAACCTCGCATTTCTAACTTCATCCCTGCCTACCAGCTCGACTTCGTAACGCCGGGGATCTCTCCCGCCAGCGCCAGATTGCGGAAGCAGATGCGGCACAACTTGAACTTCCGGAGATATCCGCGCGGACGCCCGCAACGGAGACAACGATTACGGGCACGCACTCCAAGCTTCGGAGTACCCTTCTTCTGCTCGATTGCGAGCCGCTTATCTTTGGCGATTTTTGCAGTAGTTGCCATCGTGAAACCTTTCCTAGCTGCGGAACGGCATACCCATATGCCGCAACAACGCAACGCCTTCGGCGTCGGTCTTCGCCGTGGTGGTAATACAGATATTCATGCCCTTGGTCTTGTCTACCTTGTTGTAGTCGATCTCCGGGAAAATCAACTGGTCCTTCAAACCAAGCGTATAGTTGCCGCGCCCATCGAAGGACTTGGCGGAAACACCGCGGAAATCGCGCACACGGGGCAGCGCAACGTTCACCAGGCGATCCAAAAATTCAAACATACGGTCGCCGCGCAGAGTGACCATGCAGCCGATCGGCATCCCTTCACGGAGCTTAAACGCCGCGATGGACTTACGCGCCTTGGTGATCACCGGACGTTGACCGGCCAGCGATCCAAGCTCGGAAACCGCGCTGTCAATGAGCTTCGCGTTCTGCGTTGCCTCGCCCATTCCGATGTTGATCGAAACTTTGGCGATCTTTGGAATAGCCATCACATTCGTGTAGCCGAATTCCTTCGACATCGCTGGCGCGACGGTCTTTGTATAATGCTCTCTCAACCTTGCTGCCATAAATTATTAGCCCTTCCTGTCGAGGCTTTCACCGGTTTTCCGGGCGATCCTGGTGCGACGGCGCGTAGCGCCCTCACCTTCCACCTTGATTGCGATCCGGGTTGCTACACCGCCCGAGGTCATCGCAGAAACATTGGATACATGAACCGAAGATTCCCGTTCAGCCACCCCTCCCTTGATCTGCTTTTGCGGATTGGGGCGCGTGTGGCGCTTGATCATCTTCACGCCTTCCACCATCAGGCGTCCGGTCTTGTGATCCACCGAGAGAACCCGGCCCGTCTTGTCCTTATCAGACCCGGCGATCACCTTGACCATATCGCCTTTTTTAATGCGAATTTTGTTAGGCGGAGCCGCCTGCTTCTTTTTCATGGAACTAAATTACCTCCGGCGCCAGCGATACGATTTTCATATATCGCTTATCACGCAACTCACGAGCCACCGGTCCAAATACGCGCGTTCCCACCGGCTCACCCAGTTCATTTACCAACACGGCCGCATTCGTATCGAACCGGATATAGGTCCCATCCTTGCGGCGGGTTTCCTTGCGCATCCGGACGATCACGCAACGCACAACCTTACCCTTTTTCACTTGCGATTCAGGAGTCGCTTCCTTAACGCTCGCCGTAACCACATCGCCGAGCCCGGCTGTCAGCCCAAGGTCGCCACCGCGCGGAGCAATACACTGCAGCTTCCTCGCGCCGCTGTTGTCGGCTACCTCAAGTATCGTTCTCATTCCGATCATGGTTCGTTCTCCTAAAACCGCCCGGCTGCCCTAGTGCTGCCGAAGCAAGTCAATTCCCAGTAACTACTTAGTTCTCTGACGTCGTCCCGTGGCAGTATCGGTGTTCTTATCCACCGTCTCCACCTGAACTGCCCGGCGGACTACCTCGCCGAGCGCCCAGCGCTTCAGCTTGCTCATCGGGCGCGCCTCAATAATGCGCACGGTATCGCCAACCAGCGCCGTATTCTCTTCGTCGTGAGCGTAAAACTTCTTCCGATGCGTGACGATTCGCTTGTAGATCGGGTGCGGTACGCGCCGCGTTACTTCGACGACGATGGTCTTGGCCATCTTGTTCGAGACAACCAATCCAACCTTCTCGTTCTTGTGCTGTGCGGTTTCGGCCATACTATTGTTGCCTTCTTATTTCCCGGCGAGCTCGCGCTCGCGGCTGATAGTGAGAATGCGGGCGCGATCCTTGCGGAGCACGCGATATTTCTTCAAACCTTCGGTCTGGCCCATGCGCATCTGAAACCGAATGCGGAACATCTGCTCTTCCACTTCCGTCATTTGCTTGGACAACGCGTCGCCGTCCTTTTCTCTAACTTCTTTTGCCTTCATGATGATCCTCGATATTCCTAGGCTGCCATTTCGCGCTTGACCAGCTTGGTTGGAATCGGCAGCTTCATCGCCGCAAGGCGCATCGCTTCCGCTGCGGTCTTCAAATCCACGCCTTCCATCTCAAACATGATCTTGCCCGGACGAACCACGCACACCCAACCCTCTGGCGCGCCTTTTCCCTTACCCATACGAGTTTCCTGCGGCTTCTTGGTGATCGGCTTGTCCGGAAACACCCGAATCCAGATCTTACCGCCACGCTTGATAAACCGGGTCATCGCAATACGCGCTGCTTCAATCTGACGATCCGTGATCCAGGCCACTTCCATCGCCTTCAACCCATAATCCCCAAAAGAGAGAGTGGAACCACGCCAAGCCTTGCCCTTACGGCGACCCCGCTGCTGTTTCCTGTACTTAACCTTCTTTGGCATCAACATGGCAATAATCTCCCTAAACTAACTCTGCTCGCCAAACTAGCTCTCGTCGCCGGTACCATCTGCTGGCTTTTCCACCGGAGCCTCAGACGCACCTGCTTCCACCTCTGGCTTCGCTTCACTCTTCCACGACGGCTGAGGAGCGGTAAGCGGCGGCAGAATCGGACCAGCAGTCTTAGCCGGCTGCGGCATCTCGCCCGGAGGCGGTTGCATCGCAGGACCTGTCGGAGGAGCACCTGCTCCCGCACGCGGTCCACGATCTCCGCGGTCTCCGCGATCACGATTATCGCGACGAGGAGCGCGCTCCCGGCGTGGCTCCGGCTCTCCACCGCGCATCACGCGGCGAGATCCAGCACCTTCCAGAATTTCACCCTTATAAACCCAGCACTTGATACCGATAATTCCGTACGTCGTGTGAGCTTCCGCAAAACCGTAATCAATATCAGCACGCAAGGTGTGCAACGGCAACTGACCCTGCAAATACCATTCGCAACGGGCAATTTCCGCGCCGTTCAAACGGCCCGAAACACGAACCTTGATACCCTTGCAACCAAACCGCAACGCGCTATCAACAGACTTACGCATCGCCCGACGGAACGCAACGCGCTTTTCCAGTTGCAATGCAATCGATTCAGCAACAAGCTGCGCATCCAGCTCAGGCTTGTGTACTTCCTGAATGTCGATAAATACTTCGCGACCCGTGCGCTTACCCAAGTCCTGTTTCAGCTTTTCAATTTCCGCACCCTTGCGCCCGATAATGATACCGGGACGTGAGGTGTGAATCGTGATCCGAAGTTTGTTACCCGGGCGATCCATCTCAATCGAACTGACACCGGCAGCCTTCAGGCGCTTGGTGAGATCTTCCTTGAGCTCCAGATCTTCATGAAGAAGACGGGCATAATCGTGCTTGGAGAACCATCGCGAGCGCCAAGTCTTGGTGACGCCGAGCCGAAATCCGTAGGGATGTACTTTCTGACCCATAGTGTCCTTATTCCTCTGCCTTTACGGGTTCGGGCTGACCGTCGCCCACCACAACAACAAGATGCGCTGTGCGCCGCTGATATCGGTACGCACGGCCCTGCGGTGCAGGACGAATGCGCTTCTGCCGGGGACCATCGTTCACGTATGCCTCTGCGACGGTTAACTTATCCACATCAACATCAGCCGACTTGTTTTCCGCATTGGCGACTGCCGAACGCAAAATCTTTTCAATCGCTGGAGCAACCCGCTTGTTGACGCTTCGCAAAGTGTTAATCGCAAGGTCGATCTTCTTGCCACGGATAAGGTCAATGACGAGCCGCGCTTTTTGCGGGGAGATATGAATGTATCGTGCTTCTGCTCTGGCCTGCATAGGTATCTCCTTACGACTTTCCCTTGGCTTCAGCAGCACTCTTTACAGAGTGTCCCTTGAAGGTTCTGGTGGGCGAAAACTCACCCAACTTGTGGCCAACCATGTTCTCGGTCACATAGACCGGAATGAATTTCTTGCCGTTGTGAACCGCAATCGTGTGACCGATAAACTCGGGCAGAATCGTGGAGCGGCGTGACCAGGTCTTGACCACTTTCTTATCGTTGTTGCTATTGAGAACAGCAACCTTCTTCACCAGATGGTCGTCGGAAAACGGGCCTTTATAAAGTGAACGTCCCATGTTTACTTCTTGCCTTTCCGCGTCACAATCATGTTGTTGGTGCGTTTGTTATTGCGGGTCTTGTAACCGCGTGTCGGCTGACCCCAAGGAGTCACCGGGTGACGTCCACCAGAGGTACGGCCTTCGCCTCCTCCGTGCGGGTGATCCACCGGGTTCATCGTAACGCCGCGGTTATGCGGACGCCGACCCAGATGCCGCGAACGTCCCGCCTTTCCAAGCGATACGTTTTCGTGATCCAGATTACCAACCTGACCAATCGTAGCCTGACAATCCACCAACACACGCCGCACCTCGCCCGAAGGCAGTTTCAACAATGCGTATTCGGATTCCCTCGACACCAACTGTGCCTGCGCACCAGCCGAACGTGCCATCTGGCCGCCCTTACCCGGACGCAGTTCAATATTATGGACAATCGTACCAGGAGGAATATTCTTCAACGGCAACGCATTGCCAACCAGAATGTCAGCATCAGCACCAGACTTGATCGTCTGGCCAACCTGCAAACCTACCGGAGCAAGAATGTAACGCTTTTCGCCATCTACATAATGGAGCAAAGCGATACGAGCCGTGCGGTTCGGATCATACTCAATCGCCGCAACCAGAGCGGGCACGCCATTTTTGTTGCGCTTAAAATCAATCTCGCGCAAGGTGCGCTTAGCACCGCCTCCGCGAAAACGAATCGCGATGCGGCCCAGGTTGTTGCGGCCGCCCGAGCGCTGCTTGCCGCGTGTGAGCGACTTTTCCGGCGTCTGCTTCGTGATATCCTCACGCGAGACGACCGTCTGGTAGCGCCGGGTTGGGGTTGTGGGGCGATAACTCTTAATCGGCATGTTAAACCTCGGCAAACTCCGGCATCTTCTGCCCGGCTTGCAGCCGGACATACGCCTTCTTCCAATCAGAACGATAACCGGCGAAACGTCCGCGGCGGCGTAGCTTACCAGCCGTTGTCGATGTACGCACCTCGTCCACCTTCACGCTGAACAGCTTCTCCACTGCCTGACGGATCTGCGTCTTATTGGCGCTCTTGGCCACTTCAAAACACAGCGTCGCTTCCTCGTCCTTCTTACCAACTGCCTTTTCCGTAATAATCGGGCGGCGAATTACTTCGTATTGATTCATTTTGCAAGCGCCTCCGAAATCTTCACTGCCGCAGCCTGCGAGATGTACACGCGATCATGACCCAGCAGATCGTACGTGGTCACGCCGTGCGTGCTCACCAGCGTCACACCGTCCAGATTGCGCGAACCCAATTCCAGATTGCGAGCCTTGGAATTATCCACCAACAGCGTCTTGCGACCACCATTGAGAGACTTCAACGCAGACTGCATCGTCTTCGACTTGTGATCTGCCAGCGCAAACTCGTCCACAACAACCAACTGACCATCACGCAACTTAGCCGACAGCGCCGACCGCAATGCGCCAACAATCATCTTGTGTGGCAGATTATAACCATAATCACGCGGCACCGGTCCATGGATCGTGCCACCATGCCGCCACAAAGGACTCCGGATCGAACCGATACGCGCCCGGCCCGTTCCCTTTTGGCGCCACAACTTTTTACCCGAACCTGATACTTCACGGCGAACTTTGGTCTTAGCATTTCCCGATCGAAGCGTCGCCGTATGATGGCGCACCGACTCCCACAACAAACTCTCGTTCACCGGAGCGGAAAACACATCGTCAGCCAGTTCCACTTCGCCGACTTTTTGATTACTGAGATTGACTACGTCTACCTTAGGCATCTTGGTTCCCTACCTCTTCGCCCTGCGGACCAGAACGTAGCTGCCGTTGGGTCCGGGCACTGCGCCCTTGACGACCAGCAGATTGTCCTCGGTATCCACTTCGACAATTTCCAGATTGCGAACAGTCACGCGCTCATTTCCCATGTGACCGCCCATGCGCGTACCAGGGAAAACTCGCGACGGAAAGCTCGATGCGCCAATCGAACCAGGGGCCCGATGGAACATTGATCCGTGCGTCGCATCGCCTCCGCGGAAGTGATGACGCTTAACAACGCCCGCAAACCCACGGCCTTTGCTCGTGCCAATGATATCTACCTTTTCCTTCGGATGGAACTGATCCACCAGGATGCGATCCCCCGGCTTCAAGTCATCATCACCCGGACGCAATTGCAACTCGCGCAAGTGCTTCACGCCATCCACGCTCGCCTTTTTGAGGTGACCCGTTTCAGGCTTGTTGATTCGCTGCGCTTTTACGTGCTCCACAAGTCCAAGCTGCACCGCATCGTAACCGTCATTGGTCGGAGTCTTGCGTTGTACAACCACACAAGGTCCCGCCTTGAGCACGGTCACAGGTACCACTTGGCCGTCTGGCCGGAACACCTGCGTCATTCCAATTTTTTTGCCGAGAATTCCTGGGCTCATAACAATTCCTTAGCACCTTCAGCCATTGCTTCAGACTTCTGCTTCAGACTTCAACAGGGTCTTCCGCCGACTACTTCTTGCCAAATGCCTTAATCTCCACATCCACACCAGCCGGCAGATCCAGCTTCATTAGCGCATCCACAGTGTCCTGCGTCGGCTCGAGAATATCCATCAAGCGCTTATGCGTGCGAATCTCGAACTGCTCGCGGGACTTTTTGTCGACGTGCGGCGAACGCAAAACCGTGTAACGATTGCGGAGCGTCGGCAGCGGAATAGGCCCCGCCACCTGAGCACCCGTGCGCTTTGCGGTGTTCACGATCTCACTAGTCGACTGGTCCAGTACGCGATGATCGTACGCTTTCAGTCGTATGCGAATTCTTTCTCGTAGAGCCATTGTGAAGATCCAAATCTCTCTGGTAATCAGGCGCCTCAGCCCTAAAGCCAAGACACCCGGTCCCTAAATGCTTACTCCAACACTTCCGTCACAGTACCCGCGCCCACAGTCCTGCCGCCTTCGCGAATCGCGAAGCGCAAGCCCTTATCCATGGCCACCGGCGTGATCAGTTCCACAACCAGGCTGACGTTATCACCAGGCATCACCATCTCGGTACCTGCCGGCAATTCGGCCACGCCTGTTACGTCCGTCGTGCGGAAGTAGAACTGCGGACGATATCCCTTGAAGAACGGTGTGTGACGTCCGCCTTCTTCCTTGCTCAACACGTATACTTCGCCCTTGAACTTCTTGTGCGGCTTGATGCTGCCCGGCTTTGCAATTACCTGTCCGCGCTCCACGTCATCTTTATCGATGCCGCGCAACAGCAGTCCCACGTTATCACCAGCCCGGCCTTCATCCAACAACTTCTTGAACATTTCCACGCCCGTGACAACCGTCTTGCGAGTATCGCGGAAACCTACAATTTCCATTTCCTCGCCAACCTTGCCGATACCACTCTCAATACGCCCGGTGACCACAGTACCGCGACCCTGGATCGAGAAGATATCCTCAATCGGCATCAGGAAGGGTTTGTCCACCTGACGCTCAGGAACAGGGATGTACTCGTCCACCTTGGCCATCAACTCATCGACCGATGCTTCCCACTGTGCTTCGCCGTTCAACGCGCCAAGCGCACTGACCTTGACCACAGGAAGATCATCACCAGGGTAGCCGTAGCTCTTGAGGAGTTCGCGAACTTCCAACTCGACCAGTTCGAGCAATTCGGGATCTTCGACAGCATCCACCTTATTCAACGCAACGACAATGTACGGCACACCGACCTGACGGGCGAGCAGGATGTGCTCACGGGTCTGGGGCATCGGACCATCGGTTGCAGCGACGACGAGAATTGCGCCGTCCATCTGCGCGGCACCAGTGATCATGTTCTTGATGTAATCGGCGTGACCAGGGCAATCAACGTGTGCGTAGTGGCGACCAGCAGTTTCATACTCCACGTGCGCCACGGCGATCGTGATACCACGAGCCTTTTCTTCCGGCGCATTGTCGATCGAATCGAAACTGCGGAACTTGTTTTTCGGATTGTGCTTGGCCAGCGTCTTGGTAATCGCCGCCGTCAGCGTTGTCTTGCCGTGATCGATATGGCCCATGGTGCCAATGTTTACGTGCTGCTTACTTCGATCAAATTTTTCCTTCGCCATGAGGTCTCCAATCCTAACTGAAACTAAGAATTATTCCTTGCCCTGAACCTTGCTCACAATCTCTTCCGCAATGTTGCGTGGCACTTCTTCGTACTGACCAAAGTGCATCGTGAACGAACCGCGACCCTGCGTCTTCGACCGCAAATCCGTCGCATAACCAAACATCGTCGACAACGGCACCATCGACTTGATAATGTGCGTCGCGCCGTGAATTTCGGTGCCTTCCAAGCGGCCACGGCGGGAAATCAAATCGCCGTTTACCGAACCCATATATTCGTCGGGGACAACCACTTCCACCCGCATCACCGGCTCCAACAACACAGGCTTTGCTTTCTTGAAAGCAGAGCGCGTGCAGACAGCCGAACAAATCTTGAACGCCATTTCTGACGAATCGACATCGTGATAATCGCCGTCGAAAACAGCAACCTTCACCCCAACCATTGGGTATCCGGCAAGAACACCAGTCTCGAAAGCCTCGCGAGCTCCCTTTTCCACAGCCGAGATAAATTCCTTCGGAATCGATCCACCGTGCGTCTCGTTCTCAAAGGCAAACTCAACACCCTCTTCACCCTTGAACGGCTCCACCCGCATCTTAACCTTGGCGTATTGACCGCTTCCACCAGTCTGCTTCTTGTGCGTGTATTCCGCTTCCGCCGACTGCCGAATCGTTTCGCGATAAGCCACCTGCGGCTTACCGACATTGGCTTCCACCGCGAACTCCCGCTTCATGCGGTCCACAATAATTTCCAGGTGGAGCTCGCCCATACCGGCGATAATCGTCTGGCCCGTATCAATATCGGTCGAAACCTTCAACGTAGGATCTTCGGTCGCCAGCTTCGCAATCGCCATGCCAAGCTTTTCCTGATCCTGCTTCGTCTTCGGCTCAATCGCCAACTGAATGACCGGAGCCGGAAAGTCAATCGACTCCAGAATAATCGGAGCACTCTCAGCGCAAATCGTCGCGCCAGTAATAACCGTCTTCAAACCCACAGCGGCGCAGATATCGCCAGCCATGATCTCTTGAATTTCTTCACGCTTGTTGGCATGCATTTTCACAAGGCGCCCAATGCGCTCCTTGCGACCCTTCGTGGAACAATAAATCGTATCGCCAGTCTTCATGCTGCCCGAGTAGACACGCAAGAAGCACAACTGGCCAACAAATGGGTCCGTCATGATCTTAAAGATCAATGCGGAGAACGGCGCGCTATCTTCCGTCTTACGAACCAAAACTTCTTCCTTGTTATCCGGGTTCGTACCCTCGACAGAAGGAACATCAATCGGCGACGGCAGATAGGCAACAACCGCGTCCAACATGTTCTGGACGCCCTTATTCTTAAACGCCGAACCGCAAATCACCGGAAAGATCTTCTGCGCATTCGTCGCCAGACGAATACCACTCATGATCTCGTCAACAGTAAATTCGCCGCCTTCAACAAACTTCTCAAACAGAGTATCACTACCCTCAGCAGCAGCCTCAACTACC
>Ga0315912_10004205_pt1 | contig 13747 bp, 13 predicted proteins | sample VfabasoilMG_FD_204469 | JGI IMG/M metagenome (GOLD analysis project Ga0315912, IMG submission 204469) | Garden soil microbial communities collected in Santa Monica, California, United States - V. faba soil | ecosystem: Environmental > Terrestrial > Soil > Garden | place: USA: California... | reverse complement strand
TCCAGGCCGGCACCGGCCGGGGTGGTGTGTCGAACGCCGTCTCGCTGCGCGACCCGTTCCGCTCACTCGAGGACCCGCTGTCGTGGACGGTGTCGCTGTGGCGCGCGGATTTCAACCACCAGCTGTTTGAGGACGGCTCGCTGGCGGCCGAGTTCCCGTTCGAGTTCCAGATGAACCAGTTCGAGTGGGCCACGGGCTCGCGCTCGCCGGGTGGGCTCGTGCGCCGCTACGCGCTGGCCTTCGCCCGGCACGACCGCACGTACGGCCCGACCGAGAACGAGCCGGGATTCGAGGGCACGTTCCCTGGCGGCCACGAGGAACTCAAGCTGCGCTGGCTCTCGGGCCGGGTGCTGTTCTGGCAACCGCAGTACATCGTGCGCCGCGGCGTCGAGCTGTTCGACCCGGCCGAGGACTTCGACCTGGGCGAGCTGGTGGGCCTCGAAGGCGGGTTCGCGCTGCGCGCCTTCGGCAGCACCGCCAATGAGGGCCTGGTGCGCGCACGGCTCGAAGCCGGTCACGAGACACGCCGGTTCGGGTTCGGCTATGTGCGCGGCCGGATGAGTTCACGACTGCGTCCCAGCCCGATCGAGTCCCTGGCGTCGCTGGACGCGCGCTGGATCCAGCAACCCGCTCGCGACCTGGCCGTGGTCCTGGCCGCGTTCGGCCAGGCGGCCGCCGAGGCGCCGCGCGAGGTGCAGTACGTGGTCGGCGGCTTGAACGGATTGAGGGCCTACCCGGTCCAGGCGCTGGCCGGCACCCAGGTCTGGCGGTTGAACGCCGAGGCGCGCTGGGTCGCGGCCCGTGGCATCGCCGATATCGCCAGCGTGGGCGGTGCGGTGTTCATGGACGCCGCCCGCGCATGGGGCCCGGGCGGGGACCGCGAGCCCTGGCACCACGACGCAGGCTTCGGCCTGCGCTTCTCCTTCCCGCACGCCTCGCTCCACCAGGTGGCCCGCATCGACGTGGCGTTCCCGCTGTCCCCGTCGCGCGACGGGAAGCGGGAACCGGTATTCTCGTTCGGCTCGTCGCAGGCGTTCTGAGACATTCGGCGCCTCCGGCGCCGAACCGGGACCAAACGCGCGTCACCCGCCGCCACCCAGGGAGAAGCACATGCAGCTCACCGCGGTGCCACTCGTGTTCCCTGCCGACAGCAATATCGTGGTCGGCCAGTCGCACTTCATCAAGACGGTCGAGGACCTCGCCGAGATCGTGGTGACGACCGTGCCCGGCGCGAAGTTCGGGCTCGCATTCTGCGAGGCCTCGGGGCCCTGCCTCGTCCGCACCGAGGGCAACGACGACGAGCTGGTGCGTGTCGCCACCGCCATGGCGCAATCGGTGGGAGCGGGGCACACGTTCCACCTCGTGCTGCGCGGGGCCTATCCGATCAACGTGCTGCCGGCGATCCGGCACTGTCCCGAGGTCTGCCACGTCTTCTGCGCCACCGCGAATCCGGTGGAAGTCCTGGTGGCCGAGACCGCGCAGGGCCGGGGCGTGGTGGGTGTGGTGGACGGCTCGAGCCCGAAGGGTGTGGAAGCCGAACCCGACAAGGCCGCACGCCGCGAGTTCCTGCGCAAGATCGGGTACAAGCGGTGAGGCTCGTGACTCGACGCGCCTCGCCCGCGCTCGGGGCCCGGCGCTGATGCTGCGCTTCGGCACCTCCGGCATCCCGCGCACGAGTGCGAAGCCCGGCACGGTGCACGGGATCCGCCGTGCGCGCGAGCTGGGATTGGACCACCTCGAGATGGCGTGGGTGAACGGCGTGCGCATGTCGGACGAGTCGGCGGATGCGATCGCCGCGGCGGCGCGTGAGCACGACGTCTCACTCACCGCGCATGCGCCCTACTTCATCAACCTGTGCGGCGCCGAGGACGTCGTCGAGCGCAGCCGCGGCCGGCTCGAGGAAGCCGCGCGACTGGGGGCTCGCTGCAGCGCGCAGTCGTTCTGCTTCCACGCCGGCTTCTACGGCACGCTGGGTGCAGCCGAGGCGAACCGCCGCGTGCGCGCCGAGCTCAAGCGCGTCTCGGCCGCCGTGCGCCGGCGCAAGCAGGCCATCGACATCCGCGCCGAACTCACCGGCAAGGCCTCGCAGGTGGGCTCGCTCGACGAGGTGCTGGAGTGGAGCGCCGCCGTGGCCGGGGTGCTACCCTGCGTGGACTTCTCGCACCGTTACGCACGGGACCTCGGCGCGCACAACCGCTACAAGGACTTCGCGGCCACGCTCAAGGCCATCGAGGCGAAGCTCGGCCGAGGAGCCCTCGACCGGCTGCACATCCACATCTCGGGCATCCAGTACGGGCCCAAGGGGGAGCGGCGGCACGAGCCGTTGCGCGAGACGGCGTTCCGCTGGAAGGAGCTGCTGCGCGCGCTCAAGGACCTGCGCGTCGGCGGCTGGGTGGTATGCGAGAGCCCCTGCATGGAGGACGACGCGCTGCTGCTCCAGAAGACCTACCGCCGGCTGCGCTGATCACCCGGGAGGACCGGGGCGGGAGAGGAAGATGCTCGAGAACCAGACGTTCCCCGACGTGGGGCCGTTCGCGAACAACATCTATGTGGTCTCCGATCCGCTCACGCGAGAGGCCGCGGTGCTGGACGTGGGCTTCGAACCCGAACGCGTCATCGAGCACGTGCGCCGAGCGGGCCTGCGTGTGCGCTGGCTGCTCGCCACGCACGCGCACTACGACCACGTCGCCGCCATGCTGCCCGTGCAGCGCGCGCTGGGCGGCGACTTCGCGCTGCACCCGGCCGACCGGCCGCTGCTCGCCGCGGTGGCGCTGCAGGGTTCGATGTTCGGCCTGCCGCCGGTGGAGGTCCCCGAGGTGGCACTCGACCTGGCCGATGGGCAGCGCATCCCGCTCGGCGAGCATGCGCTCGACGTGTTGTTCACACCCGGCCACGCACCCGGGCACGTGACGTTCCGCCACGGCACCACGCTGTGGTCGGGCGACGTGCTGTTCGCGGGCTCGGTGGGCCGGACCGACCTGCCGGGCGGATCGTGGGCGACGCTCGAAGCCACGATCCGCGAGCGGTTGTTCCCGCTCGGCGACGCGATGCATGTGCTGCCCGGGCACGGCCCGGCGACCACGATCGGCGAGGAGCGGCGGCACAACCCGTTCGTGGGCGAGGCGGCCGCTCGGCCTTCTCATCCATGAGGATTCCGCGATGAGCGAACGGCACCAGGACTGGCCGGCGCTCCTGCGCCTGCACCCGACCGCGTTCGTGGCCCCGGGGGCGACCGTGGTGGGCGAGGTCAGCGTGGGCGCACGCTCGAGCGTGTGGTTCGGGAGCGTACTGCGCGGCGACGGCGCGCCCATCTCGGTGGGCGACGACACCAGCATCCAGGACAACTCGGTCGTCCACGTGGACAACGACGCGCCGGCGGTGGTGGGCAATCGCGTCACCGTGGGCCACCGCTCGATCATCCATGGCTGCACGATCGGGGACGACTGCCTGATCGGCATGGGTTCGATCGTGCTCTCGCATGCGGTCGTCGGCGCGGGCTCCCTGATCGGCGCAGGCTCACTCTTGAAGGAGGGGCAGGTCATCCCGCCCGGCTCGCTGGCCGTGGGCAGCCCGGCACGCGTGATCGGGCCCGTCGGCCCGGCGCACCTGGAGGCTATCGCCGACGGCACGAAGCACTATGTCGAGTTGTCGCGCGCGTTCCTGCGCAAGGGCTTCGCGCGCCCGTTCCCTGCTTCCACGAGCTCGTCCGGGATCACGGCGAGCAGCCGCGGCGAGGCGATGACGTACGCCGAGTGGGGCGGAGTGATCGCCGCACTCGCCGAGAGTCCCGACTGGGTGGGTGAGCGACTGGGCGCGGCACCGGCGCGCGTGCGCGAGCGGCCGGGGCACGCGCGCTGGAGCGCGCTCGAGGTGATGGCCCACTTGCGAGACGGCGACCGCGACGTGTACCTGCCGAGGCTCGAGACCATGCTGACGCACGACCACCCCGACGTGCCCAACGTGGACCTGCTGGGCGGCGACCGCGTCGGTGGCTATGCCGCGCTCGATCCCGCAGTGGTGCTGGCCGAGTGGCGCGAGCTGCGTCGCCGGCTGGTCGCGCGGCTGGCCCCGCTCGGCCGCGACGACTGGGCGCGCGTCGGCGTGCACTCGCGGCGCGGCAGTTTCCCGCTCGGTGACATGGTGCGCGAATGGGCCGAGCACGACCTCTCGCACCGCCGCCAGATCTCACTGGCCCTGGGCCTCACGCCGTGATCGTGGTGAAGGCCGGGCCGCTGGCCGAGCCGGCCGGACGGCTGCTCGACCGCCTCGCCGCGCGCGGCGTCACGCTGGTCCAGGACCCGACGGCGCTGCCCACCGGCCACGAGCCCGTCACGCTCGCCATCTCCGACGGCCCGTACGTGTTCGACTTCCTGGGCAGCGTGCAAGCGCTCGGCAGCCGGCGCTTCCGGGTCCTGATGCTGTCGCGGCTGGGGGTTCACCCGGATGCGCGCGCGGCATCGCTCCAGCGCCTGTGGCGGCTCGAGGAGCATGTGCGTGGGGGCGGAGCGCCCACGCTGACACTGCGCTTCGCGCCGCTCGTGGGTCCGGATTCGCCACTGTGGCGGAAACTCCGCAGCCGTCCGACGCTGCCGCGAGGCGGGAGGAAGATCGTGAACCCGGTGCACGAGACCGACGCGGCCGAAACACTCCTGCGTGCGCTCTCGGGCGAGGCGGCGTGGGAGGGTTGGTACGAGGTCGCGGGCGCCGAGAGTTGTTCCCTGGCCGAACTGCGCGACCTGGCCTCTTCGACAACCGGGCCCACCGCGGGCGGCGCGTGGGAGCCCTCGCTCGAGGAGATGGACGAGCACCGGCTCGCGGAATGCGAACCGTGGGCGTCGCACTTCGGGATCACGCCCACGCGACTGGCCGCGTGGACCAACGTGGGGGTCGCATGAGCCGAGCCAAGCGAGTCGTGCGAACGCGAACAGCGCGTGCCGCGCCCGCGCGCGCCGGCGAGCACGCCAGCGCGCAACGCGGTTCACGCCCGGTCGGCGTAGCCATCGTCACCGTGAGCGACACACGCCGCGGGGAACACGACACGAGTGGTGCGCTGGCCGAGCAGCTGCTCGCGGCCGCAGGCCACGTGGTGACGTCGCGCGCCTGGGCGCGCGATGACGTGCGCGCCATCCGTGCAGCGCTTCGTCGCGCGCTCGCCCGGCGCGACACGGACGCCGTGATCCTCACCGGCGGCACCGGGATCGCGCCGCGCGACGTCACGCCGCAGGCGGTCGAGCCCTTGTTCGACGTCCTGCTGCCCGGCTTCGGCGAGCGTTTCAGAGCCTTGTCGTGGTCGTCCGTGGGGCCGGCGGCCTGGTTGTCGCGTGCGGGGGCCGGAGTCGCGCGGGGGCGGCTGGTCGTTTACCTTCCCGGATCGTCCGGTGCCGTCCGCGACGGCCTCGAAGCGCTCGTGATCCCCGAACTCGTGCATGCCGTGCGGCTGCTCGGCCGCCTCTGAGTCTCAAGGAGCCTGAATGTCGATCCGCCCCGACCACTGGATCCGCAAGATGTGCAAGGAACACGGCATGATCGAGCCGTACGAGGAGAAGCAGGTCCGCGAGGGCGTGATCTCGTACGGTCTGTCGAGCTACGGCTACGACATCCGGGTGGCGGACGAGTTCAAGATCTTCACCAACGTCATGAGCACCGTGGTGGACCCCAAGAACATCGACCCCAAGAGCATGGTGGACTTCAAGGGCGACGTCTGCATCGTGCCGCCCAACTCGTTCGCCCTGGCGCGGACGATCGAGTACTTCCGCATCCCGCGCAACGTGCTCACGATCACCATGGGCAAGTCCACGTACGCGCGCTGCGGCATCATCACCAACGTGACGCCGTTCGAACCCGAGTGGGAGGGACACGTCACGCTCGAGATCAGCAACACCACGCCGCTGCCGGCGAAGATCTACGCCAACGAGGGCATCGCGCAGGTGGTGTTCTTCGAGGCCACCGAGGTGTGCGAGGTCTCGTACAAGGACAAGGCCGGGAAATACCAGAAGCAGCGCGGCATCACGCTGCCGCGCCTGTGAGGCGCGCGCAGCGGGGCTCGCGAAGGAGGAACCCGATGCGTACGTTCCGGGCGGTGTGGCTCGGCGTGATGTTGTGCAGCGCCGGCTCGGCCTCGACGGCCGCGGCGCAGGGCTTCGCCCGCGCGCAGGACATCGAGACCTCCATCCGTGCGGCAGCGATGGGCGGAGCGAGCGCGGCCGTGGGCTGGGGCGAGCCCGCCCCGTGGGGCAATCCCGCCGCGCTCTCCGAGACGCGGGGCCTGGCGTGGCTCGCGGGCTCGACGAAGTCGAATCCGAGCGGCAGCAGCGAGGTCACGTTCGAGACGCAGCGCTTCCTGTTGGGTGGGGAAGGGCTGGGCTTCACGCTGATGGGCCAGCCGGTGAGCGGCCTCGGGCGCACACGCCTCGAGTACGGTGTGTTCCAGGGCACCGACGCCTTCGGCAACCCGCTCCCGGACTTCCCCGCGTACGAGCAGGTCGAGGGCTGGGGCGTCGGCGTTTCGCCGGTCCAGCTCGTGGACCTGTTCCGGCTGCAGCGGGATCCCGATGCGCGCCGCTACTCGCAGCGCGCGGACATCAGCTTCGGTTACCAGGGCAAGTCCACCGAGATCTCGATCGCACCCGGAGATGTCCAGCATGCCGACAACCACGACTGGGGCGTGCAGGCGAGATTCGCCATCCTTCCCGGCGACCATGAGGGCCGCGAACCTCGCGTCGAGTTCGGCGCCGGCTACGCCGACCTGAACGTGGACCAGAACACGCGATGGTCCCTGGGCCCCGGCCCGAGCCCACCCGTCCCCTCGACACGGATCGAGCGCACGGGCATCTCGCTCCACGCTTCGCTGCCGTTCGCGGGATCGGAAGCCGAGACCACGGATCCGTGGGGCTGGTGGTTCGCGACGGTGCCGCGCGCGCTGGACCTGGGCGTGGCCTACGACATGGAGAGCCTCTCGTACCCCGGCGCCTCGGGGACCGCGGACGTGAAGCGCGTGGGCTTCGAAGCGTCGCTGATGGGGATCCTCGCCGGGCGCATGGGATACGTGAACGACCCCACCCACGTGGTCGACGCCATGAGCTTCGGCTTCGGCGTGCACGTGCCGCTGGGGCCGTGGGCGAGTTTCGGCTACGACTGGGCGAGTGTGCCGCAAACCAAGGGCGCCGACGCGCTCGTCCGCCAGGGCTTCGCCGCGTGGCTGCATCCGATCGTGCTGTGGCGGAGCACCCGCGAGTGACCGACCCCCGAAGCGGGAAGCACGGCGGGAAGATCACAAGTGTTCCTGGCGGCGCGCCGATGGCGACGGGCGCGACTCGGGCGGTGCTGGCCCTGCTGGCGCTCGCCGTCCTCACGCTCGCGCCGCCCGCCCGCGCGCAGGACCCCGACACCACCCAGCAGCGCGACATCGTGGACGTGGCGCGCCGCGTACTCGGCTGGCAGGTGCCGGAGGCCCAGTTCACGCTCGAGACCTCCACGGGCTTGAGCACCACGCTGCTGCCCACCGTCGGTTACAACCCGCTCTACGGCTTCACCGTCGGCGTCGGCCTGTCGTCCGCGGGCCGCATCGGCGACGATCTCGAGACCCGGATGTCGCGTATCGCCGCGGGCGGCAGCTACGCGTTCGAGACCGGGCAGATCCTGCTCGAAGGCCGCGGCAGCTTCTTCCTCGACCGCAATACCAAGCTCATCCTGGCGGACGTCCGCTACCTCGACACGACGCGCCCCACCTGGGGACTCGGGCCCGCGATCGAGGGGCAGCCGGAGTTCTCGATGGCCTACAAGCTCACCCGCGCGTATCTCACGCACCTGTGGCAGGTGCTGGGGCCCCTTTATGTGGGCCCGGGATTCCGTATCGACAGCTTCGCCGACATCGTGGACGAGGACGCGGCACCCGGGGTCACCACGCCCTACATGTCGTACACGGGAGATTCCCCCGCCGCGCAGAACGCGACCGGCGTGTCGCTCAACGTGCTGGCGGACTCGCGCGACAATCCCGTGAACCCGCGCCAGGGCTACCTCGTGAGCCTGACGTTCAACGACTTCGTCGAGCAGCTGGGAAGTGATTCGAACTGGCAGGAGGTCCAGGCCGAGTACCGCCTGTACCCCAACCTTCCGGGCAGCTCTCGCAACCGGCTCGCGATCTGGGGGTTCACCTGGCTCACGTATGGCCACCCGCCGTACCTGGAACTGCCCTACATCGCCGGCGACACGTATGGGAAGACCGGACGCGGCTACCTGCTCGGGCGCATCCGCTCGACCAATCTGGCCTACCTCGAGGCCGAGTATCGCCTCGAGCTGCGGCGCGACGGGCTGCTGGGCCTGGTGGGCTTCGGCAGCGGCACCACGGTCACCGACCCGGGCAGCGGCGCGTTCGGCAGCGCCAACTGGGCCGGCGGCGCCGGCATCCGCGTGAAGTTCGCCAAGCTGAGCGACACGAACCTCGCCGTGGACTTCGGCTGGGGCGAGGCGGGCTCGTTCGGCGTCTTCGCCGGACTGGGCGAGGCGTTCTAGTCCCGGTACGAGCCGCTAGCGGCTCCAAAAGCTCGCGACACGCTCCAGCGTCCAATAGGCCGCACAGCCGCCGATCGCGTAGGGCGGCACGGCCTCGACCCACGCGGGCCAACGCCCGCGCCAGCGACGCGCCGCCGCGGCGAGGCCGAGCAGGAGTGCGACGAACGCCAGCTGGCCCAGCTCCACGCCGACGTTGAACAGCACGAGCGCCACCGGGATGGCGGTCTGAGGCAGGCCCACCTGGGCGAGCGCGCTCGCGAAGCCGAAGCCGTGCAGCAGGCCGAACGCGAACGCCACGATCCACGGCGCACGCGCGGTGAGCCCGGGCCGGCCCGCGCGCGCGTGCAGCGCCTCGGCGGCCACGAACATGATGCTCAGGGCGATCGCGGCTTCGACCGGGGCACTCGGCACGCGGACGAATCCCATCGTGGCCAGTGCCAGCGTGAGGCTGTGGGCCGCGGTGAACGCGGTGATGGTCTTGACGAGCCGGATGCGATGAACGCCCACGACGAGCAGCAACCCCAGCACGAAGAGCAGGTGGTCCACGCCGAGCAGGATGTGCTCCACGCCCAGCACGAGGTAGGTGCGCGCCACCGACAGCGGCCGGGGCGAGTCCTCCACCTCGAACGAGGGCGACCTCGGGAACACGCGTGTGGTCTGCGTGCCGCCGTCGAGCCGTACGATTCGCACGAGCACGTCGGTACTGGTCGAGGCGAGGCCGGCGATGCGGATCGTCTGGCCCGCGAGCCCGCCGGGCCGCCGGAACGACCACTGCTCCTGGTAGACGTCGTCGCGCGAGACGGCCTGGGGCTCGGTGAGGATCTCGGCGCCGTGCGGCAGTTCCACGTACAACCCGAGACGCAGGTCCTCGCCTCGAGCCGGGACGCGCCACGTCACGTCCCAGGCCTCCTCGCCCGTCTGGCGCAATTCGAGGTAGGCCGGGCGCACCTCGTGGCCATGGGCCGCACCCGCCAGCGAGGCGAGCAGCGCCATCCAGATCGCGGCGCGCTTCACCGCGCCGGCCCCGCCGGCAGCACGTCCATCGAGTCCAGTCCTTCGACGCGCACTTGGTAGCGCGCGAGCATCTCGCGGTAAGAGCGCTCGTTCGCGGCGATGCGCTGGTCATGGAGCCAGTCCCGGGCCACGGCGTCGCGCACGCGCGCCAGCTCGGGCCGTTCTCCGGGAACTCGGCCGGTCACCAGCACGAAGTGCATGCCGAAGCCGGATTCCACGGGGCCGCGCCACTCGCCGGTGGGGAGCATCGAGACCGCCTCGGCGAAAGCGGGACCGAACACGCGAGCGACCTCCGCCACGCTCGCCGATTCGAACCGGTGCTCGAGCATCGTGGCGTCGCCGAGCGTGGCCGCGGCATCGGGTGAGCGCAGGCCCTGCAGCTGTGCGAGCAGTGCTTCGGCGTCCGCTCCGAGTGTGGCGCGGTGACGGTCCGGGTTCAGGTACACCTGCCGGAAGCTGAGCGCGGTGCTGCCGCGATATCGCTCGACGTGCTCGGCCAGGTACGCGGTGAGGGCGGAGTCCGTGGGCGTGGCGCGCCCGGCCAGGTCGTCCGAGACGAACTCCAGCTTCTGGCGCAATCGCCGGCGGATGACCACGTCATCCTGGTCGAGTCCCATCGCGAGTGCTTCGCGATAGAACACCTCCTCCTTCACCCGATCGCGCACCAGGGCCAGCAGCTCCTCGGGTGACGGTGGGCGGTTCCACAACTTCGCGAAGCCGGAGGCCAGGTTCTCCACCTCGCCCTGGGTGACCACGATCTCGTGGGGAGCCCGGCGCTCGGGCCGCGCGACCAGCGCGTGGAGCGCGAACAGGGCCGCCCCGATCAGCAGGAAGTGGAACAGCGGCTCGCGCAGCAGGCGATTCATGAGGGCACCGAGTAAGGGGAGGAGGAACAGCAAGCCATCAGGCGCACGGGCGAGCGAACCTACACCTTCGTCACGGGCGGCCGCCAAGTGGCGCCGATGGGCGCCGTTCGGCCCCGCTGCTACATTGCGCCCGGGCTCGCTCGGTTCGACGTGCGTGCGAGTGGGCTCCACCCGTGAGGCGCCGAGCCGATCGAGTCCGCGCCTCGCCCTTGCCTCCGACCCCCACTGCGGGAGCCATGACCCCGAATCCCCCGCGCACTCCACGCCGCTGGCTGGTGCCGACCTTCATCCTCGCCGGTCTGGCGCTCGCCGCGCTCGTGTGGCGGGCGGCTCCGGAGTTGCGCCGCGGGGGCAAGCGTCCCGCCGCCGTCGTGGCGTACGTGCCGAACGACCTGTGCGTCGGCTGCCACGAACCAGAATCCCGCGCCTGGGCGAACTCGAACCATGCCCGTGCGATGGCACGACCCAGTGCGGCCACGGTGCACGGCGACTTCAGCGGCACGGAGTTCCGCCACGAGGGCGTGAGCACGCGCTTCTTCATGCGCGACGGGCACTACTTCGTGCGCACCGATGGCCCCGACGGCAAGCAGGGGGAGTTCGAGGTGGCGTACACGTTCGGCGACGAACCGCTGCAGCAATACCTGATCGCGATGCCCGGCGGGCGGCTCCAGCCGTTGCAGGTCGCGTGGGACCGTGCCAGGTCGCGCTGGTTCCGCCTGCTGCCGGGGGAGAAGATGCCGCCGGGTGACATCCTGCACTGGACCGGTCGCTCCCAGACCGCGAACACGATGTGCCTGTCGTGCCACACGACCGGCTTCGAGAAGCGCTACGCGGCCGCGGCCGACACGTTCGCTTCGCGCTGGGCCGAGACGGGCGTGACCTGCCAGTCGTGTCACGGCCCCGGCGAGCGCCATGTGGAGTGGGCGCGCAAGCATGCGGGCGTGGCCGCGACAGCCGGCCGACGTGCGAGTGACCTGGGCCTCATCGCCGACACGCGGGACGCCGATCCGCGGCGTCGCGTCGAGCTGTGCGCGCCCTGCCACTCGCGGCGCAGCGAGATCACCGCGACGCGGGTGCCCGGTGAGGCGTTCCTCGACCATCACCTGCCGAGCCTGCTCGAATCCGGTCGCTACCACGCGGACGGCCAGCAACTCGACGAGGTGTTCGAGGACGGCTCGTACCGGCAGAGCCGCATGTACCAGAAGGGCGTGACCTGCACCGACTGCCATGAGCCGCACGGGGGCAAGCTCCGCTTCGAGGGCGACGCTCTCTGCCTGCAGTGCCATGGCCCGCGGCCCAACCCTACGTTCCCCAGCGCGGCGGGCGCATACGCCACACCCGCGCATCACTTCCACTCACCCGGCTCGGCCGGTGCGGCATGCGTGTCCTGTCACATGCCCGCGCGCGACTACATGGTGGTGCAGTCGCGGCGCGACCACTCGATCCGCGTGCCGCGCCCGGACCTGAGTCTCCGGCTCGGCACACCCAACGCGTGCAACGGCTGCCACACCGACCGTTCGGCGCAGTGGGCCGCCGATCGCGCCGCCCAGTGGTGGGGCCGCGCGCGGCGCGAGCAGCCGCACTACGCCGAGGCGCTAGCCGCGGGCCGCGCCGGCGGTGCGGGAGCGGCCGAGGCGCTGGCGGCACTCGTGAGCCGCGACACGCTCCCGGGGATCGTGCGTGCGACGGCGCTCGATGCGCTGCGCGGCGACCCCGCGACCGCGATGGACGTGCGCGTGGCCGCCACGCGCGACGCGGACGCCGAGGTGCGTGCCGCCGCCACGACCAGCCTCGAGGCCGCACCCACCGACGTGCGCCTGCGAGCGCTGTCGCCACTGCTCGGCGACCCGGTTCGTGCCGTGCGCATCGGGGCCGCGCGCGCTCTCTCGGCACTGCCCACGACGGCGTTCGAACCGGCGGCGCGCATGCGATTGAGTGCCGCCCTCGCCGAATACGTGGCGGCGCAGGAAGCCTCACTCGACATGCCGGGCGCGCGGCTCAACCTGGCCGTGCTGCACGAGAACCAGGGCGAGCCCGCACGAGCGGAGCAGGAGTACCTGGCCGCGCTGAAGCTCGATCCCGACTTCACCCCCGCGCGCGCGAACCTGTCCCGGCTCTACAACGCCACGTCGCGCAACGCCGACGCCATCCGCGTGCTGGAGGAAGGGCTCGCGCGCGTGCCGGGGATCGGCGAACTCTGGTACTCCCTGGGCCTGCTGCTGGCCGAGGAGCATCGCTTGGGTGAAGCGGGCGAGGCGCTGACACGGGCCGCACGGCTGATGCCGGACCGGGCGCGCGTGAGCTACAACCTCGGCCTCGTCGAGCAGCAGCTGGGGCGGCCCGCCGCCGCCGAGGCGGCGCTGCTCGCGGCCGTTCGGCTGGAACCGCGCGACACCGATGTGCTGCACGCGCTCGCCGTGCTCTACGCCCAGAACGGCGATCGCGATCGCGCTCGCGTGTGGGTGGCGAAGCTGCGGGAGTTGCAGCCGTTCGATCCGGAATGGACCCGGCTCGAGGAGAGCCTCGGGAAGTGAGCGCGACCCGAGCCACTCGCTCGCGGGCGGAGCGCGACCGTTCGTGCCGGCCGTTTGCGGCGCGCCGCGGCCACCAGTAGGCTACGTCTTCCTGTCCGGCCATGGTGGGCCGGTCGTCCCGTTCGTCCGAGGATGGCTCGATGATCAAGGAACTCGCCACCGGTCTCGGCGTCACGCTCGAGAACCTGTTCAAGAAGCCGTTCACGGTGAACTACCCGGACGAGAAGCTCGAGATGTTCCCGCGCTTCCGCGGCAAGCACATCCTGGCCCGCCATGCGGACGGCCTCGAGCGCTGCGTGGGCTGCGAACTGTGCGCGGTGGCCTGCCCGGCGGACGCCATCTTCGTGAAGGCGGCCGAGAACGACCCGGCGAAGCCGGTCTCGCACGGCGAGCGCTACGCCGAGCGCTACGAGATCAACATGCTGCGCTGCATCTTCTGCGGCATGTGCGAGGAAGCCTGCCCCGAGGACGCCATCTGGCTCGAGAAGGACTACGAGCTCTCGGACTACACGCGCGACGCGTTCATCTACACGAAGGACGAGCTGGTCGTGCCGATGGAGCAGGCCGGCTACATCCCGAAGCGCTGAACGCGGGGACGCGACTGCGGGCGGGGCGCGAAACGCGCTCCGCCCGCGGTCGTTTCGGACCGGGCGTCGCTCAGGCGGTGCCCAACTGGTCGAGGATGCGCTCGGCGAGCCGCGACCACGCCCAGGGTTCCGCGCTCGCCGGCCCCGCGGCCGAGAGCCGCTCGCGCAGCGCCGCGTCGTCGAGCAGCCGGCCGATCGCGCGGCGCAGGAACCACGGATTGCGCCAGGTCACGAG
>Ga0315912_10004204_pt1 | contig 13748 bp, 15 predicted proteins | sample VfabasoilMG_FD_204469 | JGI IMG/M metagenome (GOLD analysis project Ga0315912, IMG submission 204469) | Garden soil microbial communities collected in Santa Monica, California, United States - V. faba soil | ecosystem: Environmental > Terrestrial > Soil > Garden | place: USA: California... | reverse complement strand
TCCGCGCCGCCCTGGTCGAGGGCGAGTTCGAGACGCGCGCGCCCTTTTTCGAGCACAACCAGCGCCTGCTGCGGGACATCGAGCGCCTCGAGCACAAGTCGCGCCGCCCGGACATCCTCGTCGACGACGCGCTCATCCACGCGTTCTACGACGCGCGCGTGCCCGAGGGCATCACCAATGGCGCCGACTTCGACAAGTGGCGCAAGGAGGCCGAGCGCGCGGAGCCGAAGCTCCTGCACCTGAAGCGCGAGGACCTGATGCGCCACGAGGCGGCCGGCATCACCACCGAGAATTTTCCGCACGAGCTGCAGGTCGGCCCGAACCGTTTCGCGCTGGAATACCACTTCGAGCCGCGCTCGCCCAGGGACGGCGTCACCCTGGTCGTGCCGGTGGCGCTGCTCAACCAGGTGCCGGCGGCGCGCTGTGAGTGGCTGGTGCCGGGGCTGCTGAAGGAGAAAGTCGTCGCGTACGCCAAGGGCATGCCGCAGCGCCTGCGCCACAAGCTGGGACCGGTGGCCGAGTTCGCGCAGGCGTTTGCGGACACGGCGACACCCTCGGATACGCCGCTCGCGCTGGCTCTGGCCCGCCATATCCGCGCCGACATCGGACTCGACGTGCCCGTCGACGCGTTCCGGCCGGATTCGGCGCCGCCGCACCTGCAGATGAACTTCCGCGTGATCGACGATGACGGCCGGCAGCTGGCGATGGGCCGGAACGTCGCCGCCTTGAAAGAAGAGTTCGGCACCCGCGTCAAGGAGAGTCTGACCGGGGTACTGGCGCAGGGCGAAGGCGATAAATCCGCGTCGTGGAATTTCGGCGATCTTGACGAGGTCATGGAAATCGAGCGCGGCGGCCAGACGCTGGTCGGGTACCCGGCGCTGCAGGATGCCGGAGGAGGGGAAAATGCGGGCGTCGTCCTGCAGGTGTTCGACTCGCCCGAGCGCGCGCGCGAGGTGCACCGCGCGGGCGTGCGGCGCCTGCTGGCGATCGCTTTCCGCGAGCGGCTGCGCGACCTGGAGAAAGCACTGTCGAAGGACATGGGCCTGGCCGCGCTGAAGGAAGACATCATCGCGGCGGCGCTCGAGCGGACCTTCCTTGCCGAATCGCTGCCAATGCTGCAATCGGACTATGCGCGGCGCGTCACCGAGGGGCGCAATCGCTTCAACCTGATCGCGCAGGAAATGCAGCGCCTCGCCGTGGCGATCCTCGCTGAGCAGGCGCAGCTGCAGAAGCGCCTCGCCGCGGCCCAGAAATCCTGGCCGCAGGCGGCCGACGATGTGCGCCAGCAACTGGCGCGCCTGCTGCAGCCGGGATTCCTCGCGCGCACGCCCTGGGCGCGGCTGCAGCACCTGGCGCGTTACCTGAAGGCGGCGGGACTGCGCCTCGAGAAGCTGCGCGCGGACCCGGCGCGCGACGCGCAGCGCATGGCCGAGCTCGCGCCGCTGGAACAGGCGTACCGCCGCGAGCTGGCAACGCGCGCGAAGCTGGGCGGCGCGGCGAGCACCGCGGCAGAACTCGAGCAGTTCGGCTGGCTGCTGGAGGAACTGCGCGTGTCGCTGTTCGCGCAGGAGCTGAAGACCCCGGTGCCGGTTTCCCCCAAGCGCCTCGCGAAGCTGTGGCAGAGTATGCGCAAATGAGCTCCGTGACGCGGTCCCTGTTTTACGCTTTCGCCAACATGTTCCACCCGCGCATGCTCTGGCTGATGGTCTGGCCGATGCTCATCGCGCTGACGGTATGGGGGGTGACAGCATTCTTCCTCTGGATGCGTACGGCGGTGCACCTGGCCGAGCTCCTGAGGCAATGGGTTGATTTGAACGTGCTCTTCGTGCGCTTCGAGGTTGGCGATGCCATGTCGATCGTGGCGCAGGTGCTCATGGTCCTGCTGTTCGTTCCCATCGTCTGGTTTACCGCGCTCCTCATCCTGAGCACCTTCGGCATGCCGGCGATGGTCGAGCACGTCGCCTCGCGCCGTTTTCCGCAGTTGGCGCGCCGGCAGGGCGGCGGCATCGCCGGCAGCCTGTGGAACGGCGTGGTCGCGCTGGCCGGCCTCATCGGGCTTGGCCTGGTGTCGATTCCGTTCTGGCTGCTGCCGCCGCTCTGGCCGCTGATTCCGGTGGCGATCCTGGGCTGGCTCAATCAGCGCGTGCTGCGCTACGACGCGCTGGCCGAGCACGCCACCGGCGAGGAGATGCAGCGCCTGTTCAAGGCGCGGCGCGGCAATCTGTATACGCTGGGCGTGATTCTCGCGCTGCTCGCCTACGTGCCCTTCGTGGGCTTCGTCGCGCCGGTGCTGTTCGGCCTGGCCTTCATCCACCTGCTGCTCGCCGAGCTGCAGGCCCTGCGCGAAGCGCCGATCGAAGGCGAAGTGCTGCGCTCCTAGGCCGGCCTCAGGTTCTTGTGACTGGCAGGTCCAGTCCCTGGATCGCGGCCACCAGCTTTTCCAGCGCCGCGGGGCGGTGAAAGCCGCGGCGCGACGCCAGCGCCACGCGCCGCACCGGGGCGGGCGCGGTGAAATCCACCGGCTTGACCAGCGCGTTGGCGTGTCGTGGCGTGAGCGCGGTCGCGGGCAGCACCGTGACGCCGAGGCCCGAGGCCACCATGCTGCGCAGCGTTTCCAGCGAATTGCCCTGGCGCCCGGCCTCGGGCGGACGGGAGAATTCGCGGCAGGCGTCGAGCACCTGGTCGCGGAAGCAGTGGCCGACCGGGAGCAGCAGCAGTTCGCCGGCGTCGAGTTCTTCCACCGCGACCGATTTCCTGCGCGCGAGCGCGTGCCGCGCCGGCGCGATCACCTGGAACTCTTCCTCGTAGAGCGGCACCGTTTCAATGCCCGGCCCCTCGTAGGGCAGTGCGAGGATGACCGCGTCCAGTTCCCCAGCCCTGAGCATGCGGTCGAGCATGGCGGTCGTGTTTTCTTCCACGTCGAGCGGCATCTCCGGCGCAGTACGGCGCAGCGCGCCCACAAGGTCGGGCAGCAGGTAGGGCGCAATGGTGTGGATGATCCCCAGCCGCAGCACGCCCTTGAGCGGGTCGCGCCCCTGGCGCGCGACCGTCTTCACGCGCTCGGCTTCCTCCAGCGCGCGACGCGCCTGCGCCACGATCTGCTCGCCCGCCTCGGTGAGGAACACGCCGCGCTTGCCGCGCTCGAACAAGGTAACGCCCAGCTCTTCCTCGAGGTTCTTCACCGAGGCCGACAGGCTGGGCTGGCTCACGTGGCAGCGTTCCGCGGCCTGGCCAAAGTGGCGCGCCTCGGCGACGGCCACCACATAGCGGAGTTCGGTGAGGGTCATAGGCAATAGCTATTATAAGTATTTCGACAAAGTATTGGAATAGAGGGAAGGGTGTCGCTATATTGGTTCAAACCATCGTTTTAACCAATCCAAAGGATTCCCCATGATTCACGAAGGCCAGCCCGTTCCGCAAGTGACGTTCCGTACCCGCGTCGGCAGCGACTGGAAAAATGTGACCAGCGACGAAATGTTCAAGGGCAGGACGGTGGTGCTGTTCTCGCTGCCGGGCGCGTTCACGCCAACCTGCTCCTCGACCCACCTGCCCCGCTACAACGAGCTCGCGCCGGCGTTCTTCGCCAACGGCGTCGATGCGATCGCCTGCGTGTCGGTGAACGACGCGTTTGTGATGAACGAATGGGCCGCCGGCCAGGAATGCGACAACATCACCATGCTTCCCGACGGCAACGGCGAGTTCACCGAGGCCATGGGCATGCTGGTGGACAAGTCCGACCTGGGCTTCGGCAAGCGCTCCTGGCGTTATTCGATGCTGGTGCGCGACAGGGTGGTCGAGAGGATGTTCGCCGAGCCGAACAAGCCCGGCGATCCGTTCGAGGTTTCGGACGCGGACACCATGCTGGCCCACGTGGCGCCGCGCGCGAGGAAACCCGACCAGGTGGCGATCCTGACGCGCGAGGGCTGCGGCTACTGCGTGCGCGCCAAGCAGCTGCTGAAGGACCTGGGCTACGACTACGCGGAGCTGTCGCTCGACCACCGCAATCGCGGCCGCATCGTCGGCGCGATCGCCGGCGCGGGTACCGTGCCGCAGGTCTTCGTGAACGGCCAGCGCATCGGCGGATTCGAGGACTTGGAGCGCTGGGCGAAGAAGGCCGCCTAGCGGCGGTGCCGCTGTCCGCCGGCAACGTGTAGAGTGTCGGGAAGCTCCTCGACACGAAAGACGCGCCCCGGTGGACGGCTTCAAAGGCAAAGTGGCGGTGGTGACCGGGGCCGCGAGCGGCATCGGGCTTGCGCTCGCGACGCGGTTTGCGGACGAAGGCATGAAGGTTGTTCTCGCGGACATCGAGGAAGCGCCGCTCGCCGCGGCGCAGGCGGCCATCGCGGCCAAGGGCGGGACGGCGATCGCCGTGCGCACGAACGTGATGCAGGAAGAAGATGTCGTCCGCCTCGCCGATGCGGCGTTCGGCGCCTGGGGCAACGTCCACGTGCTGTGCAACAACGCGGGCGTGAGCGGCGGCCCGATCGCCGACGGCGTCTGGAGCATCCCGGCGGAAGACTGGAACTGGGTCCTCGGCGTCAACTTCTCCGGCGTGCTGTACGGCATCCGCCATTTCGTGCCGCGCATGCTGGCGAAGGCCGAGCAGGGCCATATCGTCAATACGGCCTCGGTCGCGGGCCTGGTCACGCCGGCCAGCGGCCCCTATACGGTCTCCAAGCACGGCGTGACGGCACTCTCGGAAATGCTCTACAAGGACCTGAAGGCGCGCAACGCGCAGGTCTCGGCCTCCGTCCTGTGCCCGGGCTGGGTGGACACGAAAATCCTCGATTCGGCACGCAACCGGCCGGCCGCACTGACGCCGGCCGCCGTGCCGGCGCCGTCCCCACAGGCCCAATTGCGGCGCGAAGCCGTCCGCGCATCCCTGAAAAACGGCATCGCCCCCGAGAAAATTGCCGGCCTGGTCGTCGACGCGATCAGGAGCGATACGTTCTACATCGTGCCGGTGCAGCCAGACATCGAGCAGGTGCTCGCCCTGCGGCTGGAGGACATCGGCCGGCGCCGCAATCCGACGATCGTGCCGCCCCCGTAGGCGGCGGACCAGCGTCCTTCGCACCCATTCCCCGCATCTTTCCCCGCACTTTTCCCTCATGGCATTCGGCGCGCTGGTCATCGGCGATGAAATCCTGGTCGGCAAACGCCAGGACAAGCACCTGTCGTTCATCATCCAGGCGCTCGCGAATCGCGGCCTGCGCCTGGCCTGGTGCGAATACCATGGCGACGACCCGGAACGCCTGACCGCGGCGCTCAAGCGGACCTTCGCCTCGGGAGACGTGGTGTTCTCGTTCGGCGGCATCGGCGCGACGCCGGATGACCATACGCGCCAGTGCGCCGCCGCCGCGCTGGGAGTGGGCCTGGCGCTGCACCCGGAAGCCGAGCGCGAGATTCGCGGCCGCTTCGGCGGCGAAACCACCCCGCAGCGCCTGAAGATGGGCGAGTTTCCGGTGGGCGCCGACATCATCCCCAATCCCTTCAACCGCATTCCCGGCTTCACGCTGCGCGAGCACTGGTTCGTGCCCGGTTTCCCGCAGATGGCCTGGCCGATGCTGGAGTGGGTGCTGGAACAGAAGTACCGCCACCTCTTCGACCGCGACCGCTGGGCGGAAGCCTCCGTGATCGTCTACCTGCCCGAATCCACCATCGCGCCTCTGATGGAGGAAATCAACGCGAAGTACAAGGGCCTGAAGGCTTTCAGCCTGCCCAGCATGGGCGAAGGCGGCGCGCGCCGGCACATCGAACTCGGCGTGCGCGGCGCGCCCGCCGAGGTCGAACCCGCGATGGCGGACATCCGTCGAGGCATTGAGGCCTTGGGCGGGCAGGCGGGAGCGTAGACTCGGCCCGGACGGGTGCAGAAGGGGGCGCATGGGCGGAATCAGACGAAGGGAGTTCCTCGGTGCCATGGTGGTACTCGTCTGCGCACCGACGACGCGTGCGCAGACGCAGCGTAAGCCTGCGGTCATTGGTTTGCTATCGGTACTCGCCCGGTCGGACGCGGAAGCGTTACTAGGTATGAGACCGTTCATCGACGGCATGCGCGAGCGCGGCTACGTCCAGGGCGAACATTACGTCCTGGAAATCCGCGTGTCCGGCGGAGACGCGCGGCGCTTCCCGGCGCTTGCGGATGAGTTAATCGCGCTCAAGCCTGATGTCCTTCTCGGCGTCGAGACGTCGGCGCTGGTGATGGCGGCAAAGACGAAGACGATCCCGATCGTGCTTTATAACTCGATCGATCCTGTGGCCGTGGGGCTGGTGAAGAGCCTTGCGCGTCCGGGAACCAACGTGACCGGAATGTCAGGTCAGTACGATGAATTGATCGCCAAGCACGTTGAGCTTTTGCTCGAGCTGGTCCCGAAGGCCTCCCGTATTTCGATGATCAGCGATCCCTTCTGGTCTGCACGTGAAAGCTATGAGCGGTACGCGCATCGAGCAGCCGAAGCAAAAGGTCTTAGCCTAGCCGTCATCCACGTGAAGGACGCCAGCGAGGTCAAGCAGGCGTTCGTGCACTTCGAGCAGCGCCGGCCTGACGGCTTGCTCGTCGCCAACACCGGTCTGACATGGGCCCTGATGGAGACCATACACGAGGGCGCTCGCCGATTGCGTCTGCCGGCCGTCGGGTACGCGATACGCGGAGGATTGATCCAATACGGCGTCAACGTGTTCGCAAATCTCCGCCTGGCCGCTGATTTCGTCGATCGCATTCTCAAGGGCGCCAAACCGGCGGATTTGCCAGTGCGGCAGGCGATCAAATACGAGCTCATTGTGAACATGAAAACCGCACGCGAGATCGGCCTGAAAATTCCCCAGTCAATCCTTCTGCGCGCCGATCAGGTGATCGAATAGGACAAAAACAAAAAGCCCCGCACAAGGCGGGGCTTTTCGCTACTGCCGTGCCTGAAGACTTAGGCGGCTTTCTTGGACTTCGCCAGGCCCTTCACCGTTTCGGTCGCGGCCGAGACGTTGGCTTCCGCGATTTCGGTCGCCTGCTTGGCAACCTTGTTGAAGTTGTCGTAGGCCGAGTTGGCGGCGGCGAGCATCTGCTTGACCGCGCTGACCGCGACGTCCGAACCGGCCGGGGCGTTCTTCGCGGCCTTGTCCAGCATGGAGACGAAGTTCTCGTTCCACTCGGTGACGCGGCGCTCGGTCGCCTTGGTGAGGTCGGTGTTGGTCTGGGTCGCCACTTCGTACACGCTCTTCGAGTAGGCGATCGCCTTCTCGATGGTCGGCTGCGCGAATGTGCTCTGCAGGCTGATGAGTTCCTGCGTATCCTTGGCGCCGGCCAGCGCGCGCGCGTTGGCGATCGAGTCTTCGAACGCGGCCTTGACGGCGTTGGCGTTCAGGCTCGCGAACTTCTCGAGGGCGGCGAATTGCGAGGTCGCCAGCGAGAGCATCGCGTCGACATTGGCCTTGGCGGCCGCTTGGATTTGCTCGGGTGTCACGTACATTTGGATCTCCTTTGAAGTCGGTTGAGTGATCTTTTAGGGCGCTTTGTGCGCCGCAGCAATACGGATTCTATGCTTTATCCCATACAAGTCAAGAACATTTTGCAGTGCAGCAAAAATACCTGGCGTGGCGCACAATACGTATGAAACAACAAGGGTTTATGGTTAAGTCAGGACTCGCTCACTAATGGAAAAGGCCGGTCAGGAGCAGCTTCCCGCGCGGCTCTGGTGGGTCCTGGCCGGGCTGACGGTGGTCTGGGGCTTCAACTGGACGGCGATGAAGGTGGCCATCGCGGACATCGCGCCCTTCACCTTCCGCAGCCTGTGCCTGGGCCTGGGCTCGGGCGTGCTGTTCGCGTTCCTGCGCGCGAGCGGCCAGCCCCTGGCGATCCCGCGCGACCAGTGGCGGCGCCTGGCGCTGATCGCCTTTTTCAACATCACCTGCTGGAACGTGCTGGTGGTGTTCGGCCTGGCGCAGTTGCCGTCGGGCCGCGCGGCGATCCTCGCCTACACCATGCCCGCCTGGGCGATCCCGCTGTCGGTCCTGCTGCTGGGCGAACGCATGACGGGGAGAAAGCTGCTCGGCCTGGCGCTCGGCATGGCCGGCATGGCGCTGCTGCTGTGGGACGAGTTCCACCGCTTCCAGGGCGCGCCGCGCGGCGCGCTGCTCGTGCTGTGCGCGGCGTTCACCTGGGCGGTCGGCACCATCCTGCAGAAGAAGTATCCGGTGCGCGCCCCGCTGGCCGGCTTCACCGCCTGGCTGATGCTGCTGGGCGGCGTACCGATCTACATCGCCGCGCTGCTATTCGAGGACTTCGGCAAGCTCGCCGATGTCGGCCTGGCATCGGCGCTGGGCGCGGCCTACAACGTGCTGCTCGCCTTTGCCTGGGCGCACTGGGCCTGGATCAAGCTCGCGACCAGCGTGTCGGTGACGGTGTTTTCGCTCTCGATGCTGGTGATCCCGGTGGTGGGCGTGTTCAGCGGCATCCTGTTCCTGGGCGAGAAACCCGGCTGGCCCGAGTACGCCGCGCTCGCCTTCGTGCTGGGCTCGCTCGCAACCGTCGTCGTGCCGCAAAGGAAATCGGGCTAGGCGACGCACGGAAGCGACCGCGCGCGCGGAACCTGCGCCGGACCCCAATGACCCACCGCCCAGCCGAGCATTTCCCGTTCGGCGAGGCACGCCGGCGGATCCAGGCCCATGAAGCGCAACGCCGCGGGAATGTCCGCCGCGCGGGCATCCGCCGCCTTCGTCTGCTTCGAGAGCTTCTCGCCCTGGGCGTTGGCCGCCACCGGCAGGTGCAAATAGCGGGGCGTCGCGTAGCCGAGCAGCCGCTGCAGATGGATCTGACGCGTGGTCGAATCCAGCAGGTCCGCGCCGCGCACCACGTCGGTCACGCCCTGGGCGGCGTCATCCACCACCACGGCGAGCTGATAGGCGAACAGGCCGTCGGCCCTCTGCACGACGAAATCGCCGATGTCCCTTCGCAGCGACTGCGAGATCGCGCCCTGCACGCGGTCGATGAACAGGATTGGCTCGTCCCCGGTGCGCAGCCGCAGGGCGCGCGCAGTCTTGCCCGTGGCGAGGCCATCGCGGCAGGTACCGGGATAGATGCGCGAGCCGTCGATCGCCAGCGCCGAGTCTTCGAGCTCCTTGCGCGTGCACGCGCAGGGGTAACAATGGGCCCTGAGCTTCTGCAGTTCTTCGTGGTACCGATCGATTCGTGCGCTTTGATGGACAACTGGTCCGTCCCATTCCAGGCCGAAGGATTCCAGCTGGCGCAGGATCGCGTCCGCCGCCCCGGGCTTGACCCTCGGGGAATCAAGGTCTTCCATGCGCACCAGCCAGCGGCCGCCGGCGCGGCGCGCGTCGAGCCAGCTGGCCAGCGCCGCAAGCAGCGAACCGAAATGCAGCGCGCCGGTGGGCGAAGGGGCGAAACGCCCGACGTAAGGCATGTCCGTTTGAAAACGCGTGGAGCGGCCCAATATACACTTTCGTTTTCAGCGCAAAGGGACGCGGCAATGGCGACGGTCGAGCTCACCAAGGACAATTTCGAACAGACGGTCAACGGCAATCCGATCGTCATCGTGGATTTCTGGGCACCCTGGTGCGGGCCCTGCCGCGGCTTCGCGCCCGTGTTCGAGAAGGCCTCCGAGGCGCACCCGGACGTGGTGTTCGCGAAGGTGAATTCCGACGAGCAGCAGGAGCTCGCCGGCGCGTTCAACATCCGCTCGATCCCCACGCTGATGGTGTTTCGCGAGAAAGTGATCCTGTTCCAGCAGGCCGGCGCGCTGCCGGGCCAGGCGCTCGACCAGGTGCTGGCGCAGGCCAAGACGCTCGACATGGCGAAAGTGCACGAGGAAATCGCCCAGCAACAGCAGCAGCAAACCGCGCAATGATCGAAATCCGCCGCGCCGCGGAGCGCGGCCATGCCGAGCACGGCTGGCTCGACTCCTGGCATTCGTTCTCGTTCGCGGAATACCACGATCCGGCGCACATGGGCTTCAGCGCGCTGCGCGTGATCAACGAAGACCGCATCCAGCCGGGCACCGGCTTCGGCACGCACGGCCACCGCGACATGGAGATCATCAGCTACGTGCTGGAAGGCGCGCTCGGCCACAAGGATTCGATGGGCACCGGTTCGACGATCGTGCCGGGCGACGTGCAGCGCATGAGCGCGGGCAGCGGCGTGCGGCACAGCGAGCAGAACCACGACCAGGCCGGCGTCACCCACTTCCTGCAGATCTGGATCGAGCCCAGCGTGCGCGGCATCGCGCCCGGCTACGAGCAGAAGCATTTCGACGCCGCTTCCAAGCGCGGCCGGTTGCGCCTGGTGGCGTCGCCCGACGGCGCCGACGGATCGGTGACGATCCACCAGGATGCGCGCATCTACGCCGGCCTGTTCGACGCGGCCGAGCGCGCGGTGCATCCGCTTGCCGCCGGGCGCAACGCGTACCTGCACCTCGTGCGCGGCAAGCTCACGGTGAACGGCACGCCACTGGCGGCGGGCGACGCGCTCAAGATGACCGGCGTATCCGCGGTCGCGCTGGAAAACGGCGTGGACGCGGAAGCCTTGCTTTTTGATCTACCATAAAGAGCAAAGGAGCTCGCAATGGCGAAACCCATGGACACCGGAATCTCTCCGAAACAGCGCGCCGCGATCGCGCAGGGGCTGTCCCGGCTGCTCGCGGATACCTACGTGCTCTATCTCAAGACACACGGCTTCCACTGGAACGTGGAAGGCCCGATGTTCCAGACGCTGCACCTGATGTTCATGGGCCAGTACACCGAGACCTGGAACGCGATCGACCCGATCGCCGAACGCATCCGCGCGCTCGGCCACTACGCGCCGGGCAGCTACAGGCAGTACAGCAAGCTTGCGACCATCAAGGAATCCGACGGCGTGCCGAAAGCGGAGAAAATGATCGCCGAGCTGATCGAGGGCCAGGAGGCGGTGGCGCGTACTGCGCGCTCGGTGCTGCCGCTGGCCGAGGCAGCCAACGACCAGCCGACGCTCGACCTGCTGACGCAGCGCCTGGACATCCACGAGAAAAACGCCTGGATGCTGCGCAGCCTGCTGAAGAAATAGCGCGGCGCGCCCGCCCGCGATGAGCGGCACGCGCAGCGAGAAGGATTCGTTCGGCCCGATCGAGGTGCCGGCGGACCGCCTGTGGGGTGCGCAGACCGAGCGCAGCCGGCGTTTTTTCCGCATCTCCGGGGAGCGCATGCCGCTGGCGGTGGTGCACGGGCTGGCGCTGGTGAAGCGCTCGGCGGCGCGCGTCAACGCGACGCTGGGCCTGCTCGAAGAGAACAAAGCCGAAGCGATCGTGCGCGCGGCCGACGAAGTGCTCGCCGGCCGGCACGACGAGGAATTTCCCCTGGTGGTCTGGCAGACCGGTTCGGGCACGCAGTCGAACATGAACGTCAATGAAGTGCTGGCCAACCGCGCCTCCGAGTTGCTGGGCGGCGAGCGCGGGCCCAAGCGCCTGCTGCATCCGAATGACGAGGTCAACCTCGGCCAGTCTTCCAACGACGTGTTCCCGACCGCGATGCATGTCGCGGCGGCGCGCGCACTCCATGCTGAGGTGATCCCCGCGCTGGACCGGCTGGCGGCGGCGCTGGATGCGAAGCGCGAGGCCTTCGCGGACATCGTCAAGATCGGCCGCACGCATTTGCAGGACGCGACGCCGCTGACGCTGGGCCAGGAGTTTTCCGGCTATGTCGCGCAGCTCGAGCAGTCGCGCAAGGCCGTCGAAGCCGCTTTGCCTGGCCTGCATTGCCTGGCGATCGGCGGCACGGCGGTCGGTACCGGCCTGAACACGCATCCGGAATTCGGCGCGCGGGTAGCCGCGGAGATCGCGCGCATGTCCGGCTTGCCGTTCGAGCCGGCGGCGAACAAATTCGCCGCGCTGGCCGGGCACGAGGCGCTGGTGTTCGCGCACGGCGCCCTGAAGACGCTGGCGGCGGCCCTGAGCAAGATCGCCAACGACCTGCGGCTGCTCGCTTCCGGCCCGCGCTCGGGCATCGGCGAGATTTCGCTGCCGGAAAACGAGCCCGGCAGCTCGATCATGCCGGGCAAGGTCAATCCGACCCAGGCCGAGGCGATGACCATGCTGTGCGCGCAGGTCTTCGGCAACGATGTCGCGCTCACCATCGGCGGCGCCTCGGGTCATTTCGAACTGAATGTCTACAAACCGCTCATCATCCACAACTTCCTGCAAAGCGCGCGCCTGCTCGCCGAGGGCATGGCGAGCTTCGAGGAGCACTGCGTGCGCGGCATCGCGGCCGACCGCCGCCGCATCGGCGAGCAGCTCGAGCGCTCGCTGATGCTGGTGACCGCGCTTGCGCCGCACATCGGTTACGACCGCGCTGCGGGCATCGCCAAGAAAGCGCACAAGGAGGGCAGCACGCTGCGCGCGGCCGCGCTCGCGCTGGGCTATGTCAGCGCGGAGGATTTCGACCGCTGGGTGCGCCCCGAGGACATGGTCTGACGATGTCGGTAGTCGTCCTCATCTCGGGCCGCGGCAGCAACCTGCAGGCCGTCCTCGATGCCGGCATTCCGGTGGCGGCCGTGATCAGCAATGTCGCCGGCGCCGGCGGCCTGTCTGTCGCCGCCGCGCGCGGCATCCCGACCCACGTCGTGAAGCATGGTGATTTCCCCACGCGCGAGGCATTCGAGGAGGCGCTCGCCGTGGAGGTCGACCGCTATTCGCCCAGGCTGGTTGCGCACGCCGGATTCATGCGGATCGTGACCGCGGGATACGTGACGCGCTACGCCGGGCGCATGCTCAACATCCATCCGTCCCTGTTGCCGTCCTTCACCGGCCTGAAAACGCACGAGCGCGCGCTGGCCGCGGGGGTCAAGATGCACGGCTGCACGGTGCACTTCGTCACTGCGGATCTGGACGCGGGGCCGATCGTGCTGCAGGCCGCGGTTCCGGTGCTGGCCAGCGACACGGTCGAATCGTTGTCGAAGCGCGTGCTGCGCCAGGAGCATGTCGTCTATCCGCGGGCGATCCGGTGGTTCCTGGACGGCAGGCTGGTCATCGACAACGGGCGGGTGAGCGTTAAGGGTGGTGATGCGCAATTTGCTTATTCCGATCTGCCTTAGCATCGCCGGCGCCGCCGCAGCGGCGCCGCCGCAGCGGGTCGAGATCGAATACGAACTTACGCGCAACGGCACGGCGGTGGCCGAAATCGTCCATCGCCTCGAGCACGACAAGAAGACCTATGTGCTTTCGGAATCCTGGCAGGGGAAGGGCGTGTTTGCGCTCGCCGGCAAGGTGAACCGCAGCAGCCGCGGCGCCGTCGTGGCCGACGGCCTGCGGCCCGTCGAATTCGAAGACAAGCGCACCGGGCGCGAAACGCGCCGCGCCGGCTTCGATGCCGCCGACAAGGCGCCGACACTGGAGCGCCAGGACCAGTTGAGCATGGCCTGGTCGTTCGCGTTTGCGCCGCCGCGCGGCCCGGTGAATGTGCGCGTGGCCGACGGCAAGCGCGTGACACCCTATGCCTACACGGTCGCGGGGCGCGAGCGCGTGAAAACGCCGGCCGGCGAATTCGACGGCCTGAAACTGGTCAAGCAGAAGGATGGCCCGCAGGCCAAGTCGACCGAAATCTGGCTGGCCGCCGACCGGGACTACCTGCCCGTGCGCGTCCTCATCGTCGACAAGGACGGCACCCGCCTGGATCAGCTGGCCACGAAAATCTCGCCGCAGTGACGCCGACGCCCGCGCGCCTGGCGCACCTGGAGCACGTTCTCGCCGAACTGCTGAAGTTCGTGCGTCCCGCTG
>Ga0315912_10004203_pt1 | contig 13749 bp, 12 predicted proteins | sample VfabasoilMG_FD_204469 | JGI IMG/M metagenome (GOLD analysis project Ga0315912, IMG submission 204469) | Garden soil microbial communities collected in Santa Monica, California, United States - V. faba soil | ecosystem: Environmental > Terrestrial > Soil > Garden | place: USA: California... | reverse complement strand
CCAGCGGCTTCTCGCAGAACACGTGTTGGCCCGCGGCGGCCGCGGCCAGCGCGTGTTCCAGGTGCAGTGCATTCGGTGTCACTACGTAGACGATGTCGATGTCGGGGTTCGACGCCATCTCCTGCATGTTCTGGTAGTTGTAGATGCTCTTTTCGGACAGGCCGTACTTCTTCTGCCATTCCGCCGCTTTCGACGGCGTGCCGGTGACGATGCCCGCCAGGCGGCAGAAGCGTGTCTTCTGCAGGGCGGGTGCGATCTGGTTGGTCGAGAGGCTGCCGAGTCCGCACAGCGCTACGCCTAACTTCCTCGCGGGCGCCTTCTCGTTTCCGGTTCTCCCGGGCGCCTGCGCGCTTCCGATGCCGCTCAGCATTGGCAATACCGCAAGGGCGGCACTCTGTGTAAGAAAACGACGGCGGTGGATCTCGGACATGGACGAATCCTTGAAATGAGCTGTTCGGGGAGGCGAAGGAGTCTAGCCGAACGCGAGGACCCGGTCGTATCGTCCATGCGTCTTACCGCATGGAACCGCGGAAGCACCCGGCGGTACTCAGTCTGAGTGCCCGGACAATGACACAAGGGAATGCCGTGACTATTCAATCCATCAAGTGGCTGGCCTGCAAAGGCTTTTTGGTCCCTGCGGCGCTTGCGCTCGCAGGCTGTGCAGGCGACGGAACCGGCCTCGACGCGAACGGGCGGCCGATCGACAACACGCCGATCGCCAACAACGATTTCCAGGAAATCCAGGACACGATTTTCTCGCCCATCTGCGCCACCTGCCACATCGGTGGAGGTGCACCACAGGGCCTGCGGCTCGATGCGGGAAACAGTTACGCGTTGCTCGTGAATGTCCCTAGTGGCGAAGTGCCGGGAACGATGCGCGTGAGCCCGGGCAATCCGAACGCGAGCTACCTCGTGCAAAAAATCGAAGGCACCGCCGCCGTGGGCGTGCGCATGCCCGCGAACGGTCCGCCGTACCTTACGCAGGATCGCATCGATCTCGTGCGACGCTGGATCAGCGCCGGCGCTCCGGCCTCGTCGGCTCCCGCCGATCGGCTGGTCGTGACCAGCACGATTCCCGCGGTGTCGGAGACCGCTGCGCCGGGACTCGGAAAACTCACCGTCATCTTCAACGCGAATGTCGACAGTTCGCGCGTCAGCTCCGACGCCTTCACGTTGCGCGATGCAGCGGATCAGCCCGTGGCACTCGCTGGCGTGCGCGTTCCCACCGGTCGCCAGAACGTGGTCGAGCTCACCACCGCGCAGCCACTCGCTGCCGGCAGCTACCAGTTGGCCGTACACGGTGACGGCCCCGCGCCGCTCGCTGGTGAAGCCGGTCACGTGCTCGACGGCGATGCCGATGGCAAAGCCGGCGGAGACGCGCTCATTCCCTTCGATGTCCAGGCAGGAGCCGCGCGATGACCGGTACAAAACTGATCGAGATCGTCGGCGTGTTCGCGCTGATCACTTTCGCGGGCACGGCGAAAGCCGAACCGTACCTCGCGGCGCAGATGGGCCTGAAGTGCGTGCAGTGCCACGTGAATCCGACCGGTGGCGGCATGCGCTCGGTGTTCGGCAACACCTTCGCGCAGACCCAGCTCGCGGCGAAGAAGATCGGCGCCGACGAAGATCTGTGGAGCGGCCAGGTCATGAAGTTCCTGTCCGTGGGCGGCAACGCGCGCGCGAACTACAGCTTTTCGGATGTGCCCAACCAGAGCAGCACCAACGACTTCGCGGTCGAGGAGGCGCGCGCCTATCTCGACTTCGGCGTGATTCCCAATCGTCTGTCGGTGTACGTCGACCAGCGCTTCGCACCGGGCAACGCCACCAACCTCGAAGCGAACATCCGCTATTGGATCAAGGAAAACAGCGTGTACGTGAAGGCGGGCCGCATGTACCAGCCTTTCGGCTATCGCTTCGAGGATGACAACGCCTTCGTGCGCCAGCTGTCGGGCTACAACATGCAGGCCCCCGATGAAGGCATCGAGTTCGGTTTCGAGAGCGGCTCGTGGTCCACGCAGCTCGCGATCAGCAACGGAACCGGCGGGGCGCCTGAGCAGGACGACGGCAAACAGTTCGTCGCGCGCACTGAATTCGTGGGTTCTGTCTGGCGCATGGGCGTGAGCGGGGCATTCAACGACACCGATGCCGGCGATCGCGTGGGTGCGGGATTGTTCGGCGCGGTGCGCACGGGCCCGGTCACGTTCCTGGGCGAAGTCGACTACTTCGACGACGACAGCATCGGCACCGACGGCCGCAAGCTCATGGCCTCGCTCGTCGAGGCCAACTGGAAAGAGCTGCAGGGACACAACGACAAGCTCACGATCGAGTGGCTCGAGCCCGATGATGACGTCGATGAGGACGAGCAGACGCGCACCAGCGTGTTGTACGAGTGGTCGCCAATCCAGTTCATCCAGTTGCGAGGGGGGGTTCGCCTGTACGATGGCATTCCGCAAAACGATCTGCAGAACAGGACCCAGGCCTTCGTTCAGCTGCATGGATACTTTTGAGCGACAGCGCATTCCGCGAGCGCGCGCATTCGACGGCAAGGCGCAGGGCTACGATGCGGAGTTCACCGCGACCACCTTGGGGTCGGTGCTGCGCGCCCGTGTCTGGGAGCGGCTGAGCGTCGTGTTTGCGGGCCGCAAGCGCATCCTCGAGCTGGGATGCGGCACCGGCGAAGATGCGGTGTGGCTGGCGCGTGCCGGACATCACGTGGTAGCGATCGACGCCTCCGCCGAGATGATCCGGATCGCGAGGCAGAAGGCGGTGGCCGCCGGTTGTGGCGAACGCATCGAGTTTCATTGCCTGCCTATCGAGAACCTGCAGGAGCTGCCCTGCACCGAACGCTTCGATGGCGTGTTTTCGAATTTCGGAGCCGTGAACTGCGTGGCGGATCTCACCGGCATGTCGCGCACGCTGGCGGATTTTCTGCAGCCCGGCGCGCCGCTGTTGTTCGTGGCCATGGGCCGCTACGTGCCCTGGGAGTGGGCTTGGTATCTCGCGCGCGGCGATCGAGGGCGCGCATTCCGGCGCCTCGCAAAGCAGGGCGCCGTATGGCGTGGACTCACGATTCACTATCCGACGCCGCGCGCCTTGACGCGCGCGCTGGCGTCGCAGTTCAAGACGCGGCGCCGTTCGGCGCTGGGCTTCGTGTTGCCGCCGAGTTACGCCGGGGCCTGGCTCGACCGTTCCCCCACCCTGTTCGGCATGCTCAAGGCCATCGATCGCGCCACCAGCGGATTCACGGCAGGGCTGGCGGATCACTTCGTGCTCGAAGCCAGGGCACGCCTGTGAACACGCGGTTGACCATGCACCAGGCCTACGATCGTTGGGCGGAGGTTTATCCTCCCGAACCTCACAACCCGCTCATGCGTGCGGAACAAGCCGCGATGCTGAAGTTGTTGCCGCCAGTCGCCAATAGCTGCGTCCTGGACCTGGCTTGCGGTTCGGGTCGCTACGCCGCGCTGGTGCAGGCGGCCGGCGCCGCCCAGGTCGTAGGCGTCGACTATTCTCCCGCCATGCTCACGCGCGCCGGTATTGCGGCGCGTGTGCGCGGCGACATGTCGCGGCTGCCGTTGCGCACCGGCACATTCGATCTGGTGATCTCCGGCCTCGCTGTCGGACATGCCACGGATCTTCATGTGTGCGCCACCGAGATGGCTCGCGTGCTGCGTCCCGGCGGTGTGCTTCTGTATTCGGATTTCCATGCCGACGCTTCGAGCGTCGGCCTCACGCGTTCGTTCAAGGACGCGCTGGGTCGTTCGATCTCACTGCCGCGCGATGGCTATGCGCCCGAAGCACATCGCGCCGCGTTGCTCGGTGCCGGCCTCATCGTGGATACGCAGCGCGAGCTGCGTGTGGGCGTCGAGATCTGCGAAAGCTTCGCGAACAGCGCGGAGTTCTATCGGCGGCATCACGGCGTGGCGCTGGTGCTGGTCATGCGGGCGCGCAAGGCATGAATGCAATCGTTCGACATCGCACGGTGTCGCTGATGAACGGCGATCTCGCAGACTTGGGCATCGCCAGCCTGCGCCTGCAGGACGGCCGCATTACGGCGATCGGTGCCCCCGCCGAGTGCGATGACATCGTGGTGGACCTGCGTGGCGATCGGGTGTTGCCCGGCCTGATCAACGCGCACGATCACCTGCAGCTCAATAACTATCCACGGCTGAAGTTCCGCGATAGGCACCACAACGTGGCCGAATGGATCGCCGACATCGAGGCGCAGCGCGACCGCGATGCGGCGCTGGTGCGATGTGCCGCTGTGCCGCGTGAAGCGCGGCTGTTGATCGGTGCCATGAAGAACCTGCTGAGCGGCGTCACCACGGTGGCGCATCACGATCCCGGGTATGCGTCGATGTTCGATCCGCAATTCCCCGTGTGCGTGCTCGCCGACTATGGATGGACGCATTCAATCGGTGTCGACGGTCTCGAACGCGTACGCGATTCGCATCGCGCCTCCGGGCCTGATGTTCCGTGGTTCATTCACGCCGGCGAAGGCGTGGACGACGCAGCTGCCGCGGAACTCAACACCCTCGATCGGCTCGGTGCGGTTACGCCCAACAGCCTGCTCGTGCATGCCGTCGCATTCGACGCCGCAGCACGTCGCCGGGTGATGGAAGCGGGTGCCGGTGTGATCTGGTGTCCCAGCTCGAATCTCTTCCTGTTCGGGCGTACCGCGGAAGTCGCCGACCTCGCCGCGGCCGGCCGGGTCGCGCTCGGCAGTGATTCGCGCCTGAGTGGCGAACGCGACCTGCTCGAAGAGTTGCGAGTCGCGCGGCGCCTCGGCGCGGTGCCGGAGACGGTGCTGGAGTCGCTCGTCACCGTGCGCGCAGCCGCGTTGCTGCGATTGCCCGACCGTGGAGTGCTGAAGTCCGGGGCGCTCGCCGATCTCGTCATACTTCCGCGCGGCATGCCCCTGTGGGAGGCGCAACGCGCCGACCTTCGTGGCGTGATGACCCGCGGCGTCATGCGCTACGGCGATGCCAGCTATGCCGAGCTGTTGATGACCGCGGCCGATCGCGCGGCGGTCGTGGTTGACGGGCGCGAGAAATTCGTCAGCGCAGACGTGGCAGAAGTGCTGCGGCGACCCTGCGTCCTGGAACCTGGCGTGCAAATGCGCGACGCGCCGGCGAGGGCCGCATGAGTAGCGTGGCGCCCATGAACACCCGACGCCGCGTCGTGCTCTACAACCCGCGCGCCGTGTTCTACACCATGCCGCTGGCCCTGCTGGCCATAGGTTCGGAGCTCGATCCCGCCAGATACGAAGTGGTCATCGTCGATGGGCGCATCGATCACGATGCTGAAAAGACCGTCGCGTCTCTGTTGGATGGCGCGGTTTGTCTCGGTGTCACGGTGCTCACCGGTGCGCCGATCTCCGACGCGCTCGCGGTGTCGCGTGCGGCCAAGGCCGCGCATCCCGAGGTTCCCGTGGTGTGGGGCGGCTGGCACCCGTCGATGTTCGGCAAGGAGTGTCTGCGCGAAAGCTGCGTGGACATCACCGTGCAGGCCCAGGGCGAAGCGACCTTCGCCGATATCGTCGCCCGCCTGGTCGAGGGAAAGTCCCTCGACGGTTGCGCAGGCTGCATGTTCCGCCGCGCCGATGGAGTGGTACAGGTGAACCCGCCGCGCGCGCTGTTGCCGCTCGATCGCTTCCGGCCGCACAACTACGACCTCATCCCGGTGGAGCGGTATTACCAGCTCAAAGGAAAGCGCCAGCTCGATTACATCTCGTCGCAGGGCTGCAACTTCCGTTGCGCGTTCTGCTCGGACCCGTTCGTCTACGGTCGTAAATGGACCGGCATCGAGCCCGGCTCCATGGTCGCGAAGCTGCGGGACTTGTGGGAAAAATATCGCTTCGACGATCTGAATTTTCAGGACGAGACCTTCTTCACCAAGCGCGAACGCATCCGCACGATGGCGCAACAGATCATCGCGGCGGGGATGCGCTTCACCTGGGCGGGCACGATGCGCGCCGACCAGGGTGTGCGCCTGCCCGATGACGTCTGGCAGCTTTGCAAGGAGTCCGGCCTGCGCCGCCTGCTGGTCGGAGTCGAATCCGGCGACGATGAAATGCTGAAGCGCATCAAGAAAGACGTGAAGATTTCCGAGGTGTTCCACACCGCCGGCAAGATGCGCGACCTCGGCATCGCCGGGATCTTTCCGTTCATCGTCGGATTTCCCGACGAAAGCGATGTCAGCGTCGACGCCACCATCGCCTGCGCCAAGAAGCTGCGTGCGATGAGCGATCAATTCGAGACGCCTATCTTCTACTTCAAGCCCTATCCGGGCAGTGCCATCGTCACCGAGGCGGTAGCGCGCGGCTTCCGCCTGCCGGACTCGCTGGCCGACTGGTCGACGTTCGACTACGTCGCGGGATTGCCGGGGCCATGGGTGTCGCCGGACAAGTACCAGCTCATCGAACGTTTCAAGTTCTTCCTCGACATGGCCTCGAAGGGCAAGGGATCGGGCTTCAACCTGTGGCGGCGGCTCGCGCGTTATCGCTGCGCGCGCAACGATTTCCGCTGGCCGCTGGAAATGCGGCTCACGCAGTGGCTTCGTCCGTCGCAGAAGCTGTCATGAGCCGCGTATTGCTCATCAATCCCACCATCACCGCGAAGCGCAACGCGCGCTTTCCGCTGGCGGTGCTCAGCATCGCCACGGCGATCGAGCCAAAACACCAGGCGCGCATCCTCGACGGCAACATCGATCGCGACTTCATCGCCACGGCCGTGCGCGCGCTGCGCGAAGAAAAGTTCGATGCGGTGGGCATCTCCGTCATGGGTGGGCCGCAGCTGCCACCCGCGCTGAAGGTGTCCGAAGCCATTCGCGCCGCATGCCCGTCGGTGCCCATCATCTGGGGCGGCCACTTTCCCACGGTGTGTCCCGAGCCCGCGTTGGCCGAGCCCTGCGTGGACTTCGCGATCCGCGCCCAGGGCGAAGACGCGTTCAATGAAATACTCGATGCGCTCGCGTCGCGCGACGACACGCGTTTCGCCAGCATCGCAGGGATATCCTGGAAGCGCGACGGGGAGATCGTCCACAACCCGGACCGGAAATTCTCGAGCGTGCGCCTGGCGCGGCGGCTGCCACTCGAACGGCTCGACAATCCCGGCCAGTATCTCGGCCATACCTACCTCGGCCGGCGTACCGCGGGATTCCAGGCGGCCATCGGCTGCCGTTTTCGCTGCACGTTCTGCGGGGTGGCGACGATGTTTCGCGGCAAGACCGCGTTACCCACGCAAGCGCGGCTCGACGAGGACCTGACGTTTCTCACGCGCGATCTCGGCGCCGACTCCATCCAGTTCTACGATCACAATTTCTTCGATCGCGAGGAGGACACCCAGCCGCTGCTCGAAGTGCTGGCGCGTCATCGCGTGCCCTGGTGGTGCTTCGCGCGATCCGATGCGCTGGTGAATCTCTCCGCCAGGAGCTGGGCACTGGTGCGCGAGAGCGGGTTGCGCATGGCGTACATCGGCGCGGAGTCGCCCGACGACAAGATGCTGCACGACATTCGCAAGGGCACGAAGGCCGGCCAGACGATCGAAGCGGTTGAGGTCTGCCGCGCCAATGGCGTCATTCCAGAACTCTCTTTCATGCTGGCGCCGCCGGAGAATGCCGAAGAGGAGACCGAAAGGACCTTTCGGTTCATCCGCGAGATCAAGCGCGTGCATCCGGCCAGCGAGATCATGCTCTACATCTACACGCCGCTGCCGCCCTCTGCGCACACGGCCGGGAACACGCACCCGCGGGCACTCGCGGCTGCCGCGAAGATCCGTGACGTGGCAGGCAACGCGGTGGAGTTTCCGCGTCGCGCCGCGCAATGGTGCGAGCCCGAGTGGGTGTCCTACTGGAGCCACACCGACGCGCCCTGGCTGAGCGAGCGGCTGCGCAAGCGCATTCGCGACTTCACGACGGTGCTGGGATGCCGATTCCCCACCATCACCGACATCCGTTCGCCGCCCATCGCGAAACGTGCACTGCGCGTGCTGTCCTCGTGGCGCTACCGCTTCGAGCGTTACGATCAGCCGTGGGAACTCGATCTGTCAAAGCAATTCATCAAGCTGCACGACCCGCGCGCAGCAAGTCTGTGAGCGACATTCCGGCGGATCCGTTTCGCGAACGCGGCCGCAGCGTGCCGCACTGGCGCACGCGCGTGCTCGGAGCGCCATTCGAATTCCGAAGCGACAGCCGCGCGCTGCTCGAGTTGGCACGCGAAGCCTTCGCGCTAGTGCCGCAGCACCGGTGGCCGGGCGCTTCGTGCGAGGTACTGCGCGTGAGCTTGCGGCGCGCGAGCGACGCGCCGCGCACGGCCAGGGCGTTGCCGCCGGCACCCAGGTTGAGCTCTGGCCTCGGCCTCCTGTGCGCGCATGTCGACGCCGACAACTTCGCCATCGTGGATCCCGGCAAGTCGTGCGCGCTAGTGCAGGTGAGCGACACGATGCTGCGCCATCGGCGTCTGGTGCGCTACGAGCTGATCGAGTTCGCGGCGCTCACGCTCGGCGCGCGGGCGCAGGGGCTCATACCGCTGCATGCCGCATGCGTGGGCTGGCGCGGGCGGGGCGTGCTGCTTCTCGGAGACAGCGGCGCAGGCAAATCGACTCTGGCGATGCAGGCGGCATTCGCCGGGATGGAGTTTCTCTCCGAAGACAGCGTATTCGTGCAGCCGGGTTCGCTGCTTGCGACCGGCCTTTCGGCCTTCGTGCATGCGCGCACGGGATCCACCGCGTTGATCCGCGATCCCGGAAAGCGTGAGCTCGTGCGTCTCGCGCCGCGAATTCGACGCCGCAGCGGAGTCGAAAAACACGAGATCGATCTGCGCGGCGGCGCCGCGCACCTCGCGCGTCGGCCACTGCAGATCGTTGCCGCCGTGTTGCTGAGCGCGCGAAGCGCAAACAGTCCGGCGCGGTTGGTGCCACTGCCCACGGCACGGCTGCGAAAGCTGATGCGCCAGGAGCAGAAGTATGCCGCGAGCCAGCCGGGCTGGTCCGAGTTCGAGCGCCGCCTGTTGCGCGCAGGCGGCTATCTGCTCGAGCGGGCGCCCCCCGCCGACCACATTGCCGTGCTGCGCGCACTGCTCGAGTCACGCGCATGAACCCGGCGCGCCGCCTCGCGTGGATTGCACCCTGGCTGGCGCTTTGCCTGCTGGTGGCGTGCTCGGCACCGGTACCGCCTTCCGATCCGCGCGACCTCATCGAGTTGCGCTGGATCAAGGCCTATCCACGCGAGTCGCGTTCCGACGTCGAGACCGGGTTGCTGTGGGGACTTTCGCACCTCGGCGCGCGGCTGCCGCGCGGTGCGCAGGTCGTTCGCTGGCACGGAGACACATTGACACTCGACCTCGCACAGGCGCAGGTGCTCGAAGAGACGTTGCCCGCGTGGCGTTCGCTACTGGCCGCGATGAAAGCCAGTGGCGAGTACCAGGCGCTCGGTGCGCTCGATATCGGACGCTTCATGGCGCTGACACTCGGTAGTTCCAGGCACTACTACGCGCTCACCGGCGCAGATCCGCGATATCACTCGGCGATCAGCCGCTTGCGGTTCGTGACACCGGCGGCGATCGCCAAATCCGCGGTTGCACATGGCAATCGATTGATCGAGGTCTCGGAGGCTCAACGCGTCGACCAGCTCGCCTTCATCGCGCGCGAAGGCGAGGGAATCATTGGCGAAGGCAGTTTCGTGCCGCAGGAAATCGAGCTGCTCGATGTCATGCCGAACGGGCAGCTGCGTTTTGCGCTGTACGGCCTCGATGGCAATCTCAAGAGCGCGGCCAGTGTCGCGCTGACGCGTGCCGGCAAGCCCGCCAAGTGCATGTGGTGCCACGAGTCGGGACTGCATACGACTCTGGTCGACTTCGCCGGCGTCCCAGGGCATCTCGATCGTGCGGCGTTCGACTCGCTGGTGCGGGAGCGCCAGAAAATCCTGAGCGACTACCGCGACGCGCTCGACATCCAGATCGATTATCGGGAGCTGCAGGACCACACTTACGCCGAGCTGCTGTACCTCACGTTCGAGGAACCCTCACTCGATCGGCTGGCACGCGAATGGGGCGTTTCCACCGGACGAGCGGCGCAGTTGCTGGTCGGAAAACCGGTACATGCCCAGGAAGAGTTCGCGTACCTGGGAGAGGCGCTCTATCTACGCGCCGATGTGGAGAGTCTCGCGCCCTACGCGGTGCAGGCCGTGCCGCAAAGCGTTCGCGAACCTTCGGCGCATGAGCCCGATCTGATTGAGCGGCCGGGACACTAGTGAATCAATCCTTCATGCGCGATGAACTCACCCGTCAGTTGCGCGGCGTTCGCCTGTCCGGCGTCGTTCCAGTGATCGTCGCCGGCGTGAAAATAGAAGTTGCAGGGGTTGAGCGGGTGCCAGTCAGCAAACAGGTTCAAACGCGGAATGCCGGCCGCCTGCGCCGCTGCTTCCACCTCGCCCGACAGGCGCGCGCGGTCGTATGCGGGATATCGTGCGCCGTCCACCCGCGTATCGTAGGCATCGCATACATCGATGGCCGACGGCAGGATCACCAGCGCCAACGGCGTGGACGTGCGCGCGGCGGTGTCGTGCAGCCGCTGGAGCACTTTGCGCATGAGCGCCACCTTGAGCCTGGCCGAAGCCGAGTCCGGCAGCAGCGCGAGATCGGCGTCGTAATAGTCGAGAAACGGATCCTCGGCGACCGGTTCGCTTCCTCCCGAGACGTAGTCGGCGTAGAACTTCTCGCCCTGCTTGCGGCTCACTTCGACGTATTCCGACAGATAGGCGTCGAGCGACTCGGGCATGCCGGTGTCTCCGCGCATGCGCGCCCAGGCACGGCCGGCGTAGTGCCACAGCTGCAGGCGCCGCAGTCCGCGCGGGAACGCAGCGCGCGTGAGCCTGGTGCGCATCGCGTCGCTGAGTCGATAGCGATTCAACTCGAGCTCGTCCTGCGCATTCAATCGATAGATCCGGTTGCGCAGCATGTCGCCAAAATCATTTTCCGCGTAGACCACCAGCAGCACCAGCGCCGGATCGAGCGTCGCGATATCGCTCGCAAGTCGCAGGCTGACCTGGTCCGGCCCGTAACCGACGACCCCCGCGTTGATGACTTCGATATCGTGTGGGCGCAGGTGCCGTTCGAGTTGTTCGCCGAAAGTGGCTGGAAGCTCGGAAAATTCCGCCATCACGTTGGAATCGCCATACACGATGATGCGCTCCTGGCCCTGCGGCGGCCTCAGCTCCTCGCCGCGGAATCCGTCGCGATTCACCTGCCACCGGATGCGCTGCCCGCCGTTGCGCGCGTTGCGTGTGAATTCCTTGCGCGCACCAGGCACGAGCTTGAAGAGTAGTTGGTCGTCGGCTTGATATGGCGAGGGGTGCAGCGGCGCCCAGGCGCGCAATGCGAACTCGGCCGCGACGAGACCGGCGAGACTGGTGAGGACTGCCATGAGCCATGCGGCGCCTCGGCGCGAGCGCGAAGATTGCGAAAGATCGGGCACTGCGCGTACTCGGGTTGCCGGAGAACGCGAGTCTATAATGCCGCCAGCATGAATGACCGCACCGCGACTGCTTTCCATGGCCGCCATCTCGCGCTCGTGGCGGAAATCGAGCGGCGCTTCGCGGTCGCTCTCTGGAAGAGCGGTGACGTCGACCTGTGGCCGCTGGCGCGCGCCGGACTGTATCTCGACATGTACTGGAGCCACGTGCGGGGTCCGCGTCCTTCGAAGCGCAGCCTGCCGTTGCGGATCGCCGGCAGCCTCGCAATGCCTCTGCGCAACTACTGGCGCGGTCGCGGTCATCACGCGCAGCTCCTCTCGCAGCCGCACCCGGGAGAAGCGGTGTTCCTCGGCGATGGCGTATCTCTCGATCGCGTCGACGAGGGGTGGCGCGACAGATACTGCGAGCCGCTGATGGCGGCCTTGCAGGTCGGCGGACGCGAGTTTGTCGCCATGCAGGGAGGCTGGCTCAACCGCCTGCCATGGACCCGAGCGGCGATGCCGGCGAATCTCGTGGGCGCGCGCGGATTGATCCGCGCCGACCTGCGGCGCCCGGCGCGTGCCGAGCTGCCGGACCACGATGCGGTACGAGCGCTGCTCGCGCAGGAAGGCGAGCATGCGCCCTCACTGCGCCGTGACGAGCTCGAACGTGCCGCGAACCAGGTGGACGCGACGGCCGACGAGTTCGAGTCGGTGTTACGTGCCGTCAATCCCGTCATGGCGTTCGTGGTGAACTACTACTCGGGCAATGGCCCGGCATTCGTGCTGGCTTGCCGCAGGCTGGGCATCCTGTCCGTGGACCTGCAGCACTGCCCGCAGGACGGTGCTCACCGGGCGTACGGCTTCTCCGTGCTTCCGGAACGCGGGTATGTCACATTGCCCGCGGTGTTCTGGAACTGGACGCAGCAGGATGCTAACTACATCAACCGCTGGGCGGCTACGCTCGCGCTGCCATGGCATCGCGGGTTCCATGGCGGCCACCTGCAACTGGCGCCGTTTTTCGACGATGACGATGCCGACACGCGCGCCTGGGATGAGCGCGTACGTGCCGTCGGCAGCGGCCACTTCGAGCGGGAAATCCTCGTCGCCCTGCAGCCCATACACGGTCAGCGCGTGCGCTGGCAGGAGTTGGCCGCGCAGATCGCGGCCGCACCTCCGACGTGGCGCTGGTGGATCCGGCGTCACCCCGCCGCCACCGCTGCGCAGGACCTGGAGTACCAGTCTCTGCTTTCGCTGCGGCAGCCCAATGTCGCGGTGAGTGAGGCGTCCGTGTTGCCGCTGCCCGCATTGTTGCGTCACATGAATGCGCTGGTGTCGCTGTCCTCGGGCGCTGCGGTCGAAGCCGCAATGTTTGGCGTCCCGGCGTTCTTCCTGCAGGACGAAGCGTGCGGACCTTTCGCCCAGATCATCGACCGCAGGCAGGCGGTCATCGTGACCACCGGCACGCTGCTCCGCGAGCTCGCGGCGGCGCCGGTCGACGTGCGGCGCCCATCCGCGACGGCTCCGCGCACCGTCGCGGATTCTCTCGACGCCTTGCGCGAAATGGCGCGCGAGTACTCCGGCCTCTGTGGGCGCGTCCTGATCCCGTCGGGGCGAGCATAAGTGTCCTCCGGTTTCACGCGCCGGGTGAAAAATCGTTTGTGGATCGCGGGCATCCGCGCCGGTTCGTGGCGCGAGCGCTTGTTGCGCACGCTCAATCCCGCGCGCATGCGCTTCGTGCATTACAGCTGGCCGCTTCGACCCGAGGACTGTCCCTGCGACCTGGAATTCGCCGAGCTCCTGGAGGCGCGCGGCGTCCGCCACAAGTCCATCTTCCACTTCGGCAGCGGCGGACATCACTGGATAGGCCGGCGCAACCGCGAGGCGGGACTCGACAACGAGGTGCTGGCGCTGACGCTCTCACCGCCCGAACACGCGAGCTACGTGAACAGTGTCGTGCGCGATCCGCCGCTCGGCGCACACTACAAGGTGTTGTTCGCGGATCTGTACTCGCTGCGTGCCGCCGCGCTGCCCACCTTCGATATCGTGACGCTGTTCCACTTGTGCGAGTTCAGCCCGCCCGCCGGTGATGCGTACCGCCTCGACGATGCGGGAGTACTGCGCCTGTTCCTTTCGCGGCTGGCGCCGGATGGATTGATGATCTTCTATCGTGGCTCGTTCGCGCACGCGAAGCAGTTGCCCATCATCGAGGCGGCCCTGGCGCGCGGGCAGCTGTCATTCGTCGAAGACTTCAAGAGCCTGCTCATCTGCCGCGCCGGTCGCAGTCCATGAGGAGCACTTT
>Ga0315912_10004202_pt1 | contig 13750 bp, 11 predicted proteins | sample VfabasoilMG_FD_204469 | JGI IMG/M metagenome (GOLD analysis project Ga0315912, IMG submission 204469) | Garden soil microbial communities collected in Santa Monica, California, United States - V. faba soil | ecosystem: Environmental > Terrestrial > Soil > Garden | place: USA: California... | reverse complement strand
AGTCGCGATCCTTGTAGAAGTCCGACGTGGTGAACAGATCCACAGGCAGCGGTTCGATGCCGCGCGGAGTCTGACCGTTGCGCGCCGAGCCCACGAAGCCCGTTGCGGGATCGCGGCGCGGATCCGGTGGTATCTGCGAGCGTTGAGCCGGGTTGCCGAGTGTCTGGCGCAGCGTCGCACCCGTCATGTGATACGTGTTCATGTCGGCCGCGAGCGGCCACGCCCGCCCGACGCTTTCGAAGTCGATCTTGGCGGCAGTCTGCGCGGCTGCGGAGGTCACGGCTAACGTCATCAACACGGCGGCGGTCAGCCGCAGGGCATCGTTTCTCAAGCGGACTCCTGCTCGACTCAGCGCTGCGTGCGTTCCGGATACATGACCACGAATCCATCGCGGTTCGGCATCCGCACGCGCGCGAGCGTGCGCGCCGTCATCTCGTCCTTCTCGTCGATGATGCCGTTCAGCGCGAGCAGATAAGCCGTCAACGCGTAGACCTCGTCGTTCGTCAGCGACTGCGGCGCCTGGAATGGCATCGCACGGCGAATGTAGTCGAAGACCGTCGTCGCATTCGGCCAGAAGCTGCCGATCGTGCGGACCTGCGCGAGCTCTGTCAGCGTGCCTTGACCGCCGACGAGGCGATCATTCGGCTGGCCCGCGCCTTTCTCGCCGTGACAAGCGATGCACTTGACCGAATAGATTTCCGCACCTTTGGCGGCCGTGCCGGAGCCCGCGGGCAGCCCTGCTCCGTCGGGCTGGATGCTGATGTCCCACGGCGCAAGGTCCGCGTTGGATATCGGTTGACCCAAGCCCGGACCTTGCTGCGCAGCGGCGTGGAGGCCGACCAGCAACTGCGCGGCCGTTGCTACCGCGAGCATGCGCCCATTACGCGAAGACATTGCTGATCTCCCCACTCGCTGCGATGTTCCAAGCCTGAATGCCGTTGTTGTGGTAGTTCTGGCGCTCGCCGTGCTCGCGCACCAAGCTCGCACGCGTCGGCTGCACCGCGCCGGTATCGTCTATCGCGCGGCTCATCAGCACCGCCGGCCCCCCGCTCCAACGCCACGGCATCCTGAAACGCGTGAACGACTTCGAGAGGATCGGCTCCGACAGCGCCGCATCCGCCCAGGTTCGGCCGCCGTCGGCCGAGACCTCGACGCGCGCGATCTTGCCGAGACCCGACCACGCGAGGCCCGTGATCTCGTACACGCCCTGCCCTTGCAACGCGAGCCCCGTGGAGGGACTCGTAATCACCGACTTCACGTGCATCGGATACGTGAACATCAGCGCTTTGCCGTTCAGAAGCACGTCCGTGTAGTGCGAGGTTTCGTCGCGCGTCATCGTGGCTTCGCTGACGACCTTGAGCCGCCGCAGCCACTTGACGCTCATGTTGCCTTCCCACCCGGGCAGGAACAGCCGCAGCGGATAGCCGTTCTCGGGCCGCAAGCGCTCGCCGTTCTGATACAGCGCGACAATCGCGTCGTCCATCAGCTTTGCGAGCGGGACGCTGCGGCTCATCGCCGCCGCGTCGGCGCCCTCGGCTAGCACCCAGCCGGCGCTGCGGTCGACGCCGGCTTCCTCCAGCAAGATCGCGAGCGGCACGCCGGTCCATTCGCTGCACGACATCAACCCGTGAATTACGCCACACGGCGCCTGAGGCGGCTGCGGGTTCAGATTTTGGCCGCTGTTGCCGGCACACTCGAGAAACTGAATGCGCGTGACTGTCGGATAGCGCAACAAGTTGTCGACCGTGAACGTGAGCGGCCGACGCACGGCACCATGAATCAACAGCCGATGCTGATCGGGGTCGATGGCGGGCACACCACTGTGATGACGCTCGAAATGCAGACTGTTCGGCGTGATCGTGCCGTGCAAGCGGTGATGCGGCGTGAACGACACACCGCTACCGACGACGTTCGGCGTACCGCCGACGACGCGCTGCACGTCGGCTTCGAAGCGCGACGGCTGGCCGTACGCGCTCATGGCCGCACCGGGCGCTTTCATCCACGGCGGTATCTCGAGGGGCTCCGCGCCGAGAGGCCGCGCCGTGAGAAGGCTGAGCCCGGCGGTGCCAGCGAGCGCCGCGCCGCCGGTCAAGAACAGTCGCCGATGGAGCAAGCCGTTGCCGGCGACGACCTCGAGCGAGGGCTTGGTAAGCGAATCTGACATGGCGTGACCTCTGCGCCGCTGCAGTTTGCGGCCCTGTATCGAACTTCACCTCTGGGCGAGTCTAAGCGTGGACGGTGCTGCCCATCAAACACCGCACCCAAAACAACGCGCGTCCCAGCGCTGCGACAGCATGGCGACGGTTCGTCAACGTGTTCGTCCTCTGCTACTCTCGAACCGCGGATGCCCGGGGGATGCCGATGACGATACCAATGAGATTGAGCTTTTGCTCAACACCGCTCGCGCTGTTGCTCTTCGGCACATCGTCGCACGCGCACCACTCCTTCGCCGCCGAGTTCGACGGCAACAACTGCCGGGATTTCACGGGCACACTGACGGCGCTCGACTGGCAGAGCCCACACGCTTATTTCTATCTGGACGTGGCCGATGCCGACGGCAAGGTCGAGAACTGGTCGTTCCAGACCTACGCACTAATCACGCTGCGACGCAACGGCACGGAGCGGCAGCTCTTCATCGACAACATGGGCAAGGAAATCTGGGTGCGAGGCTGTCTCGCGCGTAACGGCAAAGAACGCTATGCCGCCGCCGGCACGCTCAAATTCACCGATGGCGTGCTACGCCAGGTCGGTCAACTGCAAGATTGAACCCCGGAGCGCGCATGAGAGTGGCTGCTCAACAACTTGCCGCGGTCGTAGCCGGCCTCACCGTGCTGACCACGCCCGCTGCCGTGGAGGCTCAAGCTCCACAGTACGAGATTACCGTGCTCGAGCCCGGTGGCCCGCCGCCGCGGTTGCCCGACGGACATCCGGACCTCTCCGGCCACTGGTTTCCGAACGGCGCGGGACAGGGCGTGAGCGGCCGCTTCGGGGTGGACCCCGCGGCGATGAGGACGTTCGATCCCCGGGTTACCCCGCAGGAGCCGCCGGCGCTCCAGCCATGGGCGCGCGAGAAGATTGCCGCCATGACACCGACGGAGCTCGAGCTCTCGAAGTCGTCGGTGAACTGCATGCCGCGCGGCGTTCCGGCGATTTGGCTGCAGAATCCCTACACCACGCTGATGATTCACAAGCCGGACATGCTGGTTCAGCTTTATGAAGTGCTGAACAACTGGCGTGTCATCCACCTCGACGGGCGGCCGCTCCCCGAATACCCCGAACCGCTTTTCCACGGCAACAGCTCTGCGCGGTGGGAGGGCGACACGCTCGTCGTCGAGTCGATCGGTTTCGACGAACGCACCTACATCCAACCGAACGGCTGGTTTCACAGCGACGAGCTGCGCGTCACCGAGCGTTATACGCGACCCTCGATGAACTACTTGATCGTCGAGATCGTCGTGGAGGATCCGAAGGTGCTGGAGAAGCCGTGGAAATCCGCGCCGCACCGTTGGACGCTCGGCGATGGGGAGGTTTACGAGTTCTACTGCACCAATAACAAAGAACTGGAGGAGCTCGAGCGGCTGCGTAAGCTCGAGCTCGAAGCGGCAGGCGCTAAGTAGGCGCGCAAGCGCCGTATTGCAGCGCCTAGCTGCGGGAACGAAGAGATCAGCGACCGGTTAGTCACTAACACGGTCATTCCGCCGATACACAGGTGAAGTTAGCGGCGTCGTCGATGCTGCCGCTGCCGTCGTACCTCGCGACTTCGGGGTACGGGCACAGCGGCCGCGTGCGCACGGTATTGCCGTCGACGATCTTTGCCGCCTGAATTTGCGCCGGGGCTTCGCCTCGCTCCACCCATGCCTCGAGCGCTCCGAGCCCATCGAAGACGTCCGGCCCCGCGCCGCCTCGACAATGGCTCACGCCAGGCAGCAGAAATAGACGGTGGAAGTCTTGGACGCGTCGGCGCGCTTCGGCGGACGTCGATCCTCCGACTGTCGCTACGACGCTGTTGAAGTAGTCGATGCTGTTGTACGGCGTGATGCCCCAGTCGGCCCACCCGTGGTACTGAATCAGTTTGCCGCCGCGATCACGAAATGGTCGGAGATCCGGATTCATCGAGTTCAACAGCTTGCCGACGTGCTGGTCGGCGTACGCGACGTCGCGCTCGAGATTCATCGAGGCGTAGCTCCAGGTCGGATCTTTGAACACGAAATACCTGTACAGCGATTCGGCCCAGGCGACTTGCCCGGTGTTGCCAAGGTAGCCGCCGGCCATCAAGTTCCAACTGAGCTCGCTGCCGTGCGGGAAGCCGGGAAAGATCTTCGATCCGTCGCTGCGCCGGATGTCGGCATAGATTCTCTTGACCGCCTGAACTTGCGGCGGCGTCAGACACGCCGCCGAGTCGCCGCTCGAGCACGCCAGTTGCTGCGGGTCGAAACGGCAGACGGCGGGATTTTCGATGAGCCCGTCCTTCGCGCCATCTTGCGCATCACACGCGGCCAACACGGCCTCGTGCAGCATCGGCAGCTTGTTAATAGGAGTGATGAGACTGGTGGCGGGGTCCACCTGCGTCGCGAGTCCGAAAGAAATCTGCGCGGCCTGCAGGTGAGTGATGTAGTTGGCCGGGGCGCCCGCCAGAATCCCGTCGTAGTCGCTCGGATAGCGCTGTGCTTCCGTCATCGCCTGGAAGCCACCGCTCGAGCATCCCGCGAAGTATTTGAATTCAGCAGGTCGTCCGTACACTTTCTCGACGATCGCCTGCGACTTCACCGACATCTCGTGAATGCCGCGGTGCGCCCAATCTTCGACCACTTGCTGATTCACGGAGCCGTTCGACATGGCCCAACTTCCGTCATCGCTCTCGCTTTGATGACCGGTGTCCGTGCCGCCCACCGCGTAGCCCTTGTCCAGCGATTGCGCCATGGGCGTGTACGGCAACTTCCCATAGAACGCGCCGAGACCAAAACCCTGGAAGCGCCGATTCCAGTTCTCGAGCGGCATCCACGTCTCGAAGTTGATCGCGGGTTCGACCACCCCGGCGACGCGACAGAACGATCGATGAACCTTCACAGGCGCAGCAAGCCCGATACCCTTCTCGGTCCCGGGCACGGCGTACTCGCCGGTCACGTGCACCGCTTCGGCGCGCGTAATTCGCGTTTGCGGCAAAGCCGAGGTCGCAATCGCAGCGCAAGCTTGGTCCAAATTGCGTGCGGTCTGCGCGTGGGAGAAATTGGCGACGAACGCCGCCGGCACGAGGGCGAAACCAGTGCGGGCGAGTGGCCGTTTAATCGAGCGCATGAGAGTTCCTATCTGCGGGCTGCTCACTTACCGCCGATTGTGCCTGCTTGAACACGGATCGCGAAAGACTCGAGGATCCGCTGTCATGCTGCGCTCGTGCGCATCGCGTGCGTAAAGCGCGATAGAGCGGGGAAGCCAGCGCCATTCCTTCCACGAGCGTCTGCGTGCGGTCGCGCAACTTCCGAGCATCAGCTCTGCCGCGCCGGTCACGTTTCGTGCTGCAGTTCTCGGAGCGTCTTTAGCAGGCGGCTGCTTCCCCCGACAACCGGCGGCTTTCAGAATCGCACCCCGAGCTCGGCCATCAACGTGCGGCGCGGATACGGGTGGAAGGCCCAGTACTCCTCGTTACCGATATTGTCGAGGCCGAGCGACGCAGTGAATTTCTCACTCTCGTAGCGCGCGCGGGCGTCATAGACGATGAATGCGCTCGTTCCCGTGTACGTGTAGCCGTTCACGTCCGAGTTGTCGAGCGTGTTGTATTGTGTGCCGCTGTAACGGCCGCCGAGCGACAGGGTCCACTGCTGACCGAACCGATACGTCGCCGCCGCGTTCACACGCCAGTCTGGGACGCGCGGCTGCCACTTGCCGACGCTCGCCGGAAAATTGGTATTCTCCTCGATGATCGAGTGGGCGTACGTGACGGCAGCGCTCAAGTCGAGCCGGTCGTTCAGGAAGCCTCCCGACTGGAACGCCACCTCGAGGCCCTTGGTGAAGATCTCGTCGACGTTTTGAATGTTCGTGACGGTCGGCGTCACCGTAACGTTGGTCTGCGAGTACAGCGCGTCCTCGGTTTGCTCGAGAAACAGCGTCATGCGCAACGAGCCCATCTCGAGCGCTCGCTCGCCCGAGACTTCGCTCGTCCATGACTGCTCGGGCTCGAGGTTCGGATCGTTGTTCACGATTGCATTGCTCGCGATCGAGCCCTGGTAGAGCTCGGCGACGGTCGGCATTCGTACCGCACGCCCGAGCGATGCCTTCAGGCTCCACAGCGGCGAGATCTGCCGCGCGATGGCGGCCTTCGGCGAGACCCAGGTATCGGAGCGCTCGCCGAACGTGAGCGTGCTCGCCGCGTTCGAGAGCGAACCGTTCTCGGCGCTCCAGTGCTCGACGCGGGCCCCGAGCGTCGCGCGCCAGCCTTCCGCAAACGCCCACGTGTCCTGCGCGTACAGGCTCGTGAGCGTCGAGTCGCCGGTGAACGCCGAGAATCGCGAGGCCGGATCGCCCTGAATCCAGTCGGCGGTGTTGGAGACCTCCGTGCGCAGAGCGTAGTCGTCGTTCTGCAGTCCGAGATCGAAAATGTGGTTACCAGTGGTGGGGCGCCACGTTGCGCGGAACGCGAGCGACTCCCAGCCCGTGCCGTGTTGATCAGTGAGGCGGCCGGCACCGCCGGTTTCGGCAGCCGGCATTGCCACCGTCGGCGAGCGGACGAAGTCGCGGTCGTAGTCGTACTTGCTCGCCGCCAGCTCGAAGTTCCATGGACCGTCGCGGCTCGTCTTCAACGATAGGCCGTGCATCAGGTGCCGCAAGTCGCCGCGCGTGGGGGCGATGTCGGTCGGCGCGACGGTGTAGCTCGCGCCGCCGTAGTTCATGACCCCGACCCAGAACAGGTTGCCGGCGGGGTCGCGGAGATAATTCTCCACGCTTCTTTCCGCATCGTTCTCCCAAACGCCGAGCGTGTAGGACAGGCGCAAAGCCCGCGAAAAGTCGTAGGCCATTTTGACTTTCGCATGGTCTTGCACGGTCTTCGTCGAGTTCGTGCCGCCGATGATCAGCCACGGCCGATTCTGCGGGTTCAAGTCCTCGACCACGCCCGTGACGGGCGTCCCGGCCGTGCCGGGAGTGCCGGTGCTGACGAGCTTGTTCGGAAACACGTTCGCCGGCGCGTCGCTGTCCAAGCGGTTGGCGTTCACCCACCACGAAAAGGCGCCGTGGCGGCTACCGACCGACGCACTCACCTGCTGGCCGGAGAAATCACCCTCGGTGCTGTAGATATGAAAGTCCTGCCCGAACGTCGAGACATTGGCGCGCACCTCGAGCTCGTTCGGCATCCGCGTGACGTAGTCGACCACGGCGCCCACCGAGTTGCCGGGATACGCCGCCGAGAACGGGCCGTAGAGCACGTCGACGCGGTCGATCTCCTCGGGCGTCACGAGCCCCCAGCGCGGCGTGAACGTCGCACCGTTGCCGAGCAGGTTCGAGATCAGGATTCCGTCGGCATAGACGAGCGAGCGAGCACTGTTGCCGGTACCGGAAGCCCGCGTCGCGAGCACGGCGTGATCGTAGTCGCCGATGTAGCGCTTGCGCACGTTCAGGCTCGGCAGGTACTTCAGTGCGTCTTCGGCGTCCGTTGCATTGACGCGGCGTTCGATCTCGATCGAGGTGATGCCCTCGATCGTGGTCGGGATCTGCGTCGGCAACGACGTGGGCCGCCTGCCGATGACCGTGATCGTGCCGAGCTCGCGGCTGCGTGACTCGGCATCGTCTGCCGGGCTGGGCGGCGAAGCCTGTGCAGCCAGCTGGTCCGCGCGTGCAGCGAAAAGCCCTAGGGCTGCGGTGCACGAGGCGATACGCACGGCGTGCGCGAACGAGATCATTTGAATCACCTGCTGCTGGAATGCAGGATTGTAGGAACTTGCGCCCGACCGCATCTGCGGCAAATTGTCGCGGCTCCTCAAAGGCAAGTGGCGGGATTTCAGTCTGATATGCCGCTGACGTTGGCTGCGCGTGCCGGGCGGCAACCCGAACTGACGCTTGCCGCTTCAACTCGGCAAAACCAACGAACGGAGAGGGCAGTTACCCGGGCCAGCTTTACCGTCAACCGCGAGGAGTTTTACCGTCAAGCGAGGTCGACGTTTGTCGCAGAAATGTTTGCCGTAAGACAGGCTGCCAAAAAGCAAAACCGGAATTTCGGTGGTCTGCGACGGCGCCGGCCGCAACGCCGATCGTCGACGTCAGCACGAGCGCTGCTTAGCGTCAGACGAACGTGAACACATGAAGAAGCACGCTACGCCCTCGACGAAGTTTCTTCGACCGACACTTCCGCATAGCCCAGCATTCGATAACCTGCGCGGCGTTTCATGCTCGACCCGCTCGTCCGTCGGAGCGCGCGCAAATCAACCCGGTTCGTCACCGACCACCGGCGGCACGCGCGGCGCCGCGCGCACATAACGCAGCAAATCCTCAGGCTTTGCATTGCCAGCACGCTCTCGCAGAAACTCGGCGGTCGTGCGCAGCACACCGACCTTTTCGGCCACCGCCGCAGCGATGAACTGGTTGAGCGAAACGCCCTCTTCGCGTGCAAGCTCGGCCGCCGCAGCCTTGATCGAGCTCGGCAGCTTCAATGGATAAGTGCTCTTGCTCATGGTTTCCGCAACTCCTTCAACAACTGTGCCGGCGTCAATATCCGCAACCCGAATCTCGATGACGCCGGCTCAAAGTCCATCACGTTGTGCGTCACGATCACCTCGGCGTGTCCGTTCACCGCCGTCTCGAGCATCAGTTCGTCGGCTGGGTCGCGCAATTGCGGACGCCACCGAAAACTGATCTCTACCGGCTCTGCCGCCGCCGCCAACGCTCTGAGGAACCCTTCTACGTCTGCCTCACTCATGTTCGTGGCCAGGCGATGTTCGGCACGCAACAGCACGGCCTCGTACTCCAGAAACACCGCGGTGGTGACGAGCGGCTTGACGGTCTGCCTCGCGATGGCCGCCAACACCAGGCTGCTTGCTCCAAGCTGACTCCGCAGCCCCGCTACCAGCACTGAGGTATCGACAACGACTCGCATGGCACTACTCTATGTGACATCCCATGGGATGTCTATATGCAGGGACGGGGGGTTGGGCGCCTTTGCCCGACCGGCCTGCACACGCTCATCAGCGTTATGCAAAACCTCATACCCTCCACCCAATCGCCGAGAGCAATGAAACCGGCGCCGGTGCGCACACGATCGTTTCCAGGGTGACCGACGTCAACGGTCAGGTGCAGGCGACTCCCGACCAAATGCCGCAGAAGCCGTCGCGGTGGGAGAACTACGCGCAGTTCAAGAGAACCGTGACGATTGCGTAACGGCCGGGGAAACAGGTGCGCCGTTCGAGAATCGCGATCGGCTTAGTGGCCGTGTGGTTGCCATCGCTGTGCGCGATCGCGCAAGACGATGACGCTCGCATGGCTCAATCGCGGCAGATCGTCGCCACCTTTCAGCAGGAGCTCGGGGCGAGGCTCACAGTTGCGCTGGCGACCGGCGGCCCGGTCGAGGCGATCGCGGTATGCAATCTCGAAGCGCCGCAAATCTCGGCGCGTTTGTCCGCCGACAGCGACGCGCGTGTGGCACGCACCGCACTCAAGGTTCGCAATCCCGCCAATACGGCCGATGCCGCCGCACGTGACGTGCTCGAGGCGTTTCGGCTCGAGCTCGCGGCCGATGCGACGAGGATTCCCGAGCACTTCGAAACGTCGGCGGACGGGACGGCGCGCTATATGCGCGCGATCGTCATGCAGCCGCTGTGCGTGGTGTGCCATGGCGCCGCGGTGGCCCCGGACGTCCGGGCCGCAGTGGCGCGTCTCTATCCCGCGGACGAAGCCACCGGCTTTGCGCTCGGAGATTTGCGCGGGGCGTTCGTCGTCGAGTGGCCCCCGGAGCGCGAAGGCGCTCGTTGACGCGTCACGAGTAGCCTCGCGAAATTCGGCTGTAGGGCCGCGCCCCTCGGAAAGCACGGACACCTTCCACGGCCCCGGCAACGTCTTGAGCGTGGGCCGCTAGACATCTGATTGCGCGGCCCCGACGGGTAGCGTTGAGCGCTGATCTACCACCATCAAGTGAAGCAGGAGACCGAAATGCCACGTAAAGCCGGTGATCCTTATGTCTGCGAGAAGTGCGGGGCCAAGCTCGTCTATGAGAAACCCTGTCCTTGTCCGGAAGGAATACCCCATTCAGAGATTTGCTGTGGTCAGCAGATGAAGCTCGATCACGCACAAGCTGCGAAGAAGACGCGCTAGGAATGAGCGGAGAACACCGATGTCTCAGCTCGACGTCAAGAAAATCGCCGCCCCGGACGGCCAGCCCACCTTGATGGTAACGTCGTAATACGACGACATCACGATGACGGAGTTCGAGGTGCCGGCCGAGCCCATGCAAGAAACTGGTGCAAGTAGGCGAAGGAGCATCGCACATGTCGCTCTGTGACAATCTAAACCACCTGAAGCTAGTAGGCGCCGCCTGCGTGGACTTCGCCAAGGCATACTTGTAGGCGTTCTCAACAGGAGCCTCGACATGACAGCCGACGATCGACCGTTCCTCACTGACGTCAAAACGCTACGCGCACGCGCTCGACAGCACATTGAGCAAGGCGCAATTACCGGAACTTATCGCGCCGATCGCGCGACAGTCGTGAAGCTCCTGAACGAGGCGCTCGCGACCGAAATCATCTGCGTGTTGCGCTACCGGCGCCACCACTTCATGGCGGCGGGGATCAACGCAGAAGCCGTGGCTGCCGAGTTCCTGACGCACGCCAATGAAGAGCAGCAGCATGCCGACCTGATCGCTCAGCGCATCGTGCAGCTGCAAGGCGAGCCCGATTTCTCGCCCGAAGGTCTCGCCTCGCGCGCGCACGCCGAGTACGTCGAAGGCGAGAACTTGCTCGACATGATCAAGGAGGATCTTGTCGCGGAACGAATCGCCATCGACAGCTACCGCGAGATGATCGAGTACATCGGCGACAAGGACACGACGACGAAGCGAATGCTCGAGGGCATCCTCGCCATGGAGGAAGAGCACGCTGACGACTTGGTCGGGATGCTCGAGGAGCTCGGCAGCTAAGTCATTGCCTTTCGAGCGGCCGGCCTGGCTGCCGCGTGTGCGACTTCGCCCCCATCCAGCCCGGTCGCAGTCGGCGCGGCACGTGATCGGCGCACGCGCCGCTTCGACGCGTGCGCGCGCGTGACACGCCAGGAACTGACGCGATTGCGCGTCGGCAGCGTCACACTGCTCCGAAAGCCCACACACGCTGCAACGCGTGCTACTGCCGCTCGTCCGGCTCGCTGCTCGGCGGCGCCGTCTTTCACATGATGCCTGCCGCGCTCGCGGCCGGACTCATTCCCACTCAATCATTCCCCCACCCGCACCTTGACGCGTCAGGGCGCTGGGATATGCTCCGATCGTCACCACGGCACACTCGAGGGAGTTCCATGCAACCGGCTTCCGGTGCCTACGGTGAAAGGCTCGCCCGGTATTTCCGCGCCGACGGAAGTTCGCATCTCGTCACCAGCTCACTCAGAAAGTCCAGGCTAGCGGTCACACGCATCCGGCGCGACACGCCAGGCCACGGCATGACGTCGCCTGTGCCGCGCGAGTCCGCGTTTTCGATTCTGCTACAGCTGCGTGACTGTCCCCGACGGGAACTGTTCATCGAGGGGCGCTCGGTGTATCGAGGCGGCTACGGCGCGGGCACCACCAGCATCGTGAATCTGGAAGAGGAGCCAACCGCCTATCTGGAAAGCCCCTTCGACGTGATTCACTTCTACGTCTCGCGGGCCACACTCGATGACATTGCTGACAACCAGGGCGCCCCGCGCGTGGGCACGCTGCACTGGGAGCGCGGCGCATTGGAACCAACGGTGTGGCACCTCGGCCAGGCCCTGCTGCCGGCACTCGAGCGGCCAGGCGAAATGGGCGCAATGTATGCCGAGCATCTGCTGCTGGCCTCGCACACGTATTTCGCCTTCGCCTTTGGCGGCATGCGCCTGCCCGCGCATTGCCAGCGTGGCGGCCTCGCCCCTTGGCAGATCCGCTGCGCCACGGAACTGATGATCGAGCGGTTGAAGGAAGACCTCTCACTGGCCGAGCCCGCCGCCGCCTGCGGCCTTTCGATCAGCTACTTCTCGCGGGCCTTCAAGCGTAGCGTGGGTACGCCGCCGCACCGCTGGCTGTTGCTGCAGCGCGTGCTGCGCGCCAAGTCATTGCTGCGGGAAGCGGACCGCCCGCTCGCGGAAATCGCCGCCGCCTGCGGCTTTGCCGACCAGAGTCATTTCACGCGGGTCTTCACCGGCATCGTCGGCGCCAGCCCGGGCGCCTGGCGCAAGCAGGTTCGATGAACACGGCGGGATTCGCACAAGCTCGATAGAAAGCGGCAAGACCTCCTCTACGTAATCGCCAGACTCGTTCCAGGTCTGGGATGCATGGGGAGACTTCCGTGGCAACACTTCACCGGTTTCGGAACTGTGTGTGGACATGCGCGGCTCTGCTGGCCGCCGCGCCGGCCCTGGCCGACGGTCTGGACTTTCCTGACGGCTTTCGCGTGCAGGAGATTTCTACCAACGACACCACGCTTCATGTGCGGATCGGGGGCGCGGGTCCCGCTGTCCTGCTCATCCATGGCTACGGCGACACGGGCGACATGTGGGCCCCACTGGCCGCGGCCCTCATGCTCAACCACACCGTCATCGCACCGGATCTGCGCGGCATGGGTCTTTCAGCGAGCGCCGCCGACGGGTACACGAAGAAGAACCAGGCCGAGGACATCGCCGGCGTACTGGACACGCTGCACATCCAGAAAGCCGACGTAGTCGGCCACGACATCGGCAACATGGTGGCCTTCGCCTTCGCGGTGGCGCACCCGGACCGCACCACCCGCCTAGTGGTGATGGACGCGCCAGTGCCCGGCGTCGGCCCGTGGGAGGAGATCCTCAAGAACCCCTTGCTGTGGCACTTCCGCTTCGGGGGGCCGGACATGGAGCGGCTCGTCGCCGGGCGCGAACGCATCTACCTGGACCGCTTTTGGAACGACTTTTCCGCCGATCCAGCGCACTTCCCGGAAAGCGCGCGGGCGCACTACGCGGCGCTGTATGCCCGGCCCGGCCGCATGCATGCGGGTTTCCTACAGTTCGCGGCCTTCGATCAGGATTCGATCGACAACCGCGCCTCGCTCGAGCGAGGCCGACTCGAGATGCCGCTTCTCGCCGTCGGCGGCGACCACTCCTTCGGGCCGACCATGGCGTTCGTGATGCGCTTTGCCGCCGACGATGTGCACGAGGTGGTGATCGCCGACTCCGGACACTGGCTGATGGAAGAGCAGCCGCAGGCGACCGTCGCGGCGATCCGCACATTTCTCGACGGTAGCGGCGCGCTGGCCCAGACGCGACTGACCAAGGCGCAGGTCGACGCGCTGGCACGCGGCGGCGCGAGCACCGGCACCTCCGGCGTGGGCGGCATTGAGACCACCGTACTCTCCGGCAATCCGGATAGGCCGGGACCGTACGCAATCGAGATCCGCGTTCCGGCTCACACCCGCATCGCAGCGCACAGCCATCGCGACAATCGCACCGCGCTTGTCGTCTCCGGCGAATGGCACTTCGGCTACGGCGACGCGGCGAATGAAGCCGCGGCCCGGACGCTCGAGCCGGGCAGCTTCTACACCGAACCCGCGGGCGACGCGCATTTCGCGTTTACCGGCGCGCAACC
>Ga0315912_10004201_pt1 | contig 13751 bp, 11 predicted proteins | sample VfabasoilMG_FD_204469 | JGI IMG/M metagenome (GOLD analysis project Ga0315912, IMG submission 204469) | Garden soil microbial communities collected in Santa Monica, California, United States - V. faba soil | ecosystem: Environmental > Terrestrial > Soil > Garden | place: USA: California... | reverse complement strand
CGAGCCCGCGATCGACGATGGCCTGCGCCAGCCGCACGGCGTAGGCGGGCGCGAGGACGTCGCACGAGATGTAGAAGTGGCGCACGCCGAAGCGCTTCGAGAGCCGCTCGAGATCCTCGGCGGCGCGCGCCGGCGGTATCTCGCGGTAGCTCGCCGTCGCCGTCTCCGAGAGGCCGTAGTAGCAGAACGAGCACTGGTTCCAGTAGCAGCCCCGCGTCGGCGCGTAGAGCAGCGTCCGCTCCGGCGCGATGTAGCGATCCAGCAGAAGGCCCGTGGGATCGGGAGCCGGCACGTCGCGGAGATCGAGGACATGCCGGGATCCGAGGCGCGGCTTGCCCGATCCATCGCGCATGAGCAGGTTGGGCACGCCCGCGAGAGTCGCCGGATCCCGACGCCGCTGCCAATCGGGCAGCAGGGGCAGGAGATGGGCGAGCGTCTCCTCGCCCTCGAACATGCCGACGCCATCGACGTGCTCGAGCACGCGAAGGCGCGCGGCGTCGTCGGCATGCACGAGCACCTGGTGGATCGCGGGGCCTCCGAGGGCGAGGAACGCGTCGGGCGCGCGACGTCGCAGGCGGAACGCGAGCTTGAGAGCCTCAGGGAGCTGCGACGGGAATGCGATCGAGAGGCCGATGAAGTCGATGTCCGCGAGCTCGTCCTCGAGGACGCGATCGTAGAGATCGACGAGGATGCCTCCCTCGTCGCGCGCATGCTCTCCGAGGAGATCGAAGCTCCACGGGACGACGGAGTGCGTCGCGGAGTTGAATCCGTAACGGTAGGGGAAGTGGAGCGCCGCGAGTCCGTCGAACGCGGCGTCCACGTGGAGCCGCGCGATCTCGTAGGCGATCGGATCGAGGAACGTCGATGGATTGCGGAACACGTCGAGCGGCGCGGGATCCGCCTCGGAGGCCGCGACGACACGATCCCGCGCCTCGAAGGCCAGCCGATAGCGTCGCTGCGCAGTGAAGTCGAGGCGCGAGCGCCCGTTCAGCTCGCCGCAGAGATCGGTGAGCCTTCGCGCGAGCCGCTCGAGGCCCTCGCGCGACAGCAGGTGATGGGCCGCCTCGAGGTTGAGATCGAGCAGATCGACGTCGAGCCCCCGCGCGCCGAGATATCCCTTCAGCGTCGGCAGGCTGATGTAGGGCTGCGTCGGATCCGCGAACGGTGGATGGATGAGCAGGCGTCGCGGCATGGCGGCGATAGTCTAGCGATCCGGGGACGGCACGTCGGAGCGTGGCGCGTCGGTGCCCCCCCGCGGGCTTTCTGGCGGCGTTTTCGATAACCTTCGCCGCTCGAAACCGCCGGGGGGCTCGGAGAGATCATGGGGAGCGCATCCGTTCGTTCGTTCGTCGTCGTTTCCGCTGCCGTCGCCATGCTCGTCGCGACACGACCCGCTCGCGCAGGGCTCGCACTCGACCTGTCGTTCAGTGGCGACGGCAAGGTGCTCGTGCCCGTCCAGGACGGCTCGTTCCAGGGCAGCGGCGTCGCCATGCAGGCGGACGGGAAGATTGTCGTGGCGGGCACCTACCTGCTCTACAACAGCAACACGTCCTACGATTTCGGCGTCGCGCGCTTCCTCAGCGACGGCACGCTCGACTCGACGTTCGGCAACGGCGGGATCGTCGGGACGGACTTCGGCTCCAACTTCCAGGAGTTCGGCGAGGACGTCGCCATCCAGCCCGACGGGAAGATCGTGGTCGTGGGGAGCAGCTTCGATCGATTCGCGGTGGCGCGCTACAACACCAACGGCCAGCTCGACACGACCTTCGACGGCGACGGCCGCGTGCGCACGGACGTGGCGCCGGGACAGGATGCGGCGATGGCGGTCGTGCTCATCGGCGGCAAGATCGTCGTCGCCGGCGACTCCAATGGATTCGGCATCGCGCGCTACAACGCGAACGGCAGCCTCGACACCACCTTCGCCGGTGACGGCACCACGTCCGTCCGCCTGAGCCAGAGCGGCACGGATCGCGGCGCCGGCGTCGTCGATGGCGGCGGCGGCGCGCCCGTCGTCGCGGGGATGATCTGCCCCGGCGGCGTGCCGTGCGGCTTTGGCGTCGAGCGGTTCACCACCGGCGGCGCGTTCGACGGAAGCTTCGGCGATGGCGGTCTCGGCTTCACGCGACCGGCGACGGACTCCGACTCCAAGGGACGCGCGATCGCAGTCCAGCCCGACGGCAAGCTCGTCGTTGCCGGCGAGTCGGGCGAGGACGACTTCGGGCTGGCGCGGTTCAACGCCGACGGCACCATCGACGCCGGATTCGGGATCGGCGGCGGCACGACGATCTCGTTCGGCGAGGGCCGCCATGACTTCCCGTCCTCGGTGGTGGTGCAGGACGACGGGACCATCATCACCGTCGGCACGAGCTACGACGGCGGGTTCTCCAGCTCGAGCTTCGCGCTCTCGGGTCATGACAGCGCGGGCAGTCCCGATCCGACGTTCGGTGCGGGCGGCAAGCTGCGCACGAGCTTCCAGACGTCGTCGGGCGCGGCGGATGTCGCCATCGACGGCGATCGCATCGTCGTCGTCGGCACCGACGGCAATTCCCTGGCGCTCGCGCGCTACTTCGTCCAGGAGAACACTCCGCCGGGCGACGAGTCCGTCAGCCAGCCCATCGACGAGACGACCGGCGAGGCGCCCGCGACGCTGACTTTCTCCGACGTCACGGAGGGCGGAGACACGAGCCTTGAGACGAGCCCGAACGGGCCTCCCGTCCCCTCCGGCTTCCAGCTCGGCACGCCGCCGACGTACTACGAGATCACGAGCACGGCCACGTTCAGCTCGGTCGAAGTCTGCATCCACTACACGGGCGTGAGCTTCCGCAACGAGGCGCAGCTCAGGCTGCTGCACTTCGAGAACGGCCAGTGGATCAACGTCACGACGTCGCTCGATCGCAACGCCGACATCATCTGCGGGCTGGTCACCTCGCTCTCGCCGTTCGCGCTCGTCGAGGACGCGTGCGTCCCCGGCGACGTGGAGGGCGGTGACGACGACGTCGATGCGGCCGACATCACGCTCGCGCGGCGGATGGCGCGCGGCAAGGTGCCCGTCACCGATCAGGCCGTCGCGTGTGGGGACCTCTGGCCCGGCGTGATGATGTGTCGCCGCGCGCTGCGGCACTGGTGCGCCGAGGGCGACGGGGCGCTCACGCTGGACGACGCGGCCATCATCCACAAGCTGTCGAAGGGCCTCGCGCTCGGCTGCGGTTCCTGCGTGCCCGTGCAGGACTCGGACGAGGGTGTCGTGGGCGATATGGTGCCGGATGGCGCGCTGAACATCGGTGACGTCGTGCGCGCGCTGCGCGTGGCCGTCGGCCTCGAGAGCGTCGCTCCGAGCTCGCTGTTCGCGGTGGACCTCGCGCCCGCGATGCGCGAGGACGGGCTGCTGATCGCCGGCGGCGACGGGCGCGTGACGATCGCGGACGTGGTCGTGATGATGCGGAGCGCGGTCGGCCTCGAGACGCTCGCATGGCCCGCGCGGCAGTTCGTCGTGAGAGCGACCGTTCCGACGCCCGTCGAGACGTGGTCCGTGAACGTGAGCGGGTTCCCCCCGTGGGCCCAGGTCGAGGGCGTCGTGACGGCGGCTTGCCGGCCCGAGGATCTTCTCACCGACTTCTCCGGAGAGGGCTGGGGCATCACCTGCGTCTCGGACGCCGGCGAGTTCGTGCCGGGATCCGAGCTCGCAGTGCTCACGTATCGCGCGCCACGCGCTGTCGAGCTGAGCGGCATCACGGGCAGCGTCCAGCTCGTGGACGCCGACCTTGCGCGACGCGACACGACGGCGACGCTGGAGCCGCGCTGACGCGACGCGGGGCCGTCGCATCGTCGGCGCGATTGCGGAGGGGCGCCGTCACGCGCGGGGACGCGCGCGCCGCGTCGCGAGACGGTAGATGTCCCGGATGCGGAAGAAGCGACGGCGCGCGAAGTAGTCGTCGAAGTCGTCCGCGCCGGGCATGGGGAAGTAGCGTCCCGAGTGCGTCGCGGCGGGAAGCGCCGCCGGCCTCTCGCCCCGGTGCAACCTGCGGATGACGCGCTCGAGCAGCCGCGCGCCGATGAGCGCCGTCACCGTCAGGACCTGCTGCTGCGTGGCGTCGGGCCTCAGCACGAACGAGCGGCGCGCGAGGACGGCGCCGGTGTCGATGCCCTCGTCCATCCAGTGCACGCTCACCCCCGCGCGGTCCTCGCAGTTCTTCACCACCCAGAAGTAGTTCATGGCTCCCTTGTAGTCCGGAAGCCAACCCGGGTGGACGTTCAGCGCTCCGAGCCGCGGAATGGCGAGGACGGGCGCCTTGACGATCTGCGCGAAGTAGGCGGAGATCAGCAGGTCCGGCTGCAAGCCCTCGAGGAACGCGCGCGCCGCCTCGCCGTTGATGTTCGACGTCTCGTGGGAGGGGATGCCGTGGCGATCCGCCAGTTGCCAGGCCGACATCAGGCGCCGCCGTGCGACGAGCGGCCCCACGACGTAGAACATGACGAACTGCACGATCCGCTGCCAGGCCAGGAGCGCCGCGAAGCGCCAGCCGATCCGGGAGACTCTCTCGAAGGTCTTCTGCAGTCCCTGGCGTGAGAGCGCCGCGGGCTCTGCCCGCACCACGCCGACGATCTCGATCTCCGGCAGGTGATGCAGCCGGTTGAGCACGATGGCGCTTCCGAGGTGGCCGGCCGAGTAGAGAAGTACCACGCGCAACGGGCGTGATGGCGGTGGCTCTGTCGTCGGCGGGTGCGGGATCGCGGCTCGTTCCATGGCGTCGGGACATCCTACGTTCCGGCCCCTCGCAGGGTGGCGCGAGCCAGCGCGCTCCTGAGAGGATGCCGCGTGCCGTCACTCCTCCTGCTGAGCCTGCTCGCCGCCGTGGCGGCGCGCGGGGTTCCGCGCGAGGCGCCGCGCATCGTCGTGCTCGGGACGGCGCAGGATGGCGGCTTCCCGCAGATCGGATGCGAGGAGGCGCCCTGCCGGAGGGCGCGGCGCGAGCCGCGATTCGCGCGTCGCGTGGCGTCGCTCCTGATCGTCGATCCGCGCAGCGGGCGGCGCTACCTCGTCGATGCGACGCCCGATCTGCCCGAGCAGGTCGAGCTCGCGCGCGAGCGCTCGCCCGATCGTCCCGCCGCCGGAGGACGGCCGCCGCTCTTCGACGGGATCTTCCTGACGCATGCCCATCTCGGCCACTACGCGGGTCTCGCGCAGCTCGGTCGCGAGGCGTACGGAGCGGCGGGGCAGGAGGTGATCGTCACGCAGAGGATGCGCGCGTTCCTCGAGAGCAACGGGCCATGGAGCCTGCTGGTCTCGGCGGGACACGTGAACCTGCGCGACATGTCGCCGGACGTGGCGATTCCCATCGGCGACGGGCTGTCGGTGACGCCGTTCCTCGTCCCGCATCGCGACGAGTTCAGCGACACGGTCGGCTTCGTCATCGCGGGTCCGAGCCGGCGCGTGCTCTACATCCCTGACATCGACAAGTGGGAGCGCTGGGAGCGGCGCATCGAGGACGTGATCCGATCCGTGGACGTCGCGCTGATCGACGGCACGTTCTTCGAGGACGGCGAGATCCCCGGGCGCTCGATGGCGGACATCCCGCATCCCTTCATCGTCGAGACGGTTCAGCGACTCGCGGGGCTGCCACCGGCCGAGCGCGCGAAGATCGTGTTCACGCACCTGAACCACACGAACCCCGCCTGCGATCTGCGTGGCGCCGCGGCGCGACGCATCCGCGCGGCGGGGATGTCGGTGGCGAAGGAGGGAGATGTTTTCACGCTGTAGGCCCGGCGCGGCGCTCTGGGTCCTGCTCGCGCTCGCTCCCGGCGCCGCAGCGGCGTCGTCCCGCGTGCGGCTCGTGACGACGGCGGCCGAGGCGACGCATGCGCATGACGCGCTGATCTCGGGCGCGCAGGAGTCCATCGACGCGGACTACTTCATCGTCGGCGCCGATCCCTTCACCTACAGCGAGCTTGCGCTGTTGCGCGACGCGTCACGGCGCGGGGTGCATGTCCGGCTCCTCGCCGACGCCTACTGGAACCGTGTCCCGCGCTCCGTTCAGGCGGCGCTCGTCGCGGACGGCGTCGAGATACGCGGCTTCCATCCGTGGAGGCCGACGCGGCCCGGCTGGATCGCGCGGCGGCTGCACGACAAGCTGCTCGTCGTGGATGCCCAGACTTTGCTGGCGGGCGGTCGCAACATCGAGGCGCCGTACTTCGGTCGCGGCGAGCAGGTCGGGCGGCGCGACTACGTGGACTGCGACGTCGAGATCCACGGCGAGGCTGCCGGCGAGGCGCGCGCGTACTTCGATCGCCTCTGGACGAGCCGCCACGTCGAGGCCCCGCACTTCGACATTTCCGCGCGTCGCCTCGCGAAGGGGCGCGCGCTCCTCGACGAGGCCGCCCTCTCGCCCGACGCGCGCCTGCCTCCGCGCGTCGGGCTCGGCGCCGACATGCTCGAGGTCGAGAGCGTGCGCTTCGTCCACGACACGATGCCGTCGAAGCGCCTGCACGGGGGGACGAACGACGCGATCCTCGCGGTCATCGACGGCGCTCGCGAGTCGCTCGTCATCGAGTCGCCCTACGTCGTGCCGTCCCGACGCATGCGCCGCGCGCTCGGCGACGCCGTGGATCGCGGCGTGAAGGTGCGCATCCTCACGAACTCGCTCGCCTCCACCGACAATCTCTGGGCCCAGGCCGGATACGTGGGACATCGCGACGAGCTGGTGGGCGGCGGCATCGAGCTGTGGGAGCGGCGCGGGCCCGAGTGCCTCCACGCGAAGGCCATCGTCGTGGACGCCGCGACGGTCGTCGTCGCGTCCTACAACCTGCATCCTCGCAGCGAGGATCTCGATCGCGAGCTCGCCCTGGTCGTGGAGGACGACGAGCTCGCGCTCCGCCTTCGCGAGGTCATGGACGAGCACCTCGACGCAGCATGGCGCCTCGACGCTTCCGGGAAGCCCGAAGGCGCGACCGTTCGCCATCCCGGCGTCTCGCAATGGAAGCGCGTGCGCCTGTTCTTCCATCGCATGTTCGCATGGCTCGTGAAGCGGCAGTTGTAGGCGGGACTGCCCACGCTCCTCCGCCGGCGCGCCACCACCGGCGCGGTCCGCGGATGCTATCCGAGGGATCGCCTCGGCCTCATCGGCGAGGGCATGGCGAGCAGCCCGGGCGATGAAGGTGCGTGAGGCGGCGGGCTCTCAGGATCGAGCCGGCCGCCTCGGTTGATCAGTAGCGATCGTCGTTGCCACGACGGTCGCCCCATCCGTCGCGCGAGCGTTGCCGGCCACGGTTCCAGTCGTCGCGGTCGTCGGCTCGTGGGAAGTAGCTGGCGAGCGTCATGACCTCGCTGTTGACTCGACGCCAGTCCTGGCGGATCTGGTTGTCGAGGCGCGCGCCCGCGGCGAGGCGATCGAACTCCGCGGCCCGGTCGAGTACCTCGTTGGCTAGCCGGCGCGCGTCACGGCTGTTGCCGTTCGTCTCGTCGAGCCTGTCCGCTGCGTCCTCGAGCGCCTGCGCCGAGGCGTTCAGGCGATCCTCCTGGGGAGTGCCGTCGAGGCGGCTGTGGTCCAGCGCGCGATCGAGGCGTGTCTTGAAGGCGTCCGTGCTGGTTTCCAGGCGATCGGCGAGGGCCTGCAGCTGACGCGGGTCGGCCTGGCGACCGTAACGATCGTCGTAGCGGTCGTCGCGGTCGTCGCGATCGTCGTAGCGCACGTTGCGGTTGTCGTAGCGGACGTCGCGATCGTCCCGCGCGTCGCGTTGACACGCGGACGCGTCGTTGTCGCGCGCGAGCGCCGGTGAGGCGAGCGTGCCGAGGAGAAGGAGAATGCTGATGGAGTGGATCCGGTTCATGAGTTGCCTCTGGTCTCGAACAGTCGCCTGCGAGTGCGTCCTCGTCGCCGGCAGGGTCGCCCGCGACGACGTCGCTCGCAGCAGGTCCGGCGCCCTGATGGGTTGCCGTGCACTGCAACCGTTGGACGCTCGCGGAGCCCTCGGCATTCTCCCTCATGGGATTTCCGCGAGAGCGCGGGCGTGGACGTCGAGATCGCGCTGGGAGAAGAGCACCATCGTGACGCGGTCGAAGGCGTCGCCGTCGCGGAGCTTCGCGGCGATCGTCTCGAGCGCGATGCGGGCGGCCTGCTCGATGGGGAAGGCGTAGACGCCCGTCGAGATGGCGGGGAAGGCGACGCTCCTGCAGCCCAGCGCCTCCGCGATCTCGAGGCTGCGGCGGTAGCACGACGCGAGCAACGCCGCCTCGCCCTGCGCGCCGCCGCGCCAGACGGGACCGACCGCATGGATGACGTGACGCGCGGGGAGCGCGCCCGCGCCCGTCGCCTTGGCGTCGCCCTTCTTGCAGCCATGGAGCCGCCGGCACTCCTCGAGGAGCGAGGGTCCGGCCGCGCGATGAATGGCGCCGTCGACGCCGCCGCCACCGAGGAGCGACGAGTTCGCGGCGTTCACGATCGCGTCGGCAGCGTGCTTCGTGATGTCGCCGAGCTCGAGCGTGAGTTCGGCGCTGCCGCAGGCGCGACGTCTCATGACGCTGCGACCGCCGGCATCTCGACGCGCCAGAGCGCCGCGCCCATGCCATCCGCTTCAGCGAAGCGGCGCAGCCCCGTGAGAAGGAGATCGGTGTCGAGCCAGCGCGCCGTCTCCTCATCGCTCGGCGGACGCAGCGTCGCGCCGAGACCCTCGATGACGCGCGCGACCGTCCGGTCATGCATCTGCTCGATCGCCTCGGTGACGGGCTCCAGCGGGTTCACCTCGTGCGTCGCCTTGAGCGCCCGGCCTCGCAGCACGAAGATGTCCACGTCCTGGCGCGACAGCCAGAGCAGGGCGGCGCACGACGTCGCGACGTGCCAGTTCCGGTTCCTCCGGAAGACCTTCGAGATCTCGCGGTTGCGATCATCCGACGGCTTGTAGGCGTTGGGCTGCGTCTCCCAGAGGAGCGCGAGGCGACGCTCCTCGTCGAGCGAAGCGCTGGACTCGCCGATGGATCCGGGAACCGTGTGCTGCCGGCCCGCCGCGAGTCCGACCGCGAGCGCGTCCTCGAGCTTCTCGCACGCGATGTCGAACGACACCGTGCTCTCGCGACCGCCGTAGTGCGCGCCGCGCGACACCAGCAGCAGCCCCTTCGGCACCGGCTGATCGGCGCCGACGATGCGCCGCGTCGCGCGCGCGACATCGCCCGGCAGGCCCTCCGCGTCCTCCGCGAGTGCGCCCAGCGGCGTCACCAGGCCCGAGGCGCGTCCGCCGAGCGCGCGCGGCTTGTAGAAGCTCGGTGTCGGATGGCGCGCGACCCACGTCGCGTGGCACTCCTCGAGGTAGGCGCGGATGGCGAGCGGCCGGATCTCGGCGAGGTGCTCGGGCCTGATGTCGCAGGGACTCTCGAACCTGTCGGCCAGCTCCGGGAACACGGCCAGCACGCCGCTGCCGAGCTGCAGATACATGTCGAGCAGCGCGGCCTTCGTGTCGGACGCCACGCCGAACCTGTCGAGAATGCCTTCGAAGCGCGGGGGAAACGCCATGCTGGCGCCAGTGTCTCACCTCCCACCGTCGTCGAGCGAAGAAGGCTCGCGCGACCAGACGCCTCCGGCGTGTCTCGCATGGTGACCGCCTCGAGTGGACGCACGACGTGCTCGTCTCTAGCTTCCACCGCGACACGTCGCCGCGCATCGAGCCCACTTCGGACGTTGCTCGCGGCGATCACCAGGGAGGCGGCATGGCCAGCGAGAAGCAGCTCTTGGATTCGCTCTTCGAGAAGATCTACCAGATCGTGACGGGCCCGGATCCCATCCACAACCTGCAGGCCGGGGGAGGCTCCTTCGTCTCGTTCTGCCTCCCGGGGATGCCGATCACGGGGGACGAGCTCGAGTTCAGCTTCATCGATCCGGCGAAGAAGGAGGCGGCCGCTGACTTCGCGAGCCTCGTGAACACCGTGCCGTCGTTCCGTGGCTACTGGGCGCCCAGCGACAGGAAGGTCGACGACTACTATCGGCGCGTGCTCGACGAGAGCGTCCGACCCGTGCTGGTGCTCAATGCCGCCGAGAAGAAGCGGCTCCTCGAGGCCCAGGAGACGCTGACGCGCTGGGTGCAGATCCCCGACGCAACGTCCGGTGCGATGAGGACGATCGCCGCCGACACGCCTCTCTACGAGACGTACCAGGAGCGTGCCGGCGAGTACTTCGACGCGCTGATGATCTACAAGAGCCTCCAGGCCGACGCGCTCGCGCGACCCAACGACGCAGCGGCGCAGGCCGCCTGGTTCGCGAAGGGCCCCATTTTCCAGCAGCAGGTGAAGCTCAAGATGCAGCGCTGGGTGTCGGGCGGGAAGCTCCAGGTCGAGAAGGCGCAGCAGACGATCACGGAGCTCGGACGCGGAACGGGCGAGCGGTGGGCGAGGATGCGGGAGATTCTCGAGCAGGCCGACGAGACCACCGCCAACGGCTCGCACTACCTGTTCACCAAGTACTTCCCCGCGAAGTTCTGGGACGCGGCGCACTCGACGGCGTGGACGCGGTTCAGCATGTCGCGCGAGGAGGTCCACGAGGTGGACGAGAAGTCGTCGGTGAACTACGGCGGCGGCGGCTCGGCCTCCGTTGGGCTCTGGTCGGTCAGCGCCTCTGCCTCCTACGCCGAGCAGAAGGAGCACTTCAAGAGCGACGGGCTGATGTCCGGGGTGGAGGTCGAGCTGATCCGCGTGCCGCTGCGGCGAAGCTGGTGGGACGCGAGCGTCTTCTGGGATCGCGGGTGGAAGTTCGACAAGAACATCACGAACCTCGTGCTCAGCGACGGCGCGATGCCGCCGGCGGGCGAGATGACGTGCTATCCGACGGCAATGATCGTCGCGCGCAACCTGAAGCTCGGCATCGACATGACCTCGACGGAGAACAACCACGTGGCGACGCAGTTCTCCGCCAGTGCCTCCGTCGGCTGGGGCCCGTTCTCGCTCCGCGGAAACTACTCCAAGAGCACGGATCAGAAGACGCACGACTTCGTGCGAACGAACGCCGGCATCGAATGCGCAGGAATGCAGATCGTCGGCTTCGCGTGCGAGCTCCTTCCGAAGTCGCCGAATCCCGACCTGACGCTGAACTGGCAGGCCTGACATGCGCTCGCAGGTCATCGTCTTCCTGCTCGCGACGTCCACGCTCGGATGCGCCACGCGGCGAAGCGTTCGAGCGCTCTCGGCCGCCCACGACGCGACGAGCGCGCGCGTCGCGTCGCTCCAAGAGGCGTCGCAGCGACGCACGGATGGGCTGGAGCGCGAGCGCATCGAGCCGCTCGAGTCGCGCGCCGCCGCGACGGAGGATCGCCTCTCCGCGCACGATGCCGCGCTCGGCGGCCTGGATGGTCGCGTCACGGGCCTGGAGCGCCGGCTCGCCGGCTTCTCCGAGACGCTCGTCCACGTGAGGCCTTCGCGGCTTCGCGTGGCCTACGCCAACCAGGCCGGACACCATGCCCGGGTCACGCTCACGCATCGCGGGAGCGAGGACGGCACGCCATGCGTGATCACCGTGGCGACGCGGCGCATCGCGAGGCCGCCGGACGCTCCTCTGCCCGCGGCGACGCCACCGCGCGCCGTGACGACCACCGCGGAGCTCGAGCTGGGCGGCATCGGAGCCGTGCGCGAGATCGTCGTCGCCTGCGGCTCGGAGGTCGTCGCGTCGGCGCGGCCCACGACCGCTCTCCTCGACATCCTCGTCGAGTACGAGGAGGCGGCCTGCGAATCCCCTTGAGCGTCGTCCCGGCAGCGCCGGGCCGCGTCCGCATGACGCGTCAGTCCTGCGAGGCGCGGCCCGCCCTACTCGAGCCAGACGTGGACGCGCTCTTCGCCGTTCTCGACGCGCACGACGTCGCCCTTGGGGGACGTGGCGAGGCGCGTGAGCGCGGCGTCGATGGCGAGCTGGTTGTCCTCGCCGGAGAGGAGGGCATCGACGACGTCGTTCGGCAGGATCACGTGCACGGTCGAGCCGCCGGCGTGCTCCTTCACGTCCACCAGGAGCGAGCCCGACTTCGTCGAGAGCTTCACGTCGGCGTTCTGGTCGGCGATGCTGACGAACTGCGCGTCGCCGGCGGCGCGCACGGCCTTCCACGTCTCGCGCAGCCTCGCGACGTCCATGTCCTGGTTGCCGACGCGGATGCTGCCGCTCTCGATCTTCGCCTGATCGCCGAGCATCGCGAGCGCCGTGCCGGCGAGGGTCATCGGAAGCTGCAGCTTCACCTGCGTCTCCCCGGGCTTGTCGATGGCGACGTGGATCCACTCGGCGGCGCGCGCGGAGCCGGCGAGGGCGAAGGATGCGGACAGGACGATGGCGAGGGTCTTCGTGAGCATGCGAGTCCTCTGGCCGCGGGAAAGTCGAGGCGCGACCGTCACGTGACGAGACGTTAGCATGCGCCCCGACATTCATCGATCCACCGGCATCGCGTGGCGGCTCGCCCCATGGCAGCATGGGCGCATGAAGTGGCAGCAGGGCCGGCGCAGCGACAACATCGAGGACGCTCGCGGCGCTCCGAGCACGGGCCGGGGCCGCGTCGTGCGCGGCGCGGGACTGGGGGGCGGCGCCATCCTCCTCATCGTCGCGATCGCCCTCGTGACGGGGCAGGATCCGACGCAGATCCTCCAGCAGATCGAGCAGCAGGCACCCCCGCCGTCGGAGATGCCGCCGGATGCGGCGCCGGGAGCGCCCTCAGGCTACGACGTGGAGAAGGACTTCATCTCGGTGATCCTCGCGGACACCGAGGACACCTGGGCCGCGCTCTTCCAGCGCAGCGGGCTCACGTACGAGCCGCCCAAGCTGCGGCTCTTCAGCGATGCGGTGGATTCCGCCTGCGGGTACAACAGCTCCGCGGTGGGGCCGTTCTACTGCCCGGCGGATCGGCGCGTCTACCTCGACCTCTCGTTCTTCCGCGAGCTCGACGAGCAGTTCGGCGCCCCGGGCGACTTCGCGCAGGCCTATGTCGTCGCGCACGAGGTGGGCCATCACGTGCAGAAGCTGCTCGGCATCGATGATCAGACGCATCAGCTTCGCCGCGCCGCGCGATCCGACGCGGAGGCCAACGAGCTGTCCGTCCGCCAGGAGCTGCAGGCCGACTGCTTCGCTGGAGCGTGGGCGCATCATGCGCAGGCGCAGCGGCAGCTCCTCGAGGGCGGCGATCTCGAGGAGGGCCTGCGCGCGGCAGCCGCCATCGGCGACGATCGGCTCCAGAAGATGGGGACAGGGCGCGTCCAGCCGGAAGCGTGGACGCATGGCTCGTCCGAGATGCGCGTGCGCTGGTTCCGGCGCGGCTTCGACAGCGGCGATCCCGATCAGTGCGACACGTTCTCGGCGCAGTCGCTTTAGCTGGGGCTCGCGTCAGGCGCGACGCACCTGGCGGCGCAGGTCGCCGTCGCTGCTGGGCAGGAAGCCGCGCCGCTCGAGCCACGCTGCGACCTCGCGCGCCTTCGGATGCGAGGGGCGCACGACGTTGAAGAGGTAGTTCAAGTTGCGCGCGGCCGCTTCATCCTCGAGCCTGTCGAGGATGAAGCTGCCGACGCCGAGTCGTTGCGCCGAGGGATCGACCGCGAGGAGGATCTCCGCGCCGTTCCACGTCGTGTCCATCCAGCCGTAGCCGACGGCCCGGCCCTCATTCTCGACGCGCCACCAGTCGCCGGGCAGTGGGCGCCCTGGCTCCCTGACGCCGACATCGATGGCGCCAGGAGGGGCGCTGCCGACGACGCGCGCCTTCTCGACGTCCCAGAGGGGGTTGGGCTCCGCGATCCACTTCAACATCGGCGT
>Ga0315912_10004200_pt1 | contig 13751 bp, 9 predicted proteins | sample VfabasoilMG_FD_204469 | JGI IMG/M metagenome (GOLD analysis project Ga0315912, IMG submission 204469) | Garden soil microbial communities collected in Santa Monica, California, United States - V. faba soil | ecosystem: Environmental > Terrestrial > Soil > Garden | place: USA: California... | reverse complement strand
TGTTGCACCGTCGCCGCTTCAGCGGCGCCGTGCAGCGCGCAGCCGAGCGAGATCGCGAGCGGTATCGATAGAAGCGGCTTACTGCTCAGTGCCTTCCTCTTCGTTCTCGACGTAGCGGCGGACGTAGTGAGTCGAGCGCACGTTCGTGGTCGCTACGGGCTCCCCGTCGACCAACCGCGGGCGGAAGTGCGTCTCGCGCAAGCGCCGGTTGTAGCGTGTCTGGAGCGCGGCCGTTTGCGGGTCGCGCGTTACGACGCGCACGTCCGACGGTACTCCCTGCGCCGACACGTCGAACTCGAGAACGACCTCGGCCCAGGTGTACGGCCGCGACCGCTCATTGCGGTCGACGGGCGAGAGCGGCGGCACGAAATCGAGCATCGCCGGCTTGCTGAAGTACCTGGCCGTGTCGAGCTGCGGGTTCGTGCTGAGCGTGCTCCAGGCCTGCCGGTAGTAGTCGTCCGCCGCTTGGACGTCGCCGCGCACGAGGGCCCAGTCGCCGAGCAGCGCGAGCGAGAGCCCGCGCTCGACCGGCGACGCGTCGGTGTTCGCGTCGAGCAATGCGGCCAGGCGGTCGCGCTGCTGGGAGTCCTCGCCTTGGGCGACCACGAGGTCGAGCGCGACGATCTCGCGCAGCGGCGCCATGAGCTCCGCGTCGCTGGCCCCGAGCCGGGTCTCCTGCGCGGTCAACACTTCCTGGTACTGCTCGCGCGCGCTATCGGGCAGCCGCGATTGCTCGTAGTACTTGGCCAGCGTGTACCGGAACGGGATCACGCGCGGATCGCCGACGCCGAAACGGCGGATCGCGTTGTCGAGCCGCTCGAGCTGCGTATTCTGCGCTTCGACCGTGTTGCCGAGCCCCAAGTACGCGGTCGTGATGTCGTCGAGCAGCGCGGCCTGTTCGATGTTGAACAAGCCGAGATGACGCTGGCTGATGTGCTGCGCCTGCTCGAGCGTCACGATCGCTTGTTGATACTGCCCGCTCTTGATGTAGGTGCGCCCGAGGCCGCGGTAGTACTCGATCAACGTCGATGAGTACTCGCCCTCGGTCTCTTCGACGATCGCGATCGCCTCGAGCAGGTTGCCGAGCGCGTTGTCGAGATCGCGCAGCTCGCCCTGAATCAGGCCGAGCGCCGCGAGGTCGGCCGGGTACTCGGGCTCGCGCGTCTCGCGCTGCTGAGTCGCGACGACCTCCTGCGCGGGCGGCAGCGCGGACGTCCAGTCTCGTGCGCCAACGAACGCATCGCGGCCGCGGCGCAGCCGGTTGAGCGGCGACTCTGCCGCGGCTTGCGTGGGGTCGGCGGGGGCTTGCGCCTCGAGCACGCTCGGCGCGGCCCAGACGACCAGCATCAGCGTCAAGGCCGCGGCCGCTCTAGCCGCCATTGCCCTGTTCCGCAGTGATTGCTTCGGGGAGATAGCGGAACTTGACTTGAATCGCCAAGGCTCGGCCCGTGACGACCTCGCCGTTTGCAACCACGGGCCTGAAGCGCGAGCGGCGAATGTGGCGCAGCACGGCTTCGTCCTTGAGGCCTACGGGATCGGAATCGACCAACGTTACGTTGTTCGTGTTGCCGCGCGTGTCGATGTCGAACGTGACCGTCACGTGGCCGCTCAACGCCTCGGGATCGGTGCTCAAGCCGCGCGGGCTGATCGGCTCGTAAAGCACGTAGTTCGCGCCCGAGAACCATTCGCGGCGGAGTTGCTCGCCGTTCGGCGCCGAGCCGAGCGTCTGCCACGCGCGTTGATATTCGGTTCCGGAGTAGCCGGTCTTGCCGAACGCGACGGCCCAGTCGCCGATGTCGCGCAGCGCCGCGGCGGTCGTGATGGGATCGCGCTCCGGCTGCTCCTGCAGCAGGTTCAGCGCGTCCTCGAGCGCCGAGATGCCCATGCTCGCCGGGTTGCGCTCCTCGCGGTACGTGTTGCCGATGCCGAGCAGCGGTGTGACCTGCCTGACGTCGTTGTCGCCGTACGCGTTGCGGATGATGCGCAGCGCGCGCCCGTATTGGTCGCGCTCGAGCTGGAAGAACAGCCGGTCGCCGAGCCACTCGGCGTACTTATAGATGGCCGCGAGCACGGCGTCGGATTCCGGCGGGTTCGCGCGTTGCACGAGCCGCAGCGCTTCGACCTGCTGCGCTTCCGCTTCGGCGAGCTGGTTCAAGTCGAGCATCGAGCTCGACATGCGGTCGAGCAGCTCGATCTGCTCTTGGTTGTGCAGCCCGTAGGCGCGCCGGCTCACGGTGCGCGCTTCCGTGTAAGCGTTGACGGCGGACAGGTTGTCGTTTGCGTCGCGATAGCTGTCGCCTAAGCTCGTCAACGGCTTGATCGCGAGCGGCGTGAACGGCCCGTCGACGGAGCGATAGACGTCGACGGCCGCGAGATAGCTCTCGGCGGCCTTGTCGTAACTCTTCGCTTGCCTCTGCGCGTTCGCGAGATCGAGGTAGGCCTCGGCCGTCTGTAGGCTTCTGCGGCCGAACTCGGCGATGTTGGAATCGAGCTGCCTCTGGCTCGCAGCGACGGGATCGATAGGCTCTGCGGCGACGAGATCGGGTGCGTCGGTGGGCGTGGCCACGGCGCCCGGTGCGTCGGTGTTGCCCGGCTCCGCGCCGTTACCGGCGACGCCCGCATCGAGCTGCGCCTGCGCCACACCGGCAAGCCCGCCGCAAACCAGCCACGCAAGCAGCCATTCACGGCCGCTCCCGAACCTCGATGTCGTGGCGGTTGCGGACCTCATCACCTGCATTCTATCCCCAAAAAATGTCGCCCCGCAGCGGCAACGAAATACCTCCCGAAGCTCGTGCAGGAGCGTGCCTTTAGTCCCGACCGAACTCGGTAACGTTCAGTGTGTTCCGTACTCGGCAAATGTCTATAATGGCGCGCCCTTCGCTGCACCGTTCGAGGTCACTGCTCAAGCCTACGCTCTTAGATCGTCGTCTGATGCATCCGACCGATACCCACGGCACCGAGTACTTTCACCGCGTAGTCGATTGCCAATGGGCGTGCCCGGCGCACACCGACGTCCCTGAGTACATTCGGCTCGTCGCGCAAGGAAGGTTCGGCGACGCCTATCTTCTGAATCGCGAGTCGAACGTCTTCCCGGGAATCTTGGGCCGCGTCTGCGATCGGCCATGCGAGCCGGCGTGCCGCCGCGGCCGCGTCGAGGAGAAGCCCGTCGCGATCTGCCGCTTGAAGCGCGTCGCGGCGGACAATCGCGGCGACATCGAGAGCCGGCTGCCCGCTCCCGCACCGCGCAAGAACGGCCGGCGCATCGCGCTCGTCGGCGCGGGCTGCGCGTCGCTGACGGTCGCGAACGATCTCGCGCCGCTCGGCTACGAATGCGTGATTTTCGAGGCGCACGATCGCCCCGGCGGCCTCATGCGCACGAACATTCCTGCGTTCCGCTTGCCGACCGAGGTCCTCGACGAGGAGATCGGTTATGTCACGCGCCAAGGGGTCGAGCTCAAGCTGAAGTCGCCTGTTGCGAGCTTGCGCGCGCTGCTCGACGACGGCTTCGACGCCGTCTTCGTCGGCAGCGGCGCGCCGAAAGGCAAGGATTTGCGCTTGCCGGGCCGCACGGCGGAGCGCATCCACATCGGCATCGACTGGCTCGGTTCGATCGCGTTCGGCCACATCGATTCGATCGGCAAGCGCGTGCTGATCATCGGCGTCGGCAACACGGCCATGGATTGTTGCAGGAGCTCGTTGCGGCTCGGAGCGCAAGACGTCAAGGTCATCGCGCGCAAGCCGCGCCAGTTCTTCAAGGCGTCGGACTGGGAGCTCGAGGACGCCGAGGAAGAGCGCGTCGAGATCGTCGTGAATCATTCGCCGAAGGAGTTCGTCGTCGAGAACGGCAAGCTCGTCGGCATGCGCTTCGACGAGCTTCAGTACGAGCTCGACGGCGCGGGCGAGATCGTCGGCCAGAGAGTCGTCCGCGAAGTGGTCTTGCCGTGCGACGACGTCGTGCTCGCGATCGGCCAAGAGAACGCGTTCCCGTGGATCGAGCGCGAATTGGGTGTCGAGTTCGACCGCCACGACGTGCCCGTCGTCGACGCGACGACGTTCCAGTCGACTCGGCCCGGCGTGTTCTTCGGCGGCGACGCGGCGTTCGGCCCGAAGAACATCATCTGGGCCGTCGAGCACGGCCACCAAGCGGCGATCTCGATTCACAAGCACTGTGAACGCACGAGCTTGACCGAGCGTTTACCGCGCGGCGTGACGCTCACGACGGCCAAGATGGGCATCCACGAGTGGAGCTACAGCAACGCGTACGAGCCGGCCGAGCGGCGCATCATGCCGCACGTCGATCTCAAGCAGCGGTTCAAGAAGCTGAACATCGAGGTCGAGCTCGGTTTCACGGCCGAGCAATTCGCGACCGAGGTCGAGCGCTGCTTGAACTGCGACTTGCACACGGTGTTCACGGCCGATCTTTGCATCGAGTGCGACGCGTGCATCGACATTTGCCCCGTCGATTGCCTTGCGATTACGCCGAACGGGACGGAGGCGGAGCTGTCGAACCGCCTGAAGGCGGCGCGGCTCGAGCCGACTCAACCGCTCTACGTGTCCGCGCCGCTGAAGCAGACTGCGCGCGTGATGCTCAAAGACGAGAATCTGTGCGTGCACTGCGGGCTGTGCGCGGAACGCTGCCCGACCGGTGCTTGGGACATGCAGAAGTCGGTCGTGGCGATTCCGTACGCGCGTGACGAAGCAAAAGAGGAAGAGTGGCAAAGCAGCAGACAAGCCGGGTAAACGACTTCGTCCTCAAGATTGCGAACGTCAACGGCACGGGCTCCGCGAGCGCGAATTCGCTGCTGATGAAGACCGTCTTCCGGATGGGCGTCCCGGTCACCGGCAAGAATTTCTTTCCGTCGAACATCCAAGGCCTGCCGACGTGGTATGAGATCCGCGTTAGCAAGGACGGTTACCTCGCGCGCTCAGGGTCGGTCGACATCATGGTCGCGATGAACGCGCAGACGTACGCGCGCGATCTCAAGGAGGTCGCGCCGGGCGGCGTGTTGATCTACGACTCGACCTGGCCGCGCGATCGCCTGCTCTCGCGCCCCGACATCGAAATCGTCGGCGTGCCGCTCGCGCGCATGTGCAACGAGCGTTTCGCGAACGCGCGCACCCGCATCCTCATGAAGAACATGGCGTACGTCGGTGTGCTGGCTGCGCTGCTCGAGCTCGACCGCGAGGTCATCGTGCAGCTCGTGAAGGAGACGTTCGCGAAGAAGCAGTCGCTGATCGAATCGAATCAAGAAGCCATCGATCTTGGGATAGAGTACGCGCGCGCGAATCTGCAGTGCCCGTTGCCGCAGCGCGTCGCGCCGCTAGCCAAGACGGGCGGTCACATCATGATCGACGGCAACACGGCTGCGGCGCTCGGCTGCGTGTATGCGGGCGCGACGGTCGGCGCGTGGTATCCGATCACGCCGTCCACGTCTCTGATGGACGGATTCAAGTCGTTCTGCGAGCGGTATCGCAAGGACGCGGAGACCGGCGAGCGGCGCTATTGCGTCGTGCAGGCCGAGGACGAGCTTGCCGCTATCGGCATCGTGCTCGGCGCGACGTGGAACGGCGCGCGCGCGTTCACGCCCACGAGCGGGCCCGGCCTGTCGCTGATGAGCGAGTTCTTGGGGTTCGCCTACTTCACCGAGCTGCCGGCCGTGCTGTTCGACGTGCAGCGCGTCGGTCCGTCGACCGGCATGCCGACGCGCACGCAGCAAGCCGACTTGCTCGCGGCGGCCTACGCATCGCACGGCGACACGAAGCACGTGCTGCTGTTCCCGGCCGATCCGCGCGAGTGCTTCGAGCTCGCCGTCACGGCCTTCGATCTCTCCGACCGCCTGCAAACACCCGTCATCGTGATGTCGGATCTCGATATCGGCATGAACGACTGGATGTGCCGCGATCTCGATTGGGATCCCGCGTATCGTCCGGACCGCGGCAAGGTGCTGACGGCCGCCGAGCTCGAGTCCGCGAAAGCGTTCCACCGCTACGTCGACGTCGACGGCGACGGCATCCCGCAGCGCACGTTGCCGGGCGTGCACCCGCGCGGCGCGTACTTCGTGCGCGGCTCGGGCCACAACCAGTACGGCGGCTACACCGAGGACGCCGCGGAGTACCAGCAAGTCGTCGACCGCCTCGCGAAGAAATGGCAGACGGCCGCGACGCTCGTGCCGGAGCCCAAAATCCGCCGCGCGCGCGAGGCGGCGCGCGTCGGCGTCGTCGCGGTCGGAAGCTGCGACGCCGCGATCGAGGAGGCGCTCGACGGCTTGGCCGCGAAAGGCATTCACGCCGACTATTGCCGCATCCGCGCGTTCCCGTTCGGCAAGTCCGTGCGGCAGTTCCTCGAGCAGCACGAGCAAATTTTCGTCGTCGAGCAGAACCGCGACGCGCAGCTGAAGACGCTGTTGGTCGCCGAGACGGGTTTCCCGCCCGCGCGCCTCACTTCGATCCTGCATTACGGCGGCTTGCCGATGGATCACCGCTGCGTCACGGATGCGCTCACGCAGTTCGCGGCGCAGGGAGTAGCCGCATGACGTCGATCGCGAAACCGAAGATCGTCCACCAGGGCTTGAAGCGCAACGCGCTCGGTTTGACCGTGCGCGACTACGAAGGCGGCATGTCGACGCTGTGCGCGGGCTGCGGACACGACTCGATCACGGCCGCGATCGTGCAAGCATTCTTCGAGCTCGACATCGCGCCGCACGCGGTTGCGAAGATGAGCGGCATCGGCTGCTCGTCGAAGACGCCCGCGTACTTTCTGAGCCAGTCGCACGGCTTCAACTCCGTGCACGGCCGCATGCCGTCGATCGCGACGGGAGCTTCGGCCGCGAACCGCGAGCTGCACTTGCTCGGCGTCTCGGGCGACGGCGACTCGCTCTCGATCGGGCTCGGGCAGTTCACGCACGCGCTGCGCCGCAATCTCCACATGGTGTACATCATCGAGAACAACGGCGTGTACGGCCTCACGAAGGGGCAGTTCTCGGCGTCGGCCGACGTCGGCTCGAAAGCGAAGCGCGGCGAGGTCAACAAGCAGCCGCCGATCGATCCCGTGCAGATCGCGCTCGCGCTCGGCGGCTCGTTCGTCGCGCGCAGCTTCTCGGGCGACAAAGATCAGCTCGTGCCGCTGATCAAGGCCGGCGTGCGTCATCGCGGCTTCGCGCTGATCGACGTGCTTTCGCCGTGCGTGACGTTCAACGACCACGAGGACTCGACGAAGAGCTACGCCTACGCGCGCGAGTTCAGTCATCCCGCCATCCACGCCGACTTCGTGCCGCCGGCGACCGAGATCAAAGCCGCGTACGACGAAGGCGCCGTGCTGCCCGTCGAGCTGCACGACGGCAGCCGCGTGTTGCTGCGCAAGGTCGCGAAGGATTTCGACCCCGGCACGCGTGGGGCCGCGCTCGAGTACGTGCGCGCGCAGCAGCGTAAAGGCGAAATTGTGACGGGGCTCCTCTATATCGACGGGTCCGAGGCCGATATGCACGGCGTGAACGGCACCGTGGCGGCGCCGCTGGCCCGGCTGCCGTACGAGGAGCTGTGCCCCGGCCGGGACGCGCTCCTGAAGCTCCAGCAGCGGTTCCGCTGACCTAGATGTGACGTAATTCAAGGCAATCCGGCCGGAAAACCGGCAGCGTAGCGCGTGCTACTTAACGTGGTGCCCGCTCATGACTGAACCGACCGCATCGATCCAGAGCCTACGCGATCGCCTGACGGGCTTGCTCGCCGACTGGGGAGCCGAGCTCGCGGAGGTTTTGAAGGAGCTCGAGGAGAAGCGAGCGCGCGTCGCCGAGCTCGAGAGCGGCTCCGCCGGCCGCGCCGATGAGCTCGAGCAGCTCCAGCAGCGCGTCGACGGCCAGAATACTTTGATCGAAGCGCTGCGCGGCGATGCCGAGGAAGCGCAAAAGCTGCGTGCCGAGGTTCGCAGTAAGGATCTCGAGTTCGAGCGCGTGAGCTCGGAGCTCGAGAGCAAAAAGGAGCTCGTGCGCGCTCTGCGCCGCGATACCGACGGCAACGACCGCATCAAGACCGAGGCGCGCAACAAGGATCGCGAGATCGACGAGCTGAAATCGAAGTTGCAGCGCGCCGAAAAGCAGGCCGCCGAGGCCGCCGCACAAGTTGCAAGTCTACGTGAAGCCGCTGCTGGCAAAGAGGGCGAGGAGCAGGCCGAAATCGAGTCGCTGCGCGCCGAGCTCGACGCGCGCAAGACGGTCATCAAGAGCTTGCGCTCCGACCAAGAGCGCGTAGCGCAGCTGCAAGCGAGCCTCGACGAGAAACGCGGCGTCGTCGAGCAGCTCGAGGCCACGATCAGCCGGCACTCGAACACGATCGCCGAGCTGCGCCGCAGCGTCGACACGTGGAAGCGGAAGGCTCAGGCGCTGCGCGGCGACAGCCCGCTTGCGTCGTCTTCGGTGACCTTGCCCGCGCTGTCCGACACGGACGTGCGCGTCATCGAGGAGCTCGAGAAGAAGACCGGCGGCAAGAACGATGCCACGATCGCGATCGACATGCGCCGCTCGCTGCTCGAAGCGCGCCGCACGGCCGCGCAGGGCAACGGCGAGAAATAATCGCTCTCGTCAGCTTTCTTAAGACGCCCGCGGCGCGGGCGCCCCTACAGCCCTTCCCAAATCGCGAAGATTCGGCCGCGTGCCACACCTGTTGCGGCGCGCGCGGGCGTCGTCGCGAAGTTGTCGTACTTATGTTCAACCGATCCTATAATTGTGATCGTACTCACAGACTCTTTGCCTGGAAAGCACGAGCCTGACCCTGACGACGATTTAACGGAACGCCGATTACGTTGCCTCGTCTAATCATGCAACTCGGCACGAAATGTGGAGGGAATCGCTAGAGGCGATCGAACAAAAACAAAAACCGGCGACTGGCATCGCTAACATCAAGGTAGGGAGTGTTGATGACGACGACGCTATCCGAATTTGGAGTCCATCGAGAGATCTTGAGCCCGCGTGCTTCATCTCATCGAGGAACCTTCATCGACGATTTGGCCGCCTATGCCACCCAGCATCAAGCCCAACACTGGCGTGGCACATTCGCTGAGTTCCTGCACGACATTCTTCCCAACGATCCCGGCAAGCTGACGCGCTCGTCGCATCAGTACATCTACGACATGCTGTGCGCGTATCGCGACGCGCCGCGAGTAGCTCGCGGCACGGGCGAGCCCGAGCCGACGACGACCGCACTGTTCTCCGGCGAGCTCTACGGCATCGACAGCGCACTCGAGCGCGTCATCGACTATTTCAAAGCCGCAGCCGCGGGCTCCGACGTGGGCCGCAGGCTGTTGCTCTTGCTCGGGCCGCCGTCGGGCGGCAAATCCTCGCTCGTGATCCTGCTGAAGCGCGGTCTCGAGGAATACAGCCACACCGACAACGGCGCGTTGTACGCGCTGCAAGGCTCGCCGCTGCACGAGTCGCCGCTGAATTTGATTCCTGTCAGCTTGCGGCCGAAATTCCGCGCCACGTACGGCGTCGACATCCAAGGCGAGCTCTCGCCGTACGCGCGTGCGCGCCTCGACGACGAGTTCCAGGGCGACTTCATGCGGTTCCCGGTCGAGCGCATCTTCTTGTCCGAGGCCGCGCGCGTCGGCGTCGGCACGTACGCGCCGCACGACCCGACGACGGCCGATATCGCGGACTTGGTCGGCTCGGTCGACCTCTCGAAGGTCGCGGACATCGGCGACGAAGGCGACCCGCGCGCGTGGTCCTGGTCGGGCGCCGTCTACGCCGCGAGCCGCGGCGTGCTCGAAATGATCGAGATTCTGAAGGTGAAGCGCGAGTTCCTGTACTTGCTGCTGACGCTGACGCAGGAGAAGAACGTCAAGGTCTCGCGCTTCCCGCTGATTCACTTGGACGAGACGATTCTCGCGCACACGAACCTGGCCGAGTTCAACAAGTTCCTCCAGGAAAAGGAGAACGAGGCGCTGCTCGACCGCATGGTCATCGTGAAGGTGCCGTACACGCTGTCGTTCCGCGACGAAGCGCGCATCTATCGCAAGCTCGTGTCGAGCGCGCCGGCCTTCCGCAAAGTGCACTTCGATCCGCACGTCGTCGATCTTGCCGCCGTGTTCTCGATCCTGACGCGCTTGCAGAAGCCGCAGCGCGAAGGCCTCGATCTCACGAAGAAACTGAAGCTCTACGCCGACGAGGACGTCGAAGGCTTCAGCGCGGCCGACGTGCCGCGCATCCATGCCGAGTCGACCGACGAGGGTTTGACGGGCGTGAGCCCGCGCTTCGTCATCAACGCGATCAGCAACGCGATCACGCGCAACAACGTGGCGAGCCTCACGAGCATGGAGATGCTGCTCGCGCTGAAGGACGCCATCGAGACCGACGCGCGCATGGACGCCGGCCGCAAGAAGCAGTGGATCGAGTTCCTCGTGCTCGCGCGCAAAGACTTCTACAACCGCTGGGTCAAAGAGGACGTTCACCGCGCGCTGTTCGCGTCGTTCCAAGAGGAAGCGCAGCAGCTGCTCGAAAAGTATCTCGACGAGATCGAGGCTTCGCTCGACAAGCGCGAGGTCGAGGATCCGATCACGGGCGAATCGCGCCCGCCCGACGAGCGTTTCCTGCGCTCCGTCGAGGAGAAGATCAAGATCTCCGAGAGCGGCAAGCTGTCGTTCCGCCAGGAAGTCGTGCGCAAAGCGATGGTCGCGTTCAAAGCCGGCGAGAAGTTCACGCTCGACAATCACTCGCGGTTGCACGAGGCCATCGAGCAGTACTTGTTCGAGGAGCGCCGCGACGTGCTGCGGCTCGTGACGTCGAAAGCGCGGCCCGACGACGAGGCCGAGCACAAGATCTCGGCCGTGCAGGAGCGCTTGATCGGCGAGTACGGCTACGACGAGCACAGCGCGAAGGAAGCGCTCAACTACGTCACCACACTGTTGTCGCAGGAGTAGCGGGGCAGAAGGCAAAGGAGGGCGCGCGCAAATGGCAGGGTCGTCCGGTTTCGTTGATCCTTCGGGTTCCGGGCGAGCGTGGTACGACCTGTTCTCGCGCGGCGCCCGCGACTGGCTGCGGCACAACGACAAGGTTCGCGCGGCCGTCCGCGACAAGCTGCCCGAGCTCATCGCCGGCAGCGAATTGCTGCCGAGCGCGGACCGCACCGTGCAGGTTCCCGTTCACTTTCTCGAGCACGCGCGTCTGCGGCTCCGCGACGCGGACCAATCGGAAGGCGTCGGTCAAGGCGCCGGCAAGCCCGGCGATCAGCTCGTACAGCCGGGCGACGGCGCCACGTCGAAGGGCGCCGGCGGCAACGAGGAGGGCGGCTATCAGTTCATCCTCGAGCTCAAGATCGACGACATCGTCGACTGGCTCTGGGAGGAGCTGAAGCTGCCGAACCTGAAGGTCAAGTCGGGCGCCGTTCAATTCGACGACTACACGCGCGAAGGCTGGAGCCGGCGCGGTGTGCGCTCGCGGCTCGATCGCCGGCGCTCTTTGAAGGAGGCGCTGAAACGGCGCGCGGTTCAAGACGAAGGGCCGTCGTTCACGAACGACGACTTGCGCTACCGCCAACTTGCGATGCGCCGGCGCCCCGCGACCGAGGCCGTCGTCTATTTCGCGATGGACGTGTCCTCGAGCATGACGGAGCACGACCGCAAGCTCGCGAAGACGTTCTTCTTCTGGGTCGTGCAGGGCTTGCGCCGCCAGTACACGCATCTCGAAGCCGTGTTCGTCGCGCACACCGTCGAGGCGTGGGAGTTCCCCGAGCAGGAGTTCTTCCAGGTCAGCGGCAGCGGCGGCACGGTCGCGTCGACGGCGTTCAAGAAGGTGCTCGAGATTGCCACGCAGCGGTACGAGCCGAGCCGCTTCAACACGTACGTGTTCTACGCCTCGGACGGCGCGAACTTCCACAACGACCGCGAAGCCGCGCAAGCCGCGCTTCAAGAGCTCGGCGCCGTCGCGAACTACATCGGCTACGTCGAGACCGCGTCCGTCGCACAGCAGCCGCTGCAGTCCGAGACCGCACTGTTGTTCGAGCAGCTCGAGGCCGAGACGGGCGCGGCCGGCCGGCACGCGCTGTCGTCGCCGGAGTCGGTTTGGGACGCGATTCGCGCGTTCTTCGCGCGGCCCGTCGAGACCGAGGGCTAGCATGAACAGAGCCCTGCAGAGCTATGCGGGCCGACTCGAGCAGCTCGCGCTGAGCCATGGTCTCGACTACTACCCCGTGCAGTTCGAGGAAGTGCCGTCGAGCTTCATGATGGAAGTCGCCGTGTATGGTCTTCCCGTGCGCATGCCGCACTGGTCGTTCGGCGTGCGTTACATCTATCAGCTCGTGCAGCACAGGATGGGGCACTCGCGCCTGTTCGAGGTCGTGTTCCCCGGCAATCCGGGCCGCGCGTATCTCGCCGGCAACAACTCGCTGCAAGAGAACACGCTCGTGACCGCGCACGTGCTCGGCCACGCCGACTTCGCGAAGAACAACTCGCTGTTCAAGCGCAGCCAGGAGCAGGTTGGGTACCGCATCGTCGAGCAGGCGGCCGCGCACGCACGCCAAATCGGCGCGGCCGTCGAGCAGTATGGCCAGACGCGCGTCGAGCAGGTCCTCGATGCGGCGCTAGCGCTCGAGGCGCACATCGAACCGTTTCAGAGCTTGCGGCGCGAGCGCTATCCGTACTACGTCGACGCGCCGCGGCCCCCGCACGAGAGCGGTTTCCAGAAGCGGTTCGACAACCTGCCTGGCAACGAGGCCGCGGCCGACGCGCCGCTCGAGCGTGTGCGTGCGCCGATCCCGGCGGCGCCCGAGCGCGACCTCCTGTGGCTCATCGCCGAGTACGCGCCCGAGCTCGAGGAGTGGGAGCGCGACGTGTTTCGTGCAGTGCGCGAGGAGTCGTTCTACTTCTATCCCGTATTCGCTTGCCAGATCATGAACGAGGGCTGGGCTTCGTATTGGCACGCGCGCCTCTTACGCGAAGCCGATTTCCTGCCGCACAACGAGTACCTCGACGCGCTGAAGACGCATTCGGACGTCGTGCGGCCGCATGCAGCCGAGCAGCAAGCGTCGCTCGCGACGAATCCGTATCACTTGGGGTTCTCGATCTGGGAGTCGATCGTCGCCGAGCACGGGCTCGAGCGCGCGTTTCAAATTCGCACGGAGGACGACGACTTCAGCTTCGTGCGCAATCACCTGACGCAGGAGCTCGCCGAGGAGCTCAAGCTGTTCCGTTACGAACGCAAGGCCGACGGCGCCGTTCGCGTGCTCGACCACGACATCCACGCGTTGCGCGAGACCGTGCTCGCGCCGAAGTACAACTTCGGGGCGCCGGCCGTGCTCGCGAAGCACATCGCCAACGACGGGTCGTTGACTCTGTTTCACGAGCACGAAACGGACGGCCGCGGGCTCGACCTCGAGCGCGCGGAGCGTGTGCTCGACTATCTACACAAGGTGTGGCGCCGGCCGATCAGGCTCGAGACGGTCGACTCGGCCGGGCAGTCGCGCACGCTGTCGCGCGCGGCGCCCTGAGGACTTCGCTTTCTAGTCGTCCAAGTCGTCGAGCGTGACCGTGATGTCGCGCTTCGAAACGTCGATGTTCCAGAACGTGTACTTGTCGCCGTCCTCGTCAACCAAGCGGATGTCGAAGACGGGGCTCTTGTAGCCGTTCAAGTTCACGCGCTGTGTGCTGCCCGACATCAGGACGTCCTCGCCGAGCACGTCCTCTTCCCACGAGTCCGACTTCGCCGGGCTCACGTACATGTACATGATCGTGTAGCCCGTGTCGTTCGTAATGTCGACGTAGTAGTTGG
>Ga0315912_10004199_pt1 | contig 13755 bp, 12 predicted proteins | sample VfabasoilMG_FD_204469 | JGI IMG/M metagenome (GOLD analysis project Ga0315912, IMG submission 204469) | Garden soil microbial communities collected in Santa Monica, California, United States - V. faba soil | ecosystem: Environmental > Terrestrial > Soil > Garden | place: USA: California... | reverse complement strand
ATCGAATAGCCCGGATAGCTCCTGCGTTATCAAGTGGCTTCCGTCAAGAAATTTCGTCCCCAGACAATGGTTTCCTATTGAAACCAGTTCTAACGTTTCACCACGGGGTAAAATATGTTCGAGGCGTCTGCTATAAATTTCTTTTAAAGTATCCCACTGTAATTTCGCCCGATCCTTGCGGCGTATCAGCGCCTCCAGAGTTGATGTCCCATCCCCCGTCACACTTAGCATTTCTTTTACTACAATTGACGTAACCCTTCCACTCTCTTCATTTGGGAAGCGAGTATAAAAAACCCCGTACTCCAGAGGCAACGTTATTAACTCCTGAATAAGAAAATCAAAATTCATTTTCGACAGATAGGAATCGATATCGTTTTCTGTTTCAATTCGGGTAACCATAAATCCTCTTTCACCCAGATCGGGTTTAAAAATCACGGGTAGTTGAAATCCGTGTAGTCCCAGCGTTTTAATAACAGCTTCCTTTGACGCGGGTCCCGAGATGAGAATTGTTTTAGGAGTGTATTTTTTTGGGACTTTGTTGAGAACATCAAATTTGGACTCTCCGAACATTCCCCCCATTGGTATTCCGGGATTTGATGCGGAAAAAAAAATCAACGACCTGGCCCTTATAGATAACCAGGCATAGTAAAAAATAACAGGCAGTTGAATGATGCCAAATGGCCAATACTCCCAGCTTTTAAGTTTGATAATAAAATTGCTGTGGGTAAACCTTTCGCTGAAAAGCATTCCAGAAATAATCTTGTTCAGTGGGAAAGAGGGGACAACGCCTCTTTGTATCGAACCGTGGAGGCAGCAATCCCAAAGTCCGGAGGAAGCCGCACGTATCCCGCCAGCTCCCTGACTCCAATCTTCATTATGGCCATGTGGTGTACTGCATGTTCGATATTATAAACCAGTTCCCGCGCAGAGTTAGTCTCGATAGTAATAAAATCTTCTCTCACCAAATCGTAGCCCACTTCAAGCTGCAATGACTTGTCGGGTAATACACTAATGAAATGGCTAATTTGATTAATTACGGACAGCGCCACTTCCTTGTCAGTTTCTATTACTTTATCATGTGCACGATTGTCATAATTAATCGTGCCATTGACGAAACCATGTTGTAGGCAAAGGAAAAATTCAAGTGTATGGCGCAGGTGTTGACCGATAGTAGAATTGCTTAACGTTTCTGCCGGTTTGACAAAGTCCTGTTCATTTAGTTGGCTGACAAGGTCAGTCAGTTGGTTAAGTATTTTCGAACATGCTTTGGTCAACTCCATGGGCGGCAAAATTTGTCGAATTTAAAGTAAAAGAAGTCAAATTTGAAATAATCCGTTACTGGGTATATACTCAACAAATGCTAATGCAAAGTTTCTTTCCAGTTCCGGTCAGCAGTCTCTCTAAGTTTGTTTTCACGTTTGTTCCATTCAGAGAGGGTATTATTACCCCAGAAATTGTAGAAGAGGAATAATTTGCCATCCAGAATCTTATAGGTTTCAGGGTCGATTTTGACTTTTTCGCCCGTTTCGCCCATGGCATAGGCGCACCACCCTCCGTAGGCTGGTTCAAACTTTTCAGGAGACGACCTGAACTTTTCGAGGTTTACCTGTGAGGCGAAGTGATAAGTCAGTCCTTTGTATAAAATCTTAATCTTAGGATTTCCCTCACGGGGGCTGCCATCAAAATAGCTTACCGGATCAAACCCTTCAAGTATGACACCCTGCTTACTGTTGAAGTGTTTTTTGCGCAGATCATCGGTCTGAGCAAGTGACCACACCGCTGCTAAAGACAGGGTGACCAGGATAAAGAAGCTTTTTGAAATTTTCATGCTTGTAAATACGAATTGGATACAAGGAAGGGTTTTCAGAAATAACAATATGTCGGCAATTTTACATTTTGGCCGTTTGTAAGAAAGTCAGGCTGGGAGACCTTAAATTCTGCGTATCTTATTGCTAAATAGCCTAACAATGAAAATCCTTATAGTATTTCTGGTCCTGCTAGGGACCCAGGCTGGCGCGCAAAAAGCAGATCTGATCAAACAGGCCAATTCCTTCCTGACTTCACTTCCGGAGCCTCTTCGCGCCAAAGCCTATTACGAAACTGGTGATGCCGAGAGGGTGAACTGGCACTTTGTGCCCAGGGAACGAAAAGGGGTTTCGCTTCGCGAGCTTACCGGCCCACAACGGGATGCGGCCTTGAACCTGTTACGTATTTCGTTAAGTCAGCAGGGGTATCAAAAGGCTATGGACATTGTTGCTTTGGAAAATGTTCTGAGGGTAGTAGAGAATCGTGGATCAGATGACCGGTATCGGGACCCTTTAAACTATTACTTTACCGTTTTTGGCACTCCGGCAGCCGACAAACCCTGGGGCTGGCGGTTTGAGGGGCATCACGTCGCGTTCAACTTTTTTTCATGGAACAACAAGATAGAATCTTCTACACCTTCGTTTTTTGGATCAAATCCGGGAGTTGTGCTTGAGGGAAAAGAGAGAGGCAAGGAAGTCCTGAAAGCGGAGACGGCTTTAGGCTTTGCGTTGGTAAATTCATTGAGCCAGACTCAGCTTAAGACAGCAATGATTTCAGAAACAGCCCTGACGGAAATAGTTTCCTTTAATAGTCGTAACGCAGTCCCATTGGAGCCGAAAGGATTGACCTATGCGGCTATGACGGATAAACAAAAGGAAATGCTCATGAGTCTGCTTGACGTATATGTAAAAAATTATGAATTGGGATTCTCAAATAAACTGATGAACAAGATTAAGCAAGCCGGTTTTGAAAATCTGAGTTTCGCCTGGGCTGGAAGTTTAAAACCTGGCGCTGGGCATTACTACAGAATCCAGGGGCCGATGCTTTTAATTGAACTGGACAACACGCAGAACAACGCCAACCATGTACACAGTGTGGTGCGAGATCTTACGAACGACTTTGGTGAAGATATTTTGCGGGAGCACTATCAGAAGGAACATTAGACGAATCGGATAGAAAGTATAATACTTTCTAGGCAAGGAACTGTAATTCTACTTAAAAACAGTTGCTAAAATTTGCCTGACGCGGTGATCATACGTATGATTCTGAACAAAGTGATCATATTGGGTGCTCGCCATTTCGTGCCTGACCGAAGGTTTGTCCACGTAGTATTTCATCAGATCAATCGCATCATCAATAGTCTTAAAAGTAAACTTTGCCGGATCGATTTTCGAATATTCACTGATGATGGGCCTGTAATCGCAAATCTGAAAAGCACCGATTCCCGAAATTTCAAAAAACTTACAGTTCACAGATTCGATTTCGGCATAGTGAAGATTGTTAAAAACAATTTTTGCACCAAAAAGCAATTTGGACTTAACATCACCAGTGATCCACGTGTTTTTTAAGTACTTGTCAATATCGGACGTAGAAAATCGTTTGTCTCTTTTTCCGTACAGGGCAACCTTAAAACCCGCATCGATTATTCTTCTCAACATCCTGGCCCGGTATGGATAAATGTGACCAAAGGCCAATACATCGGTACCAGTTTCCTCTTCAAAACGGATCCTGTCTACGTCCGGTCTACTATGAACCTTAGGGTTAAATGCCTCCGGAAGGTATACGGCATTCAATCCCATTTTATGTTTCATAAAACTAACGATATAAGGATCCTTGGTAAAATAGAAGTCATATGCCGAAGCGAAAACCTGCTGATGTTCAAATGTAGTTAGCGCATCAGGATTAATCTGGATAACGGGAATGCTTGGCAATTCACTTTTGATCTTCCGGATACACAAAGGATTAATAAATCGGTATGTGCCAATTACTAAATCAGGCTTTAGCTCAATTACCTTTTTTGCCAGGTTTTTAAAAATGTATTCATCATACCAATTGAGATACCGGATAGCATGGTAACTAAAATCAATTCGGATAGGACAAACATCAGTCAAGTCCAGGATCACGACTTCGTGACCTAAACGCCTAAAGGAATCTGCAAAGTGATATTCCAGGGTATCAAAACCATTACTCCCAACTATAACGACTTTCATTGATCCATAGTTTTATTATTGTGTAATGTCATTTGTTCAATGGAAACACGATTGGCAATTTGGGTTTTGAATTACTAAAAATAAACCAGAAGCCTCATTTTTTTTTGAAAATATTTGCTAAAGTAATCAAATAACAGGATGTGATCCGTAGAATTATTCAAAAACAAGAACATTCGATTCCTGGATTTTAGAATCGAGATATCGGCGCCAAATTGTGCTATAATAATTCAGAAGACATTCGTAGGTATTGATTAATCTACGTAAAGCACCAATCCCTTCAGATATTCTCCTTCCGGGTGAAAAATTGATACAGGGTGATCGGCCGGCTGAGAAAGATGATGCAAAACTTTGATTTGTCTGCCCGCCTGAATTGCGGCTGAAACGACGGTGTCATAGAATAATTTGCGATCTACGACCTGAGAGCAAGAGAAAGTAAAAATAATTCCTCCGGGGTTTATTAGTCTCATTGCTTCGGTATTCAAACGCTGATAGCCCTTCACAGCCTGGTGCCTGGCGTCTCTGTGTTTGGCAAAGGCCGGAGGGTCTAGAACAATTACGTCATATGCTTCCTGTTTTTCTTTCATAAAGTCAAAAGTGTCCATCGCAAAACTTTTGTGGATATCTTCATCAAATCCATTAAGAGAAATATTTTTTCTCGTCATCGTAATCGCTTTCTCTGATGAATCGACCGAGTGAACCAGTTCGGCATGAGCGTTCAGCGCATAAACGGAGAATCCACCGGAATAACAAAAAGTATTCAGGACCCTTTTCCCTTTTGAAAAATCACCTAACAATCTTCTGTTCTCCCGCTGATCTAAAAAGAAACCAGTCTTTTGTCCTTCCTCCCAATCAACATAGAATTTGTTCCTGTTTTCGATAATTATGTGTGGTACAACACCCATTCCAAACAAGTATTCGTCCTGCTTAGTATCCCGGATTTTTCCCGGAAGTGTTGATTGACTTTTGTAATAAATTGTATGAAGGCCTGGAATTGTATCTTGCAATGCAATGGAAATAATCTTCCTATCCAGGTGCATTCCAACAGAATGCGCCTGAACTACAGCAGCACCATCGTAGTAATCAATAATTAACCCGGGTAAGCCATCGCCTTCGCCGTGGATTAATCGAAACGCATTTGTCAAGTCAGACGGGAGGCTGGAGCTATTTCGCAGTCGCAGCGCCTGGTTGATTCTGTTTTGATAGAAATTTTTCAAAGTAGGCTGACCTTCGAAAGTCAACATTCGGATAGCGATGCTTCCGTTTTGATAATGCCCATAGCCAAGGACTTTTCCATTGTGATGCTGAACTTCAACCCAACAACCGTCTTCGGTATTGCCTTCTATCTTTTGAATAGCACCTGAAAATATCCATGGATGAAAACGCTCGATCGAGTATTCCTTTCCTTTCTTGATTGTGACTTTTCCCCGAATGGTCATAGTTGACATAACATCAGGGTAAAAGTATCTAAAAATAATTACTGCGGAGACAGAGTTGTCGGACTAAAGGGAAAACCAAATAAGGCTGATCATGAATAGTACCAGCCAAAGGATCAATATGATGCGTAACCGTCTTAGCTTACGGTTGGCAGATTCCTTTTCTCCTTGTTTTGAATGTTTTGGAAAGGTTTGGTCAAGGTCTTCCATAACGTCCAGTACGATATTTCAAATGGCGGAGTTTGCTTAAGGATGAATGATTTTTGGCAAATGGTTGCAATCATGATGTAAATACCGCATCGGGGGGTACAAATATGGTCTGCTGAAAAACGCAACTGACTATACTTTTCCAGCACCTTTCACCCACCAATCAGCGTGTGAGTAAACTAATACTAAGGTTGGCCTGTTAAGAACCTACACCTTGCCAGCGTAGAAAATCACTATCCGGCAAGATGCCAATGAACCTAAATCCGAAAGATTTCGTAATTAAGTATCGGTAATGGCCATGAGGGCGCTGAAAATTCGGCAGAAAGATTGCCATAAACAGCTGACAAAATTTCTTTTGCAAGGGTTTTGCCCAATTTTTGTTGGTGACGATTATTCAAAAACGAAATAAAATACAGAAGTATATGAAACGATTTGCATCACTTTTTCTCGCTGCGATACTGGGAAGTATCTGCACAATTGCCACTTTTGAATGGTTAGGCACCGGGAAACCTGAAGTCAAGTTGGACTACATTTCAGGCGTACCTACGTCGAAAGTTGCCTACGAAGTTGATGAAAATGGTCAGACGATTCCATTGGATTTTACGGTCGCCGCCGAGAAGGTCATGCCAGCGGTGGTCTTTATCCGATCAACCCAGGACCAAGGCAGCGGCCGCGAGGAAGCAGAGTCAGACCCATTTCGTGAATTCTTTGGACCGCGTGCTCCGCGTGGACCAAGCCAAAGTTCAGGATCAGGAGTAATCATTAACGAATCGGGATACATTGTAACCAATAACCATGTCGTTCAGGGTGCTGACGTTGTAGAAGTGACGCTATTTGATAATCGTACCATTAAAGCCGAAGTAATCGGAACCGATCCGGATACCGATCTTGCGCTGGTTAAAATCAATGCTGAGGGTTTGCACCATCTTTCGTTTGTTGACTCAGACAAAGCAAAAGTAGGTGAGTGGGTTTTGGCTGTAGGAAATCCATTTAATCTCAATTCGACAGTTACCGCAGGCATTATAAGTGCTAAAGGAAGAAACATTAATATTCTAAGCCGAAACTCCGAACAGGGGAGCACGGCGATTGAATCGTTTATCCAGACGGATGCCGCAATCAATCCCGGAAATAGTGGAGGCGCCCTCGTGGCGTTGAATGGTGGACTATTGGGAATCAATACCGCCATTGCAAGCCCAACGGGATCTTATTCGGGTTATGGGTTTGCAGTACCGTCAAATATTGTCAGCAAGATTGTTGATGACCTGATCAAATTCGGAATGGTTCAAAGGGGATGGTTGGGCGTGACGATTGCCAGTGTAAACAGCAAGCTGGCGATGGAAAATGATCTTGACATAAGTGAAGGAGCTTATATAACTGGCTTTGCTGAAAAGAGTTCCGCAAAGGATGCCGGTTTGAAGGAGGGCGACGTGGTGATTAAAATCGATGAAACGCCCATCAAGTCCAGCACGGCATTAATTGAATACATTGGTCGCCACCGCCCTGGTGACCAGGTAAACATGTTTGTTAATCGAAAAGGTAAAGAAATTTCAATACCAGTAACGTTAAAAAACAGGGATGGAAGAACAGGCTTGGTTAAGAAACCAGAGGAGCTGGGGGCGTTTGAATCACTCGGAATAGAATTAGAGGAGGTGGATGGAAAAGTCCTAAAAAAGCTCGACATTGATCGCGGTGTACGGATCAAGGATCTCGGTAATGGCAAAGTGGCAAAGTATACCGAGATGAGGGATGGCTTTATTGTAACCAAAGTGAACGATCTGCCGGTGGGATCTGTAAAAGAATTCACGGAATTAATTAACAAGAGAAAGAAAGGAGACTTAGTCATTCTTTCCGGTATCTATGAAGATTTTCCGAGAGAGTTTAACTATGCTGTTAGAATGTAAAACACTAATTGAAATATGAGGAAACTATTTAGGAAGGGCGAACGTGTTCGCAGCAAAATTGACGGGAAGGTGATGGAGGTTCTAAAGTACATTAAGAACAATTTTGTAGAAGTAAAATGGTTTGATCTTGAAAAGAAGGAGATAAGCGTTCATAAAATAAAAGAAGATAACTTATCAAAGGCGGCCTAGATCTGTTTTGTATCCGCAGGTAGGCACAGTACAGTTGTGTTGAACTACCTGCGGAAGACCTTATTTCTTCCGGGACAAATTCTAACTTTGCAGTTAGTATTATAAATTATTGTTATAAAAAAGTTTCAGATCCCACCGTACTACCGGTCTTCAATTACCGGAAAAATCAAAGAAGCACGTCGGATAAAAGACCTGCGAAAGCAGGATTTTACTCCTACCATCCTGAATTTCGGGCCTGTTCAATTTTATATTGCCCGGCACTTTGGGTTTTGTTACGGAGTCGAGAATGCAATCGAAATCAGTTACCGGGCAATAGAAGAAAATCCGGACCGACGTGTCTATTTGCTCAGTCAGATGATTCACAATCAGGAGGTAAATCAGGATCTCCTCTCACGCGGGATCAGCTTCATCATGGATACGGATGGCACGCAGTTTATTCCCTGGGGTGATCTTCGCAGTGATGACATCGTGATTATACCCGCCTTCGGAACTACGTTGGAAATTGAGGAAATGTTGATGCGCAAAGGAATTGAAGTGCAAAAGTACAATACAACTTGCCCCTTTGTTGAGAAGGTATGGAATCGCACAGAGAAATTGGGAGGTGAGAATTATTCAATTATTATTCACGGGAAACCCAAACATGAGGAAACGCGCGCAACGTTTTCGCACAGTTCACATAATGGACATTCCGTTATTGTAAGGGATATGGTGGACGCGCAGCGATTGGCTGATTTTATTACCGGCAAGAAATCGAAGGAAGAATTCTACATTGAGTTCGACGGCAACTATTCGCCTGGGTTTGACCCGGACAGGGATCTGCAACGGGTTGGAGTTGTGAACCAGACCACGATGCTGGCTACGGAGACTCAGGCAATCGCCGATTTTTTCCGTCAGGTTATGGTTGAACAATATGGTGCGGATAACATCATCCACCATTTCGCTGATACCCGCGATACGCTTTGTTATGCGACGAACGATAATCAACAAGCGACCTATTCGTTACTGGGGACAGACGCTGACCTGGCCGTTGTCGTAGGAGGATATAACAGCTCCAACACGTCGCATATCGTTGAATTGTGCGAACAAAAATACCCGACTTACTTTATCAATTCTGATACAGAAATAAAATCGAAAGAGGAAATTCACCATTTCAATTATCCCCTTAAAGAAAAAAGGATCGCTAAAGACTTCTTGCCAAAAAAGAATTTGGTCAAAATTATTCTAACGAGCGGCGCATCCTGCCCTGACACCCTGGTCGACAAGGTTATGTTAAGATTGCTTGAGTTCTTCGAACCTTCCAGGAAGCTTGAGGATGTCCTGGAAGAAATCGGCGCTAATTAAGCGTTTGAAGCTACCTTCTTACGGGTTTCATCTACCTTCTTACCGTTTTTGTGTTCTCCCAGAATGATCACATCCTTGGTGTTTTCGTACTGCCTGGCAGCCTGCATCATAGCCTCTTTTGTATCGCGAATAACAATGATGCCGGATTTTGCACCCTTGTTGCGTAATTCAAGATAAAAACCGTCTTTTTTCTTCTTTGGTAATACTGGAGGTCTTCCCATGGTTGTATTTTTTGATTTTATGTGAGGTTATCAGGCTCTCACAAGGGTATAAACCGGAAAATCCGGTCTTTAGTTCGAATCGCGCAATATCGTCAATTTAACTCGGTTATCCTTTAAGACAGCCTCCTAAATGTTAAAACCAGCCAGGACACCAGCTTAACCAGGAATTTTAAAACCCTTATGTTCTTCCAGCCAGGAAATGGTTTTTTTAACCCCATTTAGCCTGTTGACCGGAGTTGGCCCGGTGATGGAATAGAGATCGTCTAATGGCAAAATATTATCCGTCGTCATGTTGGTCAACCGGAAGCTCGTAATCGGGAACTTGATTCTGGCGGCTGACAGGACATCTCCTGCAAGCGCAGCTGCACGGATCAGGAAGAACGGAATTTTCTTTATTCCTCCTTTACCCATAGCCAGGGATATTTCATTCGCCCACTGGGAGATCTGAATGGGGGGATAATCTCCTAGATAAAATACCCTGCCGTGTACATTATCGGCTTCAATAAGCTTCTGAATTTGAAAGGTTGTGTTATCGATAAAGCCGTAGGTTTTTGTACAGGCGGAACCAAAATCGTAATACTTACCCTGGTACACAATGTTGAAAAAATCTATATATGGAATGTTAAACCAAGGGCCCCAGATGGAAGTTGGTCTGATAATAACCCAGCTGTAAGCAACATCTTTTATGCCTTTGACAATTCGTTCTCCCTGTACTTTACTTTCGCCATAAACAGTATGAGGCTTGTATTCATCATAATTCTTCGGAATAAATCCTGGCTTGCACACATACATGGAAGACGTGTAGATAACCTTTTTTAACGATGGCAGTTTTTTTGAAATATCAACGATATTTTGAGTGCCCTTTGTATTTGCCTGATAATATTCCGCTGTCTTACCATCGAGGTCTGCAACAGCTGCCAAATGCACAATCACTTCAGGATCAAAGCGTGTGATCTCGACTTCAAGACCGGCATAATCCAGAATGTCAATCTGCTTCCAATAGGGCAGGTGTTGGCTCTTGGCAGGTTTGGCGCTGTCAAGGTTTACAACCTCATAGCCCTGTGCCAGGAATGCGTCCATTAAGTTAGTTCCAATAAAGCCGGAACCTCCAGTCACAAGAAATTTCTTCATGATTAAATTAGTTAAGAGCAGGCATTGAAATTATTTTGATAGAGTACGATCTTTAATCGGATGGGCAGGTGTACCAACACATATTTTGCCGCCCGGTAAGTCTTTAAGTACGGTGCTTCGTGCGCTTACAATCGTGCCCTTTCCAATGGTTACACCTGGCGCGACATACACGTCATTTGTAATCCAGCATTCATCTTCAATAACAACGGGTTTGGAGAATATGTCAAATGTTATTTTTCCATAATCATGACCTCCTGTGTTGAAATAAACTTTGTGGGCAATGGCAACATGCTTTCCAATGGTAATATCACCAAGGCTGTACAACACACAATCATCGCCTATCCATGTATACTCGCCAACTTTCACTTTCCACGGATAGGTTATTTTAACAGAAGACCTGATTCTGACATATTTTCCTATCTGAGCTCCAAATAAGCGCAGCAGAAAATTCCGCCATCCATAAAGAACCTGAGGTGACCAGCTAAATAAGGTGGCCTGAATAATCCACCAGATCTGAACGGTAATCTTTGACTTTCCCCTGAAGGTATCCGGTACTACAAAGGAACTTAGGTCTTGATATTCCATTCTTTATTTAGTTTTTGTTTCTGAAAGTATCAAACAGACGTTGCGCAGCCGGTCCGATCGCATAGAGTTTCTCGAATGTCTGCCGGGCGCTTTCGCTCATGGTGAGTTTATCGTTACGGGAAAGATCCCCCCACTGAATGAGCAATTTCCTCGTCCCTTCTTCGGTATTGTCATCGACCAACCCAGCGCCTGCAGCCTTGATTTCTCGCCAGATATTTACCTGATTGGAAATCAAGACAGGTTTACTACATGCCATGGCTTCAACCACAGCAATACCAAAGTTTTCCTGATGACTTGGCAATATGAAGGCGTCGCTGTGATAAAAGGCTCCCCATTTGGCATCTCCGGTCAACATCCCCGGAAAAAAAATTGTTTTATTTATCTGTCCGTTTTGAGTCGCTAATTGCAAAATCTTTTGGCCAAAAGCACTTTCAAGACCAGGTCCGGCAACTACTAATTTGGGAAAATTTTCCGTTGTAACCTTTTCATACGCTTTGATCAGCAGATCGGCACCTTTCTTTTCATGAATGCGGCTCAGGAAGAGAATATAAGGTTGATCACGAAGCTGCGGGCATGTTTTGAGAAAAGCCTCTTTCATGGAAGCATTGTATGGTGGCGGCTGTTGTATTCCATAACCCACATTTAGTTCGCGTTTTGGATGATAGGGACGGAACGGTTCCCTCGCAAGCAGTAGCTCTTCTTCGCAGGTAAAAAGTATTCCATCCACGTCGTTTATGACCCGGTGTTCAATGAGCTTCCAGTATATCCAGTTTCGTATGGCCTTTAATTTCCGGTCGGGGGCACGTTGAAAATAGGGATCCAACATTCCGTGGGGCATACAGTACACATTGGGAAGACCCGTTCTTTTTGACTGCTCCGAATTCTTAAACCGGCGCATAGCTGATGCCGCGGCATAACTATAGTAAAGCCAAAGTCCGTGGATAATGACAACATCAAAGCGATGAAAATTTTCCATAAGCCATGGAATCAATCTTGATCCATAGCGCCAGGGTCCCTGAGGCGGACCAATTGCGTGTATTACGAACGAATCTTTGCCAAGAAAGGAAGCGGCGGGATCGTCTAACGTAACGACCTCGTTATAAACCCCAAGCTTCTCAAGTGCAGGAATTGTATTTCTTATACCTTGACAAGGTCCCCCGTCAGCCGGGTCCATGCTACCGATTACGCGCAATATATTCATTCGAAGAATGGTGTATGGTCAAAACAGTATCGTTATCAGGCAAGCACGTGTTTTTTTGTCATTGATTTTTGATTTATTAACCAATGACCCAGCACAGACCAGTGCCATACACGGGTCCAATGCACGCCACCCTTATCAAAACTTTCTTTCTGCTGCAACGGTTCGGCCAGAGCAAGCCAGTCAGCTGCTGCCTGTATTCCCTCATTTGTTAATTCGGCAAGGGGCCCCCTGATCCAGTCGCTCATTGGTAGTGTAAACCCTTGTTTGGGTCGATTATATACTTCAATCGGTAGCAAATCTTTGAATGCTTCAACCAGTAACGGCTTTACGCCTTTTCCTTTTTTATATTTCTGCGGCAAACTTATTACTTCTTCGACAAGGTTATGATCGAGAAAGGGAACTCGAATTTCAAGGCCGACTGCCATACTCATCTGGTCGCTATCACGCAGCAGCATAGGTATCATATACGACTGTATCTCTGCCCAGGAAATAAGGCCCATAGTATCCAATCCCGCAGGAGGAGCGGGTAAACTGGGAGTGCCATCACCGAACCCCAATGACTCTAACATACTTATAGAGGTGAACCTGCGACGAGCTACCGCTAAGTCTATGATGCCAAACCTGTCTAACCCGCCAAGCTTTTCTGATAAGCTTTTTGGCGAAAACTGTACAAGGTGTTTACTGATCGCCGGGGGCAGGATACCAAGCCATTGGATTAAAGGAATGTCTTTAAAACTTGGATATCCGGCAAAAATTTCATCACCACCCAATCCTGACAGTGCCACTTTTACTCCCGTGTCTCTTACAGCCTTGGATACGATGTAGGTATTGATTGCATCAACCGAAGGAAGGTCTAAACTACCAACGGCCTCTTTTACCCATTGCAGACATGTATCCTCACTAATTTCAATCTCGGTATGATCGGATCCTGCCTGCTTGGCAACTGTACGTGCGATGGCGCGCTCATCGAAAGCACCCTGCGGAAAACCAACCGTAAAGGTCCTCATGTTTTTGCCAAGTTCCTTACCTGCGATCAGCGCTACAATACTCGAATCAATCCCTCCACTGAGGAATGCACCAACGCCCACATCCGAAATCAAATGCTCCTTTACAGCTGTGGTCACTAATTTGTTCACGCGTTGAGTTGCCTCCTCGCGGGTATGTACGTTGGCTGAAGCAAATTTCTCACCCGGCCACCAGATTCCTTTTTCAATTTTTCCTTTGGAATCAATCTTTACCCATCCGCCAGGTGTAATTGACTGAACGCCATCAAAGATTTCTCCGGTGCTTGGTATCCTGCCAAATCCAATGTATTCATTTAAGAATTGTTTGTTGGGCTTGAATTCGCCGGCTTTCAAGAGTGCACGAATCTCGGAGCTAAAACTGTGATAGGTATCCGTGCTGCGTAGCCATAGGGGCTTGATGCCGAGACGATCTCTTACGAGGATCACAGAATCGTTTTGCGCGTCATGCACCGCGAATGCAAACATTCCCTTCAGTTGTGTCAGGGTTCTCAGTCCGTTTACGGCC
>Ga0315912_10004198_pt1 | contig 13755 bp, 10 predicted proteins | sample VfabasoilMG_FD_204469 | JGI IMG/M metagenome (GOLD analysis project Ga0315912, IMG submission 204469) | Garden soil microbial communities collected in Santa Monica, California, United States - V. faba soil | ecosystem: Environmental > Terrestrial > Soil > Garden | place: USA: California... | reverse complement strand
ACGAGCCGTAGACGAAGCACTTGCCGTTCTCCCAGTACGCGAACGCCGAGCGCGGCTCCATCGAGTGATGCGACATGCCGGCCGTCACGAACGTCTCGTCGAGCACGAGCTTCGCCTTCGCGAAGCCCGCGTTTACGTCGCCGTACGACCATTCGACGAGCGGCTCGCCCATCGGCAGCTTGTCCTCGCCGTCGCGCGTGAAGTCGCCGGCCGCCCACTTGACCTGCTTCAGCCTCGGCGGGCCGATCAAGCGGTTGTCGACGGTGTTGCCATCGGAGCGCGCATCGGGACCGCCGGGGAACAGGCTCTGCAGCGGATCGACGGTGAACGGCAGCTCCTCGAAGTCGATCTTGATCAAATCGATGGCATCGGAGGCGATCTGCTCGGTTTCCGCCGCGACGGCGAGAACCGGTTGCCCGATCCACATCGGCTCGTCGGTCAGGATCGGCTCGGCCGGAGCTGGCAGCTGCGTGACGTCCGCGGCGCGCAGCACGCCCACCACGCCGGGTAGAGCGAGCGCCGCGCTGACGTCGACGTTGCGCACGCGCGCGTGCGGCATCGGAGAGAGCAACAGCTTGCAAAAGACCATGCCTTCGGCACGAAAGTCTTCCGCGTACTTGGCCTTGCCGGTTACCTTGCCGTGCACGTCGGCCGGCACGAAGTTCTTGCCCAACAAGTCGTAAGCCATCGCGCGAACTCCTTGATAAACTGCCCGCCGAACCTGGTGGTGCGGCAACGTTGGACTTTAAGCCCAACCGCAGAGGCCGGCAACCAGACGACAACAGCGGGCCGACCCCGCAACGATTGATTCTTGAGGAGATTTCCGCATGGCCCGTAAGAAGGATCCCTGGGGCAAGACCGTGCTCGTCGATTTCGACGACGGCATTGCTTGGGTGACATTGAACCGTCCCGACAAGCGCAACGCGATGAGCCCGCAGCTCAACGAGGAGATGCGCGACACCGTCGAAGCGCTCGCGACCGACCCTCGCTGCGGCGTCCTCGTGCTCTCCGGCGCCGGCGATTCGTTCGCGGCGGGAATGGACCTCAAGGAGTACTTCCGCGCAACGGACGGCAAGCCGGACATGATCCTGAAGGTGCGGCGCACGGCCGAGGAATGGCAGTGGCGGCGGCTGCGCGACTTCCCGAAATCGACCATCGCGATGGTCAACGGCTGGTGCTTCGGCGGCGCGTTCACGCCGCTCGTCGCCTGCGATCTCGCGATCGCGGCCGATGAAGCGACGTTCGGCTTGTCGGAGGTGAACTGGGGAATCATCCCAGCCGGCAACGTCACGAAGGCCACCTCGGAGACGATCGGGCTTCGCAACGCGCTCTTCTACGCGATGACCGGAGAGCCGTTCCAAGGCAAGCGGGCCGCCGAGATGGGGCTCGTCAACGAATCCGTGCCGCGCAAGAAGCTGAAGAAGCGTACGACCGAAGTCGCGCGCATGCTGCTAACGAAGAACCAGGCCGTGCTGCGCGGCATCAAGGTTGCGATGAAGCGCATGCGCTACATGGACTGGGACGCGTCGGCCGACTACCTGTACGCGAAGATGGGCGAGGCGCTGTTCTTCGGCGCGAGCGACAACCGCGCGAATGCCATGAAGGCGTTCCTCGACGACAAGACGTTCAAGCCCGGGTTGCAGCACTTCAAAGACACGAAGTAGCTGCGCGACCGGCTTCGGGGGAGGCCTGGCGATGACGCAAGAGAGTGGCTGGGCGAGTCGCGCGACGATCGCCACGGTGGGGGCGCTATTGCTCACGGCGTGCGAGGCGCCCGACACGACGCTCGTGCCGCCGCCGTCGGTCGGGTGGCCGACGAACGGCGGCAATTGGTACAACCAGCGTTATTCGCCGTTGACCGAGATCGACCGCACGAACGTCGGTCAGCTCAAGGGCGTGTGGCGCGCTCGGCTCGAGGGCTCCGGCGTGGGGCCCCAATACTCGGGCGAGGCGCAACCGCTCGTCGTCGACGGCGTGATCTACGTGCCGACCGGGGCGAGCGACCTGTTCGCGCTCTCGGTCGAGACAGGCGAGATCCTCTGGTCCTACAAGTCGGGGCTCGATCCCGCGATCGACGTCGTGTGCTGCGGCTGGACGAGCCGCGGCGTCGCGCACGGCGATGGCCGCATCTTCCTGGGCCGGCTCGATGGGCAGCTCGTTGCGCTCGACGCGAAGACGGGCGCCGTCGCCTGGACCGTGCAAGCCGAGCGCTGGCAAGACGGCTTCTCGCTGACGAGCGCCCCGCTCTACTACGACGGCCTCGTGATCACAGGGTTCTCGGGCGCCGAGCTCGGCGTGCGAGGCCGCGTCAAGGCGTTTCACGCGAGCGACGGCGAGCTCGAGTGGACGTTCTACACGATTCCGGGCCGCGGCGAGCCCGGCAACGAGACGTGGCCGCAGGACAACGAGCTCTGGCAGAACGGCGGTGGCACGGTTTGGCACACACCGGCCGTCGATCCCGAGCTCGGGCTCCTCTATTTCTCGACGGGCAACCCGGGCCCCGACTTCAACGGCGCCGTGCGCAAAGGCGACAACCTGTACACATCGTCGATCGTCGCGGTCGAGCTGCGCACCGGCGAGTACCGCTGGCACTTCCAGCAGGTCCATCACGATATCTGGGACTACGACGCCCCCGCGCCGGTCGTGCTGTTCGATCTCGAGTACGGCGGCCGCGTGCGCAAGGGACTGGCGCAAGCGAGCAAGACCGGCTGGGTCTACATTCTCGACCGCACGGACGGCACGCCGCTCGTCGGCATCGACGAGAAGCCCGTGCCGCAGGAGCCGCGGCAAGCGACGGCCGCGACACAACCCTTTCCGCGCGGCGACGCGTTCGCGCCGCAGCACTTGGACATCGCGCCCGAGGGTTATCCGCTCGTGAACGGCGGGCGAATCTTCACGCCGTACTGGACCGACTACGTCATCGCGAAGCCCGGCATCTTGGGCGGCGCGAACTGGCCGCCGACCGCGTACGACCCCGGCACGGGCTATCTATATGTTTGCGCCGGCGATGCAGCGAGCTCGTTCATCGCGACCGAGCTCGGCACCGACCGTCCGGCGGCCGGCGAGTATTTCGTCGGCGGCGCATTCGGCACGAACCCGCTGCCGGCCTACGGCACGTTCACGGCGCTCGACCTGCGCACGAACACGATCGTGTGGCAGCAGCACTGGGCGGACCGCTGCTACAGCGGCGCGACGGCGACGGCGGGCGGGCTCGTGTTCGTCGGCCACAACGACGGCCGTCTCACGGCCCTAGACTCCGCGAGCGGCAAGAAGCTCTGGGAGTTTCAGACGGGCGCCGGCATGAACGCGCCCGTCAGCGTCTTCGCGCACAACGGCAAGCAATACGTCGCGGCTTTCTCGGCCGGCAACATGTTCGCAGCCTCCGCGAAAGGCGACAGCGTCTGGCTGTTCGCGCTCGACGGCACGCTCGAACCGGTGCCCGCGGGACGCTGATAAAGCGCCCGGCTAGAGCGTGTAGCGAAGCCCCAGGAAGAACTGCCTGCCCGTCTCGTGGAAATACGAGACGACGTTCGCGGGCGACACCGTCGCGTCGAGCCGCTGATTCTCGGACTCGTCGGTCAGGTTCAGCGCCTCGAACGTGAGCTTCAAGCTCTCGTTGAAGTTGTAGCTCGACGAGAAATCGACGTTCTTCGTCCCGGCCGTCCGCTCCACGTACGTGCCGTTGCGGCCCGGCACGCTCGTCAGATAGTCGTCTCTGTCCGCGAGCGAGATGCGCGCGCCGAACTTCTCGTTCTCGAAGTAGAACGTCAGGTTCGCCGTGCTCTGCGACAGGTTCACGAGCGCCTCGTCCGGGCGCACGACGGCCGTGACACCGCCGACTACGCCGAGGTAATCGATCTTCGCGTCGACGTACGTGTAGTTCGCCATCAGCCCGAAGTTGCTCGCGATGCCGTCGAAGAACGAGAACGGCTGCTGGTACGAGAGCTCGTATCCATCGAGATCGCCGCCGGGGCTGTTGCCGGGCGCGTTCACGTTCCAGGGCAGATTCTCGTTGCAATCGGGGCCGTAGCCGAATGCGCTGGCGGCACAGGCGTCGATGGCTTGCTGTAGAGGCAAGCCCGTCGACGTGTACGGCACGTTCTCCACGATCGTCTGGATGAACGTGCCGATGTCCTTCTTGAACAGCGCCAGAGCGAGCACGGACTCCTCCGCGAAGTACCACTCGGCCGAGAGATCGTACGTATCGGCCAGCGTGGGCCCGAGTCCCGGGTTGTTGCCGTTCACGGTCCGGTTGCTGCCCGCTACTTGAACGGACGCCACGGGGCGCAGGAGCCCCATGCCGGGGCGATTGATGACCTCGGCGTAGCCGAGCCGCAGCAGCAGCTCGTCCGTGAGCTCGAACACGACGTTCAACGACGGCAGCGTGTCGGAATACTGGACGTCCGCGCTGATCGTGCCTTGGGCGAGGCTCGCGATGCCCGTAGAGTTCTGATCCGTGTCGAAGGAGCGCACGCCGACGTTGCCGCGAATGGGCACGGCGTCGCCGAACGAAAATTCGAGCTGCACGAACGCGCTGTCGGTCTTCTCCTCGACCGTAAACGTGTCTTGGAGGCGGAAGTCGACGCTCGTCGTGAACACTCCCGCGTCGGAGTAGAAACCGTACTGCGCGTCGAACGCGTCGAGATTCGGCGCCGCCCACGAGCCGAGCGTGCCGCCGTCGTACGTGACGAGCAGACCGGGGCTCATCACGCCGGTCACGCCGTTGTTGCCCTCGTTCGCCATGAACGCCTGTGTCGTGTCGAGGTTGTACGTCTTGCTCGTCACGCCGGCTTTGAGCGTGAGCGCGTCGTTGAAATCGAATCCGAAGCCGAGCTCGCCGACGTCGAGCTCGTTGTTCGTGAACGGCTCGCGCTTGCGTAGGTTCGAGACGATCCAACCGTTCAAGTCGCTCGACTGCGGCCCCCACGTGAACGCCGCGCCGTCAGGCCCCGACATGTCGTAGCTGAAATTGCCGTTCTTTTGCAGGATCACGTAGCGCTGCACGGGGTTGTCGAACTCGGAATTGGCGCTGCCGACGAGCGCATTCATGCGGAATCGGTCCGTGAACGCATGCTCGAACGACAGCACCGTCTGATCGAAGTCGACCTCTGATTCGTCGTGACGGCGCTCGGACAAGAGCGTCGCGTTCGTGAGCGTGGCCGTCACGATCGCGTCGTTGCGGATCGAATAGCTCGAGATGTCCGTCGCGGCTACGAACGTGTTGTTGTTGAGCGCCGCCTGCATGAACGCTTCGTCGCGCGTCGTGTCGGCCTGCGACAGCAACAAGTCCAGGCTCAGCGACGTCGCGTCGCTCGGCTTGAACTGCAGCGAGCCGGCCACGCCGAGTCGCTCGGTGTTCTGCACGTACGAGTCGTAGCGCGGCAGCCGCGGGTGCCAAGCCGTGTTGACCTCGTGCGCCGGATTGTTGGCGGGCACGAGCGCGACGCCGTTGACCGAGCCGAAATTCTCGGCGTCCGACCACCGCACCGTGCTGCTGCCTTCGTCGAGCGTGTTGCGTTCGCTCCAAGACAACGCCAACAGCGCACCGAACCGATCGTCGGCGAACGTATCGCTGATTTGGAAAGCCGCACGCGGATCGCTCTCCTCGGAGCGGTCGTTGTAGCCGAGCTGCGCGGAGGTCGCGATCGTCAACCCGTCATAGTCGAAGGGCCGCGCGGTCTGCAGATCCAGAGTCGCGCCGAGCCCGCCTTCCTCGATTTCGGCCGACGACGTCTTGTGGACGGCCAGCCTCGAGAACAACTCCGAGTCGAATGCGTTGAAGTCGAAGCCGCGCGTGCGGTTCTGGCCGCCGAGCGCGTCCGTGAAACCACCCGTCGAGAGCGCCTCCATGCCGTTGATGCGCGTCGTCGTGAACGTCGGCCCAAGGCCGCGAACCGTGACCTGCCGGCCTTCGCCGGCCGCGCGTGTGATGGCGACACCCGGGATGCGCTGCAGCGCCTCCGCGAGATTCAAGTCGGGGAAATCGGCGATGTCCTCGGCGACGATCACGTCGACGGCACCGTCGGACTCGCGTTTCGCACTCAACGATGCATTGAGGCTGCTGCGGTAGCCGTGCACGATGATCTCGTCGGGTGCGGTTTGAGCGGCGCCAAGATGCGGCCACATCGCGATGAGCAACGCGCTCGCCGAAATCCCAACTCCACGGCCGTGCAACGGCGCTGCTGCCAAGCGGTACTCGACACTGCCCATACCCTTCCCCCTCGATTCTTCTGAGCCACGAAGTCGTCGGCGTCGGTCCTGGCGTGTGTCCCCGCCAAGATGCCACCGGTATCATTGTCGCTGAATGTCCACCGGTGTCATCTCGACACTACTCCCGCCGTTGGTGGGCGGGCAAGGGGCGCGACCGCAACCGACCCAAAAACACGTCCTGGAGCGCTCGGCTGCTGCTGTCTGCCGGTGTCAGCTCGCAGGCCCGAGCCGCACCGCCTCTGCCGCAAGCGCTTGAATTTTCGACCACTCGCGCGCCGCCGCGAGCGCGGGCGGGGCGACCCAGGTGCCGCCGACACAGACCACGTTCGGCAGCTCGAGGTAGCTACGCGCGTTCTCGGCGGTCACGCCGCCCGTCGGGCAGAAGCCGACTTCGGGGAATACCGCTGCGAATGCGCGCAGCGCGCGCGTGCCGCCGGCCGCCTCGGCCGGGAAAAACTTGAGCAGCGCGTGCCCGGCCTCTCTCGCGAGCAAGATCTCCGACGCCGTCGCGACTCCGGGCAGCCACGGCAACGCGGCTTTCGCAACCGCTGCGTGCAGCGCCGGAGTGAAGCCCGGGCTCACGGCGAATCGCGCGCCCGCGGCGCGGGCAGCGGCAAAGTCGGCAGCCGCGCGCGCGGTGCCCGCACCGACGATTGCAGCTTCGCAACCGCTCGCGATGCGCTCGATCGCATCGAGCGCCGTATGCGTGCGCAACGTCACTTCGATCACGCGGATACCGCCGGCGCACAGCGCGTTCGCGAGCGGCACGGCGTCCGCGGCGCGCTCGATGGTGACGACCGCAATCACGCGGCCGACGTTCACGATTTCGCGCAGCGTGCTCGCGCCGCTCATCGGAGCACGCTCGGCAACCACAACGACAACTCCGGAATCAACGTCACGAGCGCGAGCACAACTACGCCGGCGAGGTAGAACGGCCAAATCGTCCGCATCGTCTGCGCAACGCTGATCTTGCCGATTGCCGTACCGACGAACAGGACGGAGCCGACAGGCGGCGTGATGAGACCGATGCCCGCGTTGAGAATCAGCATGACGCCGAACTGCAGCGGGCTCACGCCGTACGCAGTTGCGACGGGCAAGAAGATCGGCGTGCAGATGATGATCAGCGGCGCCATGTCCATGAACGTGCCGAGCACGAGCAACACGATGTTCATTGCAATCAATATCGTCGTCGCATCGTCGGCGAGTGCGCGTACGGCGGCAACGACTTGTGCGGGAACCTCGAGGTACGCCAACAGCCAGCCGAAGGTCGCGGCGGCGCTGATCACGAAGAGGATAATGCCGGCCGTGTGCACCGCGCTCGCGCACGCGGCTTTGAACTCGGCCCAGCCGAGGCGGCGGTACGCGAGCGCCGTCACGACGACCGCATAGACCACGGCGACGCTCGCGCTCTCGACGGCCGTGAATACGCCCGCGCGAATACCGCCGAAAATCACGAGCACGAGCAACAGCCCCGGCAAAGCTGCGACGAAGCTCGTCGCGACGATGCGCATCCCCGGGAACTGCGCCGTCGCGTAGCCGCGCCGCCGCGCCACTAAATAGGCCGTGAGCATCACGCTGACCATGAGCAGCAGCGCAGGCAGCACGCCCGCGGCAAACAAGTCGGCAATCGAGATTCCGCCGCCGGCTGCGGCCGAGTAGAGAATGAGATTGTGCGACGGCGGCACGAGCAGCGCGACGAGCGCTGCCGTGATCGTGACGTTGACCGCGTAGTCGCGGTCGTAGCCGCGCTCGACCATCTGCGGAATCATCGATCCGCCGATCGCGGACACGTCGGCAATCGCCGAGCCGGAAACGCCGCCGAACAGGAGGCACGACAAGACGTTCACTTGGCCGAGGCCGCCACGCACGTGGCCGACGAGCGCGCTCGCGAAAGCGATGAGCCGCTGCGACATTCCGCCATGCAGCATCAGTTGGCCGGCGAACACGAACAGCGGGATCGCGAGCAGAGTCGACGAGTCCGTACCCGCGGCCGTTTCGATGACGAGCACGTCGGCCGGCAAGCCGAGATAGAGCAGCGTGAGCAACGCGGCCCCGAGCAACGAGACCGCGACGGAGACGCCGACGACGAGCAGCAGCGCGAACGTGCCGAAGAGAATGGCGAGCGCCACCTCAGCCTCCCCTGCCGCTGCGCAGCCGCTCGATCGCAAACAACGCCATCAGGGCGCCGCCGGCGACGAAAGGCGCGAAGTTCAGCCCCGTAGGCAACGGCGCGCCCGGCGCCTTGAGCTCCCATGTCGCGACCATGAGGCTCGCTCCCCAACCGGCGAGCACGACGCCGATGGCGGCCGAGGCAAGCCGCGCGAACGCCTCGAGCGGGCCGCGCCAACGGCCGGCCGCTTCCGCGCCGAGCGCAAAACGAAAGTGCGTCTCTTGGCGCACGCCTACGGCGGCCGCGAGCATCAGCGCGATCTTGAGCAACAACAGCGCGACGGGCTCCGTCCAGGCAGCCGGCTCGTCGAGCACGTATCGCGTCACGACCTGCCACATCTCGACGACGGCGAGCGCTACGAGCGCGAAGCAGGCCAACGCGAGCGCGGCGTGAGCGACGGAGTGCAAAGGACCTTGCACGTGGACGAGCCCTTCGCTGCGGACGTGCGCGTCGTCGTTCGCGGCAGAAGCGCTCACGCCGAGTCACGCAGCAAGTCGTGGAGCCGCTTGATCTCCGGATCGCGCAAATGGTGCTCGAGCAGCGGTTGCACGGCCTTGCGAAAGGCGGGCCTGTCGATCGCCGCAACCTCGACACCGGCATCGACGACGGTGCGCCGCGCTTTCTCGACGATCTCGTCCCAACGCGCACGCATCAACGGCAACGAGTCGCGCGCGGCGGCGACCAAGAAATCGCGCTGCCGCGGCGGCAGCGCATCCGCGACTCGCTTCGACAACAGCAAGACGTCCGGCGCATACGAGTGCTCCGACTCGGACCAATACGGCGCGATCTCGAAATGGCGGCTCGTGTAATAGCTCGGCCAGTTGTTCTCGGCGCCATCGATCAAGTGCGTCGACAGCGACGAGAACACGGCGTTGTACGCGAGCGGCGTGGGGCTCGCGCCGAGCGCGGCGACGCTCTCGATGAAGACGTCGGATTGCGGAACGCGCAGCTTGAGCCCGTGCAGATCACTCGGCGCTTCGATCGGACGACGTGTGTTGTAGAAGTTGCGCGAGCCCGAGTCGTACAGCGCGAGCCCGAGCAACCCGTGGCGCTCGCACGCCGCGAGCATCTCGGCGCCGAACGCGCCGTCGAATGCGCGCCGCATGTGCTCCGTCGAATCGAAAACATAAGGCAGCGACAGAATGCGTGTTGCCGGCACGACGTTGTTGAGCACGGAGCTGTGGACGCGCGTGATCGCGATGGCGCCGATACGCGCGAGCTCGAGCGTGTCTTTCTCGCTGCCGAGCTGCCCGGCGGGATACTGCCGCAGCTCGATCTCGCCGCCGAACTCCGCGGCGAGCTGCTCGTTCATCCACGCGACCGCAGCGACCGTCGGATAGTCCTTGGGATGGACGTCGGCGGCGGCGAGCGACGAACCCGGCCCGACCGCACGAGCGCCGCGTACCGTCGCGCAAGCCGCGAGCGCCTGCACGACGGCACGACGCGTCACCATCGCGACGCGTCGGCGGCCACCGCGCCTTGATAGGGCTCGGCGCGACACAGAACTTCGCCGGCCGCGCCGAACGACACGCGCGCGCTCTGGCCGGCGACGACCTGGTGCACTCCGGTGATCGCGCCGGTGGACACCCACGTGCCGGCCGTGAGCGGCCGCGCGCGCCGCGCGCAGATTTCGAGCAGAAACCGCAGCGACTCGAACGGCCCGCCCGGAGGGACGCCGGCATGCCCGCGGCCGACGGCGGCAGCGTCGACGTACGTCTCGCACTGCCAGTTCTCGACGCCCGTCGTACGCCAATTCGGCAGCGGCGGCCCGACGATGAGCCCCGCGTTGTTGCCGAAGTCGCTGACGATGGCGGTGGGCCCGAGATCGTTGATCGTCGCGAGCGGGCTGCCGGCGGTTTCGATGCCAACGTGCACCGCGGCGACGAGGGCTCGCGCGTCCGCGTGCGTCCATTCGAAGCGATCGGCGGGCGCGTCGTGACCCAGCCTCAGCAAGAACTCGGCTTCGACCGCCGCGAACCCGCCGCGAAACACCGGGAACCCGACAGACACACCGGGCCGAGCTTCACGCACGCTGCGCGCGAAGATCGGCCCCGCGAGCCGATCCTGCTTGAACACCGCGGCCGCGTCTTTGCCGATCAGACCGACCTTCCAACCTGCGATGGAGTCGGGAACGAGCTCGATCGCGGCATCCTGAACCGCATAGGCGGCCGGAAGATCGGGCGGCAGCGTGCCTGGAAATGCGGACAGCGGCTCACCGGTTCGCCGTGCCTTCACGAAGCGCTTGGCAATCGCTTCTGCGTCCCCGCCTAAGGCGCGAGCACCAGTCTTCTCGAGCACCTAAGAGGCCCTTCCGTCCACGCTTCGTCGATGCCGGTCAGGGTATGGGAAACCGGTGTCATACGCAATATACTGGCCGCATTCGAGTTGCGGAGACCGCTCGTGGCACACGGGATTACGGCCATTAGGACGTCGGCTCTCGCGAGCTGGGCGGCCGCCTGTGTCTTGCTCGCGATCGCAGCGGAAGCCCAACGACCCGCAGCGGAGAAGGCTGCTCTCGCCTTCCCGGACGCCGTCGGGTGGGCGGCGGCCACGCCCGGCGGACGCGGCGGGCGCACCATCAAGGTCACGACGCTCGCGAACGACGGCGCGGGCTCTCTGCGCGAGGCGCTCGCCGCGGCGGAGCCGCGCATCGTCGTGTTCGAGGTCGGCGGCGTGATCGATCTCGAGCGGCAGACGCTGAAGATCACCGAGCCGAACGTCACGATCGCCGGCCAGACCGCGCCCTCGCCCGGCATCACGCTGATCCAGGGCGGCATCGACGTGCTCACGCACGACGTCGTGCTGCAGCACATCCGCGTGCGGCCCGGCGAAGCAGGACAGCCGAAAGCCGCGAACGGCGGCAACTGGGGCGAAGACGCGTTCTCGAGCCAGGGCGGCGCGTACAACGTGATCGTCGACCACTGCACGTTCACGTGGGCGACCGACGAGAATCTGTCCGCGTCGGGGCCGCGTTTCACGGGCACGACCCCGGACGACTGGCGGCGCGGCACGTCGCACAACATCACCTTCAGCCACAACATCATTGCCGAAGGCCTCGCGAACTCGACGCACCCGAAGTTCGAGCACTCGAAGGGATCGTTGATCCACGACAACGTCACCGACATCCTGATCTACGGCAACCTCTACGCGCACGACGTCGAGCGCAGCCCGTTGTTCAAAGGCGGTGTCCACGGCACGATCGTGAACAACCTCATCTACAACCCCGGAACGCGCGCCGTGCACTACAACCTTCAGCCGCTCGAATGGGGCGACGTGCCGTACGCGAACGGCCGCATGACGGCCGTCGGCAACGTGCTGCGCGCGGGCCCTTCGACGCACGCGGACCTCGCGTTCCTCATGATCGGCGGCGCCGGCGACCTCGACTATCACGGCCGCGACAACGTGGCCGTCGACCGGCTCGGGCGGCCGCTGCCGATGTTCGGGCGTTACACGACGAGCGCGGCGCGCATCATCGAGCACGCCGAGCCGCTCGATTGGCCGGCCGGACTCGAGGCACGCCCCGCCGTCGAGGTCGAGCGTTGGGTGCTGGCGAACGTCGGCGCGCGGCCGTGGGACCGCGACGCGCACGACACGCGGCTCCTGGCCGACGTCACGGAAGGCCGCGGCAAGATCATCGACGCCGAGAGCGAAGTCGGCGGGTATCCGCGCATCGCACCGACGCGCCGAACGTTCGACGCGAAGCTCTGGGATCTCGCTACGATGGCACCGCTGACACCCGCGGCCCTCGACAACAGCGCGAAGGCGCCGGGCACCTGACCTAGACACCACGAGAACCGAGTGACGAAAGACATCAAGGCTCGCGCGCCACGCCATCGGCACCGGGCGCGCGACAAGGCCAAGGTCACGATCAACGACATCGCACGGCTCGCGAACGTTTCGAAGAAAACGGTGTCGCGCGTCATCAACGACTCGCCGCTCGTCCGAGACGAGACGCGTCAAAAGGTCAAGCTGATCATCTCCGAGCACGGGTTCGCTCCGGATCCGCAAGCGCGAGCCCTCGCCTTTCGCCGCTCGTTCTTGATCGCGCTGATCTACGACAACCCGAGCCCGCAGTACGTCGTGAACATGCAGCGCGGCATCCTCGACACGCTCGACGGCACGAGCTTTCAGTTGATCGTCCGCCCGTGCGACCGCAGCGACCCGCAGTTTCACGCGAACATGCGCTCGTTCGTCGAGCAGCAGAACCTCTTCGGCGCAATCCTGCCGCCGTCGGTTTCCGAGGACCAAGCGCTCGCCGACATTTTGACGGCAGCCGGCTGCCCTTACGTGCGCATCGCGTCCGTCGTGCTCGACGAGCCGCCAAACATGATCAAGACGCACGACAGCGAGGGCGCAGCGGCCGCGGCCCGGCACATCGCGACGTTGGGTCACGTTCGCATAGCGCACATCCGCGGCCCATCGACGTTCCGCTCGTCGCACGAACGGCTGCGCGGTTTCGAGGAAGGGCTCAGGGAATTCGGGCTCGCGCTCGACCCCAAGCTCGTGCTCGAAGGCGGCTACACGTTCGAATCCGGCGTTGCGTGCGCTCAGCAGCTGCTCGAGCGGCCGCCGAGCTTGCGCCCGACAGCCGTGTTCGCGGGCAACGACGAAATGGCCGTGGGCGTCTATCAGGCAGCGCGCCGCGCAGGATTCGGCGTCCCGGAGGATCTGTCGATCGTCGGCTTCGACGACACGCCGATGGCGTCGCGCATCTGGCCACCCCTCACCACCGTGCGCTTGCCGATCCGCGACATGGGCAAGGCGGCCGCGGCTCTGCTGGTCCACGAGCACGGCGATTCGGCGAGCCTCGTCTCTTTCACGCCGGAGATCATCGTCCGCCAATCGACGGCGCCGCTGCCGCGCAAGTGACGGCGAGTCCGTCGGAGTAACACGTGTTCACGAAGACCTATCAGGCCACTCATCCCGACATGATGACGGACGTCCGCAACGAGCAGCTGCGCGAGCGTTATCTCGTCGCGGATCTGTTCGCACCGGATCGAATCGCGCTGAGCTACTCGCACAACGAGCGCTTCGTGATCGGCGGCGCGGCGCCCGTGCGCGGCGCCGTCGAGCTGCCCGCGCAAACCGAGCCGCAAGCGGGCGTGCCTTTTCTCGCACGCCGCGAGCTCGGGATCGTCAACGTCGGCGCCGGCAGCGGCGTCGTAAGGGCCGACGACGAGACGATTAGTCTCGGCCCGAAAGACGGCCTCTACGTGCCAATGGGCACGACGAAGGTGACATTCGAGTCGGTCGACGCCGCGACCCCCGCGAAGTTCTACCTCGTCTCGACGCCGGCTCACGCGCGATTCGAGCTCGTGAAAATATCGATCGACTCGGCTGTGGCACTGAAACGCGGCGCCGCGGCGACTTCCAAC
>Ga0315912_10004197_pt1 | contig 13758 bp, 14 predicted proteins | sample VfabasoilMG_FD_204469 | JGI IMG/M metagenome (GOLD analysis project Ga0315912, IMG submission 204469) | Garden soil microbial communities collected in Santa Monica, California, United States - V. faba soil | ecosystem: Environmental > Terrestrial > Soil > Garden | place: USA: California... | reverse complement strand
GGCGAGCTTGCGGCCAAGGCGATCACTCGGCGCCGAGTAGGCGCGGCCACCGGGGAAAATCAGCGCGCGCATGATCCAGCCCAGGAAGCGGTTGGGGAAGTTGCGCAGGAAATCGTGCAGCTGCTCCTGCGCCTTGTAGAGCTGGTTACGGCAGGCCCACTCGACCACCGGCAGGTCGTCGGCGGGACGGCCCTGGTTCTCGTGGTGCTTCAGCACCATCGAAGCGAGATACATGGCCGACAACACGTCGCCCAGCCGTGCGGAGAGGTTCTCTTTCTTCTTGAGGTAACCGCCGAGCGTGAGCATGGCGACGTCGACGGCAAAGGCGAACGACGCCGAGAAGCGCACGATGTGCTGGTAGTAGCGCTTGGTCTCGCCGACTTCGGGCACGCGCGTGAAACGCGCATGCGTGAGTGCCATCACGAAGGAACGCACCGAGTTGCTGATGGTGAAACCGATGTGGCCGAACAACGCGCGGTCGAACTCGTCGACGCCCTGGTTGCGGTCCGGGTTCTTCGCCGCGTTCATCTCCTTGAGCACGAACGGATGGCAGCGCACCGCGCCCTGGCCGAAGATGATGAGCGAGCGCGTGAGGATGTTGGCGCCTTCGACCGTGATGGCGACCGGCACCACCTGGTAGCTGCGGCCGAGATAGTTGCGAGGGCCTAACTGGATGCCCTTGCCGCCGTGCACGTCCATGGCGTCGTTCGCCACCTGCCGGCCCATCTCGGTGACGTGATACTTGAGCATGGCCGAGGGCACCGACGGTTTTTCACCGCCATCGATGGCGCCCGCCGTGACCGACCGCGCCGCGTCCATCGTGTAGGCGTTGCCGACCATGCGCGCGATGACGGCCTCGACACCCTCGAACTTGCCCACCGACATGTTGAACTGACGACGGATGCGCGTGTACGCGCCCGACGCGAATACGCCTGCTTTCGCGCCGCCCGTCGCGTTCGACGGCAGCGAGATGCAGCGGCCCACCGACAACTGTTCGACCAGCATGCGCCAGCCCTGGCCGGCCATCTTCGGTCCACCGATGATGGTGTCGAGCGGAACGAAGACATCCTTGCCGGACAAGGGACCGTTCTGGAACGGAACGTTGAGAGGGAAGTGGCGCCGCCCGATCGAGAGCCCCGCGGCGCCGCGCGGAATGAGCGCGCAGGTGATGCCGTAGTCGACCTTGTCGCCGCCTAACAACTTGTCCGGATCGTAGAGACGGAACGCCAGGCCCACGACGGTCGCGATGGGCGCGAGCGTGATGTAGCGCTTGGAGAAGTTGAGCTTGAGCCCGACGATCTCCTTGCCCTGGTACATGCCCTTGCAGACGATGCCGGTATCGGGCAGCGACGCGGCATCGGATCCCGCGCGCGGATGCGTCAACGCGAAGCAGGGCACTTCTTCACCGCGCGCGAGTCGCGGGAGGTAGTAGTTCTTCTGCTCGTCGGTGCCGTAGTGGTTGAGCAGTTCGGCGGGGCCGAGCGAGTTCGGCACCGCCGTCGTCGCGGCCAGCAGGCCGGATCGGCTGGCGAGCTTCACCAGCACGCAGGAGTGCGCGTACGCGGAGAACTCCAGGCCGCCGTATTTCTTCGGGATGATCATCGCGAAGAAACCCTTGTGCTTGAGGTAGTCCCACACCTTGGGCGGCATGTCGCCGCGCTTGTGGGTGACGTCCCAGTCGTCGTACATGCGGCACAACTCTTCGCAGGGGCCATCAATGAAGGCCTGCTCCTCGGCGGTCAGCACCGGCGGCTTCGCGGCTAACAACTTCTCGAACTTGGGTTTGCCGGTGAAGAGTTCGCCGTCCCACCACACGGTGCCGGCCTCGAGCGCTTCCTTCTCGGTCTGCGACATCGAAGGCAGAAGGCGCATGTACGCCTTCAGGAAGGGGCGCGAGATGATCGCCTTGCGCAGCGGGCGCAGGTTGAACAGCCAGAGCGCGGCCAACAGCACCCACAGGAAGCCTTTCCAGATCCCCGCGGGCGGCGCGATATAGGTGTAGCCCGCGAGCAGCAGGGTGAACACCACGGTGAAGGCGATGAGCGGCAGCCGTTTGTACGCCATGAAGACGATGGCGCCGATGAACAGCAGCGTGAAGCCGGTGCCGACCTGCGCCACGTAGGCGGCGCCGGCGATCAGGGAAAGGATGACAAGGATTGCGCCGAGCATGGGAAGCCCCTCGTTTCGCAGTTGCGAAACTATAGTCGTTTCCGCAACGCAGCGCGCGGCGGCGCCAGTCGCTGTTGCGGCGCTTGGGTTGACGCTTCGTCCAGCATGACAATGGCCGCATGTCGAATGCCGGTTTGTTCTCCACGGTGGCGCGCGAATACGCGAACTTCAGGCCCGGGTATCCGGCGGAGCTCTTCGAATGGCTCGCCCGGATTTCCCCCGCGCACGACGCGGTGTGGGATTGCGGCTGCGGCAGTGGTCAGGCGAGCGTCGCGCTCGCCGGGCATTTCAAGACGGTGGAAGCCACCGACATTTCAGCCGAACAGCTGGCCGCCGCCCGGCAGCATGCGGGCGTGCGCTACTCCGTGGCATCCGCGGAGCGGTCGGGCCTGGCGGACGATTCGGTCGACCTCGTCACCGTGGCCCAGGCCCTGCACTGGTTCGACGTCGAGGCTTTCTATGCGGAGGCGAAGCGGGTTGCTCGCCGGGGTGCGGCGCTCGTGGTGTGGTCCTATCCGCGTCCACGGTTCGAGGACCCCGAACTCGATCGCCGTTTCAACGTTTTCTATACGGACGTCGTCGGGGATTACTGGCCACCGGAGCGCCGGCACATCGAAGCCTGGTATCGCACGCTGCCGTTTCCGTCCGGGGAAATGGCCACGCCGAGCTTCGGGATCGAGCTCCGCTGGAACCTCGAGCAGGTCCTGGGCTACGTGAGCAGCTGGTCGGCCACCGTGCGCTACATGAAGGCCAACGGCAGTGACCCGGTGCCGCTGCTGCGCGAGTCGCTCGCAGCGGCGTGGCCCGGTAACGGGGCCGAGGTCGCGCTCCGCATGCCGCTCGGCGTGCGCGCCGCGCGGCTGCGTAGTTAGATCAGCTCGCGGACGCCGTCGCGCTCTTCGCGCAGTTCCTTGTCGGTGGCGTCCATGCGCTTGCGCGAGAACTCGTCGATGGTGAGTCCCTGCACGATCTTGTAGTCGCCATTCGCGCAGGTGACGGGGTATGAATACACCACGCCTTCCGGAATGCCGTAGCTGCCATCCGACGGTACGGACATGCTGATGAAGTTGTCGGCGGCCGTGCCGAGGTGCCAGTCGCGCATGTGGTCGATGGCGGCCGAAGCGGCCGACGCCGCCGACGAGGCGCCGCGTGCCTTGATGATGGCGGCGCCGCGTTGCTGCACGGTCGGAATGAAGGTGTCTTCATACCACTTGCGGTCAACGAGGCCATGCGCGCCCTTGCCGTCCACGGTGCAGAAGTTCAGGTCCGGATACTGCGTCGAGGAGTGATTGCCCCAGATCAGCATCTTGCGGATCCCGGTGACGTGGCTGCCGGTCTTCTCGGCGAGCTGCGAAACGGCGCGGTTGTGATCGAGGCGCGTCATCGCGGTGAAATTGCGCGGGTTCAGGTTCTTCGCGTTTGCGCGCGCGATCATCGCATTGGTGTTGGCGGGATTGCCGACCACGAGCACGCGGATGTTGCGGTCCGCCACGTCGTTCATGGCCTTGCCCTGCGCGGAGAAGATCTGCGCATTGGCCATCAGCAGGTCCTTGCGTTCCATGCCGGGGCCGCGAGGACGCGCGCCGACGAGCAGTGCGGCGTGGCAATCCTTGAACGCGACGCGCGCGTCGTCGGTGGCGACGATCTTGTTGAGCGTGGGGAACGCGCAGTCGTTGAGCTCCATGACCACGCCCGCGAGCTGCGGCAGCGCCGGCGTCACCTCGAGCAGGTGCAGGTTCACCGGCGTATCGGCGCCTAACATCTGGCCGGAGGCCACGCGGAAGGCCAGGGCATAACCGATCTGGCCGGCGGCGCCGGTGATGGCAACATTGACTGCGGGTTTCATCGAGACTCCGGGCTACCGAAAAAAAGCGGGCCGGGATTCTAGCAGGAGACCCCGAGGGTTAGGGTCAGCGGTCGGGCGCTCCGGCAAAGGCACGCTGCTGGCGCTTGAATTCGGCGTACTCCGCGTCGGCCCGCGCCGTGTCTCCCGCATTGCGCAAGCGTTCAATCTCGGCCAGCCAGCTTTTCGCGTCGTGCCGCCAGGTCGGAACCTCGGTGGAGGGTGGCGGGGACGACATGGTGACGGTGGAAGCATCCGCGGTGGTTGCCATGACAGACCGCTCCGAGGCGCCGCCCGCCGCTTCGCGAGCCAGCATCGGCGCTGAGGGCGGTGGCGGAGCCGCATGGCGTTCGGCTTCTGCTTCCGACACGAGGCCGCCGTTGGGCACGGGCGCCGCGGCAGCACCCGACGCGCGTTTGGCCATCGTCGGGGGCGGGAGATCGACCATGACCGTGCCGGCGTCCGTTCGCGCACTGTGATCGGTAATCGCGGGGGATGCGGATTCCATCGGCGCTTCCGCCGCCGGGATCTCGACGCGCTCCGCGACGTTCTGCACGGTGACTTCCGGAACCGGCGCATGGGACTGCGGGAGTCCTGCGTAGAAGATGACGGTGAATCCCAGCACCAGCGTGGCCGCGAGCGCCATCGGCGCTGCCCAGCGGGGGTTCTTGAACACGCGCACGGGGCGATCGGTTTCGATGGCCTCGCGCGCCTGGCGCAGCACCACGCGATCGAGTTCGGCGGGCGGCTCGTAGAGATCATCGGGCGACCGGAATACCGGCTTGCGCCGCTTGAGGAAGTCGTCGAATTCGTCGTCGGCGCCGGTCATCTCACGCCTCCGCCACGGCGAGAGCCGCCTTGAGCTTGTTCACCGCGTAGCGCAGACGGCTCTTCGCCGTCTCGGCGCCAACCCCGGTGACCCTCGCGATTTCCTCGAGCGACAAATCCGATTCCTCGTGCAGTAGATAGACGTCGCGCTGCTCCGCCGGAAGGCTCGCGAGCGCCGCGCGGTAGCGGCCCGAAGCTTCTTCGCGCGCCATCACCGAGTCGGGCTGCGTGTCTTCGCCCGCGGGCAGGAGATCCGCCGCGTCCGCGTCGTCGATGCCCATGCCGAACGGCCGCGCCTTCGTGCGGCGACAGTGATCGATGAAACAGTTGTGCGCAAGCGTGAACAGGAAAGTGCGGAATTTCGCGCGCGGCTCGTAGCGCGAGCGGTTCACGATGACGCGACTCCAGACTTCCTGGAAAAGATCGTTGGCGATTTCCGCGTCGCGCGATTGACGCGTGAGATAGCGATACAGCGCGCCGCGATGGCGTGAATAAAGCGTTTCGAAGGCGCGCATCTCGCCGCGTGCGTAGGCGAGCATCAGCTGGGCGTCTTCGTCATCACTCACGGCTTCGACTTTACGCGTGCGCGACGCACGCGCGAAGCGAGCTTCCGTTTCCCGAGTCGTGATGCCGTCCATCGTGAGGGTTGCCGCGTTCACCGGGCGCGCACCCGTAAATCGACGATGGGAATGTCGGCCCGCGCCAAGAGCTCGCGCGGCGGAGAATAGTGTGGCAACGCGCTCGGCGCACTTGGCGTGCGAGCACAGGTTCCTATTGAAACGCGCTGTTTCGGCGGCTCGGTGGCGATCCAGCCCGCTGCCAAGGCGCCGTGTGCCATCACAATTCCCACTAAAAACAGCAACTTAGTGCGCATGTTCGCTCCCGGCTGCGGATTTCCCGCCTCAAGGCTTGCAACGCACCAGAAATATTTTTTGGGTTAGGGCTTGTTTCTGAGTTGGTGTTGTAGTTATATATAACACCAACACGTAGGGCGAATCGCAAAGGGCGAGGCGCCCTGAAACGAAGAGACAAGTGAACAAGGAGACGATCATGAAGACCCTGAACCTCAAAGCCGTAGCGAGCGCCTTCGCCGCACTGGCCCTGACCGTAGTGCTGAGCTGGACGTTCGTCGATTCCACGCACCTCGCGCGCGTGTCGTCGAGCCACGGCGCCGTGGCCGCTGTTAGTGCTCTGGTACGCTAGGTCACCGGAGCACTCTGATGGACCCGCAGTGGGACGACAGCCAGCCGATCTATCGGCAGCTGCGTGATCGGGTGGTAGCGATGATCCTCGAGGGCGTCCTCAAAGAGGGTGACCCGCTCCCCTCGGTCCGCGCTGTCGCGGCCGAGTTTCGTCTCAATCCGCTGACTGTTCTCAAGGGATACCAGCAGCTCGTCGATGAGCAGCTGGTCGAGAAGAAGCGCGGACGGGGCATGTTCGTCAATGAAGGGGCTCGCGCCTCGCTCATGAAAGACGAGCGTGTGTACTTCCTCGAGACGGAATGGCCGAAGATCTACGCGACGATTACGCGGCTTGGCCTTACTACCGAAGAACTCATGAAGAAAGGTGCGAAATCGGCACCGGCCTCCCAGCCGTTCCCGACGCGCGCCCCTACGGATACCGAAGATGACAGCAATAATTGAAGCTCGCGGCCTCACCAAGCGCTACGGCAGCACGCCCGTGGTTCGCGGAGTGGATCTCAACGTCGAAGCCGGACGCATCGTCGGGCTGATCGGCCCGAACGGCGCCGGCAAGACCACGGTGATCAAGGCGATCCTCGGCCTCACCTCGTTCGAAGGCGACCTCAAGGTCCTGGGCCGCGATCCGCGCACGCAGCGCGACTCGCTCATGGAAGAGGTGTGCTTCATCGCCGATGTGGCGGTGCTGCCGAAATGGATCAAGGTCTCGCAGGCCGTGGACCTCGTCGCCGGCGTGCATCCGCGCTTCGATCGCAAGCGTGCTGACGAATTCCTCGCCAAGACCGATATCAAGCGCGACAGCCGCGTGCGCCAGCTCTCCAAGGGCATGGTCACCCAGCTTCACCTGGCGCTGATCCTCGCCATCGACGCGAAGCTGCTGGTACTCGACGAGCCGACCCTGGGCCTCGACCTGCTGTTCCGCCGCTCGTTCTACGACAACCTGCTGAACGACTACTTCAACAAGGAACGCACGATCCTCGTGACCACGCACCAGGTGGAGGAAATCGAAAACATCCTCACCGACGTGCTGTTCATCGAACACGGCAAGATCGTGCTCAATTCGCCGATGGAGACGCTGAGCGAGCGCTTCACGCAGCTCATCCCCGCGGCTGGCAACGTGGATCGCGCGCGCGCACTCAAACCATTCTGGGAACGCGAAATCTTCGGCCGAGTCGCCATGCTGTTCGACGGGCGCAATGCCGGTGAACTCGCCGCCCTCGGAGAAACGCGCGCGCCGTCGGTCGCGGACCTGTTCGTGGCCATGATGCAGCCCGTAGGTGCGGCGCCGTCGCCGTCGAAGGAGGCCGCATGAACAAGGTGCTCTGGCTGGTTCGCCGCGAACTCTGGGAAAACCGTTCCCTGTGGATCGCCCCGCTGGTGATCGCCGGCGTGATCCTCGTGATCGCCGCGTTCGGTGGCGTGCACGTGGGCGAGAACGATGCCTTCTGGATGGGCACTTCCGATCGCCATGACATGGGCTACTTCGCCCTGGACCTCGACAAGCGCCGCATGGCGTACGGGTTCGCGCTGTCGATGCTGACGGTCACGCAGATGATCGCCCTCGCCATCGTCGTGTTCTTCTATCTGCTCGATTCGCTGCTCGCCGAGCGCAAGGACCGCAGCATCCTCTTCTGGAAATCGCTGCCCTTGTCAGACACCGAGGTCGTGTCGTCGAAAGTGGCTACCGGGCTGGTCGTGGCTCCCTTGATCGTGCTGGTGGTGAGCGCCGTCTCGCATATCCTGTTCTCGATCATCTGGTCGCTGCGATTTGGCGGCACGCCGCTCGCCAACGTGCTCGTGCCATGGGACGGCATGATCTGGCTGCAGGTCCAGGCCGCGTTCTGGCTGATGGCACCGGCGATCATCATCTGGTACCTGCCGATCGCCGGCTACCTGCTCCTGGTCTCGGTGTGGGCGCGCAAGAACGCGTTCCTCTGGGCGGTGCTCCCGCCGGTCGCGCTGCTCATCATCGAATCACTGTTGATGCAGGGTCACCGCGTTGCGGACTTCCTTGGCGAGCGCTTCTCCGGCGTCTTCCGGATCATGGCCTACGAGCCGACGAGCAAGGTCACCGCGGACAGCGCGCTCACGGAAGTGGTCAGGCACATCGGCACCGTGTTCACGCACTACGAGACCTGGGTCGGTGCGGCCGCGGGTGTCGCGATAATCTACGCGGCCATCCGCATCCGCCGTTACCGCGACGACACTTGATGACGTGATGCAGGCGGTCCGCGGGTTACACTGCGGACCGCCATGCATCTAACGCTTCAGCGGGACGGCGCCAAACTCGAAGTCGAACTAGCCGGAAGCTGGCGAGGCGCTGATCTGCCCGCCATCGAAGCCGAACTCGCAGCGGTCTCCTTCTCCGGAACGCGTGCGATGCGCATCGCGATTCCCGAATCCGTTGAGATGGATCTCGCAGGCGCATGGGCACTGCGCGAGTGGCTGCGCAGGGCCGAAGATGCAAGTGTCGAAGTCGCGTTCGAAGGCACACCGCCAGGACAGCTCGAGCTCATCGACTCCACGCTCGCAGGCAAGGTGCACGCCACCCCGCCCACGTCATCGGAGCCGAGCTTCGAGCCGGTGAGCGCACTCGGCCGGCACGTCACGCGACGCGTGCAGGCGGTGCGCGCGGCGCTGGATTTCATCGGGCGCGCCACGTTCACCTTCGGGCGAGCCTGCACCAGCTGGCGCCGGCTGCGCCCCGCGTCCATAGCACGGCACATCTACGAAACCGGCATCACCGCCATTCCCATCGTGTCCCTGATCGCGTTCCTCATCACGCTGATCATCGCCTACATCGCGGCCCAGCAGGCTCGCGAGTACGGCGCGGAAATCTTCGTGGTCGACATCGTGACCGTGGGTGTGTTGCGCGAGCTCGCCGTGCTGCTCACCGCCATCATCGTTGCGGGCCGTTCCGGCAGCGCGTTCGCCGCCGAAATCGGCGCAATGAAACTCAACGAGGAAGTCGATGCGCTGCATGCCATTGGCGTCGAACCTCATGAAGTGCTGATCCTGCCGCGCGTGATCGGGCTGGTCGTGGCGCTGCCGCTGCTCACCATCATTGCGGACGGCATCGGTCTCGCCGGTGGCGCGTTGCTGTGCAGGTGGCTGCTCGACATGCCGCTGTCGCTGTATCTCGAGCGCGTGCAGGACGCCATCGCACCCACCACTTTCTGGGTTGGCGTCATCAAGGCACCATTCTTCGGCTTGTTGATCGCCCTGTCCGGCACCTACCGAGGGCTCCAGGTACGGGATTCGTCGCGCGAGCTCGGCCGCCTCACTACCGTCGCGGTGGTGCAGTCCATCTTCCTGGTCATTTTCGCCAACGCCATGTTCGCCATTGCGTTCTGGCAGCTGGACATCTAGCCATGGAACCCCTCATCGAAGTCCGCGGCCTCGTGAATCGCTTCGGCGCGCAGGTGGTACACGACCACCTGGACATGACCGTGGAGCAGGGCGAGGTGTTTGGCATCGTCGGCGGCTCAGGCTCCGGCAAGTCGGTGCTGCTGCGTTCCATCCTCGGCCTGCAGCGGCCGCAGGGGGGCGAAGTGCGGATGCAAGGCCGCGACCTGACGCAGATCACGGTCGCCGCACTCAAGGAAATCAAGGCGACCTACGGGGTCACCTTTCAGCAAGGCGCGCTGTTTTCTTCGCTCACGGTACTGCAAAACGTGCAGTTGCCGATGCTGGAACACCTGCATCTGTCGCCGCACGCGCTCGATGAACTGGCATTGCTGAAGGTGCGCCTGGTGGGCCTGCCGGACGAAGCGGCACGCAAGTTTCCGTCGCAGCTCTCGGGCGGCATGATCAAGCGCGCCGCGCTCGCGCGCGCCCTCGCCCTCGATCCGAAGCTGCTCATGCTGGATGAACCCACCGCAGGCCTCGATCCCATCAGCGCCGCCGCATTCGACGAGCTGCTCATGGACCTGCGCCAGCAATTGGGGCTCACGGTCATCATGATCACGCACGATCTCGACACGATCTTCAGAACCTGCAATCGTGTCGGGGTGATTATCGACCGCAAGATGACCAGCGACACCCTCGAGAACATCACGCGCAATCCACATCCGTGGATCCAGGCCTACTTCCACGGCGAGCGGGCCCTGCGCTTCGGCCAGGGAAAGGCGCTGTAATGGAGCGCGACGCTAACTACACCGCCGTGGGCGCCTTCGTGCTCCTGGTCGCCACGATGGCCGGGTTCTTCGTCTACTGGTACGCGGGCGGCGAGGCACGCGACTACAAGCGCTACGAAATCTACTTCCAGGGCAGCGTCTCGGGCCTGAGTCGCGGCAGCACCGTGCGATACCTCGGCGTGGAGGTGGGCAAGGTGATCACCATCCGGATCGACAAGCGCGCACCAGATCGTGTGCAGGTGATCGCCGACGTCGACTCGCTGACGCCGATTTCCTCTTCGACCCTCGCGTCGCTCTCGATGCAGGGCGTGACCGGGCTGCTGTACATCGATCTGCTGGCGAGCGCCGAACCGAAACGCAGGATGCCCTCGGTGCCAAGCGAGAACTACCCGGTCATCGATTCCGTGCAATCGAACTTCGACCGGCTGCTCGCGAGCCTTCCCGAGCTCGTCGGCCGGGCCACGGAGGTGGTTGATCGCGCGGCGCGGGTGCTGTCTGACGAAAACATCATGGCGTTCTCGAAGACCATGGACAACATCGAGAAGTCATCCGCGACGCTGCCCGGCGCCATGCGCGATGCAGCGGTGGTCATTGCCGATCTCAAGGCCACGCTCGCCGATGTGCGCGTGGCCGCCTCTGGCGCGCGCCAGTTCATGGAAACCTCGGGCCCGGACCTCACGGCCGCCGCCGAACGAATCCGCGCCATCTCGGAAAATCTCGCGAAGACCACGGCGAACCTGGATCGACTCATGAGCGACCATCGGGAAGACCTCGGCTACTTCCTGCGCGACAGCCTGCCGGAGATCGAACGGCTCCTGCGTGACAGCCGCAGCGCCGCGCAGGAGTTCCGCGAACTCTCGCGCAGCCTCAAGGCCGATCCGTCGCAATTGCTGTACGAGCCGAGCTACAAGGGCGTGGAGATCCCGCGATGAGAATTCGCGTACTGACGATGTTCGCCGCCACGCTCACGCTGACTGCCTGCAGCGGTGTGTTCGAAAGCAAGCTCGAGGCGCCCCAGGCCTACGTGCTGCGCCTGCCGCCGGCGACCACACCCGCGGCATCCACGAATACGGGTAGCGTGCTGCTGCAGCGGCCCGAGGCCGGACCCGGACTCGACTCCGACCGCATCGTGCTGTTGCGCTCCGGGCAGCGTTTCGACGTCTATGCGGCCAGCCGCTGGGCTGCGGCGGCTCCCGACCTGGTCGAAAGCGTGATCATCGACGCTTTGCGCGCCACGGGCTCGTTTTCGGCGGTATTCGACGACTCCTCGCCCTACGCCCCGCGCTACAACCTGCGCTGCGCATTGCGACGCTTCGAAGCCGACTACACATCGGGTGGCCGCGCTCCCACCGTGCACGTCGTTCTCGATTGCACGCTGGGCCGGCACCGGGATCGCGCGCTGCTCGGCAGCTTCACCGCAGGCGGGTCCGCCGTGGCGAATGAAGACCGCGTCACCGCGGTGGTCGCGGCCTTCGAGACGGCGACCGCCGCCGCCATGACAGAGTTGGGGCGATCCGTCGGCGAAGCGCTCGCGGCCGAGAAACCGGCTTCAGAAGGTCGATAGGCCGGTCGCTTCCATCAGGCGGTAGAGCCAGTAGGTGCTCTGCGATGCATCGGCGTAGGTGCCGAATTCCGCGCTGTACTGCAACTCCGGCGGCCCGGGGTTGATCCACAACGAGTCGAACCACGTGGTGATCTGCGACGCGATTTCCGCGTTGAGCGGCACGCTCGCGGCGATATTGGCCTCGAGATTGAAGTCATCGATATTGCGCCGCGTGAGATTGGCCGAGCCCAGCGTGAACCAGAATTCCGTGGCGCTGCGCAGGGTCACCAGCTTGCAGTGGAATTGCTCGCCGTGGGTGCGGAACCAGCGCACCTTGATCGCGCCATCGGAGGCCGCCGCGAGCTCCGTGGCCACGGAGCGGTTGGGAATGCCGTTCTTGGTACGGCCGAACGCGTCCTTGTTGGGATCGAGCAGGACACGCACGGACACCCCGCGCTTGGCGGCATCGATGAGTGCCTGGATGATGTTGCGGTCGGATAGATAGAACATCGCGATGTCGATGCTGTCGCCGACCCGCGCCTCGGCAAAATTGCGCACGATCGCCGCGCCGATTTCGCCCTCGGTCAGCACCTGCACGCGGGCCGTGGTTTCGGGCGATGCGGCCGCCGTGGCGATTGCCTCGGGAACTTCCCAATCCCGGCGCCAGCCCGTCTCGTTGGCCAATGCCAGCTCGCTCTGCAATAGAGGGGAGAGCGCAGTGCCCGAGAGCTTCAGCGCCACGTTGGAATGCAGGCTGCTGGCATCGTGCGGATTGGCCGAGGTGACGATCCCCGTGATTCCGCCTTTGCCGTCGTCGCCGATGATCACCTTGCGATGGTTGGCCTTGAAATTGAGCAGCCGCGCCCACGCGCCGAAGGACACGAGATCGGGCCCCGCATCGAGGGGATTTGGCAGGCTCGCCTCACCGGCACCGTCGCCGGACCACCACTTCATGGTCAGCCGCCACAGCGAGGAGTAGATAGGATTCGAATCCCGCAGCGAGTCGAGATCGGCGGTGACGACGTCGATGCCCGCCTTGCGCAGCGCCGCGAGGTCTCGCGAAGGCAGGCCGCCGTACACGTCGTTGATGGGGTCGGCGATGACGAGGATGTGCAGGTCGGGCATCGCGCGTTTACGCGCCAGCAGTGCGTCGCGCAGCTCGGTGGACAATTCGCGATGCGGCTTGGCGTTGATCGCCGCGCCTCGCTGGTTGTTGAACAGGAAGAAGTCGAGCACCAGGAACTGGCGGGCGTCGCCGACCAGGGCGATCACCGCATCGAAGATCTGCTGGCGGGGGACCGGGGCCCCGAAGACGTCGGCGCCCGTCACATCGCTGAGGAAGCGCAGCTGGTTGAGCGGGGTGTCGACGATCTCGCCGCGTACGCTCACACCGTTCGGCAGCGGTTTGTAGGAATTCCAGAGCGCGGTCAGGAGCCAGAGGGCGAGGAAACCATAGAAAAAAAGCCGTCCCAGGCGCAGCTTGCGGGGCGGCACCGTGGGTGGGGGAGAAGGATCGATAGGTGTCTCGTCGGGCCCTTCAGCCATTCAGCGATTCTAGCCGCTCCGAGAGCTCCAGCCAGCGTGTCTCCAATTGCTCTACTTCTCGAATGAGAGCTGCGTGGCGTTCCGTGACCTTGCGCGCGTGCGCCGGGTCGCGGCTGTAGTCGAGTCCCGCGAGCTCCTTTTCGAGCTTGGCGCGTTCCTGTCCGAGTTTGTCCAGTGATGTCTCGACGGACTTGATCTCCTGGCGCTTGGGCGCGAGGTCCTTGCGGGCGTCCGCGTCCTTGCGCTTGTTGCCCTTGCCCTTTTCCTCGCCGCGCGGCTTGGGCACCGCCGGAGTCGACGCGGTACTGCCACGCTTCTCCAGCCAGTTCGAGTAGTCCTCGAGGTCGCCCTCGAAGTCGGTGACTGCGCCATCCGCGACCAGCCAGAACTGGTCGCAGACGCTGCGCAGGAGCCCTCGATCGTGCGACACCACGATGACGGCGCCTGCGAAATCCTGCAGTGCGGTGATGAGCGAGTGGCGCATCTCGAAGTCGA
>Ga0315912_10004196_pt1 | contig 13759 bp, 17 predicted proteins | sample VfabasoilMG_FD_204469 | JGI IMG/M metagenome (GOLD analysis project Ga0315912, IMG submission 204469) | Garden soil microbial communities collected in Santa Monica, California, United States - V. faba soil | ecosystem: Environmental > Terrestrial > Soil > Garden | place: USA: California... | reverse complement strand
TAATAGCACAGGCTGAAGAGGCTAAGGTAGCTAAAAAGAAGGCTGCTGGTGCACCAGAACAAAAAAATCCTGAAGAAGTGCAGGTTGAGAAGCAAGAACAATTAAATCGTTTGAAACAAATGATACGCGATACAATGTCTCCTGAACAAAGAAGAGCATTATGGAGAGCACTAAATGAAGCCTAATATAAATGAAGCAACTATCAATAAGGCTGATATTAATGCAATCTTCAAGAGTGCCGCCGAACAACGTGAGAAACAAAATAGTCGATTTTTTGGAAGTAAAAAAGATAAAATTAATGTAGAAGATTTGCAACAAGCATGGGCTCGTGGTATTGATGATGAAGATGAAGAGGGTTTAGAAGCATATTCTACCGATACAGAAGATATAAGACATATTTTGTTGAAATTTGGATATGATGAAAAAGATATTAATAAAGTATTTGCAGAAGTTTTCCATGGTAGTGGTAGTGATTATGATGAACCCGAGGGAATGAAAGGTGTTCAGAAGATTGCTGATTTTGCAAAAAAGAGTGGGTTAGATAGAAATCTGATATCATTTTTAAAGAGAGAGTTTTCGGATGAGCTCGGTCTTAAGGAAACGGTAATGTATGAAGAAGTGAAACAGATTTTTACACGTATTGTGCAAAAAAGACCGGATCCATTTATTATTAAGACACAGGAAAAAACTTTACTTGGCCGTAATAGAAAATGATTATAAATGAATTATCAAAAGGCATTTCCCATATAGAAGATTTGCCTATTGTAGAATTTCTTCATACCTTATCTAGTCTAGATGAATATGATATTACTGAAAAGTTAGATGGAGCACAGATTTTATTTGGTATTGATGAAAATGGATTTTATACCTCACGGGAAACAAAAGGTGGATTTCGAATCTATAATGAACAGGATTATGGAATTAAATTTCAGTCGACTTATATGCGTTCTGTACATAAATTGTTGGAACAAGTATTACCAACATTGCGTAAAGCCGGATTAAATGAAGGTGACCAAGTAGAAGCAGAAGTATTGTATGGAGAATTACCAAATGTTGTTCCATATTCAAAAGATACAAATTATTTAATTTTCCTGCGTACAACTGAGGGTACGGTTAATATTGATCGTTTGAAACAGAAGTTAGATGGATATACTTTACCTATCTCACTCCTGGCTCCTTACACACCTGATGGAAGATTTATTGAATTAAGAGAAGAAACGAACAATTGGGAATTTTCCCGGGCTCCAAAGATTCCTTTTAACTTTATGGATCTTGCTCCAAAAGATATATTAAATCTGGATTCGCCGGGGTGGGATTTTTTCAACAAGCGTCGTGATTTACATTCATATTTGACAGAGTATTCTGGTATTCAAGGTATGTATAACCGTGCAATACTTAAAACTCCATTAAATAAATGTCCGGATTGGTGTGAACCACAGGATTGGAAGTTCATTAAATCATTAGTTAAGGAAAAACGTGAAGAAATTAATAAAGTTATTCAAGAACGACATATTCCCGGTATTAAAAGCATTTTGCTGGATCATTTGGTACGAAACAAGAAAAGTGCTTTTGGTCCATTACTTGAGGAAGGTGGGTGGATTGAAGGTGTTGTATTAAAACACAAAGTTTCTGGAAAAATGCTTAAACTGGTAGATAAGGAAGTTTTTGGAACAATTCGTGAAAATGCATGGAAAGAAAGAAATCTACTTACTGAAGCTGCTAAAGGAGTTGAAGGTGAACATAGTTTCTTGGGTGAATTACATGTTTCATTGGCAAGATCACTTGGTCATCCAGAATTAGGAACAATTCAAGCTAAAAGTTATTTGAGAAAGATAGAAATACTTACAGAAGAAAGTATTGACTTCAAAGAAGTACGTTCCTATTGGTTGAACATTCTTGAACAAAGTGAAAATCAACTTTTATTAAAATTAGATAAATATGAAAAAGGGCAAGAAGAAGAAACACCGAGAGCAATTAAGGAACGGACACTCCAAACGTTTGCGTCGACTTTTGAAAGGATATTCAGTCTTCAAGAACATGCGTTACAGGCGAAAACAAGTAACGATCTGGTTATAGCATTGGTAGGAAAACATTTAGGTGAAATATGAGAATTGATGAATTAGTAACATTAAATGATGTGCTCAAGTCTAGCCATTTCCTTAAATTAATGCATGGCATTAAAGCCAAGCCACAGAGTGTAAATGTAACACGAATTAAAAATCAAGTCTTGCAATCATGGAAATCTGGAATGAGATCTCGCAAGCATTATGATAATCTTCTAAAGCAACTTAATATCAGTCTAAGTAAATTAATCGATTAATGAAATTAAAATACATCAACGTGCCTACAGACTTAGGCGGCACTGCCGTTCCCGATTGTGGAACTATTCATCAATTTGAAATTAGAGATACTTTAACTAAATTGTCATATGATTTAGCGACACCATTTAATCTCAACGAGTATGTATTGGGATCAACTGGAAAACGTGAATATTCCGGTGATATTGATTTAGTTATTGATACAAACTGGTGGACGCAGGGTGTTGGTGAATTTAGAGTGAATCTCGAAGGAAAGTTTGGTAAGGAAAATGTATCTCGACATGGAGACATGTTACATATCAAATATCCTATTTTTAACTATAAGCCTGAATATAATGAAACTTTACCGAGGACTGGATTTGTTCAAATTGATTTCAATTTTGGAGATGTGGCTTGGGAGAAATTTTATCATTATTCTGCAGGTGTAGATTCTGAATATAAAGGTGGGCATAGAAATTTATTGATTGCAGCAATTTGTTCATCCACAAATGTAGAACCTGGTCCGAATCCATATCCAGAAGATTCTTTTTGTACTTGGGTACAGGATCGTCCAATTTCAATAATTCGTTGGAAATTTGGCCCAAATGGACTTTTCAAAGTAAATAGGGTTAGTCAAAAAGATAGAAACGGTATTTGGATGCGTAAGCAGAAAGATATTGATCTCGAAGGCCCATATAAAATTTCTCGTGAGATTAGAGACATTTTATTTCCTCATAGCAGTTATAAGGAAGATTTAGACAGTCTTGAAACAGTTATGGCAGCAGTAAAGCGTAACTATGGAATGACTGATCAAGAACGTGTTTGGAAACAAGCCGCTTATAACTTTTATGATTGGCCACAAGGAAAACTATTCGAATATCCAGAAGAAATCTCCAAATATCTACCTAAGACTTCTTAGTTTGTGCGTCTCGTCGAGCCTGTGACCAGGGTTTTCCATTCTTTTGTTTTGATTGTAATTGTTTTGTAGATTCTGACATTGGGACACCCTTATTCCATACCTTTTTTCCCTTTTGCCCCTCTGACATATTTTTTCTAATATGATTCGGAATTAAAACTCCTTTTTTTGGGCTAGGCTTTCCATAAAGATGATGTTCGATACCTTTTTTATATTGTTCAGGATTTACACAGCCTGTTCTTCCTGCCCATTGGGTATTAAATACTTTTGTGGTGTCGAATATGATTGGATCTTCCATAAATTCGGCAAGAACTTTGTTTTCCATAATAATTAAATCATCTTCGTTTTCTACAATCATCATTGTATTAAATTCAAAAGAATCTAAAGAATACTTATTATAGTAATTTTGCAATATCGGATTTGGATGTGTGTTGTTTTTTAAATCACACTTATGGGCTCTTAATCTTCTTTGAATGTTTTTGCTGCTACCTATGTAGATTTTTCCACTATTTTTATGGATTATTGAATATATTCCTTGCATGTCTGATATAATTGTAATTTGAAATGATAAATAAGTTTATGCAGATATTTATCTGCGAAATTATAAGGATTATTTATTATGGTACAAAAAGTAAATGGCGCCGCATATCCAGGCATTTGGGTTGAAAGGAATGTATCTTTCGTTAAGATTACTTTCACTAAGGATATTAGAGCACTTGCAGCAGCAGATTTAGTAGTTTTAGGTACAGCAACACCAGTTGGTGCTAGCACTGTAGCTGATTCTTCTTTCGGAGTTGTTGAAAGTGTATTGGTTAAAGCATTAAAAGCTTTAGAAGTGAAGGCAACAATTCTCGGTATTAGCACAACAGCAGCTGGTACCGTCTATGACGTTATGTTAGGACATGCAGAAGGATGGTTCGCAGCACTTACTGACGGTATTATTCTTGCAGCAGGTCAAACAGTTCTTGGAGCACAAGCCAAGGTAACGACCATAGCAACAGCAGCACCTTTTAACGCACTCGGTGATATTGTTGGTGTTGCAGATGCAGCAGTAACATATACCGTTCAGTTTGCTAAATTCGAGGCATTGCCAGCAGGTACAGGCGCAAACGGTGCAATCACACTTGGTGTTGGTTCTACATCAGGCGCAGTTCCAGCAGGAAGTTCGACAGGAACAGCAGGCTGGTACCCAACTACTATTCCACACGCATCTTAATCAATGTGTTAGTAACAAAAAGCCCCATAAGGGGCTTTTTTAATGACTGAAATTTCCAGTTTATGATAAATAAGTTTATGAATGGGATTATCCCATCACAAAATTAGGAGATTTTAAAATGACAGAAAGAGTAAATGGTGCGACCTATCCAGGTATTTGGGTAGAAAGAAACACAGCTTTCGTAAAAGCCGTATTTAGTTTGAATATCAAGGCAATTACAGCAGCCAACTTGTCGATACTTCCTCCCTTCCCGTCCGACAATCCAACTGGCGCGGTAGCAGCAGGAACAATTGCAGATTCGACATTTGGAGTTAATGAAGGTGCGATTTCGGCCGCAATAAGGGAATTAGAAACAAGAGCAACAGTTTTAGGTGTTTCAACATATGATGCTACCGCATTTTCCATTGATCTTTTATTAGGTCATGCTGAGGGATGGTTTGCACCACTTAATAATGGTGTTATTATATCGCCACCGGCAAGCCCAATAATTCAACTTAAGGGTGCCAAGGCTGTTGTTACCACAGCGGGAACACCAGGCGCAGGAACAACAGTTGTTCCAGTTGGTGGAATTGTAACAGTTGACTTTGGATCATATCCGGGTATTACATATACAGTTACATATGTTCCATTTGATGGTAGAATGCCTCTTGCAGCAGTTGCTCCAGGACAACTTGTACTTGGTCCAGGAGGAACATCCGGTGCTACACCAGCAGGAAGTCCAACAGGAACACCTGGTTACTATCAAGGTACCACACCTCACGCTTCTTAATCGAAGAGTTTGGAACAAAAGCGACTTCGGTCGCTTTTTTGTTGATTAAAATTTCTAGATTCTGATAAATACAAACAACATAGTAGGAGATTACAACATGGTAGTTCGTGTAAATGGTGGCATCATCAATGATCAGACATTGACAGGTGGCCTAAGATTTTTCAAAGTTGTCGGGCCCTTTGCGTGGACTGTTTCTGATGGAACTGTAAATTTGCCCGTATCAGTTGTTGGTGGTGATACACCGGTGACAACATATTTTCAAGTAGGTAATGGGCGGCCTGTTCCAAATAGTGCAGCCGAGGCCGCCCTTAGAGAAATTAGTAAACAGGCCGATATTGTTTTGATTGGATTATCGCCTGGTGTAGCCGGAACTACAACAGAACTTCATATAGGTTTGTCTGCTTCTGCACTTGGCTGGGGATCAGATACTCCACCATATGATGTTCCTCCAGCAAATGCGGATGAACAGAATTTGCCAACAACACCAACAGCAGCAGCAACTCAGATGCAAGCAGCAATTCGAGCATTACCTAGTTTAACTGGTCCAACGGCAGTTTATGTTAGTGCTGGAGCATCTGCACCACAGACAGCAGCTCCGGTAACAGCAACCGTAAGTTTCTCAGCAGTAACTGTTACGGAGGTTTCATTCTCATTGGGTTCACTAACCTATTACACATTGAGATAATTTAGATAAGAAGATGAAAGGGCCTTTGGGCCCTTTCCTTTTGATCGGAGGATCTGAAATTCTTGATAAATACTAAAATATTCAAGGAATACCTTTATGGTTCAAAGAACAAATGGTGGAGTTTTCGATGATCAGATGCTAACTGGATCATTGTCTCATTGGGTGGTCACCGGCGCTGATTTTAGTGGTGCAGTTGATCAATATGGGCAACCAGTTCCATTTTCGGCAGCTGAAATTATATTCAAAAATATTGAATCAGGTGCCTACATAAACATAATGAATCCCAATTCGCAAAATCTTTCTTTTGCATTAGAAGAAGGAAGATCAATATGGACTGCTGAATCATTACAAGAAATGATTCGTGGTTTAGGTTCGGATGTTGGAGTAGATCACTTAGATCTTTCAAATGTAATAGTTGAACGAGTTCCTTACATTTTTGGAACAGGATCTACATCAGCAACATCTTTCTTACAATTAACAGATACACCTGATTCTTATTCAGGAGCAGCCAATTATTTTGTAACGGTTAATCCCGGCGAAACTGGATTAATTTTTACACAATCTGTGCCACCGGGTGGCAATGCTTATTCTTTTATTGAAGTTCCATCACAGCCAACATTAACTGCGGTAGGTAGTGACACATTAACAATAATTCCCGGTCAGAATATTACTATTACTACTGATGCATTAGCTAATTCATTGACTATCTCCGGACCAAGTATATATAGTTATACTCCTATTACTGGTGGATCATTATTAGAATTTAATCAAAGATATTTTATAACTACAACTGGAATAATTACTTTGCCAGCAATCTCGGCTTCAACTCCTATAGGATCGGCATTAAACATGACTAAAGTTGTTGGTATAACTGTTACCATTAATGTCGGTGATGTATCAGATATAATTAATACAGATTTAGGACCAACAGATTCAATTGAATATGATGCCACGGATCAATTGATATTTGTAGTTGGTGATCAAAATACCTGGGAGCTTCAAATTGGCGCAGCAAGTTAATAAAACCCAGGTAAATAGAGAATAAGGATAAGAAATGCCAATAAAGATTCATGGTGCAGCATCAGCGATGCAGAATTTGACTGCCGACCTACAATATTATATCTGTTATGCATCCTCTCCTTTCGCTTTTACAGATCCTAATCCAAATCCACCTGAAAATCAAGAAATTCCGAGATTAATTAATATTCAAGTTACTGATAATCCATTAGATGAAAGTCAAAAAAACTTTGAAGTTCTATTAATGAGTATTGGTTTACGTGCAATGCCAGTTATTTTATCAGATCCAATGGCTGTTCTTGAATTGGCAGATTATACCATGGAATTATCTGGTGAAGGATTTATTTGGAAGTTTGCGGTAGAACGCGGAGTTCAATTTTATAATTTCACGCCATATGGTACACCCGGTCCGGTTGGGTTGCTTATTGATGAGTTAGATGGTGTTATTCTTCCTAGTAGCGTAAGAATTACAACTGTTTCCGGAAGTCCATCTGGATGGGGAAAGAATATTGTATTTACTAGGCAGGAAACATTATGAAAAAACTTGATACATTGGCAAATGATATGATCTATGGAGACATAGTTAGAAGAATTGCAGAAGAAAAGAACATAGATCTAACAGAAGCAAGAGATATTGTTTCGAAAATGTCTTTTAAAGAATATCAATTGTCTGAACAGACAGTTCCTGCACCATCTGGACAGACAATTGGACCAACAGGTTCGACAGCAGGTAATGAAAATGATGCCGCAAATCAGGCTGCGGCCGGTGGAACACCGACAGGCGGAGCACCAACTTACGTGAAAGGAACGATACCAAAGGAAGGTCAGTCTGTCAGTGTAAAAAGTAGAGCTGGATTACCAATTCAAGGTACAATAAAAAATGTAGATCAAATGAAGAATGGTGTTGTGGTCTATAATCCAGAAACTAAGAAAGAAGAATGGATGAATATTAGTACATTAGAACCGTTTATGGTTAGTGCTAAACCGACACCAGCAGCACCAGGAACTCCTGGAAATCAAACTGATGCACAAGGAGCTTTAGCTCAAGCAGGTAGAGTAGCTGAAGACGCCGAACTATCACGTATGTTGCAATTAGCAGGTATACAAGAAAATTGTAGCGGAGGGGCGACAGGTGCAGGAGCTATTGCTGTGGCGCCAACCTCAATGGGAATGAAGAAGCGTCAGCCAGCAGAAGAAGCACTCAAAGCAGAATATAAAGTAAAAGAAGCACCAAAAACAATTATTGGTGATACAAAACCTAATCAAGCATCCGGAAAATTGTCTGCAGATTTAGCAGCATCTGGTAAAAAAACAGCAGGTAGAATTAATAACGGAAGAAAGAGAGCAAGATAATGAGTAAGGCAGATTTACTTGATAAACTTGAAAGAGCTACTGATAGAGCTGCCGATTTGGCAATTCAACGTGGAATGCCTATTCCTGTTTCTAAAAAATCTATTATGATTGGAAATGCTATAATTGAAAAGAACTCTCAAGGTACATATAATGTTCTTAGTTTCAATAGATCTAAATTATATGAGAATATTTCTGTTTTCGATGTAGCAGTAATTGTTGCACAAAGATATAATCAACTTGAATTTGGTGTTATTAAGCAGGTATTATTTTTAGAAAATAAATTTTCGAAGTATCACACAGATATGACTCACTATTTAAATTGTATGAAATCAGCAAAGAAGAATTGTGACAATGAGCGTATGGCAATACTCGAAGATAAATTTCAAGTAGCCGAATTATTAGCTAAAGATACACGTGACCGCATCTCAGTTTTCAAAAGAGTAAAATAGCAGTTAGAATGATAAATACTAAAAATAAAACTTAATAGGAACGGGTTATATGCTTTTAAATGACATTGGTAAGTCTCCAGATACCACACTGAGGAAGATTAATCAGCATCTTGAATCCAATTTTGGGTTTAAAATAACTGAGGATGTTAGCGACCGTGACCTGGTTGCTATTATGGAACAAATTGAGGAAGAAATTACTGAACTCAAGATAAAGGGCGATGATGCTAAAGCGTCTCCTGAGATTTCAAAGCGTTTACTTGTTCTCGAAGGAATGAAAACTCTTAGAGAATTTGCTGTATTGCAATTTCAATCACCTGATTTAGAAAGAGTAGTTTGCGGATTATGCGATTTTGTTTGTGATAATTTTAGAATTAGCGGAATGCATCATGGTGATTTTGAAGATTGCATAAAAGATGCTATGAAACATTATCGTTCAAGTAGATATCGTTTTCCAGATAGTATGATTGAACAAAGAGTAAGACAAGGTGCTATGAAAAAATTTCAAGATGCATCTCTTGACGGGGTAGATGTAGGACCGGAGCCTAATGTTGTTACACCATCAATATTCGAAGAAGATAAAGAAAACACATTTGAGGATAATATTATGAAAGGTAAAATGAGAGAACAAGGTAATAATTATCAGACTGATGATAAGAGAGGAATTGTTCCATCGGATAAACAACAAGCAGCAGCACAAAAATTTGATACTGGTGAACTTTCATTAGAACCTCATGAACCAACATTTAGAAATAGTAGTGGTCGTGCGGTGAGACCACCAACCAATAATCCTTCAGACCCATATAATAGAAGGGGACGTAATTTCGAGGAATCTAAATCACCTGAAGTTAGGAAAAATATAATGAAAGAAAAAGTAAATCTAGTAAAAAATTTACGCCGTCTATTAGAAACAGAAGTTTCAGAAGCCGAAGTAATGATGGCGGCAAAAGGTTTTGCTACTGAGCTACAAGAAATGATTGAAAAGATTGGTCGTTTACAAAACGAAGATCTTCCTCCAGTCACTGGCCAAATGCGTGAGACATATGGAACAGAAAGTTCATCTGCATTTCAAACTCAAATCTATGGTGCATTACAAGGTGTTATGGATGCCTTATATACAGCTAAGGGACAAGTTGATGACGCGGTTTCGAATATGGCTTCAACAGGACAAGTCGGGGCACAAACTGACATGGATGTTCCAGTAGATGGAATGGAAGAACCAGGATTGGATGCCAGTTTGGGTGAACCAGGTGAAATGGGCGATATTGATGCAGAAGCTGGTGCAGATGCAGATTTAGATAATATCGAGGGTGATCTTGAAGCAGGTGATGAATTCGGTGGTGCTGAAGAAGAAGAACCACTTGGACGAGCAATGAAGGAAGCAGCATTGCAACGTAAAGTTATGGAAATGAAAAAATTAGTAGAAAAAGCAAGGAAGTTGCGCGAAGCTAGGAGATGAGAGCAAAAGAATTATTAGAAGATTACAATCAAAGCCTTGAATCGGATTTGAATAATCTTCTAGTTGCGGCCAAAGGTAATGGTGTTCAACAAGTTCAAACAAAAGATATTGTTGATCAGCTTTATGGCATGGGTTATTCAGTAAATGTGAATAGTCTTATTCCTTTATTAAGCAATAATCCTATTGTTATGAATGCAACTCCTGAAATGATTAATATGACTGCACCCGAAGGTGCGTCAGGTGAAGCTGGTACAAATGATCAAGATAACGCAGATAAAGTTAGTGACTTGGCTGCGAAAGCAACGAAAATAGGATAATGTAATGGCTGATTGCTGCACACCCGGAACAGGATTCCCAACTGGCCCACAAATGGGTCAAATTGCACTTAACAACCCAATAATTTGGGAAGAAATTTGCATGATTCAGCAGGCCATCCTTGCAGCAGCAAGTGGGTGTGGTCCATGTGGTTCTATGGGTGAATTCTGCACTGTAATTGCTGGTAATACACCGATGACATTCGTTTCTGGTATTACAGATATTATTGTTGTGGGTAGCACTCCATCTATTGCACCTGTTTATGAAAGTCAAACTGCATCAGCAGGACAAACCATAGTAAATACTTCTGTTATGACAAAACCAATTACCAATGGAGTTTCCTATTTGTTGGTTTTTGTAAATGGTGTTCAACAAATGGAAGGTCCGAGTTTTAACTATACCGTTACTGGGACAAATCAACTTACTTTTGCAGATGCATTTCTTGGTGGTGAATCTATTTCAATTTATTCATATGCTACTGGTGTTTCTATCGGTGGTGGGCATGGATATTATGAAGATAATCCATCAGTATTTTTTCAACCACCAGTAGGTGTTGTTCCGACCATTGTTGCTACTGGAACAGTTACCACAAATGGTGGAAATATTATATCAATTAATGTAACCAATGGTGGCTTAGGTTATGAACCTGTTCCAGCCACATTAAGTGTTAGTTCATTAACAGGTGCTGGGGCTATACTTCAACCATTGGTTAATGCAGCTGGTAAAATTGTTAATGTAAATATTGCTGATCCTGGTGTCGGATATACTGTTGCTGATACGATTATAGCAACAAGAGCAGTTGTTTCAAATCCTGCATATGTTAATGCTACATTTAAAATTACCTCTGTAGGTGTTTTAGGTGAAATTCTTGAAGTGGTTATTCTGAATCCTGGTTCAGGTTATCAAAGTAGTGTTACCACTCCAATTATTGTATCAACTTTAGATCCATTGGTTCCATATCCATTAGGAATTGGATTTATGGGATCAGTATTTACTGATATTAACGGTGTAATTACCAATGTTGTTGTCGATAATCCGGGTGCAGGATATGCTACATATTCTCCATATTTAGTTATAACTGATCCAGGTACAGGTGCAGTCACTAAAGTGATATTGAGTGGTGATTCTGTTTCGGAAATTCTAGTAATTGAGCCAGGAACGGGATATACTCAAGATGCTACAGGAATAGTATTCAATCCACCAACTGCACCGCCTCCAAATCCTCCTGCAGATCCTGCGGTTGTTGATATCGTTGTTGCTGAAAATACATGGTGTACAAATCCTAACCTGTATTATCAAGTTTGGGCAGGAACAGCAACCAATAAGGCTATTTTACTTCAATTGAATGCAGTTTTATCCTATTTCAAGAGTTTAGGATATACTATTGTAATTCAAACAAATCCAGATACCGGATCCACTATTCAGTGGAAGGTTTGCTGGGGTTGAGTTGACTTTGTGATACTCTCTGTGTTACAATTCGTCAATGCAAATACATAAAAAATTTGATTATCAACCACTAAAAAGAATCGATACTGAAAATGGTCGGCGTTATATAGTAGGAGAGGGGAGACCTTTGCCTAGTGTCACTACCGTTTTGTCTAAAACCAAAGATTTAACTGCTATAAAACAATGGCAGGCACGAATTGGTCTCGAAGAAGCAAATAAAATAAAAACAGAAGCAAGTTCCTTGGGAAATAGTATGCACAAGAATCTTGAAAAACATATCCTTGGTGAAAGTATGGAAGGTCCGTACCTTTCTCAGATTCTTGCAAAAGTTATTATTAAGAATGGCTTATCTAAAGTAGACGAAATATGGGGAACCGAGGTTTCTGTATATTCTAAAGAGCTTTATGCAGGAACTACTGACGTTATTGGCGTCCATCAAGGCATCCCGTCCATCATGGACTTCAAGAATAGTCTAAAATCCAAGAAAAAAGAATGGATTGAAGACTATTTTATGCAATTGTGTGCTTATTCTTTAGCACATAACGAAATGTTTGAAACTGATATACATCGTGGTGTTGTTATGATTGCAACTCGTGAAGCAAAATATCAAGAATTTATTATTGAAGGCGATGAATTTACTCATTATGAAACTCTCTGGGCAAATAAATTATGCTCTTATTATGATAGGTATGGTTATGACTAAATACATATCTACAGACATACATAGGTTGGAGATAATATGATTTGGAATTGCATCCCAAATGAAGAACGTCTTCGACTTTGGAAAAATTTAAGAAATAACTTGGTCGAGTTGTCGTTAGAAGAACAACTTGATGATATTGCAAAATTCTGTTCAACAATCCCCTTTGGGGCCAGAACATTAGACTATTATAGTTCTGAAAACTGGCCATCACCGTGGGAGATTTTGTTTTATGGATCCTTTTGTACAAGCTCTATCAGTCTTTTAATGTTTTATACATTCGTACTTGTACCTAATAATACATGTATTGAATTAATTCTCGTCGAAGACTCCGATGGAATATTTCTATTGCCAATTATTGATAATCGATTTATTCTTAATTATGAATTAGGAAAGGTAAGTAAGTATTTTGAAGTTAAAGATAATTTAAAGGTATTGAAAAAATACACCCACGATCAAATAAAAACTATAACATAAAGAGAGGAATTATGCCACCAGTAAGAGAAATTCTAGTGGAAAAACGAGATGGTACCAAAGAACCATATGACGTTTCCAAAATTAAGAAATCAATTCAAATGGCGTCTGAAGGTCAAGACGTAAATCCACTAGAACTTGAGTCAAAATTTGATCAGTTTCTAAAACCCGGTATAAAAACCAGAGATATTCAGTTAAATGTAATTCAACACGCAATTCAACTAGCAACACCAATCGCTCCAGATTGGGTTAATGTTGCTGGTCGTGCCTTAGCTATGGATGAATGGGCAAATTTTCCTCTAAGGGGCAAATCCTTTAAGGAAATTGTTCAATATAATATTGACAAAGGACATTATAGCAAAGAATTATCAGAATTTTATAATTCTGAACAATTAAGTGAACTCGGTGCAGCAGTTAAGGCAGTTCGTGATCTCGATTATAGTTATGCCAGTCTAATTACAGCCAAAAAAAAATATTTAGGTAAGTTTGAATTAAATCAGCATATGCATATGGTGAATGCAATGAGATTTGGACAATTTGAGCCAGAAGAAACGAGGTTAAAGTTTGTCAAAGAAGTATATAATGCCTTATCTCAGCGTAAAATTTCACTAGCTACTCCATTTCTTTCAAATCTCCGTAAAGGAGGTAATGTGGCATCCTGTTTTA